>Ga0105163_1000973_pt1 | contig 15805 bp, 17 predicted proteins | sample JNZ110809AmetaG_FD_81531 | JGI IMG/M metagenome (GOLD analysis project Ga0105163, IMG submission 81531) | Hot spring microbial communities from Jinze hot spring, China to study Microbial Dark Matter (Phase II) - JNZ 110809A | ecosystem: Environmental > Aquatic > Thermal springs > Hot (42-90C) >... | reverse complement strand
CTTCTCGCGTATATGCTCCCATAAGGAGATTTTCTAGCACCGTCATTTGTGGAAAGATTCGCCTTCCCTCAGGCGTGTAAATTATTCCCTTCTCAGCTACTTTGTATGGTGGTAGCCGATCAATTTTCTCCCCCAAAAAAGTTATGGAGCCGCTGGATGGATGTATAAGGCCAGCTATTGTTTTCAGCAACGTGGATTTGCCCGCTCCATTTGAGCCGACAATAGCGACCAATTCACCATTTCTTACATTGATTTTCACATTATGTAAGACTTGGGCTTCTCCATAGAAAGTGTCTACACCGTTTACTTCAAGCATTTATATCACCTTTCTACCTAAGTAAACCTCGATTACCTTCTGATTAGAAGAGATTTCTTGCGGTTTTCCCTCAGCGATCTTTTCGCCAAAATTAAGCACAAAAATATGATCACAAATTGACATTATTGCCTTCATAATATGTTCAACTAATACGAGTGTTATGCCCTGCTTCGCTATTTCTCTAAGCATCTCCAGCGCCCTTTCAATTTCATAGGGATTTAAACCTGCCATAAATTCATCCAGCAAAAGTAGTTGCGGAGAGAGAGCTAGAGCTCTTGCTAAGTCTAGTCTTTTCCGCTCAGCTAACGTTAAGTTTCTTGCAGGTAAGAAGCGTTTACCCTTAAGCCCAACAAACTCTAACAAGTTGAGAATAGTATCATCAGAATCTCCTATCTTTTTGCCTCTCCCTAATATACCAACTTTAACATTTTCATAGACGCTCATGTATGGAAAGATGCTTGTCAGCTGAAAGGTACACGCTATGCCTTTTCGGCATATTTTATATGGCGGTAGACCAGTTATGTTCTCCTCCTTAAATAATATATTTCCTCCATCAGGCTTAAGAAGACCCATTATCACCTTAAATAAAGTGGTTTTGCCTGAACCATTTGGCCCTATTAAGCCGTAAATTTTTCCCTCTTTTATCTCAAGAGATACCTCTTTGAGTGCTTGAACTCCTCCGAACCTTTTTGAAACTTTTTCCACCTTCAGTAGGCTCATCTGTTTTGTTCACCACCTGTCTTCCTAGCGAACATACTCATAAGCATATTTGCGAGCGGAAGACCTTCTGGGAAAAACAAAACTAGCAAAACTAGGAATATACCTACAATTAGCCTTTGTACCCCTAGAAAAACCGTGCCTATAAATGTGGTAATCAGGTATATTAGTGGTGCTCCAATTACAGGTCCAAGAAATGTACCCATTCCACCGATGATGCACATGAGCATTGTTTGAATAGCCCAAAAGATATCAAATGCTGTTTCAGGCAAGACTGAGAGCATGTAATAGGAGTACATTCCACCTAATACCCCAATGAAAAATGAGCTTATTAAGAGCGCTAAAAATTTCAAGTAGAAAATATTTATGCCGCTTGCAGTTGCCAGCTCAGGATTATTGGCTATTGCTCTCATCATTACTCCAATGTCGCTATTAATAATCTTATAGTTAACTAGCACTGCAGAGAGTGCTAGAAGTAAAAAGATATAGGCGATGAGCGTCTCATTATAGAAGCTGTCTGGGGGCATGGATATACCATTACATGACCCAAAAGCCTCAGTAGTATAGAAATATAACATAAATATTATCGGCACCGAGAGGCTTCCAATGGCAAACAAGTCTACCCTTAATTTCAGGAGCGGGGTGAGAAGGAGGGCGATAATTACTGAAAATGCTCCCCCTATCCACATGCCAAAAAGCGGGGGCATCTTTAGGTATCTAGCTAAAATCATCGTAACATATCCTCCAACTCCGAAAGGAGCAGACATGCCTAGAAATGGTTGGCCAGCTATCCCCCCAACAATATTCCATGAGGATGCTAGGGCTATATAGAAGAAACAAAAAGTAATGAGGCGTAAGTAATACGGGGAAGTGGATAAGAGCTGGGGAAGAATCGCCGCAATGGCAAGAATGCCTATTAACGGCATCTTTTTACTCATATTCTCCATAATTTTCATACTACGCCCCTCTTCCTCCTAGACCATAGGGGAAGAATAAGAGTAAAGCTAGTAGTAGGAGGGAGTCAACAGCGCGAATGTAAGCAGGTGGAATAACAAGCATAGTAAAGTTTTCAACTAGAGCAAAAATAATACTTCCAATAATAGTTCCGGAGAAGCTCGCTCTTCCTGATCCGGCAATTATAATTATACCTATTGTTTTGAACATGAATCTTCCGCCGCCATATGGGCTGAAAGTATATAGCATACTCAGAAAGGTTCCTCCAACGCCCGCTAAAGCGCAACCGAAAAGGAAGCCGTAAAGCATTATTCTCTCCGTATTTACTCCGAGTAATGCTGCAGCTTCCCGATCCTGTATAACCGCGCGCATCCCCCTTCCAAAAAATGTCCTTGTGAAAACTATATGTAGACATAGCAGTATGCCAAGGGAAAGCGCAAACATTATTAGACGAAGATATGAGATATAAATTTGTCCGAAAGATATTGAGTAGAAAGCGTAAGGCGGGCTTATTCCCCGCGTGGTGGCGCTCATTAGGAGCGCAAGTATATTTTGCATGCAATATGATATGCCAAGGAAATATAGAATCTGATTTATCCCTAAGAGCTCTTTCGTACGCTTAGCTAGCGGAAGATATATGGGTATACCACATGCCAATGTTATAAGGGCGCTTAAAGGGAGCGAGAGGAAAGGGTCTACTCCAAAGCTGGATAGAATATATGCGATATAACATCCAATTAATATTAGTTCTCCATAAGCAAAATTAATTATTCTTAAAACGCCCATAATTACTGTTAATCCTATGGCTGTTGTTGCATAAACCCCTGCTAATAATAGGCTGTTAACAAAGATTTGAAGTATATCATAAAGCGTGGTCATACCATCACTTCATTTTCCACTTTCAATAAGAGAGTAAAAGAATGGAATGATATAAAACTTGCGTTTAAACCAAGAATTAATTCAATTATCACTCTATAACTGCGACTTTTACTCTTTTAAAAATAAAAAGGGTGGGAAGGATTACATCATATAGATCATCTTTATCTTTTATCCCAGGGGGTCATTGGATAAATTAAGTCAGCTTCTTTATACTCTGGAGGCCATACCCTCACATATTGTCCGTTCTGTATTTGAGCTACGCATCGGCTTATTTGTGAGGCTAATCCTTTCTCATCAAATTTTATTGGTTTAGACTCCCATGGAAATGTGAAGGTTGTTGTAGCTATGTACTCTCTAACCTTTTCTCTGTCAAGACCTACGTGCTCTATTGCCTCCTTTAGTATAAAGACTGTTGTGAAAGCTGGTGGAACCGTGCCTGGCATCATCCTTTCATAGTATTTCCTGCATATTGCGTTTATTCTATCTATTTCTGCTGCTAATTCTGGTGTCAGAGGTTCAGAGTACCAGCCAACAACTTCCTCCATATACTTTCCGAGAGCTTCCTTGAGGGATGGAGAGAAGAACGACATACCCGTGTATATTAGCATTTTTGGACAGAAACCTAATTCTACCATCTGCCTAGTGAGCATAAGGATGTCGTTAAGGTGGCCACATGTGGCTACAATATCTATATTAAGTCTCTTCATGTCTAAGATGAATGGCGTAAAGTCCTCAGTGCCTGGTTCAGGATAATCTCGTACATAGGGGACTTCAAAGCCTATTTTCTCAGCAAGCTCCTTTATCTTTGGTCCAAAAACTATGAGGTCGTCATTCGTATTCAGACATGCTATTCTCTTCGGCGCTACTTCCGGTGGAACATTCTTGCGCAGCCAATCAAAGAATTCAACGTAAACCTCAGACCATGAAGTAACTTTCAGGAAGTAGTCAAATGTATACTTCAGTCCTCTGGCAGTTATTTCAGTGCTCACAGCACCAGCGCAGATAATTGGCATCCTATATTTCTCACATATGGTAGTTGCTGCCAGAAGGTTTGCATCATTAAAGCAGGTTACAACAAAATCCACCTTATCTACTGTAATCAAACGTTCATAATAGGTTGCGGCTTTCCCAGCATCATTCTCATCGTCATAGTATATGTATCGTACTGGGAGCTTCTTACCAAGCTCCGGTACATATATTCCTCCGTACCTAGTATTTATTTCTTCCACCGCGGCCATAATTCCAGCCCATATTCCAAGAGCGGGCTCAACCTCACCGCCAGAAAGCGCTATTGAGCCGCCGATTAATATCTCTGTTTTCTCTGGGGTTCTCATCCAAAATACATAGTATATAGCACCAACTACAGCAGCGATCACCACAACAGCGATAACAATTATTGCCTGAAGCTTAGTAATGCCGCTTACATCAGCTTTATATTTATACATTTCAAAAACCTCCTGTCTTCCGCTTTTCATTTTTCTTAATACTACTTAAGTTAATATAAGTTTTCCTTTTCCTTTATAGGTAATGAAAAAGATTCTTAAGAGAAACTGCTGAGGGTTGATCTTAAGGTACTTCAACTTCAAATAGATTTATATTTTATTGAGAAAAAGATTATCCTAGGATGGTATTTTTGGAGGTTTATGTATTGGCTAAGTTACTAGGGAAGCTAGCTTGGATTTTCTCACTGGCATTAGCAGTATCCATTATATTGTATACGTGCTACATAATAGCTCCGGCTAAACGTGCAGTGGTTGTCGATAAGCCAATAATATTCGGCGAGAAGTTCTCCTACCATTACCGCAAAAGATGAGTAAGTTAACCGTTGAACAGTTACATAGACCTCTCCATTCGGTTTAAACTCGAGAATAGTGCCTTCAGGGAAACTTTTATCTTTACTTAGGCTTAATCCAGCCCCAATGGTTAATTTCTCCAGAATGGTATACAACCTTCATGCTTATGGCCCTAACCATAATAATCATCGTTTGTGGGTCCTCTATAATAGTTTTGTATAAGATTTTTAGATCATCTAAAAAAGACCTGAGATCCTCAAATTTATTGTGAAACTGCAATAGCATTAGACGAAATTAGCCCAGAAAAGAGGATTCGTTATGTTTCACGGCAAATATTGGAGGGCTCGCTCTAAAACAACCGTGAACCCAGGCCAAAAAATAAAGATAGCTGCTAGAGAGGGCTTAACTCTTATTGTGGAGCCAATCAAAGAAGATTAATTTAACCAAGCCAAGCCTTATTTCATTCCATAAATTGTGAGGATAGAGGATGCCGTAGCTCAGTGTTATCTTCTCAATTAATTTCACACCATTCTTGTGTAAAGAACCTGCCCTTTAAAATTCATCCCGAGACCTAGCTAATTTTTAGAATGCGACTATTTAGCTTTTTTGCTTCAGATCTTTTTATTGCCGCCTTCGCTAGGTTCTCTCCAAGCTTTCTACACGCCTCTAAGTCTTTTGCCGATGGAGGCCCACTTGACACGATCCCATCACAAACCTTCTCCATCTTGAAGACCTCCATCATTCTCTCAAGGCTTAGTAAAGCAGAGTTGCTCGGTCCACCTCCAGATGTGAATGCCGCCGCTGGCTTACTAGCGACCTTATCCCTAATATTCCATGCTCTATCAAAGAAGTCTTTCATTAAACCGCTCATATAGCCAAAATAATTTGGGGATCCAAATGCCACGGCGTCACAAGAGATAAATTCTTCAAGGGCAACATTCTCAACACGAATAATTTTAGCAGTTACTCCCTCAACGCTACTAACCCCTTCAGCAACTGCCTTCGCTAGTGCCTCGGTCCTCCCGGTCCTAGAATAATAGATTATTAATACCTCAACCAACTAGACCACCCAATAGAAAAATAGCGTAGTGAGAATATTTATTTGTTAATGAATTTTTCGATGCGGCTGATCTCTGCCGATCAGAGCTTCCTCTCCCTATCTTTACATTTTTCTCTAAACTTGTCTTCTTAAAATGTCAGAGGAGACTTCTATGCGAGCAACCATTTACAAGTTCTTCTAGAACCTAAATCTTTCACTTTCAAGCATTTTTCTTCTCTAATGAAAATCCTAAAAATCTACTAAAAATTTAAATAAGTGTGAATAATACTATTGCAAGAATGGTGAATTAAATGAGAGGAGCGAGATTTCTTCTTGAACAGTGTGCTAAGGAAGGAGTGAAATATTTCTTCGGAATGCAGGGAAGCACAATCACGCCCCTATTTAATGAGCTGCTAGATTTTCCACAAATCAAGACGATACTTTCAAGGCACGAGCAGGGCGCAGCCTTCGAGGCAACTGGTTATGCATGGGTTTCAGGAGTGGCAGGCTTTTGTGGCGCTACGCTTGGACCTGGCTCGGTGAACCTTATCTCAGGGCTGCATGTACCTTGGCAAGATTCTATTCCTGTACTCGCCATTGGAACAAATGACCCACCATCTCACTGGAGGGGGGCAACAGTACAAGCTTCTTCTGGGTGGGGGCCAAGAAGCACGTGGCATGTTGAAATGGCCAGGCATGTTACAAAGTGGGCTCAAACAATACCTATTCCAGATTTGCTGCCGGAAGCCGTGAGAAGAGCCTTCAGAATAATGTATACCGGGAGACCAGGACCAGTCTACTTAGATATATGTATGAATGTATGGCTTGAAGAAGTTAAAGAGGAAGTGCTCCCACCAGAAAAGTACCGTCCAACATGCAAGATGTATGGGGATCCACATCTTGTTGAAAAAGCAGCTCAGCTGCTTATTGAGGCGCAGAACCCTGCAATTCTAGCTGGCGGTGGTGTTAATCGTGCGTGGGCCCAAGATGAGCTACTTGTGCTCGCAGAGTTACTAGGGGCGCCTGTCGCAACCACACTAATGGGCAAAGGCTCATTTCCAGAGGATCATCCGTTAGCATTGGGATGCGTAGGAATGGGTGGACATGAGACTGCGAACTCCATGTTGAGAAAGGGCAAGTGTGATGTGTTATTAGCTATTGGTTTGACTTTCAGCGTATCGGCCACCGGATTCTGGTCTAAAGATTTTGGCGGAGACAAATTGATCCAAGTAGATATAGATCCAACAGAAATTGGAAAGGCATATCCAATTGACATAGGGATTGTTGGTGACGCCAAGTGTGTCCTACAGCAGTTAATAGACTGCGTTAAGAGGAAGATTGACGCTATGCCACCACAGAGGCTTGAAGAATTCAATAGGGCTAAGAGCGAGCGCATTAGGAATGTTCTAAAGCTTAAAGATGAGCTTAAATACTTCCGTGAGGAGGAAATGTACTCTGACGCCGTACCAATTAAACCGCAGCGCGCATTAAAGGAGCTAAGAGAGTTTCTGAAGGAGGATGCCATAGTTTTAACGGACTGCGGTAATAACATGGTTTGGACAGAAGGGTATTTCCAGCACTTAAAGGGTGGACTCTTCATTGTTGACGCAAACCATACAGCCATGGGCAACAGCTTAGCCGTTGCTATAGGAGCAAAACTTGCTGCGCCTAAACGTCAAGTAGTTGATGTAATAGGAAATGCTGCATTCCACATGCTCTGTAAGGAGGTTGTGACGGCAAGCACTTACACGATACCAGTAGTCTGGTTCATACTTGACGATGCAATGTTAGGCGCAATCGCGCACTATGCAGGAAAACTTGGCTGGGGTGGTCTCTGGGAGCCTGAGAGGTATGCTGCCACAGACTTATACGACATGGACTTTGTAAAGTTTGCTGAAGCATGTCATGTATTTGGAATAAAGGTTGAGAGACCTGGAGAGATAAAGGATGCTCTAAAACAGGCATTTGATTCTGGGAAACCCGCAATAATAGACGTGATAATAGATCGTGACGAAATGACAAGGAGCACCCTTAGAAGATTCCAGCATATATTTGCAAAATATCCAGGATTACGAGAGAGAAAGATACCTAGACAGAAATTCCCGATAAAGATACTAGAAGAGGTTTAGGGAGCGAGTAGATATGGCGAGTAAGCGTAAGGCTAAATTGGGGGTAATTGGCTGTGGTGACGTTACAACAGGGGAGAGATTTGGGCATCTAAACTATATTTCTGAACTACACCGCGGGGGATATCTAGAGCTAGCGGCAGTATGCGATATATCTGAAGAGAGAGCTAAAGCAGCTGGGGAAAAATTTAAAGCCCCATATTATACGGATGCAGAAAAGATGCTATCAACTGATTTAGATTGCGTTTATATAGCTACCCCAGATTATACACACCATGTCCTCGGTAAACTAGCGGCTGAACACGGTAAACATTTTATTGTGGAGAAACCAATGGCCCTCACACTCCCCTGTTGCGATCTTATGATAAACGCTGCAAAAAAGGCAGGCGTTTATTTTGAAGTTGCAGAGAATTACTTCAGGACTCCGAATGAGAGAGTTATGAAAATGGCTATTCAGCAGGGTTTAATTGGAGACGTTTTAAGAGTGTACGTCATCCCCGGGTCTATGAGAATAGCGGGAAGAGCGGCTACAAGAGACTTTTGTTGGCTAATTAACGGCACAATATCACTCCACGATATGGGCGTTCACCAAATGTCTCAACTAAAGAACTTCGCTGGAAGCACACCCTCTGTCATAAGGGGAGTTATACAGCGGGGTGGAAAGAACAATTGGCCAATGTGGGGCTCAGCATTAGTTGAGTTTGAAAATGGGGTGGTTGGCATCACTGAAATTAGTTATGATGAGGGAGCAGGGGAAACACCGTTCAGAAAGATTGCAGGTACTCGCGGCTGTATCTACAGTTATGGCATATTTTGTGGCGCAGCTGACATGGGCGGATCCATGAAGATCCTCCAGAAAAAAGAGACTGGAGAATTCCATGAAGTGCCAATAATTAAGAACGTTCGAGTAATCGGAGACAAAAGCTACCTAGATAGTATAGTGGTTAAATCTGAGCCTGAGATAACTTACGTTAATCCATACCGTGATTGCGTGAGCGGAGAATGGGGTGTAGGCATAGCCGAGGAAATAATGAGCATAGCTAATGCAGCTGTATATGACAAACCCCCGGAGTACGGAATAGAGGGCCGCAGAGATTTAGAAATGGTTATAGCCGTGATAGAGTCTGGAACCACAAATCGCCCAGTGAAGCTTCCACTGACAAAAATGACAAAATGGGAAAAAACATTACATGAAGCTTATAAAAAACACTTTGGTAAGGATCCACTGAAAGTTTAAAACAAATAATATTCTCTTTTTTAGGTTGTTTTTATCGGATGATGGTTTCTGCTTACTCGGTGTTTTCTTTAAGGCATATATTATGTTCTTCTTATGATGGCAAGAGTTATAAAGAAAATGAGAGACTTAGAAGAATTGTGAGTGTTTCCATGATTATATTCCCAAGTTTCTTAGGTATTTAATGCTCCTGAGAGCGTAGTCTTTCGCTGTCTCAAACGGATGCTGCGGCCAGTCTGCGTCTTCATAATAAAATACTTCAACGCATAAGTATTTGTCATAGCCTATATCTTTTAGAGCTGAGAGAAAAGTTGGAAAGTCTATATGTCCATCGCCAAGGGCCAGCCTATTGCTCTCTGAAAGATGCACATGCTTTAATTTCTTCCCTAATTTCTTGACCGGCTCCACAAAGGATTTTTCTTCTATGTTCATGTGGAATGTGTCTAAGATAGCATAAAGGTTTTCACGGCCGACCTCGTTAATCAACTTTATTACATCATCTGTACATTTAATGAAGTTCGTTTCAAATCTATTCCAATACTCATATGCTAGATCCACATTCTTTTCACGAGCGTAATCTGCGGCTTTTCTAATGGATTCAACAGCCCACTTCCATGCTTTATCTCTAGGGACACCTTCACTCAATCTCCTTCCACCTATTAAAATGTTTTCGCAAGAAAGCATAGAAGCTATCTCTGCCAGTTTCCTAGTCAATTCTATTGCCTGCTCTCGCTCCGCTGGGTCTGGACTATTGAAAGTTGTGGCGCCGAAGATACAAGCCAACTTCAAATCATAGTCTGAGAGCATCTTGCTTAGTTTTTTCCATACATCTTTTTCATGAACCTTCTGCGGATCGACAACACCATCTACACCATCATATCCGACCTCACTTAAAAATTTTAATGCTTCTTCTAATCTTTGATTATGAAGGGTGAAGTTTTTTCCAAATGGATATAGCGAAAAGCTTACCTTCATGTAGAAACCTCCGAAAATAAGAGTCTATGGCTGAGTCTATTTAAATCTTACCTTTTCGCGAGAATTTTGGGTTACGAGGACTGCTCTCCCCTTCAGAAGAGCTTCTAGTCCCGATCCTTTTTCTTACTTAGATGCAAAATGGTAATCGTAAATCATGTAATGCATAATTTATTAGAGTATCTCTCATAATATGTTTCTTGGGGGCGCTTAAATGCCAGTTTCCTTAATCCGTAAAAGAGATGGTAGGATAGTTGAATTCGACCCATCAAAAATCACCAAAGCCATTCACAAGGCTATTATGGCGGTTAATTAAAGAATCAAGCTCAAGAGATGAGGAGTATTAAGAAGCTGTCATCACAGTTTATGAGGTAAGCGCTCTTTTTTCGTATAAATCTGAACTTGATCACCCGGATATAATCGAGTTTATTACCGCTAAAGAAAAGAGGGCGTATTAACAAACTTTAACTTTAATATATCCGTCGCGGTCACCGATGAATTTATGGAGGCTGTTGAAAATGACAAGCATTATAGCTTAGTTAATCCGAGGAACGGCGCCGTTGTTAGGCGTGTGAAGGCTAGGGATTTATTTGATTTAATGGCTGCCGCCGCTTGGAAAACTGGTGACCCGGTTTTAATCTTTATCGATGAAATTAATCATGAGAACTCAACGCCTCACTTCGGCGTAATCGAGAGCACAAATCCATGTGGGGAGGTTCCATTACTGCCATATGAGAGCTGCAACTTAGGTTCAATAAACTTATCTAAGATGGTTAAGGATGGTGAGGTCAATTGGGAGAAGCTTAAGCGGGCCGTCAGGTTAGCGGTCCACTTTCTAGATAATTTTATAGATGCCAACAAATGTCCTCTGCCGCAGATCGAGAAGGCTACTAAGGCAAGTAGGAAGATAGGTTTAGGTGTTATGGGATTCGCTGAGGTGCTAATAAAGTTAGGCATACCCTACGACTCCGAGGAAGCTATTGCAACCGCTAAGAGGGTTATGTCCTTTATATCATAGGAGGCTAGGAGGAAGTCTATGGAAATCGCTGAAGAGAGGGGCTCATTCCCTAATTTTCCGGGAAGCATTTGGGAGAAGATGGGCTACAAGGCTATGAGGAACGCCACATTAACATCAATAGCGCCTACTGGAACCTCTAGCGGGATAGAGCCTCTCTTTGCAATTGCTTTTGTGAGGAATGTTATGGGAACACAGCTCTTCTAAGTTAACCCGCTCTTTGAGCGATAGCGAAGGAGAGGGGATTCCACAGCACCGACCTGATTACGAAGATAGCTAGAGTTGTCTCAGTCCAAGACTGTATTGAGAGTAAATAATCATCACGCTATAAAAGATTTTTTCTAGTCTACCTGACATGCTTTCACAGTGCTTAAAAAGAGAAGACTGATAAACCCTTAGCAAACAAGCATCACTCACAGACTATTTAGTCCTTTAACTCGAAAGACTTAATTACCTAGGAGATAAGTATGAAATATAATAAACATGCTACCGCGTGGTTAAAATGAAAGCTCTTTTAAGAGTGGGCAGGGGTCCTCGTGAGGTTGAAGTGAGAGAGGTAGATTATCCAAAACTAAAACCCGGTTGGGTTATAATAGCAGTAAAAGCCTGCGGTATATGTGGTAGTGACGTTCATATGTTCCTAAGCGAATGGCCGATGGGGCCATCTGGTGATGGAAGTACTAGCTTCATATTTGGACATGAATTTTCCGGCGAGGTTGTAGAAGTAGGTGAGGGTGTAAAAACATTTGCGAAAGGCGACAGGGTTGTATGTATGCCAAAAATGAGCTGCGGAAAATGCTATTATTGTAGGTCGGGCCTAAGCCACTTATGCCCGAATGAGCCACTATTAAATGGCGGAATGGCGGAATACGTCGCTGTACCAGAAGCCAATTTGCTTAAACTTCCCGAAAACGTTTCTTATGAGGAGGGTGCCTTAGTAGAGCCTTTAGCCGTTTCATATGCGGCGGTTTATAAAACCTCACAAATACTTCCCGGACAATCCGCAGTGATAGTGGGTCCAGGCCCAATAGGGCTCTTAACACTTATGTGTGTAAAACTTGCGAATCCACAATTAGCTATCATAACTGGGACCAGTGAGGACAAGATGAGACTTGAGATAGCAGAGAAGATAGGTGCGGATGTAACAATTGACGTAACAAAGAAGGATGTTGTAAAAGTTGTTGAGGAATTAACGAATAAGCTTGGGGTTGATGTAGTGTACGAATGTGCAGGAGCCGGATTGTTAGATCAAGCGATAGATCTATTAAAGGCGGGGGGCGAATTAGTCGCCATAGGACACCCGACAACAAAGACGCAAATAAAGCTTAGCCCCCAAGGATACATGAGGGCGCAATTTAAACAGCTAAAGATTCTCGGCCACATAATATACGACTGGAAATCTTTTTATCTCGCATTGCAGCTCCTTAATTACAGGAAACTCGATGTTAAACCTTTAATAACACATAAGGTTCCTCTGGCGGATGCCTTGAGGGGATTCGAATTAGCCATGAGGAAGGAAGCAGTAAAAGTTCTTATAATCCCATGAAATCCTAGAGGAGAGGATTAAAGTGATAGTTGAGTTTTCCATAATACCTCTTGGGAAGAGTGAGGGCTTAAGTGAAGACGTAGCGGAGGCAATAAAAATCATAAAGGAGAGCGGGCTTCCATACCAGCTTGGACCAATGGGGACTTGCATTGAAGGAGAATGGGATCAGATAATGGACGTCATCAATAAATGCCGCAAAAAACTGCGCAAAAAATACAAGCGCGTATACCTAGTGATCAAAGTAGATGATAAAGAAGGGGCCGTTAATCAGATAACTTACAAGGTGAGAGCAGTAGAAGAAAAACTAAAGAGGCAGACACTATAGATAAAATAAATTTTAGGAGACCCTGATGTAGAATTAAGTCGTAAAGCGTTGCTGCGGAGGACTAGCAAGAAAATTTAATTGGTAATTTATTTCATTTATTTTCTTAACCAAATCATTGAGTACAAACACATTTTCCGCCCCATCCAAGCTTATGAGCAGGCAATAAGATAGTCACGAGTATTCGGTGGATCAGTAAGTCCGCTTCGCTTTCCTCATCGCCATAAAATAGATAGAAAAGCCCGCGTTCTATGCCGCTTCCTATCAGAGAGTCTAAGTTCGCGTTCCCAGTCGTTAGCCTTTGATTATTCATTTTCTCCTCAAGTAGCTCTGATGCTCCCCTAAACTCGGCCAATCTAGTTTACCCCCTCAATGCTCTTGGCAATAAAGTAAAGCCTACCATTAGCTTGAACCATCGACCCCGTCGCTTTAATGGTCTTCCTAAGAAGTTTATTCCTTATGTCTTGCAGTATTGCTCTCTTCACGTCAGCTAGCGTTTCCGTCGAGCCGGCCGCCTTAACCTCCCATGAACCTATTCTAAGATTGCCCATCACGCTGGAGGCCAACCTAAATAGAGTTCGCATTAGTTCGAGCCTTTTATATCTCAAGAATCTCATCGTGAGGCTGCTAACGCTGAGGGCGTGCTCATCAAAGTATACGCAGGATGGAGGATATGTTAGCTCAATGTCTAAATTGTATGGCTGGACGACTAGAAGAGGCTTCTCACCTTCATCAGCATTAATATCATAAACGTTCCTCCAGAAATCCGGTAAAGAGACGCCAAGAGTTGGGATCTTAAAGCTACCCGCATCCTCAAATATGATCCTTTTTATTGTGCCCAAAGTTCCATTAGGAGCTAGAATCACGCTTCTTCGTCTTATAATGGCTTTCTTAATGGACTCTACAGAAGCCCCGCGTCCCTTCTCCACCTGATATATTCAAGGACGCTTTCCCTAACAAGGTTGTTTGGGTAAAACTCCACTCGAATATTATTGGGAAGCGCGGAGACGTAAAGCTCAAAGCCAAGGTATAGCTGGCCCTCTCCGTCCAACGAAGCTTAATAGGCTGTTCGGTTATGTATATGCCGTGGATCTTTGGTAAACCAGTATGTCTCCTTATTTCTAGGTCTAAGGCTTTTTCGAGGATCTTGGTCAGAACTTCCCCCTATCAATTTGAATAGTTCAAGGATCTCTCTTTGAAGTCAAGAATATACTTGGATACGAGTTGAACGCCCTTTGGGTAATATATTTTTGGATGCTTGTCATCCGCGTCAATAAGCTTTCTACTCTGCCCGAAAATTGTTGTATCAATCGTTGTCGCCTCCATAATCCCAGTTTATCCCAGTTCACTTTGCAAACAATCGTGTTGGGGTATTCGTAACCAGTATTCTTTGGAGTATTAGCTGCATATAGGATTTCGGAGATCGGTCTACCTAAAATCTTACAGGTCAAAGTACTGCGGGAAAAATCGCATCTATACTTCCAGTCTCATCGCTTAACCTGCAGTTCACTCTAACTGTCCAATGCCAGCTGCCACTACAGTTTCTACATGAACTATATATAACCAAGTAAATTATTCTCCCGCATTCATCACACCTCTTCACTAAACCTGATCCGCCGTTGATTTTTGACACTATGTCTTCAAGCGTGACCTTACGAAAGCCCAGAGGGCGGCGTATGTTGTCTATCTTAGGCTGCCAGAAATATTCCTCCGCTAACTCCTCAAGCATGTAATGGATCCTACTGTGCTCAGTCAGCGTCATGATTAAACAGTGGTCGTTAAGTTCGCGGACATAGGCGTTTTCAAACATGAAGACGCCGTTCTTAAAGAACATTTGGTAGGGCTTATAGCATACGAATGGAACCTTAAATGTTGAGTCCTCAGCTATCCCGAAAATGTAGGGTCTTTGGCCGAGTTCATCCGTCTTCTCCCTTGACTTTATTAGCGTGACCCTGGCGATAGTGTCTACATAGGTTCCTGGCTCCAACTCTGAGAGGCTCACTAGGCGCTTAGCGCGTTCTGAGGGGTAGGTGGGGTGCTTCTCAACGATTAGGCGTTCGCCAGATGATCACATCATTTGAGCGCCCTTCCTCCAAACCCTCCTCGGTTTCCTCTTTAACTTTCATATTTTCAGGCACGTCAATGATGCCCTTCTCTGAAATCATGAAGTTAGCTGTTCTCTCTGGCAGATATGGGCCGTCAATAACTCTGGCGATCCTCAATCCCTAGTCCCCTTCTTAAGGTATATGCGGTGAGTGCAGGATGGGCCATTATGTTTCCGCCTGCTGGTCTATTCGGCTCGCGCTAAATTGCGTTGGGTTCGCCTGAACCTGATTTATAATGACAACCGCGATATTGTAAGCTTCAGCAAGCCTTAGCAACTTATGTAGATACTTATTTTAACAGCTGCTGTCTCTCCTCAGCAGTTCCCTCCCTAAGTATTCACCTCTAAAGTGGCTGATCATGCTGTCCACGATAACAACCTTTACGTTGCGTTCTGGGCATAGGTTGAAGAGCTTATCGATTAGGAGACATTGGTGGTTGCTACTGTAGACCCTCGCGACAAAACTCCATCCGCAACCTATTTGGGGTTAAGCCCCCCTCATACGCAATTTAGTAGAGCCTTTCAGGCATAAATGTCCCTCCGTATCTATGAATGCAACTTTGCCAGCTAAGCCTCCTTGCTCCGTTGAGAGCTGCGCTGTGACCGAGAGCGTCATGCATATCTGCGTTTTTCCACTTTCGTACTCCCCTATGAGCTCCGTTATTGCCTGTTTTTCAATCCCTCCCCCAAGTATTTCATCAAGCTTCTTGCTTCCCGTAGTGCACTTCTTCAGCGTTTTCTTTCGCTCGTAGACTTCGGCAGCCGTCTCAAAGTCTATTGATAGCATG
>Ga0105163_1000970_pt1 | contig 15842 bp, 17 predicted proteins | sample JNZ110809AmetaG_FD_81531 | JGI IMG/M metagenome (GOLD analysis project Ga0105163, IMG submission 81531) | Hot spring microbial communities from Jinze hot spring, China to study Microbial Dark Matter (Phase II) - JNZ 110809A | ecosystem: Environmental > Aquatic > Thermal springs > Hot (42-90C) >... | reverse complement strand
GCATAAAATATTTATAGTTAAAAATATTTATAGTAGGTAGAATAGTATTCGCTTTATCGAATCACGATCATAACTCATACTGATTATCTTCTAAGATCTTTTTATACTTTAAGAACTTCATGAGGGACTTCAGGACTTCGAGTCTACATGTAGATGATGCGTATCCCTTGTTTATAGTCTTTAGCCTTGATTAATTCTCTACATGAGATTCTCGCAGAAACTGCCCCATGGCATTGACCCTATCTTATGAGTGAAATTCGTGGTTTCTCTAGTTTCATGTAAGTTATGCATGAAGGTCGGGGATTACATGTTTTAAGTTCTTACCATTTCCATATTTCTCGTCGTAGGTCTCTTGAGTTACACCATACGTCATACTCCACATTAATAGTTAGTGATGACCATATCTCAATAAAGAACTTAATCATGCTAACGTACTATTGCTATTGCAGAAATCCAAGCACTTTAAAGCTTCGGACTTGCTAGAGTGTTAGCATTGCTTTAAGCCTCTTTTTTAAACTTGTTTTTAAGAGAGGTGCCTTGTAGATGTCTATTGTACCGTATTCTTCTTTGAGCCTTCTTCCGATTTCAAATGCCTCGCGTAGTATGTTAATTAGTTCTCGTCTTCTCCACCTCGCTAGTCTGCTATATAGTAGTTGTCTTAGGATTCTTAACATTATTAATGGCTTTTCCTTACTATTCGTCATGTAGAGCAGTGCTAAACGATTTCGAGTATCATAGTATGGTAAGTTTACTTGAGTTTGATACTTCTTGAGTGTAGCCTGCCTATAATGTTTTCCAGCGATCGTGGGAAGCACAATGCACTTATAGTTATTGTTCCAAAGCATGAGAGATAAAAACAAATCTTCTAAATGATAGAAATAGCAGTAGGGTACGTACATGTATCTGGTATGTTTGAGAGACCTCTTGATCGCCTCCACGCGGTAAAGCGGCATTGTTCCCTCAACATATGAAACGTAAATGGGCTTACGGATGGCCTCCGGATGTTTGTTGGTGAGTGGGAAGTGGATATTAAGGAAATCGTCTATGAAGCCTCCAGCACTATCTATCTTATCGCTATCTAGTCTTAAGACTAGGCCTTGCACCGCACCAACATCTTCATGGTCCTCCATAAACGTCACTAACTCCTTCAAGTAATTTAACGAAGGAATAGCGTCGTTATTAACTATAGCTACATACTTTGACCTCTCATCTCTTACTCTATAGGCTGCGTTAGCTCCTCCAGCAAAGCCTATATTACGACTCAACTTCACTAGCTTTACTTCGTGCCTATTTCCTATTTTTCTTAAGTGATCTTCAATGACTCCAAGACTTCCATCTGTTGAACCATTATCCACAACTATGACTTCGTAGTTTGAATACTTCAAGCACATCAATGCATTTAATGACGCTTTAATAATGTTTATTACATGCATGCTATTATAGTTAATCCAAAAAATCGAAACTTTCGGCTCCAAGAAAGGTCCCATATCTATGATAGTATCTCCCATAAAAACTTGTCGTAAAGCGTCTTTAACCCTGAGTATATTGCGAGCAATAGCTCTAATGATGATAAGCCTCTCATAAATTCAAGTCCGGGTTAATATTATGATTAAGACCTAAGCATTATTGTGAGACTTGCGCCAGACGATATTTAAAGTTTTTGATATAGAGATGACCTATTAATACTTGATGGAACCTCACCACACTATATGCAGAAGTCCTATCATCATAACTTTAAAATAATTCCTAGGTCTGCCATGCTATAATACTTAATCGCTCAGACCTTGGTGCTGAACTCACTTATGAAATTATTATTAAAGTCCACATCATCTGAAATTAAGAGTTCACCAGTACTTAGGAATGGTCAGCTAGTCCTGAACCTAGATAGCATATGATGGTAGGTTTGCGAGGAATTGTAAAGGAAATATCTATGCTTCCTAAGCTCCGTAAAAGTCTCAGCAACTGCTCCCTACCACCACCCAGCATCAAAGTCCAACGAGCCCTTAAGTTCGTAGGAACCACTATCTAAACTTCCATTTCTTAACCCTAACTTAAGAAGTCTCTACTCACGGGACTTTGTAAACAATTATATTTTCACACTTACCCAGACGCCCTCCAAACCCGCTTAATCTCCAATAACGTAGCCGTACTTCAACCACTCCCTAATGTCCTTACCCAATGTGTTAAGAAGAAGGGGGATGATAAAGGAAACATCGTTTGAGGTTCGATAAACCAACAGTATTCGACAGCCGTCAGTAAAGAATTCGCTAGATTTAAGACATCTACACGTCTCGTTAACTACGGGAGGGCTCGCCTATATGCCCCAGTAAAGAGATAGTTAAGACCACATCTACTAAGTCCCACCTAACTAGTAGGTATTAAACATTTACACAACCCTAACAGATATTTCAGTCTTCCCTCTGAGCAGCGCCTACACGTAAGACTATTACTTCTCTCTCAGAATTAGAGCCGTAAAGAATACTTCACTAAGCTGATAATCGTAATGTTGTCCGTTCAATATAAAGATGCAGTCCAAACCAAGTCTTCCAAGCCACTTTATAACAGGTATTAACTTTTATTATCTCTGGTTAGTTCCAGCGACAAGCATTATTAGCTTCATTTTAATAGCCCGAATAAGTGCTATTATAGCTAGACCCCGGAAGCGTCCTCAGACATGAAACAACTCCGAGACTCAGGCCAGATAACCATGGGATGACATGCCTAGGACGTCGTTAGGCTTTTCTAAACTCCTCTACGATTCCTTCCACATTTGGTGTTGGATTTTTGAGTAGCTTTTCTGTAGGTATTGTGGTTAGCCAAAGACTCTGAATATCAGTTGGTTACTTAAATAGGATGTGCCTATAGCTAGGAGTTTTACTATGTCTTTCATCGCATTCCCCATTATTTGGTGGGGTTTCTAAGTATTAGGAAGATTCCCTAGAGTAGGGCCTTAATGTGGTGGACCTCACCACTCGGAGTATGCGGGAGGGGTCAGTAGTAGCAAGTACTGATACGCATGCTTCCTAACATATCTCCTTACCACATTAACAGTAGTAGTTTGTGAGAGCATGATCTTAGCGAAGAGCCCTACTACATTGAGTGGAGGTGCCACTACATCACCAACACACCAGTACCGAAGATAAATTAGTAGGCGTTAAGCCCTCCCCACTATACTACCCCTAGGAATAAAACCTTTCTAATTACATGCTATTTAAATCGCTAATAAAATTTTAGACCCTACATAATGTACTACTTAAATTTCATTTATAACCTAACTTAAGTATCTAAAAATCTACAACTAGGAGTCCTACCCACCGTGGCTCTCAACACTTAACCTACTGTATACCTCCCTAGCATTCCTAACCAGTCTTAAAAAGATCTTAAAGCATTTATTGTATGTGGTGCAGGCCTCTGGTATCGGGTGTATGTGCTCCCCCTCTGAGCCATCCTTCAAACTCTCTAAACTTCTCACATATCCTAAAGCTTTTAGAGCGGTATTTGAGGCACCTATTACTACGGCGTCGCGTGGGCTTAAATGCATAATTATCGGCTTGCATAAAACGTTGGAGAACACCTCAACCAACTCTCTATTACTGCACCCACCCCCTGCGCAGTGGATCTTGTTAACTTCAACACCGTTTTCCTCAAGTGCTTGTAGGATGGTCTTAACTGTGAGTGCTATACCTTCAATTACTGAGCGTGTTATGTATTCCCACCCATGCTCTAGGCGGAGGCCGAAGATAGTTACTGCTAGTTTAGGGTCTCTAAATGGGTACCTCTCACCAGCGACGTATGGGAGTGTGTAAATACCTTCACTACATGCTACCCTCCCACTCATGGAGAGTGACCCTATGTTTAAGAGCTTTTTAAGCCATTCAACTACGACCATACCATTATTTGAAGCACCGCCAATAGCTCTATAGCCATCTACTGCGTAATATGCGAAAAACCTCGCCTCCCCACTCCTATCGAGGATTAGATCCCGAAGTAACGTCCTTATAACTGCTGTAGAACCTAGGTTTAAAACAGCTTCCGAACCGAAGGCGCAGTACCCAACATTCTGTAAAGCCCCGTCGAAAGAACCGAGGACTAATGCAACCTTATTCCTAACCCCAACCTCAGGTAGTTCTATGTAGTCGTAGACCTTACCTCCCTCATAAAGCTCTGGAAGCATCTCCTCACCAACCTGGGAGATCTCTAACGCTAACGAATCCCACTTCAAACTATGTATGTTTAGAAATCCAGTACCTGAAGCAACGCCGTAGTCTACTACATGACGTCCCACCAACCTATACGCTAAGTAATCCTTTACAAAACACAGCTTAAGACCCTGCCTAAGTACCCCCTCCCTCCTCATCCAAAGCACCTTACAGAGTGGGAAGACGAAGAGGGGAGGGCACCCAGTCCTCCCATAGAGCTCAGAGCTAAACCCCTCTAAAAACTCCTGCATGCCCGATGACCGACGGTCTAAGTGGGTCATCACATTAGCAACCACTCTAAAATCAGTGTCAAGAAGCGCTAAGCCATGTAGGTATGTACTAAGTGAGATAGCCTCAACACTACCCTCATACCCTCTAACAACTTCGCGAATCCCTCGTAATGTTAAATCCCATAAAAGCTTTAAGTCATGCTCAGCAGCTAAAGGAGCTTCAAAAATTAGAGGGACATCAGAGACATAACTCCTTAAAACCCTCCCATCATTACTGACCAAACCCACCTTAACGCTTGAAGTCCCTACATCCACTGAGACAATCATTGCTAATTCCATTCTTATATTTAAACTTAAGTAAATTAAATATCATGACAAACGGAGAATCCAACCTACACACTACTTAAAAATTAACCACCCCTAAATGATTACACATAACCACTACTTTACGTTATTAACCTATGAAAAGCTTTTTAAGTTGTTGGTTAAGATGTTCTCAGGAAACTCACGGGTAGTGAGAGCTGACCTATAGTGAAGATACCGTTGGATCAGATATGTGTTAAGTCTGGCGTGCTCTGCCCCCGATGTCAAGGATTAGTTGATAGTAGAGTTGTAGATCCTTATGAAATCGATGTTATGAGGGCTCTACTTGAGCTGGAAAACGAGTCCGACTTCAAATTCCTTAAAGATGCAACCTACTACAAAGCCGTTAAGTCAGGTAACTTCTTAGTCCTACTGATCCAGCTACCTGACTCCTCTACAACTCCTCGACTGCTTAGCAAGTTAGATAAGCATTTATCAGAATTACTAGGTGTTAAAGTCCGCGTAGTGGATAAATCATCTAATAATATTAAGTCTATAGCCCTCCAGCTAGTAATGCCTGCTAGGGTGTCTGGGATAAATACTTTATGGCTTCCAGACGGCTCAACTCAATACATAGTCAGGATCCCCAGATCTGATAGTAGGTACCTACCAGCTAGTAAGGAAGTTATTGAGGAAGTACTCACTAACTTAATAGGGAGTAGTGTTAGGATCAGAACTGAGTAAGGGGTCGAATAATGAATTTATTTAGAACCCACCTATCTAGTGATATTAGCAAGTCAATGGCAGGTACTGAAGTAGTCATAGCTGGCTGGGTCCATGTTAAGAGGGACCTAGGGGGTAAGAAATTTTTAATAATTAGAGATAAGGACGGGTACGTTCAAGTAGTTATCAGTAAGTCTGACTCTGAAGAACTGCTGAAAAAATTCTACGAATTAACACCTGAATCCGTAGTCAGTATTAAAGGTGTTGTAAGAGCTGATGAGAGAGCTCCCGGAGGCTTTGAAATAATCCCTAACTCAATAGTAGTTCACAGCATAGCTAAGGCCCCCCTCCCACTCGACGTCACCGGTAAGGTGAGGGCTGATATAGATACAAGACTTCGTGAAAGGGTGCTCGACCTACGTAGGGAGGAGAGTAGGGCTATATTTAAGATAGTTTCAGTAGCCCTTAGATCGATTAGGGAGGAGCTCTACAGCAACGGCTTCATAGAGGTTAACACTCCGAAGATAATTGCAACAGCGACTGAGGGAGGTGCCGCACTATTCCCAGTCATATACTTCGGTAGGGAGGCATTCCTAGCTCAGAGCCCGCAACTCTATAAGGAATTACTAGCAGGTGCTTTTGAGAGAGTATTCGAAATAGCTCATGCATGGCGGGCTGAAGAATCCGACACACCCTACCACCTATCAGAGTTCATAAGCGTTGATATTGAGATGGCATTCGCAAACTACGAAACCGTGATGGAAGTCTTAGAGAAAGTAATATACAGAGTTGTTAAAAACGTTGGTGAAGAGTGTTCTAAAGAACTTAAAGTACTCAACCACGAATTACCGCAGGTGAGGCTCCCCTTAAAGAGGTTTAAATACGTAGACGTTGTAGAATTGCTTAGAGGTTTAGGTTCAAATATTAGTAAGGGTGACGATATATCAGCCTCAGACCTTAGGACGTTCTCAAAAGAGGTTGGTGAGGACCTCTACTTCATAGTTAAGTGGCCTTCAACTACGAGGCCCTTCTACACAAAGCTATGTGATGATGACCCCGCATATACAGAATCCTTCGACTTCATATACAATTTCTTAGAAGTAGCTTCCGGTAGTTCTAGAATACATAGGAAGGAAGTACTGGTAAGTAGGTTGAGGGAGAAGGGGTTAAACCCTGAGAGCTTTAACTACTTCCTGAAATGGTTTGACTACGGAATGCCGCCACATGCTGGATGGGGTATGGGTTTAAATAGACTGGCCTTAATGATTACCGGTAAGAATAACGTTAGGGAGGTAACCCTATTTCCGAGAGATAAGAAGAGGTTAGAGCCCTAACCGCTTTATCAAGTTAAGGATTTAAGCTTACTCTAACTACACTATTTGATGAAGTGTAAGAGGCTAGTATTTAAGAGTAAGTACCTCAGAGACCTACTACTAGGGAGGAAGGTTACGACAATAAGGCTTAGGAGTAATGTCAATGTAGGTGATGTTGTTGAGGTCATAGCAGGTGATTTAAAGGTTGGGAAAGCAGTCATAGAGGCTATTAGGACTAAGAGGTTGGACGAGCTGACAGACCGTGATGCACTATATGACGGTTATAGGAGTAAGGAGGAATTAATTAAGGAGTTAATTAAGATATACGGCGGTAGGATTAGGGGTAATTCCGAAGTTAAGATAATATACTTTAGAATGCTTACGTAGTACTGCATGAAGAGGCTTACAGTATATATGCTTTCTTATACATAACTTTAATAGTGGTGTAGTGTGTGAGTGTGTCTGAAGATCGTGAGAGGAGGTATCAAGACCTACTGGACTATGTGAGGTATTTAGAGCAGAGAACTCAGGAGATGGAGGCTGAAATATCACTTCTGAGGAGGGAGATTAAATACTATAAGCAGGAAATAGATAAGCTTATGGCCCCACCATTAATTGAGGGCATATTACTTGAGGTCTTAGATGAGGATAGGGCAGTAGTGAAGAGCACTACAGGCCCTAACCTAATAGTAAGTATTGGCGGTAACGTAGATAGGAGTAAACTACTTCCAGGCGCGTACGTAGCGTTAAATCAGAGGGGGTCAGCAATAGTTGATGTGCTACCGATGAGGGAAGACCCAGCAGTTAGGACTATGGAGATCATTGAGAGACCTAAGACCAGGTATGAAGATGTTGGCGGTCTAACCAAGCAGATCCAAGAGTTAAGGGAGGTTGTAGAACTACCGTTGAAGTACCCCCACATAATAAAGGAGTTAGGGATAGAACCCCCTAAGGGGATACTGCTTTACGGGCCTCCCGGCTGCGGTAAGACACTACTTGCTAAGGCAGTAGCTGGGGAATCCGACGCTACGTTCATAAGGCTTGTCGCATCAGAACTAGCTCAGAAATTCGTTGGTGAGGGAGCTCGGATGGTGAGGGAGTTATTCTCTTTAGCTAGGCGTAAGGCACCCTCAATAGTACTAATAGATGAGATAGACGCTATAGCTGCTAAGAGGCTGGATATAGGTACTAGCGGTGAGAGGGAGATACATAGAACCCTCACTCAATTACTTGCTGAGTTAGATGGGTTCGACCCTTTAGACAACGTCAAAGTTATAGCGACGACTAATAGAATAGATATCCTCGACCCAGCTATTTTAAGACCTGGTAGGTTTGACAGAATTATTGAGATACCCCTCCCAGACCTAAACGGTAGGTTGGAAATATTCAGAATTCATACTAAGAAGATGAAGCTCGGTAATGACGTAGACTTAGAGTCCCTTGCCAGGATGTCTGAAGGGGCTACAGGAGCTGATATAAAGGCTATATGTACGGAGGCTGGCTTCACAGCATTAAGGGCTGGTAGGACATACATAACCCATGAGGACTTCGTACATGCGGTTAGGAAGGTCTTAAAAGAAAGATTCAGACCATACTCAAACGAGGCTGAATACACTCTAGAATTAAAAGAGAGTGAAGGTAAGCATTTGGTGATATGATTGTACTTAATTAGGGAGGCAACACCTGATGAGGTTAGGATTTTAAGGAGTGTGGCTAACTACCAGTTCAGAGCCGGGGTAGGACCTCACCTCATACCAGATAACGCATTACTCAAGATCTCTAAGAATACCGGGAGGATTAGGGAGGTCCTAACCTCAGATAGTAGGAGGATCGCATCAATTAGGGCGTCAACCTTCACCCTCAGCCTAACACTATATGGTGGTTCTATACTCCACAGACTTACTAAGGGTTTGAGGGTTGGGGTGGTTAACGACGTAGTTAAATACGTAGTTACTGGGAGTTCCCTATTCTCAAGGCATGTGTTAAGTATTGATGAGGAGTTAAGAGCTGGTGATGAGGTCTTAGTAGTAGATGAGAGTGATAACCTCCTATGCGTTGGTAGGTTAGTACTCTCACCTTATGAGGTAATGTTCTTCACGAGGGGTGTGGCTGTTAAATTAAGGGAATGTGCGGTGTCCGCAGGATGAGTGTTGAGATAGTAGTAGATGAGAGGTATGTTGAGAGGTTAAGGCTCAGAAATGATTGGGTAGTAGTTACTGGGTTCCCCGGCTTCGGTTACGTAGGCACTATAGCTACTAGGTACATCACCACTCAATTAAGTGCTGAGAAGATCGGTAATATTATAACTAAGTACATGCCTGACTTCATAGCACTCGACGACTACGGCATACTAACACCCTATGAGCTGTTTATGTCATATAACCACGGATTAATAGTCCTAGTAAATAATGCAACTCCAGCCTCCGTCGAGAGGGTGGCCTTTGCTAAGGCAGTAGTTAGGTGGGCTAAGTCCTTAGGAGTTAGGGAGTTCATATTAGTAGGCGGGCTTAACAGTAAGTTTAAGGAGGGTAGTGAGAGGTTAAGATGGCTTAAAACATCGGTAAGTAGTAGGGAGTTAACCGAGCCTAAGTTTCATAAGGGACTCTACGTAGTAGGTCCTCTAGCTATTTTATTCTTAACATTAGAGGTTGAGAAAGTACCTACAGTTATGATACTACCGTATACAGAGCCAGATAAATTTGATCCGAAGGCTGCTGCAGTCTTCATAGAAAAATTAAACGAATTACTAGGGTTGAATATAAGTATTCAAGGATTAATGGAGTATTCAAGAATTGTTGAAGAGGCGGAAACACTACTGTCTGAGGCTTTAAAGAACGTTAAAGGAGAGGATAGAAGGCCTAAACCATATATCTAAAGCGGTGGGAATAACGCCGAAACTACAAACCTATGAGGACTTGAAGCAGTTCTAAATTTCACTTATAAGGCAGTATTCTAAGAGCTTTATCTCTCAGAACGGGGGAGGGATCGACTACTCATAGCCCTTAACTCCCTTATCTTGTTGGAGAGAGCTTTTAGTAAGTCGAGTTTCCTCACATCATCACTAACGTGGATGATTATCCGACCACTACCTCCTAAATACCAAGTCCTACAATACTTTGCATCTCTCTCAGCCACACACTCAAGTTTTAACTCTTTACAAGCACTTACTAACTCATCTAATGTTGGCTTAGCTACCGAGTAATTCTTAGGTAGCTTACGTCCTAATCTTCTGGGGAGGGTTAGATCTAAGTATTGAGGCCATACAACTACGACTCGTTTGCTACCACCCATTAAATCTTACCCTAATAGGACTGCATTGATGACGCCTTCCTGCCCGGGCCGTGAGGTAATCCTAGCCTTCCCCAACTCAGTCTCCACTATAGAACCCTTCGTTATTATACCCCTCTGCGAATACTCCCTATTCGCAGGTGTTTCTAAGATCTTTAAAACCCTACACTTCTTCGACCTACCTGTTTTAGGGTCAGTGACGTTGACGTATAGGCATCTCTTAACTCTTAATTTTATATTACCACCTCTAACCCTCTCACGTATTATGCTGTGTTCCTCACTACTTAGAGTGGTATGTGTTGGGTAACTACCTAACTCATACTTCCTATTACTCCTATGCGGTCTCTTCTTACCGCCTGAGATCTTCTTAAAATCGTTACCTTGATAGACACCCATTACTGCCTACCTTAATTAGAGTATAATGAGTACTACTTAAAAGCTTTAATTAAAGAGTATTAGGGGAGGCATTAACGGTATTGCCTAAAAGCATTACTAGGAAGTTGAACAAGTATTTAAGCATTGCTTTAAAACCCGTATATAAAGTTTATGAGAAGTGGTTATGGCTTCAGATCTCTGAAGGCCCTATACCGAAGCACGTAGCTATAATACCCGACGGTAATAGGAGGTGGGCAAAGGAGTTAGGAAAACCGATTACCTACGGCCACGACATCGGATACTTAAAACTTAAAGAACTACTTAAATGGCTGTGGGAGTTAGGTATTAAGGTCGTTACAATCTACGCTATGTCCTACGAGAACTGCATGTATAGGTCTGAGGATGAGAAGAAGCATCTTTTCGGGCTGATAAATCAAGCACTTAATGACTTAATGAATAGTAGCACACTTCATGAGAATAAGGTAAGGGTGAGGGTTTTCGGTAGGTTAGATATGGTGCCTGCAGAACTTATTGAGAAGATACATCAGATAGAGGAACTAACTACGAACTACGAGGACAGATGTATTAACGTAGCATTATGTTACGGTGGCCGTCAGGAAATAATTGATGCAGTACAGAAGATAGTTAGGGATGTGGTTGATGGACGTATAAGCGCTGATAACATTAACGAGAACTTATTCAGCAAATACTTATACACATCACATCTTAACGACTCATTAGACGAGCCAGACCTAGTCATGAGGACTTCAGGTGAGTTAAGACTAAGTAACTTCCTACTATGGCAAATAGCCTATAGCGAGTTATACTTCTGCGATATCTTCTGGCCGGAGTTCAGGAAGATAGACCTATGGAGGGCTATCAGATCGTACCAGAAGAGGGAAAGACGATTCGGCAGATAGCCACTTAAGCCCGAAGTAAAACATAATTAAACAGCGCTCTAACTGCTTCAGCTCTTTTAGAGTTCAGATCTTATGATTATTTTAACTTTATACTACTCAATCATTTCCAGCCTCACTCCAATGATCTCATCCTCCACAACGAAGACTCTCTGAAAAGCCTCTAGCTAGACGCTCACCACTCCAACAACGAGTCTCCACCTCATACAAACCCCAACTATGTATAATTAACCTATTAACACATCTTAGCGTACCGTTTCTCAGTAGATGGGGTTTGGGTTTCATTCTCTTTTATGTTCAGCCTCCTAACCATCTACCTCTCATCGGTCTCCTCAGAGCCCCTCCTGCAGAAGCTCCCCTACAGTTGCCCGTAGTTTATCGCCCTACCGGTCTCGGAGCTCCGAGAACGCTGTTAACCATGTAAGTTTTTGAAGCTTAAGACTTTACAATCCCGAAAGCCTCGTCCTTTAGGGCGGGGGAGGTCAGATTCCCCACAAGTACTTAATATTCATGGAGACTGTATGCAAAGCGTCTCTAATATTAAAATTCTCTGGATTGTCTAGATAAACTTCTTCTCGATTACGTATAGAACTGCGCTTACACTTGCTATTACTATTATGTATAGGAATAACATGTTGGTGACGTTATAGTCGCTTAAGATCCTTACTACTTGCTGGACATCCGTTGGTTGGATGACCTTCATAACTTCTAAAATACCTGTTAGGAACTGGTAGAATATTAGAAGTACTGTTAATGCTATTAAATCCCTCCAGATCTTAATACTCCTCCTAAGCACTCTTAGGGTCAGTCTCCCAACGATTAATGGGATTAGTGAGAGCAGGAAGAAGGGTACGGTATTACTAAGGTATAAAATTATGGAGCCTACGTCATAGCTGTAATTACGTGATGCTAGGGTTATGTAGAAGATGACGCCAGTCATACCTACTGAGATTGTTGTTAGGATTAATGATATCCTAGTGATTGGTGAGATACGCCACCACTTACTAATAGCTTCATCAACCCCGAACCCCTTAAATATTAGTAATACTGCTATGAGTAACGTAATTACGGGTGATGCGTAAATTGTTAAGTTAATCATTAAGAGTATTGAGTATATGAGGATTAGAATACCTGGAAAACCTAAGAATATCTTGGAAAACCTACGCTCTTCTAATACCTTCCTTAAATACCTCCCTAAGAGTACGTAAGTTTCCTCAACACCTCTTAACTGCTCAACAATTACCCTCTCAACACCTACTACGTTAATCTTAGACTGTATTATCGGTAAGACCTTCTCATCCTCAGCACTATCAACAACTACTACGACCTCATCAATATTAATCAACTTTAAAGCGTTATCTAACTCATCACTAATCTTAATACCGGCTTTGGAGGAGGAACCCTCATCACCAGCTACTAGTAAAACCTCAACTGAGGAGTTCCCCGACTTACTTAACTCTTTATAGAGTTTTAAGGCTGTGAAAATTACGTTTAAGTCTGAGTCCTGGGGGTATGTTAGTGCGTATTCATTAGCTACTTTAAGTACGTTGTCATACCCTATGACCGGAGTTTTAACTCCTAGCCTACCAACATCATTGTCGAAGTCTACAGCTACTACTGCTATTCTCTTAAAACTACTCATGGTATTCTCCGTAGAGTATTCTAAGATCTTCTAATGTGAGTCGCTCACCCCTCCTCTTCTTCTCCTCTACTAATTTCCTCTTCTCCTCTACGATTTTCTCCTCATTTTGCTTAATTCTAGCTAGTCTAACCTCTCTTAACCTCTGATTTAGGGATGCGTACCTCTCTCTTAACTCATTAATTCTAGAGGCAGTATTAACTAGGTTTTGAACCAATCCCCTGATTTCCTCATTTACCCCATTAAGCTTCTGCTTAACCTCCTCCCTACTCCTATATATGTTACGCATCTCCTCCCGTCTTAAATTTATATCTGAGGTAAGCTTATCGACAATACTATTTAATTCATTTAACTCGTAGGTCAGTGATGAGATCTGAGCTCTCAGTTCTAGTAACTCACCACTTAATTTCTTAGCCTCTAAGGCTTTATTCAGAGTGCTCTCTAACCTACCTATCTCCTTTATAAGTCTGTTCTCCTCCTGCAATGGTAGTGATTCAGTTATAATCCTCCACTCCATAGAATCTATCTTCTTCCTTATGGAGTCTACTGAGACCTTACTGAAGGAGCTTAACTCATTAAATTCCCTCTTCTTACTGAAGAATTCGTTCTTAACATCTCTTAACTTACTAATTAACTCCCTCCTCTTAATTACTACTTCCTCCCTCTTAGCTTCTAACTCATTTAACTCCTTCTTAATCTCCTCAACCCTATTCCTATAAGTCCTAATAGTCTCTAAGTACTTCGCCTTTAAATTCCTTAACTCATTTATCTTCTGCCTAATACTCAGCTTAAGTTCTTCTAAGCTTTTCAACTCATCTCTTAATTCCTGAATCTGCTTGATTAACTCTTCCTCAGCCATAAGTACTGCTACCCTAGAATTATCCTAGCATCAGCTATTTTAGCCCCTCTACCAACTTCGTAGAGCATTATTGGGTTGAGATCAACATCCTTAACCTCACTAACATCTTCGACAAATCTAGAAAGCTTAAGCAGTATATCGACTAATGCCTTCTTATCCCTCGGCGCCTGCCCTCTATATCCTTCAAGTATCTTAGCAGATTTAATCTCACCAATCATTGTCTCAGCATCATAACGTGTTAGGGGTACGATACGGAAGCTAACATCCCTTAAAACCTCTACGAAGATCCCGCCCAACCCGAAGAGGATTAGTGGGCCGAAGGTCGGATCCCTAGTCGAACCAACTATAACCTCCAATCCATTGGGAACCATCTCCTGAACTAAGACACCGTAGACTTTAGCGTTAGGAGCTCTCTCACCAACATTCTTGAAGATCTTATTAAACGCCTCCCTAACCTCTGAAGGACTGTTCAACCCTACGATAACACCGCCAACATCTGATTTATGAACTATATCCGGACTTACTACCTTAAGAACTACTGGATAACCCACACTCTCAGATAACTTAACTGCCTCTTCAGCACTTCTCGCCAACCCGGCATTAGGTACTGGAAGTCCGTAAACCCTAAGAACGTCGTATGCTTCATGCTCAAGTAACTTATACCTCCCCTCCTCCTTAGCATTATTAATTATCCTCCTAACAAGATCCGAACTCATTAATTCTACACCGTTACAAACTCACTATTAAGTATTTAAACATTATACTACTCAAGTACTGGAAGTAGGAAAACCTACAAACACTCATTCTAACTAAATAATTTGAAATAGTGAGATCTTAGTAAGTATTAAGGAGTGCATCCTATCAATATCTAAACCTACGTTCCCTTCTAAACCGTATGCTTTAATTAAGTCGTCAATACGTTCAGTATTAAATCTCTGAAGGAGTTGAGATGGACTTACTTCAGAGCCGTTGATAATGGGGGGTTTACCCATATTCCCAACATCCTTACACACCCTCACTAGTAAGTAGCTACTTGAGCTAACATTCTTAAGTATGGTGATGATATCATTTATCTGCCTATTAGAGAAGAGTCTTAGTAGAAACTCGATGTATGGCTTCCTACTCACATTTCTCCCCTCCTCAAATGCCTTGAAGGTAAGGAATGATGCTAGTAGGAGTTGCTTATCAGATAGGACAAGTACTGACGGCAGTACCTGCGTAATACATCCATTAACCTGCAATTTATCTATATCCCTTATAAGTGTTAGTGCGTCATTAGAAGATATTTCAAATACCTCTAACTCTATCTTACTAAGATCCTCACATAATTTACGCCATACCCCCTCAACACCAACTACTTCTGAACCTCCATGACTTATGGGTATGAACGTAATTCTATCTCCATCTCTAACTTCATAATCATACCCTCCAACAATCATAAAGTCAGCATCATTTACAAATATTAAATACGACGTGTTTAACGACCCATCACTACTCACTGCCGAGGATATTTTAGGGTAGTTACTCAATAGGTAGAGAAGTAAATCCCTCAACCTATACGTCTTCGAACCTTCTAAATATACTTCAACTCTATCAACACCTAACTCACGACGTAGAACACCTAGAAATTCTACAATTACCTTCAAAATCATTGACCCTGAGCTTGAGCAGTACTACTTAACCTCAATCTAGCCAGACGTGTTAAATACCCCGCAATCTGATTCCTCAGCTTCTTAGACCTCACGTAAACAACACTCTTCACTAACTCCTTATTCGAGTTAAAATCCGTAGTAACCTTATCAGGATACTGCTCAAGTAGTTTTTCAGCCACCCTCTTCACAGCCGACGTTCTCACCTTACCCAACACTGACCCCTAAGACAAGAGTTTAATATACCACCTTAAATATGTTTATTAACACCATATTAAGAACGCATTTACAGTAAGTTAGGAAAATAAAGCCAATGGCTATGAGCGCCCTACATATTGCCCAAAACT
>Ga0105163_1000968_pt1 | contig 15880 bp, 13 predicted proteins | sample JNZ110809AmetaG_FD_81531 | JGI IMG/M metagenome (GOLD analysis project Ga0105163, IMG submission 81531) | Hot spring microbial communities from Jinze hot spring, China to study Microbial Dark Matter (Phase II) - JNZ 110809A | ecosystem: Environmental > Aquatic > Thermal springs > Hot (42-90C) >... | reverse complement strand
CTTATATATTATTTACCTCCCTTCTCTTACGAAGAGGAAGCCACAAGGAAGTACTTTACCGGAAAAGGGAAAGCCTTCCTTCAAGCCTTTAAAGACTCCTTGAAGGAGATCCCCTTTAGCCCTCAGGAGCTCGAAAAGGTATTTAGGTCTTTGGCGGATTCTATAGGCATCAAGACGCGTGACGCAGCCCAGGCAGTAAGGCTCTCTCTTACAGGCAAGACCGTAAGTCCTGGTCTTTTTGAAGTCATGATGGTCATTGGCAAGGAAGAGTGCATCCGTCGTATGGAAAGGGCTATTCAGTGGATATCCGATGCGGCTGAAGGGGATTGAACTTTACGGTTTTAAGTCCTTCCAAGAACGCTGTCACTTGAGTTTCCCCAAAAAGGGGCTAAGCGTCATTGTAGGTCCTAATGGCTGTGGCAAGTCCAATATCGTCGATGCCATCCTTTGGGCCCTGGGGGAGATGAAACCTTCCTGTTTGCGTTTGAGGAGTATGGAAGACGTGATCTTCGGAGGCACTGAAGGTATAAAACCGGCCTCCATGGCGGAAGTATCCCTTATTTTTGAAGAACCGGAAACAGGAAGGGAGACCCGCATAACGAGGAGGCTATTTCGTTCTGGCGAAAGCCAGTATCTTATAAACAGAAGACCGTGCCGTTTAAAAGACATACGCGACTTCTTCCTGGGAACAGGCCTTGGACCTAACACCTATGCCGTGATCCCTCAAGGCGAAGTGGAAGCATTGATATCTGCCCATCCGCACGAGATAAGGGGCCTCATCGAAGAAGCAGCTGGTATAAGCAAACTGGAGGAAAGGAAGCGGGAAATCCTAAAAAAGATAGAAGAAACCCAAGCCAATATAAACCGCTTGGAAGACGTCCTGAGAGAAGTAAAGCGGCAAGCTGATTCCTTGCAATATCAAGCCGAAAGGGCTAAAAGGTTCAAAACAATCCGAGCTGAACTTGAGGAACTTGAGCTAAAGGAAGCAAGCATTAAATGGCGAGCTATCTCTCAGGAGGTCGAAAAGACCTCCACTTTTCTAAAAAACCTCCAAGAAGAACTGGATTCTATAAAACGCAAACGCATAGAAACCGAAAATGGCATATCCCAACTTGAATTAGAGCAAAGGGAACTCCTCTTGTCTTTAGGAGAAATCAAAGGCGTCCTCTCGGAGCTCGAATCTGAAAGGGAGCGGTTGAAAAGAGGTCTCAGAACCCTTCAGGGCGAAATGTCGAGGGCCTGGGAACGGAAAAGACACCTTGAGGAGCGTTCAGAGGCGCTTTTAAACACCATAAAGGGTTTGGAGGGAGAAATCGACCTTTTAAAGGCACAAATTACCGAAATTGAACAAGCACTGCGTACAAAACGCCTTAAGCTTGAAGGCTTAGAGCTCAAATTGAAAGAATTATCGCCTCTTGTAGAGAGCCTGCAAAGGGAAAAGGAAACCCTCAGGCGTAATTTGCTTGAAAAAGAAACAGAAAGGATCAAGGCCGAAAACCTCCTTCGTGAAGCCGAAAAGGCCTTAAACACCTTGAAGGCAAAACAAGAAAGGTTAACTAAGGAGAAAGAAGCCTTAGATGCCGAAATAAGCCAAGTCGTAGAAGAGTTCCAAAATAAGTCCTCTGATCTGAAAAAGCTTTCAGATGATCTCAAAAACCTAGAGGCGGAGATATTAGCAAAAAGGTCAGAAGCCCTCAATTTGGAAAAAGTTCTTGAATCCCTGCGCCAGCAACTCCAATCCCTTAAGGCCGAAAGGGAAGCCCTTGACCTTCGTTACAAGACCTTATTGACCATGCAACGCACCAAGGAAGGTTACCCAGAAGCCTTGAAACGCGTCCTCGAATCCCCTTCTTCCTTTGGGTTACAAGAAGCCCGCTTACTTGAGGACTTAATCGAAGTCGAAAGGGGATACGAAAAGGCCCTAGAAGCAGTGCTTGGTGAACGTCTCAGAGCGGTACTAGTAGAGTCAGTAGAAGAGGCCGAAAGATTGGTTCGTTTGACAAAAGGTGAGGTCCTTGCCTTGGTATCTGACCAAATAGGGGAGGATAAAAAGCAAGATCCTCTTTTTACATGGGTAAAAGATAAAAGCGGTACCTTAATGAGGTTTTTGGAAAAAGTGGAGCTAGTCGAAAACCTACCCCCTTACTTTTCCAAGGACAAGGGTTATGTGACACGCCAAGGGCTCTATCTGGATAACCAAGGGATTCTTTGGACCAATAAGGGGATTGGAGCTCTAGAAAGGAAAAACCTTATCAAGGAGCTTGAAGAAAGGGGGAAAGAACTGGGAGAAAAACTCGCCCACACCGAGAAGGGTTATCAAGCCTTACGCAAAAAACTCGTTAACTTAAAGGAAAGTATACAAAACAAAGAGGCCCAGAGGGAAGAAAAAGAAAAGAAGAAGCTAGAGACTGAACGCTATTTAAGGGAATTGGAAGCAAAAACCCTTGTCCTCCAACGGAAACTTGCAAACGTTAAAGAAGAACTGAACCAGACAGTTGCTGAAATCGACATCTGGGAAAGGGAAAAGGGAAAGGCAAAGGAATACTTAGAAAGGACAAAAGAAAATCAAATAAAGGTCAGAGGGGAATTTGAGGAAGTGGAAAGGAAACTTGGCAAAACCCTAACTGAGAAAAAGGCCCTGGAAAGGGAAAGAGAACCCTTAAGGGAGGAATTGGTAAAGTTGGAAGAACGCCTTGAATCCAAAAAAGCTTACTTGGGGAAACTTTTTGAGCGCATCTCTCTGACAAAAGAAGAGCAAAACCGCTTGGAAAGGGAAAAGGAGGACCTCCTCAGACAGATGCGAGAGCTCGCTGTCAAAGAGACCTCCCTTAACGAGAGGTTACGCCCTATAGAGGAAAAAATAAATGAGACCATTGAAGAGATACAAAAGGTAGAAGAAGCTCTTAAGGCCGTGTCACAAGGTCTCAACACACTTAGACAAAAGGAAAGGGACCTTTTTGATGAAGAAACTCGCAAGTCGGCTGAAGCTTCATCCTTTAGATCAAGACTTGAGGCCTTAAGGGTAGAAATGCTCCGTTGGGAAAGCATACTCAAGACCTTTGGCCTGACACCAGAACAAGCCCTCCAAAGGCTGAAGGGGATCTCTCTTGAAGAAGACCTCTCTAGGAGGAAAGAAAACCTCAGAAGGGCCCTTGAGGAGCTCAGGGACGTTTACCTAGGAGCGATCGAAGAATACGAGGAGGTTAAAAAAAGGGTGGAATTTCTGGAGCGGCAAAAGGCAGACTTAGAGGAATCCTTAAGGGAACTCCAAAAGTCAGTAAAGGAGTTGGAAAGCCGGGGTTATGAAGTATTCTCTGAGACCATGGAGGCCCTCAACGAAATCTTCAAGGATATGATAGGAAGGCTCTTTCAAGGAGGAAAAGGCGAACTCGCAGTAGACGGGAAGGATGGGCATGGTGTCCGTATTTTTGTTCAGCCCCCTGGGAAAAGGCTAAAAAGCATGGAACTCCTGTCCCGGGGAGAGAAGACCATGGCCTCCATTGCCTTCTTCATGTCCCTGTTTTTCATCAAACCCGCCCCCTTTTGTATAATGGACGAGGTGGATTCAGCCCTTGATGAGGCCAATCTTGAAAGGTTCATAGGCTTGCTTCAGGAACTAGGGGAGCAATGCCAGTTCATTTTGGTAACCCACAAGAAAAAAACGGTAGAGGCAGCCTCTTATGTTTATGGCGTAACCATGGAGACCCCAGGGGTTTCCAAGGTCTTTTCTCTCGAGCTGAAATGATAATCGAACGTACAGTGATCACAGAGACTTTCCAGTACGGCCTATTGGGGATAGGGGCTTTTTCCTTTGCTTTCATTGGAGGAAAACTTTTCAAGTTTTCCGAAATGTTAGTGGAAAAGGGCATCCCCTTCCTTTCGGGGATGGTCGTCCTTTTGCTCATGATGCCCTCTTTTTTGGTTTACGTAATACCTATGTCGGCGTTGCTTGGGATCCTAGTTACCTTAAGCCGCATGAACGCTGATAAGGAACTTCTGGCCCTTAAAACCTCGGGCATGTCGCCCCTTAGACTTCTGAAACCGGTGCTCTTGGTTTCCGCTTTTGCTTCGTCCCTCACCCTTTTCCTCACCCTTTATGGCGTACCATGGGCTGTAAGGACCACCCAAGATTTCCTCTTTGAAACAGCAAAAAAGGGGCTGGTACCGAAAATAAAAGAGAAGGCCTTTATCCCCCTCACCCCAAAGGTAATGCTTTACGTACAGAAGATCGAAGAAAACGACCTTAAGGGGATCCTACTCTTCGACCAAAGAGACCCAGAAAAAGTTGCTGTTCTCCTTGCAGAAAGGGGGAGGATTTTTGCGGATAAAACTAACTTGACCTTTTCCATTGAATTGAAGAAAGGCGAAGCCCATCTAAGGGAGAAAAAAGGATATTCGGTTCTACAGTTCGAAAGATATGCCCTCTCTTTTTCCCCTTCAGAGATCATAGAAGAAGTCCGTAAGAAAAGTAAAATCAAGCTACTTGAAAAGGAAATGTCCTTCAAGGAACTACGCGAAAAGATACGAGAACGCTTAAAAGAAGGCAAGGACATAACCCCGCAGCTTGTGGAACTCCACCTCAAGTGGGCCATTCCCTTTTCCCCATTTGCCCTTGGCCTTTTGGGTCTATGTCTAGGCCTATACCGTACCAGAGGGGGTAAAGCCTTGGGATTTGTTTTGAGTACCTTAACGGTAGTCCTTTATTACGGCCTCTACTGCTTAGGAAAGGCCTTAAGCGCAGCCCTGATTTTGCCACCATGGGGCGGAGCATGGTTACCAAACCTCTCCCTTTTTGTCCTATCCTTTTGGCTCTTGGGGAAGATAGAAAGGGAAAGGCCTGTGGTGCTCTTGGACCTACTTGAAAAGGGGGTTGAAGCCCTAAAGGGACGATGATGAGAAGGATCAGTCGTTATATAGGTGAAGAATTCCTAAGGTACTTTTCCATGACCTTTTTGGGATTTCTCGTCACTTTTTTGGCCATCGATGTGCTCGAGAGGATAGATACGGTCCTTGAGAAAGGAGGGGCCTTTAATGCCTTTCTAAGGTACTTGCTCTATAAAATACCGATAGTTTCCACTGATATCCTTCCTTTTTCTGTCCTGGTGGCCAGTACGATTTCCCTCGGCATCTTATCCAAAACGAAGGAAATATTGGCCCTACAAACTTCTGGGGCAGGATATCACATTTTGGCCTTACCTATCTTATCAGTGGCCTTTGTTGTCTCCCTTTTGGCAGTGGTAGGAAAAGAAGCTTCGTCGGTTTTAAGGCAAAAGACCGAGTTTATTTGGGCGCATGAAATAAAAGGAGAAAGGCCAAGCGAGATGAGCCTTCAGGCCGGCAAGCTTTGGTATAAAAAGGGATCAGAGGTCTATAGCATAGATTTTGCACAACCAGATACCTTACAAGGATTGAGGATCTTCAAGATCGAAGACCACAAGCTCAAGGCCTTCCTTGAGGCAGAATCCGCAAAATGGGAAGAAAACAAATGGGTACTTCACAACGTAACCCTTTGGGACTTAGCCAACAACAAGGTAATTAGGCAATATGAGGAACAAATGCCATACCCCTTGGCCTTCAAACCCAAGGACATACGTAGGTCGTTGAAGGAGCCTCCTTTGATGTCTTTTGAGGAACTCAAACGTTACATAAAAAGGGCAAGGGAAGCAGGACATCGCCCTTATGCCCATGCGGTTGAACTACATTGTCGTCTTTCCTATGGCTTTTCATGCCTCGCCTTGGCTATGCTAGGAGTCCCTATTGCCCTTTGGACTGGACGAAGACGTGAAGGGGGTATCCCTCAGGGGATAGCGATAGGTTTATCAATAGGTACGGTGTATTACACTTTCTTTTCTTTGACCCAAGCGCTTGGTAAAGCCGGATATTTACCACCTTTTTTCTCCGCATGGGCAGCCAACATCGGCTTCATGGCCCTTGGGGTCTACATCTCTATACTTATAAAGACCTAAAGGAGGAAAGAAAATGGCAATAATGGAGATCACTATTGTACCCCTTGGCACTAAGGATACGAGCCTCAGCTCTTATGTGGCAGAATGCCTTAAGGCGCTCCAAGAACTTGGCTTGAAATACGAAGTCACAGCCATGGGTACACAGGTAGAAGGCGATCTAAATCTGTTGCTTGAAACAGCAAGGAAATTACATGAGCTCCCCTTTCAAAAGGGCGCAAGGAGGGTTTTAACGCTTATAAAGATAGACGACAGAAGGGATAAACCCCAAACGTTGGAAGGGAAAATAACTTCTGTGTACCAGAAACTTAAGGGCTTGGCTTAAGCAGAAGCCAAGCACCTCCTTCAGGGTTAAGGTAGCCTTTAAGCTTCCTAGAAAACACAAAAGGAGAAAGGGCTTTCACCTTTTCGGGGAAGGCCAAATGGTAAGAAGCGCCTCTGCCGTTAAGCTCGTCAAGGGCGATAACAAGGGAAAGGCGAAGGGGATCTTCAAGGTCTATCTCGTAATTGCTAAGAAGGTATTCCTTGGCATTCTCAAGCTCATCTTCCCTTATCTGTTCTGTCAAAAGATCCTTTAGAACTTCTTTTAAAGCTTCTTTGGAGACCTCTAATTTTTCTGGACTTGTAGAAAGGTAAAAACCACAATACCCTCCTTTTGACCCTGCGCTGTAAAAAAAGGATATCTGATAAGCCAACCCAAGCTCTTCTCGCAACCTCTTGAACGGCCTTCCTTTCTGACCTCCGAGAAAGGCCTCAAGTAACGTAAAAGCCTCATAGTCCTGGGAAAGAAACTCTGGTGCTGGAAATCCCCAAATGATGTGGACTTGTTCACCCTTTCCGTATTCCACCTCTTTGAAGAACCGAGGAGGCACCCATGCGAAGGCACGATCAATCCCGCCTTCTTTCCCTGTATTCCATTTAACACCTAAGGCCTTCTCAAAGAGCTTAAAGAGAGCTTCAGGTTCTACATCTCCTACAACCGAGATCACCATCCTGTCAGGTGTAGCAAACGAACGCCAATACTCCATTAGGTCTTCCCTTGAAAGGCCCTTTACCGATTCTTCCGTACCCAAAGGGTTCAAGCCATAAGGATGTCCTTTGAAGAACTCGGAACGGAACAATTGAAAGGCATAGGCAGTAAGGTTTTCCCTTTGCCTCTTTATTTCCTCAAGCTGTTCTTCTTTGGCTTTATCTACTTCCTGCCGGGGAAAGGAAACCTTCAAGATGACCTCTGATAAAAGCTTCACAAAATCCTTTAAATTTTCCTTTACGACCTTCCCTTTGAGACCAAAAGCATCGCGTCCGTAAAAGCCTTCAAGCATCCCTCCCATCTTCTCAAGTCTAGAAGAGATCTCAGAAGCAGATAAACCAAAGGTACCTCTTGTCAGGCCCTTTGCTAAAAGGGCCGTTATACCTCCCTTTTGCTCGCTTTCACAGCTTACGCCTCCATGGAAAGCCACGGTCACAGCTACAGTAGGAAGTCCTTCTCTTTTCAAAAGGAGCAATTTCGCCCCGTTATTCAACCTCGACGCTACCAAAGGCGAAAAAACACCGAGCAATCGGTCTTCAACCCCTTCACGCTCCTGAGAGGTAAGGATACCTATGACGGGGAAGCCTTTGAGGAGGTACTTCTTGACTATCTCGGATACTTCCTTTTCTTTAATCCCCCTAATTATCCGCACGTAGTCTTGTAAAAGCTCGGCATTACCCAACATGACCTCAAAGAACCCTAAAAGGTGCGCTTTTTCTTCCGTGGTTTCAAAGGAATAAAACAAATTCCTTTCCAACCTTTTCTTGGCACGTTCTATTTCATCTTTTGTAAGGCCACCTATGGCCATACTCTGCAGTTCTTCCTTTATGGCCTTAAGGACCTCCACTTCCCTTCCCCTTTTAGGGGTCACTTCAACTGTAAAAAGGCCACTTTCCTTTAGGGTGATGGACCTTGCTTCCACTGAGACCGCCAAATCCTTTTCCACCAAGCTTTTGAAAAGCCTCGAATTACGACCTCCCGCCAATAGTTCTTCCAGAAGGTCAAAGACTAAAGCTTCCTCCAAAGACATCCCGGGGATCCTGAAGGCAAGGGAAATCACTTCCCTCTGCGCGCCCATTTGGACAAAGAACTTGGGACGTCGTAAGGGGCCTTCATATAGGGGCAAACGGGAAGGAGAAGACCGACCTTCTATCCCAAATAGCCTCTCTACTTGCGCCTTAAGCCGTCCTTTGTCAAAAGCACCAACTACCACAAGGACCATCCTCTGGGGTACGTACCACGTACTGTGGAAGCGTATCAGATCTTCCCTTTTTACCTCCTTAAGGGATCCCTCAAAACCGAGAATAGGTCTTCTATAAGGATGGGCCTCAAAGGCGTTAGCCCACAGGGCTTGGCGAAACTTCTTATCAGGATCGTCCCTACTCATCTTTATCTCTTCAATGACAACTTCCCTTTCCCTTTCGAGCTCCTCGGGGTCAAAAAGGGGGGCCAACACTGCGTCGGCAAGGGCCTCAAGGGCTTTTCCCAATCCCTTGCTTTTGACAGTGAAGTGAAAGACAGTGTAGTCAAAAGAAGTAAAGGCGTTTATCCTCCCGCCAATTGACTCGATTACAGAAGCCACTCCCTCGGGATTCTTTTGGGTGGGTTTGAAAATCATGTGCTCTATCAAGTGGGCTATGCCTGCCTGGGACTCCTCCTCATATGCGCTTCCTACTTCAATCCAAAGTTGAGAGGAGACAACTTCCTTTGAAGGCTCCTCAAGGAGCACTAAACGGAAGCCATTTGGCAAACGCAATCTTTCGACCTTAGTCCCATAATAGGCCCATGCAGATGTAAACCAGAGTAAAAAGAAGCAGGCACAAAATACCTTTGAGACAAACGGCCTCTTCACTTGTACTGCGTTTCTCCTATTAGCTCCTTATTTCCCTCTTCATGAAAACCGCATAAGAGATGGTAAAACATATGAGGGCCATTGCCACTAAGATGGTCAATTGTGGCCAGACGACCAACAGGCTCTGACCGATGGAAAGCGGCCCTTGTGGTATCTCTTCACCCGCAAAAAGGGCCATAATCCCTAGTCCTTTGTAAGTAGGCATAAGTATGGCGGTTACTGCCTCATTGAAGACCGTAGTGGGCGAAAATTTCAAAACAGCATCCCTCACCTGGACGTGCTTAAGCCAAGCCTCCACTGTGGCCTTTGGACCAAGAGGTGCCAACCGATCTGCTAGGATCCCTGCCAGCATATAGATGAAGAAAGTAAAAAACACCCAAACCGCAATAGAGGCAAGGGCCGAACTCACTGTGCGGTCAAGCAATATGGAAAACAAAACACCCAAGGCAAGCCAAAAACCAACATAAACGATACTCACCCCTAAAAAGATGCCTATACGCGCTAATTCTCCCAGTTCAGGCGGAAACCCCAACATGCTTATGCCTATCCCTATGATCAACAACACGATGCTTGTAAGGAGGATGGCCAAGGTGATGAACCCAGCTAAGAACTTGCCGTTTATCCATGCGTCCCTATGGAGGGGTTGAGATAGGACACGGCTTACTGTCCTTTGGGAAAACTCGCTATTTACAGCATCAAAACCGAATATCACCCCTAACAAAGGTGCAAAAAAGGCCAAAAATACCGCAAAAGAAGGTAAACTTTCCCCCGTTAAGACGAAAAGCCTGAGGAAGACATATTCCGTGGGGAATTCTTCCAAACTCCCTTTTAAACCCTGGGCAGAAACGTAGCATGACGCCATACCCACAAAACATATGATAAGGAACATTATCAAGAAACGCTTACTCGAAAAGTTGTCGTTCAATTCCTTCCAAAGGACCACCCAAAGACCACCCATTTATGCCTCCTGGAAGTACTTCAGGTAGATCTCCTCAAGGGTATACTCCATCCCTTTAAGCTCCAAAAGCTGTGCCCTGCTCTCGAAGACCTTCTGAGAAATCTGCCCCCTTAAGTCTTCATTAGCCTTTATCTTCAGCACATCGCCTTCCTTAAGGACCTCCATCACCCCTCTTATCCCTTTAAGGGCGTTAATCAATCCATCTGACAAAGGTTCTGCCTTTAGGTAAAAGGTATAGGTGCCGCCTTCCATGGTCTTTTCCCTTAATTCGCTTAGGCTACCTTCTGCTACAAGCTTTCCCTTGTTTATTATCCCCATGCGATGGCAGATCCTCTGCACTTGGTGCAAAAGATGAGAGGATAAGAGGATGGTAAGCCCCTTTTCCTTGTTCATGCGTGCTATGAGCTCCAAAATGTGATGGGCACCTTCAGGGTCTATGCCCGAGGTCGGCTCGTCCAAAATGGCAAGTTGAGGTTCCTTCAGCAATACTTCCGCTATCCCCAAGCGTTGTTTCATCCCTTTTGAGAAGGTCTTTACTTGACGATGGGCAACCTCTTGCAGCCCTACTTCCCCTAGGGCCTCTTCGATCTTCCTCTGTGCTTCCTTACGCGATAGTCCGTTAAGCCTTGCTATATAGTAAAGGTTTTCCCAAGCGGTGAGGTCCTCATAAAAGCCTACGTTTTCTGGAAGATACCCTGTGATCCTCTTCACTTTAAGGGGATCCCGCGTGGGGTCAAAGCCACATACCCAAAGCTCACCTTCAGTGGGTTCTGTTAGCCCTAAAAGCATGAGTATAGTTGTGGTCTTACCCGCACCATTTGGCCCCAATAGGCCATAGATCTCCCCTTTCCGTATAAAGAGGTCGAGCCCATCTACCGCTTTTACTTTTCCGTAATATTTTTTAAGCCCCTTTGCCTCTACTAGAAACTCCATCCTCATCTTCTCCCGAGTTTTACAAAGACCAACACCAAAGCCGCAACGACAACCCCAACTATCCCTACCCCAATCCAACCCCAAACCGCTGGCTTGCCCACTGTTACCCTCAATTCCAAATCGGCCTTGTCCTCTTTACCAGCAACTGAAATCCCAACCACATAGTCCCCTGGTACGGCTTTCTCTTTTGGCTTTATCTTCACTTCTACTTTGTGAAACTCAGGGGCACGGGGATCGATGGGGTTAAGAGTAGGTATCTTCTTCGGCTCAAAGTTCACCTCCCAGTCCTTAGGCTTGGAGGTCACGTAAAAGTTGAGGTCAGTTATAGGAGCCGACCCCTCGTTCCACACAAAGAGCACCCACCGTTTCTCCCTTCCAGCGATGGCTTTTACGTTCCTGGTCTCCCCACTGCCAAAGACCTCCGCTTCGCTGGCCAACTTCAACTCGTATGTGCCACTTATGACCGCTTTAAGGTCCACACTGGTTTGCTCAGTTTCAGATTTCACTACAAGCCTTGCAGGGTACTCCCCGGTCTTCACCATAGGTGGGGGAACCAGGAAGAACTTTATCCATTCGGAACTTTTGGCGTCTACTTTTATCATGGATATCTTCTTTTCCTCCTCCCACCTCGGTGTGCAATAAGAAGCCCATCCTGCAGGGGCTTCTGCCAATAGCTCAAAGCTCTGAGCCTTATCGCTGTCGTTTTTTATCTCGAGCACATACTCGAACTTATCACCAGGTGCTCCCTTAAGAGAGGGGTATTCCGCTTTCACCTTTATGGCCTTTGCTTCTGCCGCTTTCACCCCTTTTTTGAAACTCAACACATAATCGAGGGACTTAACTATCTTGCCGTCTACGGTCTGCGCCTTCACCCTAAAAAGGTAATCGACCCCCTCTTTAACCCTTTCTGGAGCCACCACCTTCAAGGAAAGTAGGACCGACTTGTTCTCGTCATCAGGCCCTAAAGTGACGCCCTTTACTTCGTAACCATCCCACTTTTTCTGTACGTTTGCCTTCCAACCAGGAGGGGCCTGCACCGACAACAACACTTCCTCTTGCTGTTTTCCTTTGTTTACCAGTTTCAGATCAAACTCCCACTCCTTTTTGTCAAGCCCTATAACAACCCGATTGGATTCACTCAATAGCAAAAAGTCCCTTTCTTTTGTAACCTCCTTCTCACCTTCCTGTGCCCAAAGAAATGGAGCTAAAAACAGAAACAACACCATCGAAAGGATACCCCACCCTTTCCCCCTTAAGTTCACCATCTCCCTCCTCCTTTTCTTAAGGACGCTAAAAACGATGTTGCATTTAAAAGCTTACGTAAAAACGCCATCCTTTGCAAGACGTAGCGGTCATGTCATCCCAGTAATTTCTTCGTACACCCTGAGGTATTCCTTTGACATCTTCTCCGCTGTTAAGTTTTCAAGGGCAAAGTTCCTTGCCTTTTCTGCCATCTCTTTCATAAAAGACATGTTCTCCAGGGCAAAAGAGATCTTCTGCGCTAAGGACAAAGGATCACCCTTTTTTGCTAGAAGGCCAGTAAGCCTATCCTTTACCAACTCGGGGATGCCTCCAGCATCTGTTGCCACTACGGGAACCCCTGCTATGAAGGCTTCTATTATGGAACTGCAAAGGCCTTCCTCACGGCTACTGACGACAAAGAGGTCAAAAAAAGCAAAAAGGTCCTTCACCTCTTCCTGAAATCCGATAAAGTACACGTCTGTCTCAAGTCCAAACCTTTTTACCATATCTTTCAAAAAGGATTCCCTTTCACCTTTCCCTGCAAGGAAAAGCTTAACCTTATAACCCCTTTCCTTTACCACCTTAAAGGCCTCTATCAAATCCTCATGTGCTTTATGGGGTACAAAATGGGAAAGGTTACCTATGACAAATGTCATGTCCCCTATCGAATATTTCTTCTTTAAAACCTCACCCTTTCCCCCTTGCACCCTATTGGGGTCAACCCCGCTATATATCACCCTAACTTTAGCCTCAGGGACACCAGTAGTCAGGAGGACTTCTTTTACCTTTTGCGATATGGCCACATAAACGTCCACACCGTATAGGTATTTCCACTTCTTAATCCGCTTAAACCTCCCCCTCAACGGGTGAAAGTCAACCCTTCTTGTCACCACCACCTTCGCCCTGCCTCTCAACAAAGCTTTGGCCAACAAAGCCAAAGAATGAGCATGGGCAGTATGAGCATGGATGACCATTACCCCATGGGATCTCACCACCTTTGCTATATTCCTTGCCGCAAACAAGTCCCATTCCCCTAAAAGGGGCATTGCATAAAGGGCCTTGACCTTTAACTCCTGAACCCTTCTTTCCAAAACTGATCCTTTTGGGACCACCAAAATGTGTTCCACCCCTTCGGTGCTCGACCAATTTATAAGGTTTTTGACCTGTTCCTCCCCTCCCCTCCACCCCCTTTCTGTGTCAATGTGAAGCACCCTCACGCTCATTCGCACTGGGCCAAAAGGTAAAAAAGTACCGCACTGTAAACCCTTGGATTCAGATAAACCAATTGTATGCTTTGACCCTTCCCTTCTTTCATATGAAAGTGAACCATAGGTCCTAAAGCCCGTAGGTCTCTATATTCCTCTTTATGAAGTCTGATTGGAAAGACATTTAAGATAAAAAAGCTACATATGCTAAGTAACGCAACACAGCGGGCCAATTTTATCAAATTAATCCTCAATATCGATTCCGATAAAAACATCCCTATTAGCACCGACAAGGGCATATAAAGGGGTAGCAAATACCTTCCATATTCAGGCTTCGGAAACAATACGGAAATCGTTACCACAAACACCCAAACAAGGATGAAAACCTTCTGTTCTTTTGAAGCTCTCCTGAAAAAGATTATGCAAGAAAAAGGCAGAAATAAAAGCCATGGCCAATAATTTTCAAATAAGACTTTCAAATAGTACACTTTTCCTTTTGAATAAGAAAAAGCAGGTCGATAAAAAGGCCTCGCCCTGCCGCAAGTACATCAAGGTAAGCCACCATATAAAACTCCCGATACCTATCGCTAAAGGAAGCCAAAACCTACGCTCTACAAACCCCCTTTCAGCGTAAAATAATGAATCCCCCCGAAGGTCTCCTTGCCAAAGTTTGCAAAGTAAAAGGGTAATACCCACTAAGGAAAGGGAAAGTAAGCAAAAGCGTTTTTCATTGACCTCCACTTTTTGAGCTTTTAAACTATCTTCCACTTGGATGTCAACGATGTAGCCTATGAAGGTACTATTACGGTCTCCCAATTGGCTTGGCGATGCGGTGATGGCCTTCCCGCTAAGTTTGGCTTTGAAGGAAGTCGTACCAGGTTGTGAGGTGACGGTAGTTGTACGGGAAGGTTTAAAGGACTTATGGGACATGAACCCGTGTGTGGACAGGATAATTCCTATAAAAGGGCACAAGTTCAACGAGATCAAATTGGGCTATGAGTTACGTAAAGGGAGTTTTTCTTATTGCTTCGTTTTGAGTCGCTCTCACCTTTCGGCGTTTGCCGCCTGGTTAACCCAAGCCAAAGAGAGGATAGGTTTTGAACCTCCAGCAAAGTCCTTCCTTCTGACCAAAAGGGTGAAGTCATATGGTTTCGAACATCGGATAGTCTCCTACTTAAGGCTAATGGAAGCTTCCTTTGGAACCCTCTCCCATGTTTCCTTCCCCACCTTTAAGGTTGACCCCCAGATCGAGGAAGAGGTAGATAGGGCCTTGGGGCAGGGGAGAAGTTTCCCGTATATAGCCCTTAATACGGGCTCCAATTACGGAGAGGCGAAATGTTGGCCCGAAGAGAGCTTTGCTGAGTTAAGCGATAAACTCCTTAAAGAAGGTATAGTCCCCGTACTACTCGGCACAAAGCGAGAGGTGGACAAGAACTTGAGGATTAAAGAAAGGGTGGGCAAAAGAATACTTGACCTTACAGGGAAGACCTCTTTAAAACAGCTAGTTGCGCTTCTTAAACGGATGAAGGCCCTTGTGAGCAACGATACTGGGACTATGCACCTCGCTGTGGCCTTAGGGGTGCCCGTTGTGGCCCTTTTTGGTCCCACTGACCCTAAGGTTACAGGACCATGGAGAGGCGGGATTGTCATAAGACACGAACTACCTTGTAGCCCATGCTTTAAGAGGAAGTGCCCTAAAGGTAGCCCGCTCTGTATGACCTCCATTACCGTTGACGAAGTACACAAGGCCATAGGAGACCTTATCAATGGCGAAAGGAAAGTTATCAGTATACATCCTAACCTATAACAACGAAGACACCATTGAAAGATGCCTCAAAAGCATCTTATGGGCTGACGAAATCGTAGTCGTTGATCATTTCAGCGTGGATCAAACCCCTGAGATATGTCGCCGTTATGCCCACAAGTTCTTCCAAAAGGAATGGACAAATTATCGGGACGAATACAACTTCGCAGCTTCTTTGACCTCCAATAAATGGGTCATGTTCCTTGATTCAGATGAGGAAGTGACACCAGAGTTAGCTCGAGAGATACAAGAGGAGTTGGGAAAAGAGGACCACTATGTAGGCTACAAGGTCCCTCGTATGACTTTTTACCTAGGCAGATGGATCCGACACGGGGGGTGGTATCCAGATTACAAAATAAGGATATACCGGCGTGACAAGGGTAAGTGGGAAGGAGAAAAATTTGACCCAAGGGTAGTAGTCGATGGACCAGTAAAGAAGCTTAAAAACCCATGCCTCCATTACAGCTTTCGTGATTTAAAGGATCATATCGAGCGCATGGACTTGTACTCGGGGCTTTTCGCAAGCCTCAAGAGGAAAAAAGGCCCCTTGATCGTAAACCTCCTCTTAAGGCCTCCGTTTAGGTTCATCAGGAACTACTTCTTGAAGGGCGGTTTTTTGGATGGAGTCCCAGGACTTATCGCAGCTACCATGTCCTCCTATTATGTCTTTCTTAAGTATGCTAAAACTTGGGAACTCCAAAACGTAAAACATACCCCCGAAGGAAAACGATGAAAGCTTTCACAGAAAATAGGACAAAAACCTATGAAAGGGTAAGCACCCAAAAAGAAGTATACGGTAACCTCCTTTTGATCTTTAATAAGGACTATAACAAAGAAAACTTAGCCGAATGGATAAGGATCCACAAGGAAATGATTTCAAAAAGAAAGCCAGG
>Ga0105163_1000965_pt1 | contig 15899 bp, 12 predicted proteins | sample JNZ110809AmetaG_FD_81531 | JGI IMG/M metagenome (GOLD analysis project Ga0105163, IMG submission 81531) | Hot spring microbial communities from Jinze hot spring, China to study Microbial Dark Matter (Phase II) - JNZ 110809A | ecosystem: Environmental > Aquatic > Thermal springs > Hot (42-90C) >... | reverse complement strand
TGCTGAACTCTCTGAAAGAGTTGCAAAATTAGAAGAAAGGTTTGCTAGATTGGAGGAGAGGGTGATTAAGCTTGAAGAGAGATTTGCTGAACTCTCTGAAAGAGTTGCAAAATTAGAAGAAAGAGTTCTAAGAGTTGAAGAAGAGTTACGGGATTTCGGTAGAATTATGAATGCTATAGCTCATAGATTTGGTATTCTAACTGATGAAGGATTTAGAGAAGCTATGAAGTATGTTGTTGAAGAAGCTCTAGGTGTTGCTAGAGTATCTCGATGGATTTACTATGACGATAAAGGTGTTGTTTATCAGAGACCTTCTATTGTTGAAGTCGATATTGTTATAAGAGATAAGGAACACATATTGCTAGAGGTTAAATCAAGAGTTGATAAAAGTGATCTTCTCGAGCTCTACAGAATAGGAAAATTATATGGAGAAGTACATAACCTAAAGCCAAAGCTAGTAATAATAGGGGCATTCTTTGCCAAAGGTGTTGATGAATTAGCAAAAGACTTAGGAATAGAATTAAAACCTATAGTTAAAGCGTATAGTTGAAACATCTATATTTACTAAACCTCGTTACGTTGTTATTAAGGGATACAAAGAACTATTTGTTACTTAATTTTCTAGTTTTGACAAGAAAAATGTGACACAAAGGTTCAAGGTAATGCTATTCCATCTTGAATTCTAATAAATACATATAAACTCCATGACTATTTTATCTATTTATTGTTTAACAAGTGATGTTATCTTAAATTATATAAAAATTATGTAGAAGCTAGCCATAGATTTTTTAAAAGAGTTTCGTTAGTTAAGTTAATTATTGAAAAGCATGTTTCGTGTACTAAAAGATCATGATTTAACTTAACATCTCTTGCCATAGGTATTGTTATTGGTATAGCCATAGGCTACTTAGCAGGATACATATCGCTTCCCTATATAGTAAAACTTCAGCAACTTGTTACTGACCATACAAAGTTTACTCTTGACTGAGCACATCAAGGTCCTCAAGCACTTTTCTTAGTGCTCTATACAAAGGGTTCTTTGCTGAAGAAGTACTTTCAGTAACTATTGATAGAGGCTATGATTCAGCTAAAGCTGTTAGTGATGTAGCTACAGGGGTGTTCGATATGAGTTTCGGTGACTTTAGCTCTTTGGTTGAGTTTAAAGCTAAGAATCCTGATGAAAGAGTTAAAATGTGTAGCTATTGCTCATCTAAGGGCTCCTCATTCTATCGTTACGCTAAGGGACAGGGGTATAGAGGATCCAAGGAACTTAGAAGGGAAGGAGCTAGAGGCATTCACAGGCGATGTTTTCAGAAGACTTTTTCCAGCATTTGCAAAAACTGTTGGTATAAATTGACAAGGTTTCGTGAGTCACTATGGATGTATTTAGAGAGCCTATACTTGTTAAAGGTGAGGTTGATGCTGTATCAGGATTCTACTATACAGTACTTGGTAAATACATCTGTAAACGATGTGATTGTGTTTAAGTATGCTGACTACATACCCATAGACGAGAACTACATTCTAAGCAATAACTGTTTTAATAGAAGCCATGGTGATGAAAATCGTTAGAGATGCCTTAGGAGAGTTTAGAGCAGTATTTTCAGCACTCATAATGATTATAGTAATTTTAGGGCTAATGCCTATACACACTATCTATAGAAATACATGCGGCCCTTAGCTAAAAAGAAAACAATTATAAAAACCTAGGTTTATTGTATTGAAAACCTAGCCAAAATAATGATTATATCAAACCATAGAACAAAGTAAACATTATTCATTTATTGTAGTAGACCTTAGTATATACGTTTGACATTATCTTAACTACTTTAGATTCCTTATACCGTATTCTTCACATAGTATAGATCAATAGAATAAAGGTATTCTCTACCAATCTCATACAATCACTATTCATGGCTCTAAATCAAGATATATCCTGATCATACTATATAAATACCTACGGTAACTATATATGTTTATAATGAGCTATGTATATATGTATATTAGAGTGTGTATACTGTTTAATGTGATCTATAATTCTGCTGAAGATATTATAGAGTATAGAAATTAATGTTTATATTGTTGAATAGTAATGTATAGATACTTGGGTGAACGTGATGATAACTTTAAGTAGAATGGTTATAGTTATAGCTGTAGCTGTTATAGTTACAGCTATAGCTGTATACTCATTAACACACATAATGTTAGCTAGCGATAGAAAAGAGCAATATGTTACTCTAACTAGAACTGTCCAGCAAACTATTCACCAAACGGTTACTGTGTTACAGACAACTACAATTATGACAACGGTTACCCCAATTACTACAACGGTCACTGTTCCAGCTACCGTAAGATATACACCTAGACCAGAAGTCAGAGGCTTATCTGTATCTGGTGCTGGCGCTTCATTTCAATATCCACAGATAGCTCAATGGGCTCGTCTATTCAAGGAGGTTGCTGGTGTTGAGGTTACTTATCAGTCTGTTGGAAGTGGTGCTGGTCAGAAGATGTTTCTAGTTGATCGTGTTACTGCTTTTGCTGCTAGTGATCCACCTTTAACTAAATCTCAATATGAACAGTATAGAGGTCAGGTTATGCAGATTCCATGGATTATGGGGGCTGTTGTTGTTGTATACAATGTTCCAGAGATTAAGGGACATAATCTTAAGCTTACTGGAGAAGTCATAGCCAAGATATATCGTGGAGAAATAGAGTACTGGGATGATCCAGCAATAAAAGAGTTGAACCCAGATATAGCCAATATCCTTCCACGTAAACAGATCATAGCTATCCACAGATCAGATTCAAGTGGTACTACAGAGATATTCACGGTATTCCTAAACAAGGCTGCACCAAACATATGGGGTAAGGACCTCGTTGGTAAGGTAGTTAACTGGCCTATTGATGCTACTGGGAGAGGTATTGGTGCTAAAGGTAATGAAGGAGTTACAGCTACAGTTTTACAGACGCCTTACTCTATTGGATATGTTGAACTAAGTTATGCGCTAGAGAACAATCTACCTATAGCAGCTATAAGGAATGCAGCAGGAAGATTTGTTCTACCTACAGATGAAGCTATAAGGAATGCAGCTAAAGGTGTACCTATACCCTCTTCGCCTCTAGAGGATTTTAGTGAAATGTTTGTAGAAGTAATATACTCTCCACATGAAGGTTCTTACCCGATATCATCTCTGGCATTCCTATTTGTATGGAGAGAATATGGAGATCGCAACAAAGCTCTAGCTCTTAGTGAGTTTCTGAAGTGGATAGCTATAGAGGGATACAGCAATATGGTTCAAGGATATGTAGCTCCTCCGCAACAAGTAGTAGAACTACTTTTATCTGCAGCTAGACTACTAGAGAGCTAGTAATAGCTGATATAGAGTTAAATCTGATCCTATTAGCCAGAGATTTCGAGACACTATTAAGATGCAAGGTATGGTATATGTCTAGATCGAAACATGATAGGCTTTTTTTGATTTCCTTTCTACCTACAGCTTTCATAATCTCGAGCATTCTTGTGCTCTTTCTCATAATATTCTCCTCCAATTCTCTAGACTCTATCAAGATGTTTGGAGTAAAACTATTTACGGAAAGTATATGGGATCCAGAGAAAGAGGTGTATGGGGTTCTGGCACCTATTATCGGTACATTTACAGCTTCTTTTATCGCTGTCTTTATCTCTCTATTCTTTTCATTACCTCTATCGATACTCATCACCGAGTTCTTGAGGGGTAGAATTAGGGATATATTTTCATCAGTTGTAGAGCTTATGGGCGGTATACCGACGATCGTATATGCTGTCTGGTCTCTAAACTATTTAGCGCCCTTCCTTCGGAGTTACATCATGGAGCCTCTACATATGTATCTAGGATTTATACCTTTCTTCTCCTGTAGACCTGTAACAGGTTTCTCTATATTTACTGCTGGAATAGCTATAGGTATATCTATTGTGCCCTACATGACATCGATTATAGTAGAATCCTATAGATTGATTCCATCGATATACAGAGAAGCTTGTCTAGGTATAGGGGCTACTAGATACGAAACAACAAAGATACTTCTATCTCTAGCCAAGCCAGCGATACTTGCATCAGCTATACTTGGTTTCGCTAGAGCTGCTGGAGAAACAACTATAGCTGTAGTGACTATAGGGAACTCGATGAATCTAAGCCCATGTATTTTTGCACCTGGGTACACAGTATCTGCATTAATAGCCTCTAACTACGAAAACGCAGGTCTGTATATATACGCTGAATCAGTTCTACATGCATCTGCACTAGTGATACTTTTTGCAACACTTATCCTTAGTTTCGCTGGATTGATGATTCTAGATAGATGGAGGGTGAAAATCGTTGTCTAGATGGAGAGATGTGAGAGATAAGCTCTTTATATTATTAGTGATCTTGATGTCTGCTATAGCTCTACTGCCATTACTACACATGATTATAACTATAGCAATAAACGGTATACAGACTATAGCTAGAGCAGGTATTAGATTCTTTACAGATATACCTCCACCACCCATATCGAGAGATATAGGCGGTATAGCTCCATCACTTGTAGGCTCCTTCATAACTACACTAACATCTCTACCTATAACCATAGCCTTAGCATTATCGGCGGCAATACTTTCTACAGAATTTCCCTCTAACCCTCTATCCAGACTTACAGATATTCTCTCTAGATCTTTTGCAAGTATACCCACTATAGTTGTATCAATGTTTGTCTATGCACTAGTTGTTGTTCCGATGAATAGGTTCTCTGCTCTAGCGGGAGCAGTAGCTTTATCCCTGATATCTCTCCCATATGCATATACATCATTTTCATCTGCATTAAGATCTGTTCCACAGACCTATAGAGAAGCCTCTTACTCTATAGGTATGAACAGGTGGCAAACAGTAATCAAGGTGTTTATACCAATAGCTAGAAAAGCTATTGTTGTAAGCATATTGATAACGTTTGCAAGAGCTATGGGGGAGACAGCAACTCTACTCTTTACTGTTGGAAGATATAGAGTTGGTGTAAACATAGATATTAGAGCTCCTACAGATACTATACCTCTACTTATATTCGATTTCATAACAACTCCATTCAAAGTTTATCACGAGATAGCTTGGGGAGCAGCACTAGTACTTCTATTCATCTATATAGCTATATTTATCACAGTTAAAACAATCGTTAAAGAGGTGAAGTTATGAGGTATGCTATAGAGATCAAGAATCTGAACCTCTATATAAGTGATAGACATATCCTTAAGAACGTGTCTATGGATATAGAGCCCAACACAATTCATGTAATTATGGGTCCATCTGGCTCAGGTAAAACAACTTTATTGAGGGTTATAAACAGACTCATAGACTTGACACCGAATATTAAAGTTTCTGGAGAGGTATATGTATTGGGTAGAAATGTATTTGAGATAGATCCATATACTCTAAGGAGAGATATAGGTATGGTTTTCCAGGTACCTAACCCGTTTCCCCATATGTCTATATACTGGAATATAGCGATAGCTGCTAGACTCAATGGTGTTGCTAGAAACAAGAGAGATCTAGATGAAGTAGTTAGATGGGCTTTAGAAAAAGCTATGCTTTGGGACGAGGTTAAGGATAGACTGAATAAGTATCCAAACGAGCTTAGTGGAGGTCAGAGACAGAGACTGTGTCTTGCTAGAGCGTTAGCCATGAAGCCAAAGATACTTCTACTAGATGAACCAACAGCAAATATAGATCCTGTTAATGCTAGAAAACTTGAGGAGGCTATAGTGTCGCTTAAAAACGATGTAACGATAGTTATGGTGACTCATTCACCACATCAAGCAGCTAGAGTTGCTGATAGTGTTACACTTATATATGATGGAGCTGTAGTTGAACAAGGGGCTGCTTCAAGAATATTTCTCCATCCATCGAATGAGTTCACAGCTAAGTTCCTTAGAGGTGAGATATAGGTATGCTCTTGATAGATGAGCTCGAGAGACTTAGATCTATACTACTCCATATGGCTGAACATACACACAAGGTAATGATCAAGACCTCTGAACTCTTTAACGAAAGCAATACCTCTGTTAGAGAAAGTCTATGGAGAGAGATAGACGAGATCTCATCTATACTCGATAGGATAAGGAGAGAATTCGTAAATGAGGTTCTGGTATTCATAGCCAGAAGACAGCCTTTAGGTAAAGAGCTCCTCATTGCTCATACATTGATAAGTATAGCATACGATGTCTATAGAATATCTAGATACTGTAGAGAGATAGCAAGAATAGACATAATGCTGACACCAGAAAGTATAGCAAGTATCAAGGGAGCTTCAGAAATGTTCAGATATGCAATTAAAGCAGTTGAAAATGCATTAAAAGATCTTGTAGAGCTTAAACCAGTAAACGAAAGAGCAATTCTGGAGATAGACAATAATGTAGATACACAATATAGAGCACTATTAAAAGAGGTTATATCGAGAGAATATGTAGATCGATCAACATCACTAAAAGTACTCATAATGAGGCATATAGAGAGAATAGTAGATCATGCAAACTACATAGAAGACCACCTAAAACTACTAACATAAAACAAAACAAATATTTCCATAAACAAAAACTCAGTGGGTAACCACACAATCATCGGTATCCTCACATTCCCCGAAAAACTCATCATCAAACATCATCAAACTCTCTACACTACTTTAAGTCTTTCTCAAATCAATACAAACATAACCTTCTGCAACAATTCTATACTAGACTATACAAAAGTCTCAATAAATAAACCTTCTACAGACTTTCTGCATCCTTTGATAGTTTCTAACACTATTGATAATGATCTTTGAGTTAGAGACCTTAGCACTATTGAGTTCTCTCAATGTGTGAGTCTATAGTGTTTGACGTGCTTCTCTACCTATCTATTATGAGGTTATAAAAGTTCTTATGTTTATGGGATAGAGAATATTGTTCGTAGAGAATTATGTTGGTTTAACATGATGATTTATAGAGAAGTTGTAGCTAGAGTTCATGTATCTTGAAGTTCTGTTATTTAGTGAATATTGTTGTTGATTTGTGTTCTAGGTATTGGCTGGATGTGTTGAAGCTGGTTAAAGGTTTAGTTAAAGAAGAGTATTGTTATAGTTATGATTATCTACGATCTGATTAATGTTTTTAGGTCATTGGGTGAAGTGATGATGTAGATATAGATATGGTTATACCTTATGTTGCTGTTTCTTCAATTAGTTCAAGGTGTTGTTTTGTGTCTAGTGTATGGTTATAGCTGTAGCTAATCCAATTAAAAGTGCTACTATGCCTAGTCCTGCTGTTAATTTGTATCTGTATTTCTTGGCTATGAACAGTAATAGTTTGATTGTGGCAAAACCTGTGATTACTGATACTAGAGATGCTAGTCCTAGTAATGTGATGTCAAGGTGTATAGTAGTTAGTTCTTCTAATGTTATTGTAAGGATTGTGGCTCCAAGATTTACAGGAATAGAGGCTAGAAAGCTTAGCTTAAGAGAATCATCAACAGTATAGCCTAAGTAGAGTAGTGTTGCTACTGTTACACCTGACCTACTTACACCAGGTGCTATAGAAAGTCCTTGAATAAGGCCTAGAACAAGTGAGTCGAATATATCTATATCTGTGATTTTCTTCAATCCTGTATCTAATCTACTTAAGACTAATGCTTGAAGTAGGAGAATGAAGCCTATTGCAATGGTTATAAAACCTACGAATTCTTCTCTTAGTAACAAGAACTTGGTGAACACTATGTATATAGGTAGACCTGTTAAGCACGATGAAAATGTTGTAATAATTAAATATGTTAACAACTTTGTATTCTTAAACAAAATTATATCGAGAATCTCACGCCTAAAATAAACTATTGCTGCAAAAACTGTTCCACCCTGAATAGCTAATCCAAGTAAATAAGAAATAGTGAGAGGTCTTCTTAACACAAGTGATGAGAAAAGCATAACTATAGTCTTGCTAGAAACAGGAAGCCATTCAAAGATACCTTGGAGAACTCCTATCCCCAGTATTTCTGCAACAGAGCTACACATTCTAGACAACACCACAACTCATTTTAGCACTAACATAGGGTCAGCTAGACTAATATAGATATCTAGCAAATCTATGGTTTCTATAGCTATACAAAATAATCCAGAACTATCTTAAGTTCATATAAACACCAACTATGTCTCAAATAAACCTCTGAACCTTTTCCATAGCAATCTACTTCAACTATAACCACATCGACAAGAATCTGTATAAGCTATATCAATAAGGTTTGTATTTGAACCAAACCTATATAATGTGTTTAGAATCAAAATAATACAATAATACATTTCTATATCATCTTGAAGCTAGATGTAGTTGAAGATCTATTGAGAATCCTCAATACTTGTTATAGAGAAGAGAGCATCAATATCTAAAGTCTTTAGAGAGAACCTAGACTGTGTATAGTATCCAATGTTCTACCTCAAAATTTATAAGTTCTGACCCAGAATCTAGATTCTGGGGTAGAATAATTGTTATTTGATCCTAGACCTAAAACTAATAGAAATGAGCTTTTCGGAAGAGATCAAGAACTCGAGATACTGCACAAAAATATAGATTCACCTCTCACAATTATTTCTGGTATCAGGAGGATAGGTAAGACTTCTCTATTGAGTGTTTTCCTTAATGAAGTTGATATTCCGAGTGTATTGATTGATTTAAGGAGTCTACATACTAACTATGGTCTACGTGATCTATATTCATTGATTTCAAAAGCGTTTTCATCGAGACTCGATAAGCTGTATGATGTTCTTAAATCTATATCTGGTATAAGTATTAGGGGTGTTGAGGTAGAGATTAAGTGGAGAGGTAGAGGTTCTATTACTCTTTCTTCACTTTTCGATGCTCTCAATAGGAAGAGAATTATAGTGGCTTTTGATGAAGCTCAGAAACTCAGAGGTCCTCGTTCTCAAGAGTTTCTCAATGCTTTAGCACATGCCTATGATTACGATAGAAACATTACATTCATACTTACTGGTTCAGAGATCGGTTTACTTTACGGATTTCTGGGAATCGATAAACATAACTCACCTCTCTACGGTAGATACTGTTTTAATCTCAAACTCGAAAGGTTTGATAGAGATACTTCACTAGAGTTCTTAAAGACTGGATTCAGAGAGCTGAGAATAGATGTAAAAATGGATGTTCTGGAAATAGCTGTTGAAGAATTTGGTGGAATACCGGGTTGGCTAACATTCTTTGGTAATGAATATTCTAAAGGAAATAAGGATATCGTTAAGATAAAAGAGCTAGCAATAGGTGTTGCTTTAGGAGAGCTACAGAATATTGTTAGAGAGAGAGGTAAGAGGTATGCATTGGTTTTAAAAGGAATCGCTAAAGGAATTACGACGTGGAGTAGTCTAAAGAGGTATGTTGAGGAAAAAGAGGGTGTTACGATATCCTCTAGCATACTATACAATATCGTGAAGAACCTTGAAGATATGAGTATAATCCATAATTATCAGTTTCTAGACCCTATATATCGAGAAGCATCGCTAAGAATTCAGATAACATAGCGCCATATCATTAATGAACCACTTTCTCGATGAAACTATCTCTACACAATTCTGTTTAACCTAGACGCTATACTCTAGTACTCTAGATAACGTAGCATGTGTTCAATACCTTATGGAAGTACTGAACATCTAGTCCTTATCCCATATAGTAAAACTTTAACGCATCTATAGAAAATGCATTATGTTTATTGATAACCTCTCCTCTAAAGAGTTTTTAGGTTGATAAAGCAAGTATTGCTCTAAACATTTGAGCAATACAAAAATAAATCACACAATGAGAAACTATATATATGGTTCTTTTAGATAGCTTAGGGCATTATTCAAAGATATTCTGATTACTGATGATGTTTATGGCCAAGGCTTCAACAATTTCGTTAACTTGCTAGAAAAAAGTGCTATAACCTTAGCTCTTGTTTATTGTAACATAAAATTCGATACTATTAAGCAACCTATATGTCTTAAAGCTGATGAAAGAATGTTGAAACATGATACTCTAACTCTTTGATATATAACTTAAGCACCGCTACTCGATACATAGAACTCAATAAATATCGTTCTTTAATAAATATAGCATTACTAGGTGTGTGTAAAGCTCAATAGTTTAGAGCAATCTGAAACATAATCTTAAAGTAGTTATGCACAAAACATGTGGTCTGGAGAAGAGGTTTATGGAATGAGGTATCATGAAACCCTTATTATGGGGGCTATAGCGAGAGTATATGAAGATGAATCAATAGAAGTTATTTCAGAACCAAAACTTCAGCATTGTACCTATATGCATAGAGTTTATGGTATACGAAAAGTTTGTGAAGATGTTGTAAAATATGTGTTGAAGCTTAAGATAAAGGAATACGGATTATTTACACCTAAAAGAAGATTCGATTTAGGGAGAATAGTTGCTTTCGGAACTTCTGAGATCATGTCTTGGGGAATAGAGAAAGAGTTTTTTGATTGTGCTGTAATTGTATGTGATGGAGCTGGAACTATTATTGCAAGATCTCCACAATTGGTTCAAGGTGTTGGAGCAGTTATGAATGGTCTTCTCAAGACCTACCCTATCAATGAGGTTATTGAGAGTATTGAGAAACTAGAAGGTTTTGTTCTAGATAAAGATAATGCGACTATAGATCAAGTTGAAGGTATTGTAAAAGCTATTGAGTTAGGATGTAGGAAAATTGCTGTTAGTGTTATAGGTTTGAGATGCTGGGAGATATCTGAGATTAGGAGAATAGAGGATAGGTATAGTGTTAGTGTAACAGTATTCTCTACCTGTAATACCTTAACTAAGGCTAGCTGTATTACATATATAGAGAAAGCTGATTACGTTTGTACAAGCGCAAACCATATGTTGAGAAAAGCATTAGCAAAGAAAACACTAATACAGTTAGGTGTAACAATACCTGTCTATATACTAACAAATAAAATGAAAAACTTGGTGCTAGAGTATATGAAAGATTTTGATGAGCAGTTCATTATCAGGAGAGCTACTCTACCATATGAAGAAGAATACACAACAAAGTGTACTCAATGTGAATGGCTATAGCTATTAGCTATGAAATAGCAAAACAGATGCCCTTACTCCCTAAACATATATCATAATATTATATATATATTTTATTTACTAGAAAACATAAACAATACATATGTAGTAATCCATAGCTTCGACCTATATATAGAGTTTATGTAAACTGTTCTATCTAGATACACAAACCAAGTATTATAGATCTAGTGTTATTATAGATCTAGTGTAAGAGTCAACAATAAGTATCTATATCTAGTAGCAAAATGATTCCCAATCACTATGTAGAAGTGTTGTCAATATACTGTGCTCACTAGATAGAGACATAGAAACCTAAATCCAAGTGGTTTAGAACATGTAAACAGTAAGACGATTAAGAAGAATGCAACACATGTAACTCTGAGATCCATTGAGATGTTGATGCAATTAATTCTCAAAGCTATATCGACATCTAGATATGAGAAACAGAAGATGTGAATAGTGGTTTAGATTTTGTGAAAGAACTCGACACATAATTCTATATGTATATATGGTAAAAAAGAATTATAGGTTAGAGATACTGAAGAAAATTCATAACGTTATCGATAGTCTTCCAGGAAGCATCTCTAGTAATGCTATAGGTTATGTGAGGAAGGGTCATGATAATAATTGATGCTTCATCTCTAGTCAAGTATGTTTTGAGAGAACTCGACTGAATTAAGGTAGAGCTCTATTGTCTCTAAGGATAGTCTATAGAACATATCGTTAAAGAGATTTCTAACACTATATGGAAACACTATGCTATATATAGGAAGATAGATAGAGATATAGAGATACAGTATTGAAGCTAGTAAAGATGCTAAAGATACTCATAGACGAAAGAGCTATAGTTCTAGAGAATCAGGATGAATATCTTTCAAGAGCATTACAAGATATTTCTTGAGTATTTACTGCCTATATACGATACACTCCATATAACGCAAACAAGAAAAAATAGAACAAAATTACTAAAATCAAATAAAAATACAAACAGAAGATGGTCATAGAAGCTATTAAACACCATAGATATATAGATACTAGCATAGAGAAATGATGTACATGTGATGATGCTCCTCTATCAACTCTGTATCTTTAGAAACATACCTAAGATATAGTGTATGCTCTTGAGATAAGCAGTATCGCTTCTCTAGATAGAGTATTATCTTTATCATTATCAATATAACCTCAATAAGTTATTATAGTAATATACTCAGTTCTATCATAATCAAACAGATACTTTTTATCGATAATCATGTAGCTTGATAATTGTTAATCTATATCTTAAGCTATATAGTTTATCAATTATTATCATTCTTATGTTACTTCAAATTTCTGAATCCATAGGTTTTATATTGCTATTGATACTGTTTAGGTATCTCTGTAGATGTTCAGTATATTTGTATCCATGATCTGGGAACACCAGTATATAGTCACCTTCATTTAGTTCACCATTTTCTACAAGTTTTCTATAACCTGTATATACAGCGCCACTGCTTAATCCAATTAGTATACCTTCTCTTCTAGCTATATGTATGATAGACTGTATAGCTTCTTCGAGTGAAACCTCTATAACTCCATCTATATCGATATAATGTATCCACTTCATACCTGATTCGATTCGCCTTATACCCTGTATAATTGTTCCTTCTCTAGGTACTACACCATAGATCTTGATTCCTCTGAACCTGCTCTTGAAGTAGAGGGCTATGGCAGACATATGTCCAGAGGTCCCTAGGCCACCGATTATGGCTCTAGGAGCTATACCTGCTTCTCTGATCTGTAGCTCTAACTCTTTTGCTGTATACCTTAGATGAACCTCGAAATTAGCATCATTGTAGAACTGGTTAAGATGTATAGCCTTCTCTTTTCTAGCTATCTCATTAACTTCATCTATAAGCTCTACTGTTAACTGTTTAGTAGATCTTACAACATCAGCACCAAATACCTTTAACATAAGCTCACCTGTTTGTGAAACTGTTGAAGGTATGTATGCTCTAAGTTTAGAGAGATACATATTGGCTATAGCAGCTATAGCTAGACCTGTGTTTGTTGATGTTGATTCCACGAGAAGCCCCAGATTTCTTCTGCCGTAGGCTTCAGCAACTTTTCTATACATATACCATCCCACTCTATCCTTAATACTCATACTCCATGGATTGAATCCCTCTAGTTTAGCCCAAACAACTCTATCATCTATAGAGACTCTAGAGAGCTTCACTAGAGGTGTTGGCCAATTCTTGTAGAGAAGTTCTTCAGTATCTCTAAAAACTCTATAGATACTGGGTTGAATATCTTCGAAAAATCCCATTACCTCGAGAGGTACAAATGTATTCTCAATGCCACGAGATACAGGTATTCTTCTAACCCCGAGTTTCTTAAGTGTTTGGAAAAGCTTGCAGTTCTCTATAACTCTATATCCATCAACAACAATAGCTCTATCTATACCACCTCTACTCAAAATCTCTCTAGCTAAACTAATGAATTCTTGAGTATCTATACCTTCTTCACAGTAGAGATTTTCAACATCTTGCATATACAGATACTGATCACCATCACTACTAGATAACAAAGAGTGTCTTTAAAGCTTTACCCTAGTTTTTGATGTTTATTTATCTAGACTATTGTATAGAATTTAGATTTTCTTAGAATAGTTAAATCAAACAATCTCTATACTTTGTAACATTATCTGAATAGTCTAGAATCAATGTCATGTACACACAATCACTATCTCTCTAACGATAAGTCTCTGTGTATTGTTTGTGTAGCTATTTTACCCCATCTCATAGCCTCTATTACTGTCCCTTCTCCTACCACTATATCTCCTCCAGCATAGACTCTCGATAGAGTTGTTCTCCCTTCTCTATCAACTACTATCCTCCCTTTATTGTCTATCTTTATCTCGGGTACAGTCATAGGTATTAATGGATTGGGGTGAAAACCTATAGCATTAACAACTGTATCAACTTGTAGCGATATTGTTTCACCTGTTGGTATAGGTCTCGGTCTTCCAGTTTCATCTGGTTCACTAAGCCTCATTTTCATTAACTTTATCTCTGAGACAGAGCCATTGCCTATGAACTCTATTGGTTGAACTAAGAACAAAAACTTAACACCTTCTTCTTCAGCATTGCTTATCTCTTCTGATCTTGCAGGCATCTCGTTTCTAGATCTACGATAAACAACAAAAACTTCTTTTGCTCCTAGCCTAAGAGCTGATCGAGCTACATCTAGAGCTGTATTTCCTCCACCAATAACAGCTACATATCTACCTCTACGTATTGGTGTATCATAACATGGGAAGAGGTAGGCCTTCATCAAGTTTACTCTAGTTAGATACTCGTTAGCTGTATAGATGTGGTTAAGATTTTCTTCAGGAATCTCTAGAAGTCGTGGATGACCTGCTCCAGTACCTATGAATACTGCATCGAATTTGTCTAAAAGATCATAGATAGAGATTGTTCTACCAACTATGACCCCAAGTTCTATGTTGATCTCTAGATCAAGTAGACGTTTTACTTCGTAATCAACTATCTTCTTCGGTAACCTAAACTCTGGGATACCGTACATCAGAACTCCTCCAGCAGCATGAAGAGCCTCAAATACTGTTACTTCGTATCCGAGTCGAACTAGATCGTAAGCAACAACTATTCCAGCTGGTCCAGAACCTACAATAGCAATTCTACCTCTTCTACACCCTCTGTACTTATCCTCTATATCCACACCGTGTTGGTGAATCCAATCAGCTACAAATCGCTCAAGAGCACCTATAGCTATTGGTTCACCCAGTTTAGCTAATGTACAGAACTTTTCACATTGTTTTTCTTGAGGACATACACGACCAGTTACAGCAGGTATAGGGCATCTCTCTATGATAACTCTGTAAGCTTCTTCATATCTCTGTTTCTTGATCAGCTTTATGAATCGCGGAATATCTATTCCTATAGGGCATCCCTGTACACATGGTTTAGTAGAACACTGTATACATCTAGATGCTTCTTCTATAGCTTCTTTCTCACTATACCCTAGAACAACTTCATCAAAGTCTTTTACTCTATCTAGAGGATTTCTCTTTGGGATAGATACTCTAGGTCTTATCTTGACCAATACAGCCACCACTCTCTAGAAATCTTCTTAAAGAAATGTTCTCTTCATCTCTATACATCTGTAATCTGAGCTCAAGCTCGTTCCAGTCAACACCAAGAGCATCGAACTCTGGTCCCTCAAGACAAGCAAATCTAGTTTTACCGTAGACTCTGACTCTACAAGCACCACACATACCAATACCGCAAACCATTATAGGATTCAAACTAGCTACAGCTCTAACACCATATCTTCTAGCTACAGAACTACACATCTTCATCATAGCAACAGGCCCCACTATCCAAACTAGATCTGGTTTAAGGCCTTCAGAAAAGATCTTCTCTAGAGCACTAGATACATAGCCTCTAATTCCTCTACTACCATCGTCTGTAGAGATGTAGAGTTCATCACATACACTTCTAACCTCATCTTCGTATATAAGCAAATTAGAACTCCTAGCACCAATAATAGCTACAACTCTATTCCCAGCTTCTTTAAAAGCTCTAGCAACAGGATACAAAGCTGCTACAGCAACACCTCCACCAACAACAGCCACAGTTCCAAACCTAGAGATATGTGTTGGAACACCATGAGGGCCAGAGACATGGTATAGATCTTCTCCAATATCCACTAAGCCCAACTTAATTGTGCTTACACCAACTTCTTGAAACACTACTCTAATCCATCCATCCTCTCTATCCCAGTCAACTATAGTCAACGGAATTCT
>Ga0105163_1000963_pt1 | contig 15911 bp, 16 predicted proteins | sample JNZ110809AmetaG_FD_81531 | JGI IMG/M metagenome (GOLD analysis project Ga0105163, IMG submission 81531) | Hot spring microbial communities from Jinze hot spring, China to study Microbial Dark Matter (Phase II) - JNZ 110809A | ecosystem: Environmental > Aquatic > Thermal springs > Hot (42-90C) >... | reverse complement strand
GTTTAAGCCCATAGAGACGAAAAAATAGGGCGTGTTATCTGAGGCCCCGGAAGAGGCTTAGAAGTCCTCCTTCATCAACGTTTTTCTGCCGTTGGCTTGGCATCTTTTGACGGCCTTTTCTATCAATGCTTTGACGGCTTCGTTTAGCCCCTCCAGAGCATCAGAGCCCAGCCTAATGCCCTCGGGCAACGCTTCACGAACTCTTGATTCAATTACGAAAGATTCTTTGCCCATTTCCTCTCGTTTATATGCTGAAAACACGGTTTAAATCCTTTTTCAACCCCTTTTTTGGCGGTGTTTTCCCGATACTACCGGGGTATTTTGCCCACCAGCGTGTAGTGGGATACCTTGGGTTTTTCTGCGAGTAGAGGGGCCTCGGTGGGGTGGATGTAGGGTTCTCTCCAATCACCTCCTGTGAACGCCTTAAGCGACTCGATATCCCTCCACAGCGTTACCACCACTCCAGTAGACGGTTCGCCGTAATCGATTCCGAAGAACGCGTTGAGACAGCCCTCCTGTTTCTCAAGAATTTGCGTAGCCTCTTTCAAAGCAAACTCCTCAAAGGCTTTCTCCATGCCTTTCTTGAGAGGACACGTCCAGACCCGCAAAATCATGTCCTGCAAACATGCATAGGGTTTGATAAACTTTAAAGCAAGAAGGGCTGTTGTAGATGCTGTGCAGTATTTTGAGGCTTTTCGACTGGGTGAGGCTGTTGCCCAGAGGGCGCAACATCTCCTGTCCGCATACACCGGAACAGCATATGCCGCGATGGTTGTGAAGGAGACAGGTGATGGCTGGTCTCCTGTCGGTGAGGAGAATTTTTTCACAGTGGTTAGGAAGGATGAAAACTTCTCCGTCATAGTAATTTGCGACGGGGACGGCTACGCGAAGGCTATGTCTAACCCAATCCCACACAGGGCTGCTGAAAGTATCGCAGCTAAGATGGAGAAGGATGGTTTGAAAAAATATTCAGGAAAACTTGTTCTCCCGCTTTAGCATCCTCATGAATCTCTCAGCGTCCTCAGCCATCCACAGGTTGTTGAAAAACACATATCCCTCGTCAAAATCTTTTGCGTAGATTTTCTCGGCGAGGATATGCAGGTCCTCGTCGGTGTATCTGTATCTGTAGTTGACCTCGCCTCCGCCGAGCCCATGTAGGCGTGTGTAAAATATTCTGTGTTGGGTTGCTGGCTCGGATTTCAGAATGTCGGTTACATGGATTATGCCGTGTTTTTCGCAGACTTTTTGGAGAAAAATTTTGTTTTTTGCCAGCCTGCCTCTTGGTTCCCATGCGATTGTTAGGTTGTGTGTCGACACATGTTCAAAGAATTTCATGACGTTTTGTTGAGTTTTTTGATCGTCGGGCATGGATGCCGGTGTCTGTATTACAACCACACGTGCCTGCATGGCTTTAGCCACCTCTGCTGTTTTCTCCCATGCCGCGAAGTTCTCTTTCACAGGTCTCAGCCATCCATAACGTGTTGCCTCACTTTTCCCCGGCTTGAGTCCAGCTCTGCGCCAAGTTGGGCTTGATACCGGATGCGAAACCGCCTGCCAAGCCTTCATGCAGAATACAAAGCCGCTGGGAGCTTTTTCACGCCACCGCATCACCGTCTCAGTCCTTGGAAGTTTGTAAAAGGTTTCCTGAATTTCTATGGCGGGAAACTTCTGGAAATAAGCCTCTCTGCCTCCTTTCACAGCCCAGCCGCAACATCCCACTAGGATTCTCCGCATCCACCTGTGAGAAAAACCTGTTAACCTTTAAGAGTTGCACACGGCGTTGAAAGCCTGCGAATTGTTGAGCGATGAACTGCTTCTTAAAATGTATCGGGAGATGGTTTTGGCGAGGCTGTTCGACTCGGCTATGGTTAAGCTTCAACGCGCCGGCAAGGTGGCGGCCTACACATCCTCGGAGGGACAGGAGGCTGTCTCTGTCGCAGCGGTCAACGCCGCCTCGCCGATTGACTGGATATTTCCAACATACCGCGAAACAGGCGCCTTCATAGCACGAGGCGTACCTCTCGAAACACTGATTGCGAGGCAGCTGGGCCGTGTCGGAGACCCTCTAAAGGGTCACGAGGTTCTGCTTTTCGGAGACAAACGATATAGAATTGTTACCGGCCCCGGCCCGGTGGCTGCACACATACCTGTGGCCGTTGGGTTTGGATACGCAGCGGGGAGAAAAAGAGAAGGCTCTGTCCTGCTTGTTTTCTTCGGGGACGGTGCCACATCCAAAGGCGATTTCCACGAGGGACTCAACATGGCCGGCGTACTCAGGACACCCACAATATTTATCTGTCAAAACAACCAATACGCCATATCGGTTCCTCGACGCCAGCAAACAGCATCCGAAACCATTGCAGAGAAAGCAGAAGCCTATGGCTTCGAAGGCGTCATAGCAGACGGCAACAATGTTGAAGAGATGTACACAATCGTTAGTAAAGCCGTCGAAAAAGCACGCGACGGAGGAGGCCCCACACTAATCGAGGCCATCACATACAGGCTCGCAGCACACTCGACCGCAGATGACCCAACCAAATACAGAACAGTCCAAGAGGTTGAGATGTGGCGTAGTCGAGACCCTATAACACTCTGTAGAAAACTATTGTTTCAGAGAAGTCTGCTAAATGAGGAAAAAGACACCATGCTATGGAAAAGCTTAGGACAAATGCTGGAGCAGAAAATCGAAGAAGTAGAAAAGACCCCTGCCATACCTACTACGGCCATCTTCGAAGATGTCTACTCAACCCCGCCTTGGCACCTTATAGAAGAGCTCTCCGATGTAAACCTTTAAGCACGCCTAGCAGTAAAACAGTTTGGTGGCGGCGGGAAAGGCCGGGGAGCTAGCCCTTCCCTCCACCCGAAACGGGCTTCATGCGGGGGCCGGATAACCCGCGGGGGCGCGTGCGGCCGGCCCGCCTACTCGGCTGCGGGGAGGCGATGAGGATGCGCCGGATGGGGGCGTCGTAGACGGGTAAAGCCTCTGTAGGGAGGCTCCAACCGTCGCATGCGTCGAACCGTGTCAGGCCCGGGAGGGAGCAGCACTAAGGCGCGGCGGCGCAGCCCATCCACAAGCGTGTCCAAGCATATCCGCAGCATGGGCGCGGGTGCGGGTCCATGCCACCCCGGGGAGCCGCCGCCACCTATCATTCACCATCCATATATACACCATGTCCCAAGACTTTGGGGGAAATGTTGCAGGGGTTCAGGAGCTTTTTGCTCAGACGTTTCCTAGCAGCAATCGTTGCGACAGCGCTGTTGATAGGGTTGTTGGCTGCGGCCGCGCTGGCCCCTGTTCCTCTTGTAGACGCGGAGGCTTTGGTGAACCAGTTCGAGGAAATGCTGCCGAGACTCACCGAGACACCGGTTATGATTTTTTTGAACAACTTAGCCGCATCCCTTTTGATGATGATTCCTGTGCTGGGGTTGGCGCTTGCAGGCCTGATAGTATACAACACTGGAGCGGTGATAGGCGCTTTCTCAACGGTCTCAAACATTCCAGCGTCCTTTCTGCTGCTCATTCCCTTCATCACTGTCTACGGGTTCATCGAGATGCTGGCATACGGGTTCGCGGTGTCGCAAGGCTTTTTCTTAACCACTTCAGCTTTCAAAAAACAGTTGAAAAAAGAGGTGCGTAGCCTGCCATACACAGTCGCTGTCGTTGTCTTGCTGCTTCTAGTCGGCGCAGTGCTTGAATGGATTTTGATTAGATTGGGTTCGGCGTTAATGACTTGAAGAGATACGACATCACATCGCCGGCCAATAGGTTGAAGAAATATCCGGCTGTGAAGAAGACGAGCAATGGGATACCAGGTGTGACCCAGACATCGTCTCTGTCGACCTTTTCAAGCTCCTCGATACCTATGTTGAACCTGAATCTTCTAACCCCGTTTTCGACGGACTCGATTACTCCCCAGAAGTTCTTTCCCGCAGCCTTTTTCATCCGAGTCCCCAGAAAAAGCGCCGCCAGCTTTCTTAAACCCTTCTCACCGTCGAAGCCTATGAATATTTTTTCACCACGTAAGAGCCTATAGCTGTTGAAAGCCGCGAAGAACAGCGGGAGGCTAAGTGAGAATATCATGCCGTTTGTGAGAACCGTCAACGCGGTTACTCCATGAAGCTGAAGACCGGTGTATGAAAAGGGCTGAACCAGGGCTATGGTGACAAGAGCCTTGGCGTCAGCACCTCCATACAAACCCGCGTAGTAGAGAGCGAATCCTACACCGGCGGAGACAAGAACAGCAGCCCCATATCTCACCAGATAATCAAGCCCAAGAACATAAACTGTGTATATGTTGAGCAAGAGACCGAGTATAGATGGGAATATCCAGACGATGTCATCGACCTCTCTTTTCCTGATGTCAAGATAAGAGGAGTAGAGTAGTGTGAGAGAGACTATCGCTGTCGACCACGGCTCCATCTTGCTTAGGGCCAGATGCCGAGGTAATTTATTGCTTCCGCTACCCTGTCCACCGCAAATATTAATGCTCCCAGTCGAAGCGGTGTCTCATATTTTTTGGAAGTGTTCATCACGTCGTGGAACCCTTTCACCATCTTCGCCTCTAGTTTTGCATGCACCTCCTCAAGCGTCCATGTTTCTCTTTTTAGGTTCTGCACCCACTCGAGGTAGCTGACAGTCACGCCGCCGGCGTTGGACAAGATGTCGGGGATCACCGGTATTTTTCTCTCGAACAAAATCTTGTCAGCCTCAGATGTTGTTGGGCCGTTGGCGCCTTCGACAATCAGCTTCGCCTCAACCTTTTCAGCTATCTCTTTTGTTATACTGTTTTCGAGAGCCGCGGGGATTAGGATGTCGCAGGGTGTTGTGAGGAGCTCCTCATTTGTGAGGGGTTTTGAGCCTGGGAAGTTGATGACTGAGCCTGTTTTCTGCTTGTGTTCCAAAATCTTGTCGGGATGGGCGCCGTCTGCCACGTAGATTCCTCCCTTCGAGTCGCTTACCGCGACTATTTTTGCGCCATATTCTTCATGGAGGATTTTGGCAGCGTTGTATCCCACGTTGCCGTATCCCTGTATGACGACCCTGGCATCTTTGAGTGGTTTGTTGATTGTCTTGAAGTATTCTCTAATGATATATATGGCTCCCCTCGATGTTGCATCATGTCTGCCGAGGCTTCCATATAGACTGATTGGCTTCCCCGTCGCAACCTCCGGCGTGAAAACACCTCTCATCATGCTGTAGGTATCCACCATCCAAGCCATGGTCTGGGCGTCGGTGTAGACATCGGGCCCGGGAATGTCGAGATAAGGCCCAATAATTTCGTATATCATCGCAGTATATCGTCTAGTGATTTTTTCCAGCTCATTTTTAGAGAGGTTCTTGGGGTCGCATGCAACACCGCCCTTAGCCCCGCCGTAGGGCAGGTCTGTGACGGCGCATTTGAAAGTCATCAACATCGCTAGGGCTGTAACCTCTTCAACATCGACCGAGGGATAATATCGTATGCCGCCTTTGTAGGGACCTCTTGCGTTGTTATGCTGCACACGAATCCCTGTGAAAACCCTCAAAGACCCGTCATCCATCTTCACCGGCACAGAAACAACCACCACCCTCTTAGGCTTCTTCAAGACATCATGAATACCTGAGTCGAGGTTCAGATAATCCGCAGCATTCTTAAGCATGTACAACACGTTGTTTAAAAAAGCCTCACCACCGCTCATATCAACACAAATTAGGTAAATCCGTTATATAGTGTTTCCATTGAGGGCATGAATTAATATAAGTCCACCCAATCTTTGAGACATGGAGATAAAGTCGGTCGGCGGCAGAAAATTTCTTGTTCTTAGCTGGAGAGATGTGGAACTTGGAGCAGATGCGTTGGCTGAGAAGATCGTGGACGGGCGATGTTCTGTCGACACCATTATCGGGGTTTTGAGAGGCGGCATGATTGTGGCCGATTTTTTGTCGGACATTCTTGATGTGAGGGAGGTGTATGTAATAGGCTGCAGGTCATACACGGGAACCGTGTCAACAGAGTTAAAGATTTACCACGACCTTGCGCTTGACAGGCTTGATGGCAGGAACGTTCTATTGGTGGATGACGTGGCCGACACAGGCTCAACTCTCGACGCCGCGGTGGAGAAAATCCTCAAACCACGTAACCCAGAGAGAGTTACAACAGCCACCCTCTTGAAAAAACCATGGAGCAGATACACACCAGACTACTACGTTGAAGAGACCGATGCCTGGATTGTTTTTCCATGGGAGAGGGTCGAAGCTGTAAAAACCGTGGGAAAAATTTTTGTCGAGAACATGGGTTTCGATGTGGCGGTAGATGAACTGGCCACGCTCTCCCGACTAGCTAGAGAAAAAGTTCTTTCTGTAATCAAGCCTTTGCAACGGACTTAATAGATGGAGTCTTTCTCACATCGACGGGACATGCCCCAGAAAGTTTACGCCGAGGTCTATGGATGCTCGGCCAACCAAGCCGACGGTGAAATAGCTCTCGGACTTTTGCAGAGACAGGGGTATAGCTTGGTGGAGCGTCCCAATGAAGCCGACTATGTTGTTCTCGTGACCTGCGCAGTCAAGAAACCCACCGCAGACCGGATGATTCACCGGATTAAGAAATTCTCCAGCCTCGGTCCACGACTGATAGTGGCCGGCTGCATGGCAACCGGAGAAGCTGAAAGGGTTAGACAGGTGGCGCCGAAGGCTGTGTTGCTACCGCCACGCAGCATTACAGAGGTGTCTGCGGCGCTAGAGGGCCGTGGTTTCGATGGTGCAGGCGTGAAGCTGGGGTTGCCGAGGGTGAGGAAGAACCCGGTTGTAGCTATTATTCCGGTTTCGGAGGGATGTAGGTGGAGCCGCTGCAGCTTCTGCATAGTTCCCCGCTCAAGGCCCGGCTATGAAAGCTATCCTGTCCGCGCGGTTGTGGATGAGGTGCGGAAAGCCGTCGACGAGGGATGTCGGGAGGTGTGGCTGACAAGCCAAGACATGGGTAGCTATGGTCTGGAGTCGGGGCGTAATCTTTTACCCGAGCTAATCGAGGCCGTCAACTCTGTTGAAGGAAAGTTTTACACACGTGTCGGCATGATGAACCCCATCTACCTCAAACCCATACTCGAAAAACTCGTCAAAGCATACAGAGGCGAGAAGATCTACAAGTTTATCCACGTACCTGTCCAGTCAGGCTCCGACAAGGTATTGAAAGACATGAACAGGGGCCACAGCGTCCAACATTTTTACCAGGTTGTTGAAGCTTTTCGGAGAAGGTTCCCAAGCATAACGGTCTCCACCGACTTGATAATAGGATACCCCACCGAGACCGATGAAGATTTTGAACAGACCCTTAGGCTTGTTGAAAAAACCCGGCCAGCTGTCGTGAACGTTTCGAAATATTTTCCACGGCCTGGAACACCGGGGGAAGGTCTCAAACCACTTCCACCCAACCTCGTGGCCCGCCGCGTATCTGAGCTTAACGACCTACTGGCAAGAATCCAGCTTGAAAGCAACGAGCACTGGCTCGGATGGGTTGGAGAAGTATTGATCGACGAAGTCGGCAGGAGAGGAAAGATGGTTGGCAGAAACTTTGCCTACCGCCCCGTCGTCTTGGATGCTCCGCGTGAGTCTTTGGGCAAGTTTGTTGAGGCCGAGGTCGTTAATGTAGAGAAAAATTATCTACTGGGCAGAGTTTTATCCAGATGTTGACTGAGGTAACGGCCCTTCTTCGACTGTGACAATTCCCTGCATCCATGGATGAGGTGTGCAGTGATAGGGATATATTCCTGCTCTGCCGAAAGTGAAGACCCAAGTCTCATTTGGACCAAATAATCCCGAGTCGAAAAGCCCCTGGTCAGAGGTAACAGTGTGTGCTACGTTCACCTGCTCACTGTTTACCCATATGACGGTGCTGTTGTAGCCGGCCAAAACCTTCACATTCGCCGGTGAATATGTCTCTGTCGCAGTTGGGTCGAAGGAGCCCGGCAATATTACTATTGTTACGTTGAACGGCGTGGGGCCTGTCAAGCCAATTTCTTCAATCTTCATGAAGGGACCTATTTGTAGTGCCGCCGAAACCAGAACGAAGGAGACAAGGCCTATGCCTAGGAAGCTTAGAGCGTAGACTTTTCCTCCCGTCAAGACAGGTAAGCCGCCTCGGAACAAGCCGATGGGCAGCATTACAATCCCTAGAGCAAGCAGGAATCCTGAAAACTCCGCGAGAGGCCTCATAGTCTCGCTTATCCCCATAGACGGTATGAAAATCCCCGCAACCCCCATGATTATGAAGAGTATGGCAACAGCGAGGATTGTCTCGTCCATGTCAAGAGAAATGGTTTGGCGATTTTTAAGTTATAATCTGTTTCAAAGCGATTGGAGGGAGTATAATAACCGGATGTATTTAGGGATGTTGAGCGACGTTGATGGCTGCGGTGTTGGGTGGCACGGGTGACCTTGGGTTTGGGCTGGCTGCACGTCTTGCCAAAGCCGGTATAGAGGTAGTTATCGGTTCTCGAAAGCTTGAACGTGCTGTTGAGGCTGCGGAGAAAATAAGGACACTAGTGGGTAGAGACAATGTGCATGGCGCTGTCAACAGAGATGCTGCGAAAGACGTCGAGGTTATTTTCTTCAGCGTGCCTTATGAAGGCCTCGTGGAAATAGCTAGAGACGTGGCGCCGTCTCTCCAGCAATCGACGGTGAGCGTCTCCTGCGTAGTGCCTTTTGTCGAGGATGTGTGTGCGGCGGAGATGCTTGCCGAGAACCTGCAGCCTGGAGCCAAGGTAGTCTCAGCGCTTCATACAGTAAGCGCATCCCTACTCTCCGACATATCCAGACCAGTCAACTCCGACACCTTCATCTTCGGAGACGACCGAGACGCCAAGAAGAAGGTAGCCAACCTATTAAAACTCGTCGAGGGTCTCCGGCCCGTGGACGGCGGTCCATTGAAAAACTCGCGATACGGAGAGCTTTTTACGAGATTTCTAGTCGGAGTAAATAAGCGGTACGGTGTTTCGTGGGCGGGCCTACGTGTAACTTGGCTTGATGACGAGGTGGTGGCGAAGAGATGGGAGCTGTGAAAGTTTCGCCTCATATCTTTAGGGCCTATGACATCCGCGGAGTCTACGGTGTTGACCTGGATGAGAGCCTCGCTTACAGCGTTGGCCGGGCTTTCGGCAAAATTGTTACTGGGAAGGTTGTGGTCGGTCGGGATGTTAGGAGAAGCGGTGAATCACTTGTCAAAGCACTGTGTGACGGATTGACTGATGCAGGCCATGACGTATTAAACCTCGGAGTCTGCACGACTCCCGCATGCTATTTCGGAGGCAGGTTCTACAGAGCAGGAGGAGGAGTCATGGTAACAGCCAGCCATAACCCTCCAGAGTGGAACGGCTTCAAAATGTTTCTCGGAAACGGTGAAACAGTTTCCCAGGGAGCTGGCATGGAAAAAGTAAGGGACATGATTATCGACGGCGACTTGGGCTCACCTGCGAAAGAAAAAGGCTTTGTCGAGAAAGTGGATTTTCAGAGCGTCTACATCCAGCACATCGTCTCAAGTTTCTACCCAATGAATGGATTGAGGATGGCTGCGGATTTCAGCGACGGCTCCGCATCCCTATGTTTTCCACAAATATGCGAAAAACTCGGGATAACTCTGAAGCAGCTGAACAACAACCCCGACGGCTACTTCAGAGGACACATGCCTGAACCAACCGAGGAAAACATAGCTGAGCTGAAACAAGCCGTGATAGATGAAAAACTGGATTTCGGTGTGGCCTTCGATGGTGACGCGGACAGAGCCGTCTTTGTCGACGATAGAGGCAGAGTTCTCCAAGGCGACATAGCAATGGCAGTGCTTTTGAAAACCCTCGACAAAAAAGGCATAATAGTTTATGACGTAAACTCCTCAACTGCGTTGAAGGAGATGGCTGAAAAACTCGGGTTCACACCCTATGAATGGAAAGTGGGCCGAGCCTTCCTACATAGAAAAGTTAGGGAGCTCGGAGCAGTCATGGGAGGTGAAAAAAGCAACCACCTCTACTTCGGCGAACTGGAAGGAGACGATGACGCAATATACGCAGCCCTTAAGATGGCTACACTGCTTCACCGAACAAAAACACCTTTGTCAAAACATGTCGACGAGATACCGAAATATCCCACAACACCCATACTTGTCTACGAATGCCCCGACGAGAAAAAGTTCGCAGTTATAGAAAAAATTTCCGAACGGCTTTCACAGATGGGCTTCAAGACAAACAACTTGGACGGGGTCAAGGCATACGGCGAGAACGGCTGGATACTCATCAGGGCGTCTAACACGATGCCGCAGATAAAAATGTCCATCGAGGCAAAAAATGCTGAGTCACTTGAAATGCTTAGGCAGCTCGGTGAAAAGCTGATTAGAGAGGCCATGGAGACGATGTGATAAGGATTTGGAGAACTGGCTCGAAACAATCGCGGTCACCTATGGACCGTTAGGCGTTTTCGCGGTCTCTCTGCTGGGCAGCATACTCCCCTTCGTACCCGTCCCCTACCTCATCGTGGTGGTTCTGCTCAGTGACACAGTGAATCCTTTCATCCTCGGTTTCGCAGCCGGCATAGGCGGGTCAATCGGCAAAATAACTTCATACATCATCGGAAGGCTTGGATATCGTTTACTCAGCGCCGAGAAAAAGAAAAGCATGGACACCCTTAGAGAGGTCATCGGCAAATACGGAGACATCGGCGTCTTCATCTTCGCATTAACACCTCTGCCTGACGACGTCTACATCATACCCGCTGGAATGGTTAAGCTGAGTTTCTGGAGATTTCTCCTAGCCAACACCGCGGGTAAAATCTTATTGGCCATCCTAGTCGCCCTCCTCGGCAGAACCTACTTCGAATACACAAAACTTCTTCTGGGAGATGTCAGCTGGCTTTCAACAGTCTTGGCTACATTGGCCATGATTATTATAACCGTGATACTGCTAAGGACTGATTGGGAAAAACTCCTTAAAACCCTAAAAGAAAGCGGCTGGAGAGGCATTCTCCGAAACTACAGACCTTGGAAAAAAGAATAAAACGCAGGAAAATCTCGTAGCCGGCTTATAGTATGAAAAGGATTTAAGCATCTAACAACCACAATAATACAGAATGGTTTGAAACAAATGGGGACCGTAGTTGCGGCTGCATCAATCGTTGGGATAGTGTTCGCACTCTGTTTCGCAGCCGCATCCTTCTTATTCCCTATCCTGATGCGAACGTTTCCAATGAATTTATCCCTGGCCTTCGTGGTAGGTGGACTGCTCCTGTCGGCGATTTACACCTTCATACATTATCGGCTGCTCGATGTAGTGTATTGGCCAATCATGATAGTCGCGGCTGTTCTCGGATTCTTCGCCGCATATATTTTACAAACTTTGGTGGGCATTTTCTGGGCTCTAGAACTCTGGGTAATCGGTGCTATTCCTTTCGTTGCACCACCGATTGCAATCAGTCTGTTGACAACTCTTCGCAGAAGGAGAGTTGCTGAACCGGTTAAGCAGGTTGAGGTAGTGCCTGTCCAGGAAACCATCGTCCCACAAGTCCCCGCAAATAACTCAGCAAGTCCTGAGCCCTCTGCCGCGCCTCAACAATCTCCTATTCAAGAACCCGCAAATGCTCTGACCTATTTGACAGTTGAACCAGTATCACAGGGCGCGACCTCTAGTCAATACACCTACACAGAGCAGGAAATGACATACACTTCAACGAAACAAATTGATAGCGAAGATCTCGAAGACTTCATACTTGACTTTATCGACCAGAAAAAAATTACGGAAATAACCCCGCTCCAATCAGCGACCGCAGACGGTGGACTCTACCCCGCGTTGCAGGATGAAGTAGACGTCGACACGACGAGGTTGACACTTATTCTCAAGAGGCTTACTGAAAAAGGCATTCTCAAAATAGGGGGTATTGGGTTCAAGAGAATTGCGTGCCCGCAATGCTACAGCTGCGATGTCATGTTTAACATTAGCTGTAAATCATGTAAATCGCCTAACATAAGTCGACAAAGAATTCTGCAGCATGAGTCATGCGGGTTTCTCGGGCCTGAGGAAAGGTTTCTCGAAGGAACGCGGTACATGTGTCCACGCTGCGGGTCTGAGGTTACAATAGCTCACGAGGGAATGGAATCCGGGGTGTCTCATGATGTAGCCAAGGTACACTCAAGCCTGTTCATGTGTTATCAGTGTAACGAGGTCAACAACGAGCCATACGTGACATTCAAATGCGTCACATGCGGAACACAGTTTGACTATAATGCTCTCGAGCTGAAAACCTTCTACAAATACGTAGTGAACGTGGACAAGTTATCAAAAACACTGGAATCCAATAAACCAATCAAGTTAATAGCAGATAAGATAAGGTCTTTCGGCTTCGCTGTAGAAAGGAATGCCAAAATCGTGGGAGCTTCAAACCTGCCCCACCGTGTAGACCTAATGTTTAGAAGGAATGATCAGACAAAAGTTCTGCTCATCTTCCTTAAGACCGATAGAAAAGAAGAACAGGTGAACAACATCATGAAAATCATGACCATAAAGCTCGATGTTCTCGATGCCGACTTGTTCTTGCTGAGCTATTTCCCGCTTCACGAGGAGGCGAAAAGACTTGTAGAGATGTTTAATATTTACTACCTGGACTCGATTTTGTCCAGAGACCCAGAACAAGTCGCGTTGACGCTGTTTTCAAACTCTAGAAAAATTAGTGGTGAGACGAGAAGTGGCTAAGCAGAAAGAGAAGAAAATTGTTTCACAGTGGTCAGGGATAATCCGTTCCCCGCCAAAACCCGAGTACGTTGTACTCGACAGCTATTATGTAAAGGAGGGAATCGGACAAGTTGTGATAGCAGCCCCACCGGGAGCTGTTGCGGAGCCTATCTACCATGTGGTTGAGGAGCCGCTGACACCTAATGAAGAAGTTGCTCTCGAGAAGGTCAAAGAGATTTTAACCAAAGAGCTGGATCCGCCAAAGCTTGGGGAAGAAGAGGAGGTTAGAAGAGCAGTAATCGATACAACGAAGAAGATAATGAAGAAGTATGTCGCGGGGCTGGGGTTAGGCTCGATTGATGAGAAAACAGAGGCAAAGTTCCTGTATTATGTTGAGAGAGACATGATGGGGTTCGGGCCCCTTAACATCGTGATGGAGGATTATCGTGTCGAGGATATCTCCTGCGACGGTGTCGGAGTTCCAATATATGTTTGGCACAGAGACTTTGAGTCTCTTCCCACAAACATCATTTTCGTTGATAGAGAGGCTCTGGACAACTTCATAATTCATCTTGCGCACAAAGCTGGAAAACATGTCTCATCAGCTTTCCCAATAGTTGACGCCATGATTTTTGGAAAGCACCGGCTTGCGGCGACGTTCCGTGAGGAGATATCGCCGCGGGGCAGCACCTTTACGATACGTAAATTCAGAGAAAGGCCCTTCAGCATTACTGAGCTGCTGGTCTCAAATGTTCTAAACAGCGAGATGGGAGCATATTTCTGGTTACTGCTTGAGCATAAAGCCAGCATAATGATTATAGGCGCTACTGGCAGCGGTAAAACCACGCTACTAAACGCGTTGACCACGTTCATAAGACCTCGGATGAAGATAGTTACTTGTGAGGAGACTGCCGAGATAAATATTCCGAGGGAGAACTGGGTTAGGTTTGTTACGCGTGAAAGTTATGGTCTAGGGTCCTCTGAAAGAGGTCAGGTCTCTCTTTTTGATCTCGTTAGGACGAGTTTGCGTTACAGGCCGGATTACCTGATTGTTGGAGAGGTTAGGGGCGAGGAGACGTTTGTTTTGTTTCAGGCTATTGCGACGGGTCACGGCGGGCTTTCAACTGTTCACGCCGAGAACATAGACTCAGCCGTTAAACGATTTATGAGCCCACCCATGAACATACCTGAGACACATATTTCTCTGCTTGATGCGATGGCTTTTATTGAGCGTGTTCAGCTCTCTGGTAAGGGTGTTTCCTTTGGCAGGAGATGCAGATACATCTGGGAGCTTGAAGACGCGTTCCATTACAGAACAATAGCCACATGGGACCCTGCAACAGACACTTTTAGAGTCAATTTCGCCAACAGTCTACAGCTTGACAACATATCTCTTCAGACAGGGCTGTCGAGAGACCAGCTAATTGTTGAGCTATGGAGACGCAAGGAGATTCTTGAGTGGATGAAGCAGAACAAGGTCTTGGACAACAAAGATGTCTCGAGAATTATTCTCAATTACTATGCCGACCCGGAGAAGCTACTCTCTGAAATAGGTGTCTCGCTGAGGCGGCCTGTTGTACAGACTTTTGCGAGTCAAACGTCTGCATCAACTGATTCACAGATTAAACGGCATTCAGAGGAGGAGATTAAGCAGGCGGCGGATTTTTTGGCGGAGATAGTGCTTCGGCGTGGGGGGCCGACACCTTATTGGCAGCTTTTTGTCAAAGCACCTTATCCGCGGGAGCTTGTGATACAAGCCGTTAAACGTCTGAAAGATAGTGGACGTGTCCAAATCGTCGCAGGTGTTGTTGAGCTGATTGGCTAAGCTGTGGGTAGCTGGAACATTTGGACCGCTAAGGCTCCGGAGGCGTATATCGCCACCAATCCGAGCAGCGACATTATGACTGCGTGTTTGAATCCTCCGGCAACTGTTGAGCTGGATATTTTTCCGGCGACGAGCCCGCTGATGGCCGCTATTATGATTACTGGCGGTAGGAAGAAGTGTATGAACTCAGCGGTTGAGATGCTTAGCCGAGCAAGTGTTAGGAGGTTTTTCATGAAGGCTACGAGCACGACGACGACTATAATTAGCATGAGGGCCGTGATGTAGGGGATTAGCATGAGTGGTTTTAGCGTTGCGCGTTTTTGTCTCTCTATTTCCTCGAGGTCTTCCGAGAACGAGGCTAATACCTCGAAGGTTTCGGGAGCTCCCCCTCCAACGTCTATGGCGTCAACGAGAATGAAGACCCCTGCTTTCTCAAGCCAGCCGTGAGTTCTTTTGGCGAAGTCTTCGTAGATTTTTCGGAGAGGCATTCCCCAGCCTATTTGTCTTGCGATGATTTTGAGGTGTTTGCTGAAGGCGCCGTAGCTGTTTCTCGCCAAGTCGACTATGCAGCGTTCTGGGCTGAGTCCTGTTTTTCTCGCCTCTGTTAGGTCTCTGAGGAAGAGGGTTAATCCATGCATGACCGAGAAGTTTTCTGTACCGTACTTCTGGTAGGCTATTGCACCAGGTAGGAACAGTATGATGAAGAAGAGGACCAGTGCTATCGAGGATTCGTAGCCCATTTCAAGCCCCGTCATAACCCTTAGCTGCTTGATCATGTTTGAGGTAGTGTCGAAAAACGGCAGAGCTTGTAGCTCTGTGATGAAGAAGGGGATTACGAAGAGTGCTGCGAAGGCGAATGCGAATGGCATCGTGAGGAGCAGTGTTTTCATGGGGCGTGAGTCGCTTACGGGGTATTTTGGCTGGCTTATGTCGGCGATGTAGATGAAAAGTGCAGATAACCCCGGGAGAATAAGGTAGGCTATTAGCACGAATTGTTCAGATGGCATTATGAGGAATTCGCTGGGAAGTGCGCGCGAGACTATGTATATGGTGAAGAGGACGAGTGAGAGCATCATGGTGACAGCTGCGAAGCCCTCCATCATCATGCCCATTCGTTCGCCGACGATTCTCATCTTGCCCATACGGGATGTGAAGATTTGCTCGGTTTTTCTGATGAGGTAGTGGACGACGTCTCCTCCGCTTCGGAGTGTGGATGCGTAGCCGAGCATCAAATCCTTGTATTCTTTCGATGGCACGCCTTTGGCCATTCTCTCGACGGCTGTGACAGGGTCAAGCCCTCCTACTGTGACGTTGAGTTCGGCGACTTTGGCGGCTTTGGCTATGTTTGGCATTAGTTGGCTGTTGGCTAGCCGTATCAGGCTTTTGTAGGGGGGTATGCCGC
>Ga0105163_1000961_pt1 | contig 15917 bp, 13 predicted proteins | sample JNZ110809AmetaG_FD_81531 | JGI IMG/M metagenome (GOLD analysis project Ga0105163, IMG submission 81531) | Hot spring microbial communities from Jinze hot spring, China to study Microbial Dark Matter (Phase II) - JNZ 110809A | ecosystem: Environmental > Aquatic > Thermal springs > Hot (42-90C) >... | reverse complement strand
GTCAAATGTTTTGCCAAAGATTATATCTGCAACTGCTTTTTTTATATTCGCGGTCCTTTCAATGAAAGCGGGGACATTTCCAGACCCAACTCCATATGCTGGTTTCCCAATGCTATAGACCATTTTGACCATTTGAGTGCTACCAGTTGCAAGGATTAAAGATACATCCCGATGTTTTAGGAGTTCCATTGTTCCTTCAATTGTAACTTCTGTCATACATTGGAATAAGTTTCTCGGTGCCCCAGCTTTTTCAGCTGCTGTTTGCATTATTTGGATTGCTTCGTAGGTGGATTTTACAGCTCTTGGATGTGGGCTTACGACAAGCGCGTTTCTCGTCTTTGCACAAATTAAAGCTTTAAACATCGCGGTTGAAGTTGGATTTGTCGTTGGAATAAGTGCAGATATTACACCCATTGGCTCAGCAATTTCAACAACTCGCTTTGATTTGTCGTAATTTATAACACCGACGGTTTTTAAATTTTTGATTGATTCGTATGTAAATTTTGTGGCGAATTCATTTTTTAATTTTTTATCCTCCCATTTTCCAATTCCCGTTTCTTCAACAGCAAGTTTTGCAAGTCGTTCTGAGGCTTCGTATCCAGCTTCAAACATTGCACGAACTATTTTGTCAACTTGTTCTTGTGAATAATTTTTGTATTCAAGGAAAGCTTCTTTTGCTTTTGCTATGAGTTCTCGCGCTTGCTGGATTGAAAGCAAGTCTTTGTATGTAATTTCAAGGGACATAGTTTTGAGGAATTTTGTTTTGGTTTACTCACCCCCTGACCCCCTCTCTACTTTCGTAAAGAGGGGGAAGGTGAAAGGGGTGAGTTTAATTTTACTCACCCCCTGACCCCCTCTCTACTTCGTAGAGAGGGGAGATAAAAGAGGGTGAGTTTCAGTTAGATTTTACGAAGTTTTCTATCTTTTCTAAAACCAGTTCAAGCCTTGTTAATTCCTCATTTTTTATTCTTAAAATCTTCAGTCCCAAGCTGTTAGTGATGCTATCTCTTATTTGATCTCTATCTTTTTGGTAATTGTGCACTTTGCCGTCAATTTCTATGATAATTTTTTTCTCTGCACAGTAGAAATCTGCTATAAAAAAGCGAAGTTTATTGCCATCGCCATATATTATCGGGTGCTGACGCAAAAATTTCAATCCTAAAAATTTTTTGTTTCGCAAAACATCCCAAAGTTTCTTTTCTGCAGGTGTTTGCTGTTTTCTTAACTGTCTTGCTATTTCAATTATTTGCTTTTTGTTCATTTTTGAGATTATGGGTTTAACTTTACTCACCCCCTAACCCCCTCTCTACTTTCGTAAAGAGGGGGAAGGTGAAAGGGGGTGGGTTTAGGCTACTCACCTCCTGACCCCCTCTCTACTTCGTAGAGAGGGGGAATAGAAGGGGGAATTCTACTCCATCAAAATCAAAGCTGGATGCCATAGGTTTAGTCCGCTCGCTTCATCGTATACTCTTTCAATGGGTTCGCCTTCAAATTCTTCAATTATCAACTCACAAGCAAAAACTTCAGTGCCGAGCATCAAGTGTCCACCGAAACATCTACCTTGATTGTCTGCAAGCACAATATGACAATGAACAAAGGGTTGACCGTTTAACAAGCTTATATTTCCAATGCAACTTACTATCTCCATTTCCTGATTTAATTCAATGTTATGATATTTCTTTTCAATTTGGTCATAAAAAGAAATCACAGCTTTTTTAACTGCACCTATCGCTGTTATTTTTCCGATCTTTATGTTTTCTTCTTTGCAGATCTTGGTTATACCCTCAAGCAGGTCAGCTCCTTGCGGGAGGCGACCAATGTAAGTTCTACGAAGTGAATATTGCTTTCTTGACATTGAATTTCCCTTATTTTAGTTATCAAATAAACCTGGTTGTTTTTCAGACCTTGTCCTAATAAGTCCGAAATGTTTATATGCAAGTTCAGTCGCAACCCTTCCTCGTGGTGTTCTTTTGAGGAACCCTTCTTGAATTAAATATGGTTCGTAAACTTCTTCAATTGTCCCTTCTTCTTCCCCAACTGCGACGGCAATTGTTCCAATTCCAACTGGACCACCATTATATTTTTCAATTATCGTTAGAAGGATTCGTTTGTCCATATCATCAAGTCCATGTTCATCAACATCAAGAGCTTTGAGTGCATATTCGGCGACTTCTTTTGTTATAATTCCTCCGTATTCAGCGAGGTTTTCATCGGCTTGTGCGAAATCACGAGCTCTTTTGAGCAATCTATTGGCAATTCTTGGGGTTCCCCTTGACCTTCGTGCTATTTCATACGCACCTTCTTCAGTGATTTGAATCTGGAGAATTTTGGATGAGCGTTTTATGATTTTACATAATTCTTCGGGCGTGTAATAATCCAATCTCGCACTTATCCCAAATCTTGCTCTTAACGGAGCTGTTAGTAATCCTGCTCTTGTCGTTGCACCAACAAGTGTAAATCTTGGAAGATTTAACTTAACACTTCTTGCATTTGGACCTGTATCAATTACAATATCAATTTTAAAGTCCTCCATAGCCGAATAAAGGTACTCCTCAACGATGGGGCTTAAACGATGTATTTCGTCAATGAACAGAACCTCTCTATCACTCAAAGTTGTCAAAATTCCTGCCAGATCACCAGGTTTTTCAATCACTGGTCCTGATGTTACTTTTATTCCAACGCCAAGTTCATTTGCGATTATATATGCGAGGGTTGTTTTACCAAGTCCAGGTGGTCCTGTAAGAAGGACATGGTCAAGCGGGTCACCTCTCATTTTCGCTGCTTGTATGAAAACCTTAAGATTATTTACAATTTTTTCCTGCCCGACAAAGTCTTCAAATTTTAAGGGTCTAAGTTGTTGATCTACTTCAACATCAATTTCAAGCTTTTCTGGATTTGTATAGCCTAACTTTGCCATAAAAAAGTTGCAAACCGATTTTTGTTTTAATTTAAAAACATTTGAGATGAATATCAACTTGAATTTAGATTCGGGAAGATGAAAGAAATTGGGAATTTTTTAGTTACTAAATTTTTCTTTACTTTGCCCTTGACAGGTAAAGAAGAATTTTTTATATTTCGGGTGAAAGATAAAGATGAAGATTTGCTTGGCATGGTAAGTTGTTAAGTTTTGGTGAAAATTTTGTAGAGCTGGGGTCGGAGGGTAAGTAGAGAAAAATCTGGAAAATGAAAACAAAATAATTATGGAGGTAGGCATGAGGAATGTTATTTTATTTTTGATAGTTTTTGTTAACTGGTATCTATATAGTCAAACTGTTCCATCTGCCCAAAGCTTGCCTTATTCTCAAGATTTTAGCTCTTTACCATGGAATTCCTCTACATATCCAGATGGTTGGAATGGCTGGACATTAGGAACTAATCCTTCTGGACCAACAGAGTTCAAGGAGACAGCACCCATAGCAGATTCCTTATTAAATCCAAGTGGGGATGCTAGTAAAAACGCTGGGAGAATTTGGAACTATAATGGTAAACTTGGTTTTTTACCAACCGGTCAATTTAATCCAGCTCTTGTTTTAGCTATTAATACTTTCGGCTTTAGAAGAGTAATCATTAGATATGATATTATGACAATCCGTAATCCATATGATGGCACTAATAATACAAGGATAAATAAAGTGGCTTTGCAATATAGAGCTGCTTCTGATACTGGATCATATACTACAACTTCTGATTCGAGTTATGAAAATAACACAACAACTCAAACTGGTAATACTACTGATCCGCAAAAATTAGAAACCCATATAGTAATGTTGCCATCTGATTGTGATAATAAATCGGTTGTTCAATTGCGGTGGGTTACTCGCCAAGTAAGTGGTTCAGGTTCTCGCCCAAGTTTTGCTGTTGATAATATTTATATCAATGGAACGAGGTTTTTTACTGAAAGTGGTGCTATTGGTGGGGGATATTTTTATGGTTTGGAGTTAGATGGTTCTAACATTTCACTAAATTTAAATGGAGATTTAACTGTAGACACTTTAATTTTTACTCAGAATGGTAAAGTCATAACGGGTGAAAAGATACTTAAAGTTAACAGTCAAATCACTGGGGCAGGTCCTGGTAAATTTATAGAAGGTAATCTTGTTTATCCCGTTTCATCAACTGGTTCAAAAAAATGGGAAACCGGTCAGGGTTCAGATTATCTTCCTGTGACTATTGACTTTACAGATTTGGTTGGTTCAGGTGATGTAACTGTCTCCGTAATTGATAGTGTTACTCAACGACCCGATGGACCGCTTGGTAATAATAAAGTTTTAAGAAGGTGGTTTAGAATTCAGCAATCGGGTATTTCAAGTTTTCAAGCAAACATTACTTTCTCTTACTCTGATGCAGATCTTGCACGCCAAGGTATAACTGATGAGAATTCTTTGCGTGTTTTCAAATGGGATGGAACGCAATGGATAGAATTAAATGTGATAGCAAGAGATGTAGACAACAATACGATAACTGTTTCAGGTGTTAGCTCGTTTTCAGATTTTGTAATTTCGGGGACTGGGGATGCTCCTTTGCCTGTTCAGGTTGTCAATGTTTCAGCTGAGGTTGTGGGTAATGTTGTTAAGTTGAGGATAAAGACGCAGGTTGAGAGGGAGGATTTCCTTGGGTTCAACATTTATCGTGGCAGGGGTGATGAGAATTATATTCTTGTTGGTTCGTATCAGAGCGAGGCATCTTTAAGAGCAAAAGGTAATGGTGCATTCGGCAGTGATTATGAATTCGTTGATAAGGGAGTGGTTGAATCTGGTAAGTATTATTACAGGATTGAAGCAGTTTCAAGATATGAGAGAAAAGATATTGATGTGATACAGGTTGTAGTAGATGTTCCAAAGAAGTATGCGCTATATCAAAATTATCCTAATCCATTTAATCCGTATACTACAATAAAATTTGAATTGCCAGTTGCTTCAAGTGTTAGGTTGGAGCTTTACAATTCCGCTGGTCAGAAGGTGAAAGATTTGTTTGTTGGTGAATTGCCAGCTGGGTATCATGAAGTTAGGGTTGATGGGAGAGATTTGTCAAGTGGTGTGTATTTCTATGTTTTAAGGGCTAATGATTTCGTTGGGATAAAGAAGATGGTTCTTGTGAAGTAAAGTAAAGAAGGGCGGGTTCAAACCCGCCCTTTTTAGTTAATATAGCTTACTGAAAAATTATTTGTCATGAAATTGAGTAATCAAAGGTGAGATGGAGTGAGTCATTTTAAATTTGACTTTAAATGGAACGAGATGTTATATTTAATTTTGAGAAAAGATTAAAGTAAAAAAATAAAACGGGCAAGTTTTGTGAGGGAGATATTAACAAAAGCTATAAAGAAGGTAACCCTTGAGCTTGTTTATGAGGTTGTGGATGAGAGGACGAAGAGTATACTTGAGGTTGTAAATGAGATAAAGAGAAGACAGGAAGAAGATTTTAGGTATCTTAACAACAAAATAGATACTCAGATAGGGCAGTTGAGACAGGAGATGGCTCAACTTGAACAGAGGTTAGATACTCAGATAGGGCAGTTGAGACAGGAGATGGCTCAACTTGAACAGAGGTTAGATGCTCAGATAGGGCAGTTGAGACAGGAGATGGGGCAGTTAAGGCAAGAGATAGGGCAGTTGAGGCAGGAGATGGGACAGTTAAGGCAAGAAATAATGCAAATTACTCAGAAGGTAGATTCCCAGATATCTCAACTTAATCAAAGAATAGATACCGTTATTCAGCTTATCGTTGATTTAAAGACGTGAGAAATTAACACATTGATTTTTTCAGTAACTTTCGGGTTATAAAGTTTTTCACTCCTGAGCGGATGCCTTCCTTAATCTATCCATAATTGCGAGCCCAAGTCCAGTTTCTGGAACTTCCTGAGCGTATATTACATCAACTCCAGAATCATCAAGGCGATGCAACGCTGAAAATAGATTTGCGGATGCTTCAAGTAGATCGCCATTTTCTGATAAAATTTCAACTCGCTTTGCTTTTATGTTTAGATTGATTTTTTTAAACAGAAGAATACCTGAATTTTCTGGGTTTTTTATTTCATCAATTGATTTAAAAATTTTTACGGGTGTTTTTGGAGAGTAATGTCTTTGGAGTTGTCCGGGTGAGAGGATTTTTTCAGATTTTGTTTGAATTTTCACCTTACCTATAATTTTTTCAATTTCTTCAACTGGAAGACCCCCTGGGCGAAGGATTTTAGGTTCTTCATCAATTAAGGATAAAACTGTGGATTCAACCCCGATTGGGCATTTCCCAGCGTCAAGGATTAAATCAATTTTATCACCGAGCATTTTTTCAACATGGTCAGCTGTTGTGGGGCTGATATAGCCAAATGGATTTGCGCTTGGTGCGGAGATAGGAGTTTGTGCATTTTCAATTAATTCAAGTGCAACTGGATGGGCTGGCATTCTTATGGCTACGGTTTTAAGTCCAGCTGTGACAATGTCTGGGACAATTTGAGATTTAAATAAAACGAGTGTTAGAGGTCCTGGCCAGAATTTTTCAATAAGTTTAAAAGCTCTTTCATCAATTTGCGAGGTAAGTTTTTCAAGCCATTCAATTCTTGAGATATGAACTATGAGCGGGTCAAATGAGGGACGGTTTTTAACTTCAAAGATTTTTGCGACAGCGATAGGGTTTAAGGCGTTTGCTCCAAGCCCGTAAACTGTCTCAGTTGGAAAGGCGACAAGCCCACCTTCCTTGATAATTTTCCCGGCAAGTTTTATGTTCTCTGGAGATGCTTTAACTTTCATCGGTCAAAAGTGCTTAAATTTCTGAAATCTTTTCAAACGTATGCCAAAATTAAAATCTAAAAGCGAGGGGTTAAATCAAAACGCTATTAATTTTTAATCATTTTTTCTGGCACAGGCTTTGCATATTTAATTTACGGATTTTTCAAGTTTATAAAAAACAAAAAATTTGAGGTGAAAAACTATGGGAAAAATTGTTGGAATTGATCTTGGAACAACGAACTCTGTGGTTGCTGTAAAGATGGGAAATGATGTAGTTGTAATACCAACATCAGAAGGACCGAGGACTCTTCCATCTGTTGTTGCATTTACGAAGACGGGGGAGAGATTAGTTGGACATCCAGCAAAGAGACAGGCGATCACAAACCCAGAGAATACGATTTATTCAATAAAAAGATTTATGGGGAGGTTTTATGATGAAGTAATTGAGGAGGCAAGAAGAGTTCCATATAAAGTTGTTCGTGGTCCGAATAATACAGCAAGGGTTCAAATAGGGGATAGGGTTTATTCACCGCCTGAAATTTCAGCGATGATTTTACAAAAGTTGAAACAAGATGCTGAGGCTTATCTTGGTGAGAAGATAACCGATGCGGTTATAACTGTTCCAGCTTACTTTAACGATGCACAGCGTCAGGCGACAAAGGAAGCAGGTGAAATTGCGGGCTTGAATGTAAGGAGAATAATTAATGAACCTACTGCTGCCTCACTTGCTTTTGGTCTTGATAAAAAGGGCAAACAGATGAAAATTGCTGTTTTTGATCTTGGTGGTGGAACTTTTGATATATCAATTCTTGAAATTGGTGAAGGCGTTTTTGAAGTTAAAGGAACAAGTGGAGATACTCACCTTGGTGGGGATGATTTTGATCAGAGGATAATTGATTGGATAGCAGAAGAATTTTTGAGGCAGGAAGGTGTGGATTTGCGCAAGGATCCGATAGCATTGCAAAGGTTGAAGGAAGCTGCTGAAAGAGCGAAAATAGAGCTTTCAAGCCGACTTGAAACAGAAATCAATCTTCCATTTATCACCGCTACAAATACTGGACCGAAGCATTTGCAAATGACGCTGACGAGAGCAAAATTTGAGTCGCTGATAGATGACCTGTTGCAAAAACTTATACCACCGTGTGAAGAAGCTTTGAGAAGAGCAAAATTAACAGTTGATGATATTGACGAAGTGATTCTTGTTGGTGGTTCAACGAGAATACCAAAAGTTCAGCAAATTGTTCGTGAGTTCTTCAGAAAAGAACCGAATAAGAGTGTTAACCCAGATGAAGCGGTTGCAATTGGTGCAGCTATTCAAGCAGCTGTTCTCGCTGGAGAAGAAAAAGATATTCTCTTGCTTGATGTGACACCACTTTCGCTTGGGGTTGAGACGCTTGGCGGAGTTATGACCGTTTTGATACCTGCTAATACAACGATCCCAACGAGAAAAACGGAGATATTTACAACTGCAGCTGATAATCAGACATCAGTTGAGATACATGTCTTGCAGGGAGAAAGACCTATGGCTAAAGATAATAGGACGCTCGGAAGGTTCATACTTGATGGCATACCACCAGCACCAAGAGGTGTTCCACAGATTGAAGTTACTTTTGATATTGATGCTAATGGAATTCTTCATGTTACCGCAAAAGATAAGGCAACGGGTAGAGAACAAAGCATAAGGATAACTGCGTCAAGTGGATTGACTAAAGAAGAAATTGAAAGGATGAAACGTGAAGCGCAAGAGCACGCCGAAGAAGATAGAAGAAAACGTGAAGAGGCTGAACTTAGAAATCAAGCTGACAATCTTGTTTATACAACTCGCAAGCAGCTCCGTGAAATTGGAGATAAACTTCCATCTGATTTGAGGAGCAAGGTTGAAATGAAGGCGAACAAGCTTGAAGATATGATAAAAACAGGAGCACCTATTGCTGATATACGAGCTGGGATTGATGACTTAACAAGGGCTTGGAATGAAGCTTCAAACTATCTCTATCAACATGCAACATCAGGAACAGGTTACGGAACTGGTTATGCAAGTGGTGGTTCTCAAGAATCGGAGACAAAGAAGGATGTTAAAGATGCGGATTATGAGATAGTTGATGATAAGGATAAGAAAGATAAAAATTAAAATCATGGGTTGAGAAATGCTTTTTCACAAGGCGAGGTTTAAAAACCTCGCCTTTTTTGTCAAAAATTAAATTAGGGAGGTGATAGCTGGTATGAATTGGAATAAATTCACGATAAAATCTCAAGATGCAATTCAGAAAGCGATGCAAATCGCAGCTGAAAGAAGTCATCAAGCTATTGAACCTGAGCATCTTCTTCTTGCTTTGATAGATGATGAGACAGGGCTTGTGAATTCAATTATAAAAAAGATCGGCGGGAATATACCTTACATAAAAAGCAGGTTAAATCAGTCAATTAGCAGATTCCCTCAAGTTCAAGGAGCTGGGCTTGGGAATCAATATATTTCACAGGGTTTGATGAAAATTTTTGATGATGCTTTAAAGGAAGCAAATCAGTTGAGGGATGAATATATAAGTGTTGAACATTTATTGATTGCCCTTTCAGAAAATAAAAACAACGACGCTGGTCGCATCCTTTCAGAGCAGGGTATTACGAAAGATACAATTTTAAAAGTTATGCGTGAAATTCGTGGTTCGCAGAGGGTGATAGACCAGAATCCAGAAGATAAATATCAAGCACTTCAAAAATACGGTCGTGATTTAACAGAGCTTGCTCGGCTTGGGAAACTTGATCCAGTTATCGGGAGGGATGAGGAAATTCGTCGTGTTATGCAAGTTCTTTCAAGAAGGACGAAAAACAATCCTGTTTTAATTGGTGAGCCAGGTGTTGGCAAAACCGCAATTGTTGAAGGCATCGCTCACAGAATTGTTCAGGGTGATGTTCCGGAAACATTAAAGAACAAGCGAATTTTTGCGCTTGATATTGGTGCTTTGATAGCCGGGACAAAGTATCGTGGGGAGTTTGAAGATAGGTTAAAGGCGGTTTTGCGTGAGATTCAAGAATCAAACGGCGAAATTATTCTTTTCATTGACGAGCTTCATACAATAGTTGGAGCTGGGGCAGCTGAGGGAGCGGTTGATGCAGCAAATATGTTGAAGCCCGCTCTTGCCCGTGGAGAGCTTCATGCAATTGGTGCAACAACGATTGACGAATATAGAAAACATATTGAAAAAGATCCAGCACTTGAAAGAAGATTTCAACCGATTCTTGTTGAAGAACCGTCCGTTGAGGATACAATCTCAATTTTGCGCGGTTTAAAAGAAAAATATGAGGTTCATCACGGCGTTAGAATTACCGATGCAGCGATCGTTGCAGCAGCTCAGCTGAGTCATAGATATATCACGGATAGATATTTACCTGATAAAGCAATTGATTTAATAGATGAAGCTGCTTCAAAATTGAGAATTGAAATTGATTCAATGCCTGAGGAACTTGATGAAATTGAAAGAAAGATCAAACAGCTTGAAATTGAACGTGAGGCTGTTAAGCGTGAATTGACTTCAAATTATGCAACCGATGTTGATAAGAAAGCAACGCAGAGAAAGCTTGAGGATATAGAACATGAACTTGCCTCCTTACGTGAGGAAAGAGATCGTTTAAAAGCTCACTGGCAAACAGAAAAGGAACTTATCAAATCAATTCGTGAGATGAAAGAAGAAATTGAAAAAGCTAAGATTGAGGCTGAGAAAGCAGAACGTGAAGGTGATTATGCAAGAGTTGCAGAGTTAAGGTACGGGGTTATACATTCGCTTGAGATGAGGCTAAAGGAAACAACTCAAAAACTTGCAGAAGTTCAAAAGGATTTGAGAATGCTTAAAGAAGAGGTTGATGCTGAAGATATTGCTGAAATTGTTTCTCGCTGGACGGGTATACCAGTTCAGAAAATGCTTGAAAGTGAGAGGACAAAACTTTTACATATGGAGGAGAGATTACATGAGAGAATAGTTGATCAAGAAGAAGCGGTCAAGGCTGTAAGCAACGCGATACGCAGGGCAAGAGCTGGACTTCAAGACGAGAGAAGACCAATTGGTTCGTTTCTGTTTATCGGGAGCACAGGGGTTGGAAAAACTGAATTGGCAAAAGCCCTTGCTGAGCTTCTCTTCAACGATGAAAATGCGATGATCAGAATTGATATGTCCGAATATATGGAAAGATTTTCTGTATCAAGGTTGATTGGTGCGCCTCCTGGGTATGTTGGCTATGAAGAGGGTGGACAATTAACAGAAGCTGTGAGAAGAAAACCTTATTCAGTTGTTTTACTTGATGAAATTGAAAAAGCACACCCAGAGGTATTCAACATCTTGCTTCAGGTTCTTGATGATGGACGTTTAACGGATAGCAAAGGTCATGTTGTTAACTTCAAAAATACGATTATAATCATGACATCAAACATCGGTTCGCACATAATACACGAAAAAATGTTAAAGATGAACGAAGAGAACAAAGATAAAATTATGGAAGAGATAAGGAATGAGGTGATGCAACTTTTAAGACAAACGATAAGACCTGAATTTTTAAACAGGATTGATGAAATAATCTTCTTCAAACCATTAACGAAAAATGATATACTCAAGATAGTTGATTTACAAATCAAGCAGGTCAACAAGCGCCTTGAGAAAAATAATATGAAGATTGAACTTACAGATAAAGCGAAAATATGGCTTGCTGATATTGGTTATGACCCAACATTTGGTGCAAGACCTTTGAGAAGGATGATACAAAAACATATACTTGATCCGCTTGCTGAAAAAATACTTGCTGGTGAATTTATGAATGGAGATGTCGTTGTCGTTGATGTGGATTTTTATGGAAAACCAGTTTTCATTAAGAAAATTGAAGAGGTTGAAGTCGTTTGAATTTAAAAAATGGGGGCAAGTCGCCCCCAATTTTTTTATTTTCAAATCTCATATTCAATTGATAGGTTAAAATTTCTTATCGGGGCAAGGTTTCCGACGATTTCAACATAGTTATATTGCAAAAGGTTATTTACATTTGCAAAGATTTTTAACTTTTTTAACTCTATCCCAAATCTTGCATCAACGACATAGACTGGAACTCTCTCTTCGGCATCGGGGACGATAACCTTCAAAAGCTGGTCTATCCTTTCATATTTGCTGATGAACCTAAAATCCAAGCCAGCAAATAAAAATTTATAATTTACATTTGTATTTGCATAGAAAATGTGCTTTGGTCGGTATTTTAAAATCGCATCCTCACTTAAATCCCAAGGGAAAAGGTAAGTGTAGCCAAGGGAAAAGTTTATAAAACTTACAGCTGAAAAATTAACACCAACTTCTGCGCCCTGTATTCTCGCTTCAGTTACATTTTTAAATATAATTTTCCCATCTATGTCAAATACAGGCTCAATCAGATTCCAGTAGTGATTCCAAAATGTTGATAAATCAATCGCAATATAAGGCAGGGTTAACCTTGATCCAACTTCAAAAGATATTGCTCGTTCTGGTTTTAGAGATGGATTTGGTTTGACGGTTACACCAGCTGCTGTTGTACTTGTGAATGCTTCGCTTATGGCAGGAGCTCTGAAACCTGTTCCAACAGATGTCCTGATGTTAAATGACCGATTAATCTTATAAATCGCACTAAACTTTGGATTTATTTGTCCAGTATATTTTAAAGAATCAAGTTTATATAAATCATTTCTCACACCAACGGAAATTGAAAGATTTTCGGAAAATTTGATTTCATCCTGAAAATATATTGCAATGGAGAGTGAGTTTCTCTTTCCAAATAGAGATGATTTGACATCGTTATAAGTTAAATCTATGCCAGCAATTAAATAGTTTTTGTCGTCAGGTTGATAGTTGACTTGGGCTTCGGAATTTATGAAACCTGCGGTGCTTCTGTTTTGAGGAGTTGCGTTATCATTCCATTTATTTCTGAAAAAACCCAAACGAGCGATATAAAAAAGACGAGCGCTTAAAATTCTTTTATACTGTGCGAATGTAATAAACCTTTCTGAGTTTACCATTGCTCCGACATCTTCATCCCTTGGTCTAAGGGCATTGCGCAGATTCTTCCAATAAAAGAATGTCTCATTTTTCTGGCGAAGGTAGTTGAAAATGAAATTTAAATTTGAAAATGGGGAAAAATTATATTTCAATTTTGTGAATAAGTTCCACCTGTGATAGTTTTGATTTTGTTTATATCCCTCATCAATGCTTCTTTGTATATGGATTAAAGAGGAAGTATTGTTGGTTGAAAAGTTTAAAGAGGCAAAGCCACCGTAGTAAAATCTATTTCTTTGGCTCCAGTTCCACTCTGGGTAATATGGTTTATCATACATTCCAAAATAAGTTCTGAAGCGAAATGCTCGTTTTGGCATTGTTTCTTTCGTTATAACATTTATCACTCCTCCTATTGCGTTTGAACCGTAAAGAGCCGAACCAGCCCCTTTTACTATCTCAATCCTGTCAATTTGCCAGACTGGTATAGCTTCCCATATAATTTCCCCGGCATCACCAGTTAAAAATGGCATCCCATCAAAAAGAAGCAAAACCCTTGAACCAGTTCCACGACTGTATCCACTTGAACCACGAATGTTAACTTGATACTGAATCATATTAACCCCGGGGACATAACGAAGTATATCATCAATTTGAAGGTTATTTCTATGTGAGATCAATTGTGATTCAACGACATGTGTGCTAACGGGGATTTCGCTTAAAATTTGTTCTCTTCTTGTCGCTGTTACAACAACTGGTTCAACTGTATATGTGGTTGGTTTTAATTCAACAGTTATGTTTGTCTCTTGCATAGGTAAAATTTCAACTTCAAATTTTTGAATTTCATATCCTATTGCAGATAGTTTAATCATGTATTTCCCTGGGGGTATATTCCTGATTAAAAATTTCCCACTTGGATTTGTTGCTGCTCCGAGAAATGTATTTTCAATTATGATGTTTACTCCAAAGATTGGTTGTTTTGTCTCTGCGTCAATTACTGTTCCAGTTAAAGCGCCTTTCTGTTGCTGGCAAAATATGTGTGAAGTTATTAAAAATAAAAAAATAAAAATCTTCATTTTGAAGACTCATTTTGTTTTGTAATCAAAAGCCCAATTATTTCAGAAAACTTAAATGGCTGTGGTGGGGGATTGTTAAAATCACATGTTATATTAATTCCACGGAGAAACTTGCCAAAGGGAATATAAATCGGCGTCGGGATTGTGTCGTTTGGGGTTGTGTCGTAAACGCCGATTGCTTTCCAGTCTGAGAAGATATTTGAGCCGTATTGGAGGGCAACAACGACATATTCCCATTTACCAGTGTCGGCGGAGACTTCGTATTTCACAGAATCAACTTTAACTGGCAATGATTGGCTAAATTTTGCTTTGCCTTCAATAACTTCACTTATTATGTTTTGTGGTGGGTAATTTCTGAAAGCGACAACTCTTAAATCATAAACGCTATCAGGCCATGTTCCTTTAAAATAAACAGTTCCGCCAAATCCTGGCTCTTCATATTGTTCTGGTGGTTTTAATCCGTGGTCACAAGAGTAGAACAACAGGAAAAGGAGAGGTAAAAATTTCACTCTCATATTTGTAAAACTTGATTTATTTTTTTATCTTTTAAAAGTCAAAAATAAAACCTTAACACTGATGGCAAAGCCAAAAGAGAAGAGAGCGAGAGGAATTTTTCAAAAGCATGAACTTTCTTTTTCAAAGAAAAATTTCTTATTCCTTATTTTCGGCGTTGTTTTAATTTTTATCGGGTTTTATCTTATGGCAATTGGTGATGTTGATGATTTTGTCGCTGTTACACTTGCTCCAATTATTTTGTTTATTGCTTATGTTTTGATTATACCATTTGGAATTTTGAAGAAATTCAAAAACGAGAAAGGTTAACCCTTTTTCAAGCTTCGTCCGAGTTTTTCTTCAACGCTTTTAACTTTGCTTTCAAGTGCTCCAGATCTGCCCTTTCTGTAGTCCACTTTGATTGTGATTGATATTCTGTTGCAATCTACTTTTAGTGCTTCAAAGCATTTCTTAATTGTGTTGAATACATCGTCCCATTCGCCTTCAATTATCGTTCCCATTGGGGTTAATCTGTATTCAAGTCCGCTTTTATCAACTATGTCAAGGCATCTTGCGACAAATTTGCTGACGCTTTCGCCTTGACCTATTGGAGTCATGCTAAATTCACAAAGAAGCATTTTAAAGATTTAATTTTGTTTTTTATTCAAGTGCTCTGTATATAAACTTTTGATGCAATCGCCACAGAAGTAGTAGAGTTTTTCAATTCCGATGGCTCTTTCAACGAGGTTTTCTTTATCAAAAAATCGTCCGCAAAGGGTGCACTTGACCTTTAAATTGAATGGGTTGGAACTCCTCTCTTGTTTCAAAATTAAACCGTATCCATAAAAGATCGCAAATATGACTATCAAGACGATAACTGCAATCCCAATTAAACCAACCATCTTTCATCTTTCTTTCTTTATAACATACTTTTCGTATATCTCCCGAAGTCGTTTCATTGAAAGTGAGTCAAGGTCTTCGTCATCTTTATGTCTTTTTAAAAACATTTCAAAGTCATACTTATCTTTTCCTTTTAATCGGTAGGAGATTCTTTGAAGTTCCTCAATCATCTTTTTTTGTTCGGCGTATGTGGTCATTTTTATAGGTTTGTTAAGTTTTTAAAATGAATAAGTTATTCCAAGCGTGAAGGTCATCGTGTCAAAATTAATGCGCTGTCTGAAAGGCGCAGGGTCAATTTGAATGATATAGCCGTTATAATTTATCCGATTGTCTGTGAATTTGCTTTCAACTTCAATAATTGGATCACGGAATTTCAATTCCAGCCTCGCTCCAAATTTATCAGAGAAATTATATATAACTCCCGACATAACTTGGATTCCAATGTTTACAGGTGATTTTTGAATTTCACTATTGACATTTGCGATTGACTTTGTAAATTTCCCCATGTAAGCCCCAGCTCCACCACCAATGTAGATGTTCCATCTCTGTGAGCTAAAGGGTGCAACGAAAAATAAACTTAATTCTCCAATGTAAATTCTAAATCTATCTTCAACGGGAATTTTTAAAATCTGGTTTGATATTCTTCGTGTTAAGTGATCGTCAATTTTTTTATCAACCGCTTCTATTGAAAATCCAACTAAATATCCGTCTTTAAATTCGTATCTAAAATCACC
>Ga0105163_1000955_pt1 | contig 16038 bp, 16 predicted proteins | sample JNZ110809AmetaG_FD_81531 | JGI IMG/M metagenome (GOLD analysis project Ga0105163, IMG submission 81531) | Hot spring microbial communities from Jinze hot spring, China to study Microbial Dark Matter (Phase II) - JNZ 110809A | ecosystem: Environmental > Aquatic > Thermal springs > Hot (42-90C) >... | reverse complement strand
GGACACAGGGGATAGAGAAAATGGAACGGCTGGGGCCAAGGGTGAAGAAGCAAATGTAAAGCTCTTTGCCCCTCATTATATCCTTGAGGATCTCATGGACATCTTGAAGGGCCCAATCCCGGTCTTTGGTTTCAATAAACGGACCCAAGTCCATCCCCTTAGGGACAAGTATTCCGGTGTTTTTACGATCGCGGGCCTGATCGTAATAGTTATCAAAATGGGCTGTGTGCCCTTCTATAGCCAGCCTGAATTCTTCACCATTGCGGATAGCAGCTTCTCTTATATAGGCAATGTCCTCGGGTGAATCAGTGCAAACATAAATTTTATCCGGATTGCACAGCTTCACATAGCGGGCTATGAACTCATGGAGGCGCGGGTTATTTATCCTGGCGAGCCTACGGTAATTCTCCTGGCCGAGTTTGTCCTCAATTTCATCCAAGGGGTTCATGATAGTCCTCCGCTTCAATGGTTTAGGCGTAAAATAGCTTAACACCAGCAGGGGGTTTTGTCAAGGAGGTTTAAGCTGGCAACTACCACCTCACACAGTAACCCTGAGCCCGCAGGAAGATCGGGGGTCCGGTGGAAAAAATGCCCGGAAGGCAATTTTGTTTTCCCTGAGTTGAGGATTATAATATCATGGAAGTCAAAATTCCATGGGAGGGGAGTTAGTGGATACGTATGAAGCCATCCTCACAAGGCGCAGTATAACTAAATTTAAGCCCGATCCAATCCCTCGTGAAGTCTTAGAAAGAGTGCTTTCGGCCGCTCTGTGGGCTCCTTCCAAGATGGATCTGCAGAACTGGTATTTTGTAGTGCTGGGGGGCAAAAACAAGGAGGATTTCTTAACCAAACTTGGAGTTGAATTTGTCCGTATAGTAACTGCTGCAGAGACTTTACCGGCATATAAAGCCTGGTCAACCAGCTGGTTCCTGGATTCCGCCAGGCAAGCTCCTGTCCTTATACTGGCCTTTTCGGATAAGCCCATTGCTGAAGATATAGATTATGCGCTCTCAGTTGCGGCTGCGGTCCAGAACCTAATGCTGGCAGCCTGGAACGAAGGGATAGGAACTCACTGGTTCACCGCCGGCCTCTGGGCTGTTAAGGACGCTATATCTTCTTATCTGGGCCTTAAGGGCAAAGAGCTGTTGGGCATCATCGTAATGGGTTATCCAGAAGTTATACCTGAACCCACAATTCGCCAGAAAGGCAAAATTGATTGGCGTATGGAGACTTAGAAAGCAATGGCTGTAGCCTTGGAGAAAATCCGCAATTTCCCAATCTTTTCTGGCCTTGGAGAGAAAGAGCTTCGGGAAGTAGCTTCATCCCTTATTGAAAGCCATGTCCCGGCCGGTAAAATAATTTTCTTGCAGGGCGAAGAAGCCCGCTTCGTTTACATAGTAGCGCGGGGCATTGTCCGAACTCGCCGCTTATCCTCCGAAGGCAGGGAGGTCGTTATCCATTACACAGGGCCTGGCCGCATAATTGATACAGCCTCGGCGATCACCGGAAGCGTTTATACCATTACTGCTGATGCCCTCACAAATGCTACACTATATGCAATGCCTACGGAAGAATTTCGCCAGATTTTGGAGAGAACAAAAAGGCTTTCCCTTAATTTGCTGAAGGAGCTGGCGGATATAACGCGCCGTCTGACTGATATGGTGGAAGAAATGGCCCTGCATTCGGTTCGCACCAGGCTGGCTCGTTTCCTGCTTCAGCAGTCAGAGCTCAAGGATCAGTATGGGTCCTGGACCCAGGCGGAAATCGCTTCCCAGATCGGCACCGTGAGGGAAATTGTGGGTAGGATACTGCGGGATTTTGCTTCCCAGGGCCTTATAGCCCGCCAAGGTGGACATATAATTATCCTTAACCGGGAAAAACTTCGGGAGATAGCCCAGGTTGATTAAGGAGGATTAAGATGTGGGAGGAAGCTCTCATAGCTATAGAAACGGCCATAAGGATTGAGGAAGAGGGCATAAAATTTTATACCGAAGCTGCGGAAAAAGTTGAAGACCAGGCGGCTCAGAAGATGTTTCGCAACCTGGCCCGGGATGAACAAAACCACCTTCTTCTATTCCAATCCATCCGCCAATCTTTACAGGAAAAAGGAGGATGGCCTCCTCTGGAATCCATTAAACTGGGGGAAATACCCCATTATATATTCCCAAAGCCTGAAGAGAAGGAGAAGGTTGAAATACCCCGCCATCATCAGGAAATCCTGCGCAAAGGTATGGACATAGAGAGGACTTCCATCAAGTTTTACTCGGAGCAACTTGAGAAGAGCGTAACGGAAGAGGCTCGCACCGTATACAGGTTTCTGGTGGAGCAGGAAAAGGGACACCTTTCGCTCCTTCAGGCTGAATACGATTACCTTAATCGCACTGGCTTCTGGTTTGATTACCAGGAATTTACCCTGGAGGCAGGATGAGAGACTTTTGTCCCAGACAAAATCGCCCCTCTTAACCTATAATCCGGTTAAGAAATGGGGGAACAAGATGCAACCGAGAGTGGACCAAAATCTGTGCATAAAGTGCGGGATGTGTGTAAAAGCCTGTCCTTGCGGGGCTCTGAGCCTCAGCGAAGAAGGACTCCTTTTTAACTGCCCTTCCGATTGCCTTCTTTCCCTTCATTGCATCAGAGGGCCAGAGTTCTTCTTCCCTTGCGAAGAGGCCTGTCCAACAGGAGCCTTAAGCTTTGCTTTTGAAATTATGTAAGGAGGGATCAAAATGGCTAAAGTAACAGAAAAACAGGTTAAAGATGCTCTCCGCCAGGTAATTGACCCTGAAATCGGGATGGATGTGGTAACCCTGGGGATGATAAGGCAGGTAAACATCGGGGAAGAGGGAGATGTGGAAGTTAAAATGGTCCTGACTGCCCCCTTCTGCCCTTTAGCTTCTTACCTTGTGGAACAGGTCCGGATGGCCACGGCTTCAATCCCCGGGGTTAAAGAAGCAAAAGTTACCCTCCTGGATGAGAGGTGGGATCCCAGCTGGATGGAAAAGCCGGAAATTTAGGAGGGAGAAAGTGGAACGCCGTTACATATACCTTGATAACGCTGCAGCTACTCGCCTTGATGAGCGGGTTCTTGAGGCGATGAAACCTTATTTCTTTGAAATATACGCTGTAGCTACATCTGAATTCGGCTACTCGCCCGGTATAGAGGCAAGGGAAGCTCTGGATAAGGCCAGGGCTACAATTGCGGAAAAGCTCGGGGCTTCACCGGAAGAGTTCATTTTCACCTCCGGCGATACTGAATCCTCTAACATGGCCCTCAAGGGAGTAGCTATGGCCCTCGGGCATAAGAAGGGCAAGCATATTATTGTCTCCAAAATAGAAGATTTTCCTGTCTTAAACACGGCCAGAGCTCTGGAGAAACAGGGCTTCAGAGTCACTTATCTGGATGTGGACGAGTACGGTTTCGTAGACCTGGAGCAGCTTCGGAAATCAATAACGCCCGAAACAATACTGGTATCTATCCAGCATGCCAATCAGGAAATCGGAACGATTCAGGATATAAAGGCCATAGGGGAAATCTGCCGGGAGAAAGGCTGCCTCTTCCATACCGATGCTACCCATACTTTTACCCGTGTCCCCCTTGACGTGAGGGAAGTGCCGGTGGATCTAATAACCGTCTCCGCTCATACCATCCATGGGCCCAAGGGCATAGGAGGCCTTTACATCCGCAAGGGAACCCCCATAGCCAAGTGGATGGACGGAGGTTATCAGGAGTTCAATTTGAGGGCAGGGCTGGAAAACATACCAGGAGCAGTGGGGTTTGCCAAAGCTGTGGAACTGGTTACTCCAGAAGAAAATCAGAGACTCCAGCAGATGCGGGACCGTCTCATAGACCGGATACTGAAAGAGATACCCCACACTACCCTCAATGGTCACCGGTGGAGAAGAACACCCCAAAACGCTAACATCACTTTTCACTTTGTAGAGGGGGAGTCCATAACTTTGCACCTTGATATGAGAGGCTTCGCCGTAAGCACGGGGTCAGCCTGTTTCAGCCGCTCCCTTGAGGCAAGCCATGTAATCCTTGGAATCGGTGGCGATCACGAGAGGGCTCACGGGTCTGTGCGCTTCACCTTCGGTCGCTTCAATACCATGGAAGACGTTGATGCCGTAGTGGAAGCAATAGCCGAGGTGGTGGAAAACCTGAGAGCTATTAGCCCGTTAGGGAAGGAGGCACGCCATGGCTAATCCGTATGTTATTGAAGCTCTTAAAAAGGCCTTAGCTGCTGAGCTCAGCGCAATAGAAATATACTCAGCCCATGCCAAGGCCATTCCAGAAGAATATATAGCCCAGGGCGTCAGGGCTATCTTGGAAGTGGAAAAGCGCCACGCTCAGGAACTCAGCGAGCGCATCAAAGCCCTCGGGGAAATGCCTATTGAGCCCGGGGGCAAGGAGACCATCCTGGGGCGAGCTATCGGAGCTGCTTCCGCTTATGCCACTACCAGGGAAATGCTGGAACTTGAACTCCGCGAAGAGCAGTTGGCCATAAAGGATTACGCGACTTTTATAGCTGAAATCATGGGTGACGAAGAAACCATTAGCATAATGGAAAAGCACCTTAAAGATGAGATAGACCACGCTAACTGGCTCAAAAGGCAAATAACCTCTCTGGGGAAGTGAGCCATGCCGAAGGTCAAGTTCTACGCTCTCAGCACCTGCGGATGGTGCCGCAGGACAAAGAAATTGCTTGACGAACACCAATTAGAATATGAGCTTGTTTACGTAGACCTTCTGCAGGGGGAAGAGCAGAGGAAGGTCCTGGAAGAATTGAACAAATGGAATCCTCGCCTCTCCTTCCCCACCCTTGTGCTTGACGACAAGGAAGCGATAATAGGCTACGACGAGACCCGCATTAAGGAGGCCCTCGGGTTATGAGCGAAAAGTCACCGGAAGTGATGGATCTTTACGAACGCCTGCGGCAAGAGGCGGAGGCTTCCGGCTATTACCTTAATCCGGACCTGGATTTGGTTTTGGACCTTGTAGAAGGTTTGCTAATCAACTTTAAGCGTTACGGTTACATGGCCTGCCCCTGCCGCCTTGCTTCCGGAATAAGGGAAAAGGACCTGGATATAATTTGTCCGTGTGATTACCGGGATGCGGACCTTGAGGAATATGGGGCCTGCTATTGCGGTTTATATGTTTCCGAAGAGGTAGCTCGGGGGAAGAAAAAGGCACAACCTGTTCCCGAAAGGCGAGGAGCACCCCTTCCGAAAGTGGAAGCAGGCGCATCTGTTTTCAGCGGCAAAAACATACCAGTATGGCGCTGCAAAGTATGCGGCTATCTCTGTGCCAGGCCTTCACCACCCCTGAAGTGTCCTATCTGCAAAGCTGATAAGGATCGCTTTGAGCGTTTCGCTTAGATAATTTTAACCAGATGGTAATTTTTCTGGCCCCGCCTTAACACGATGAATTTGCCTTCAATAGCCTGGTTCAGGGTAACCCTCTGTTCAATATCCGTAACCCGCATGTTGTTCAGGTAAATCCCTCCACCCTGGATTAGCCGGCGACCATCGCTTCGGGAAGAGGCTACACCGCACTTCACCAGAAGTTCTGTTATGAGCAAACCATCCCCGCTCAATTCATCCTTTTTTACTTCCGTTGAGGGGACATCACCAAAGATTTCTTCTATTTCCCGGGCTGTGATGTCCGTTATCTCTTCCCCAAAGAGTATTCTGGAAGCCCTTTCAGCCTTCAAGAGGGCTGTTTCGCCATGGACCATCCGGGTAACTTCCCGGGCGAGGGTCCTCTGGGCCTCTCTCTCCTCCGGGACGGTAGCCACTTTATGCTCCAGCTCTTCAATCCTTTCTCTGGAGAGCAAAGTGAAGAACTTGAGGTAGCGTATAACATCCCGATCATTGGTGTTGAACCAGAACTGATAGAATTTGTAGGGAGAAGTGAGAGCGGGGTCAAGCCATATTGTTCCCGCTTCAGTTTTGCCGAACTTTACGCCTGAAGCAGTGGTTATAAGGGGAAGCACAAGGCCATAAGCTTTGCCTCCCCTTAATTTCCGGATCAGCTCAATGCCGGCGGTGATATTGCCCCACTGATCGCTTCCGCCCATCTGCAGGATGCAGTTGTAACGGTCGTAAAGGACCAGGAAGTCGTAGGCCTGCAGCAGCATGTAGCTGAATTCAGTATAGGAGATGCCTTCTTCCTGCTCAATCCTCCGCCGCACGGATTCCTTTGTAAGCATGTAATTGACAGTGAAATGTTTGCCGATGTCCCGCAGAAAATCAATGAGGTTCAGAGGTACAAGCCAATCAGCGTTATCCACCATTATGGCGGGGTTGGATTTGGAATCAAAATCCAGGAAGCGTTTGAACTGTTCCCGGAAGTGCACTTTGTGGGCTTCAATCTGCTCCTTGCTCATGAGGGGGCGTTCTTTATCCTTCCCACTTGGGTCGCCTATCAGGGCAGTACCCCCACCTATAACCACGATAGGGGTGTGACCGTAGCGCTGGAGGTGCACCAGAGCCATAATGGCGAAAAGGTTCCCTATCTGGAGGCTGGGTGCGGTAGGGTCAAACCCAATATAGCCTGTAATTTTTTGAGTGGCAAGGACTTCCTCAAGACCTGATGTCAAATCGTAAATCATCCCCCGCCATTTTAACTCTTCAAAGACATTCATAGGTCCTCCCGACCCTACGATGAATTAAGCCAGGGGTTTAGGAAGCTCAGGTGCAGGATCTCTAATTTATTATCCTTTGATAACCCCCAGGGGGCGAAGTCTTGCCACTTTGCGGGAAATTCCCGCCGAATGGACCACGTGGACTACCCTATCCACGTCTTTATAAGCGTCGGGGGCTTCTTCGGCCAGGCCTTCGTAAGGACCCATTACTATTATCCCCTCAGCCCGGAGCCTTTCCACAAGCTCGGAGCCCCGGATCTGCTTCTTGGCCTGAGCCCTGCTCATGACCCGCCCAGCGCCGTGGGCTGTAGTCCCAAAGGTTTCCTCCATAGCCTTCTGAGTCCCCACCAGCACGTAAGAAGCCGTACCCATATCGCCAGGGATAAGGACAGGCTGACCTACTTTTCTGTAGGCCTCGGGAACAGCGGGGTGACCGGGACCAAAAGCTCTTGTGGCTCCTTTCCTGTGCACGAGGACTTTCACCATTTTACCCCCCACCATGTGCTCCTCAAGTTTGACAATGTTATGGGCAACGTCGTAAACCTGGCGGAGGGTGCGGTCCTTGACTTTGCCGGCCAGAACCTGGTCAAATACTTTGCGCACCCTGTGGGCCAGGATCTGCCGGTTAGCCCAGGCATAGTTAGCAGCAGCCACCATCGCTCCAAAGTAAGCCTGGCCTTCTGGGGTATCAAAGGGAGCACTCACAAGCTCTCTGTCGGGGAGCTTTATCCCGTACTTCCGCACTGCCTCCTGGAAGCTTTCCACGTAATCGGAGCAAACCTGATGGCCTAGGCCGCGGGAACCGGAATGAATCCAAACTGCCAGCTGGCCCTCAAACAGGCCAAAGGCCTTGGCCACCTCTTCATCGTAAATCTCCTCCACCACAGCTACTTCAATGAAGTGGTTCCCGGAGCCAAGGGTCCCAAGCTGATCCTTACCCCTCTCCTTAGCCCTTCGGCTTACTTTGGATGGGTCAGCCCCGGGCATGGAACCACCTTCCTCGGTGTGTTCAAGGTCCTCTTTAGTTCCATAGCCCTGCTTTACTGCCCACGCAGCTCCTTCCTTAAGGACTTTATCCATTTCCGCTTCGCTGAGCCTTATGTCTCCGCCCCGGCCAACCCCACTGGGAATGTTGTGGAAAAGGGCTCTGACAAGGGTTTCCAGGTGGGGTTTTATTTCTTCAGCTCTTATGTTGGAAGCCAGGAGGCGCACACCACAGTTTATGTCATACCCTGTAGCTCCCGGCGAAATTATCCCGGATGGCCTTTCGGTAGCGATTACTCCACCAATAGGAGGGCCATAGCCCTCGTGGATGTCGGGCATGGCTAAGGTATAGCCTACCACTCCTGGGAGAGTGGTGGTATTTATAAGCTGCTCAATAGATTTATCCCTGAAAGCCGCCTCTAAAAGCTCATCGTCAGCATAAATCCTGGCCGGAACACGCATGTCCGACCTGAAACCCTTAGGGATTTCCCACACAAATTCCCTTATTTTCCGGAAATCCTTTTTGCTCACCATGCTTTTTACTCCCTCCTTTCTCACAAACTCGGTCAGCTAAATTATAACCGAACATTGTCTTCTAAGCAATAAGGTAAGCCTGGGCATCAGTTTCCATAATTGCCTAATCCATCTTGGTATGGTAAAATTTTTCTAAATCAACAGGAGGAAATGGCCGTGGCCCGCACAATTAAAGTTTTGCTTTTAGTTTTAATCCTTTTGATTTTGGCCGGAGCTGGATATTTATCCCAGAAACTTACCCTCGCTGGCTGGAATTCGGTGGTGGAATATAAAAGTCAGTATCTGGCCCAGCTCCCAAGAGGAAACAGCTCTGAGCCTCTTGCTCTCAGGGCAGTTTTAATAATTGTGGATGGCCTGCGTCTGGATGCCTCCCAAAAGCTGCCAGTCCTTAACGAGCTCCGGAAGGAGGGAGCCAATCTGGTGGTTAAAGTCGGGCAGCCTTCCCTTTCCTACCCTGGATGGACAGTAATTGCCTCCGGGGCATGGCAGGAAATAAGCGGAGTCACCACCAACTGGTATAAGGGCCCAGTCCAGGCCGATAACCTCTTCAAGATCGCTAAAGACTCAGGCTTGCCCTCAGTAGTGGTCGGTCCACCGGGATGGAAGAAGCTATTCGGCCCCTACGTTACGGAGGCCATTACGGTGGAAGAACCACCGGAGGAAGCACCTCCTGAGGAGTGGGCCAGGGTTGATGAAGAAACCTACCGGTTCGCTTCCGAGGCTCTGGATAAGTACAGCTCTGGATTTATCCTCATCCATTTTGTAGGGACAGATGCCATGGCCCATAACTACGGAGGGACAAGCAGAGAATATCTGGATGAAGCCCTTCGGGTAGATGGTTTTATCGGGAAACTTGTCCAGAAGCTTGACCCCGATAAGGACGTGCTTTTAGTCACCGCTGACCATGGTCACATTGACAGAGGTGGGCACGGGGGATGGGAAGAAGTGGTCCTCAAGGTTCCCCTGGTTATCAAAGGCAAAGCGGTGAGAAAAGGCCTGTACACCGAACAAACCCAGGCTGATATTGCTCCTACCGTGGCTGCTTTCCTGGGCATGCCTTATCCTGTTCACTCCCAGGGCCGCCCGCTCCTGGAGCTCATGGAGGCATCGTCTGAGATCAAGGGGCACAAAGGAATGAATGCCGCCCTTCAACTGGCTGCCTTTTATGATGCCTATGCTAAAACCCTTGGTTCTTCCCCCTTTGCCGGCAACGTCCTCTCTAAATACCGCGAAAGGCTTGCCAGCGGAGAAGAAGGTGCTTTCACACAATTTTATCGGGAGCTGAGTGCCAGGGCTTCATCCATAAAAGCGGGCAAGCTGTGGAAGGAGCGGTTTCTGAGGCTACCGGTGGCCCTGATTCTGGCTTTTGTCCCCTTACTTTACCTCCTGAACTACCGCAGGCGCCTCCGCTCCCTTTTCATCCCCCTGGCTTTTGCCCTCCTTTACCTGGCCTTCTACAATGCTTTATTCTTTGGCCGCGGGTATAATTGGTCCCTCTCAGCTTTCAATACCGAGGCCCAAATAAAGGCTTTCTTCAATGAGCGACTCCTGGATGCAGCGATTTCTTTCCTGGTGGCGGGGCTTCTGTTGGCCCTCTTCTCCTGGAGGAGGCCAGCTCTTGAAACTTTTGAGCGAGCTGTGAGCTTCTCTTTGTTCACTGGCTACTGGATCCTGCTACAGGTCCTCATATTTTACTGGCTCTACAATTACACTTTCTCATGGTACATCCCTGACCTGAAGCTCGGCTTTAAGTATTACCTTGACCTACTTCAGATGGTTCCTGTGGGATTTATGTCCCTTATCCTGGCTCCTTTAGCGGTGTTAATAGGATGGGGGATAAAGCGGTGGAAAAAAGTCCCGGTTAACGGAGGTGGATGATGGCAGCAGAGGCTGAAAGGGCTATAGCCTTTCCTACCAGAAAGCTCAGGATTACTTTTGAAGTAGGGTGGGTTCTGGTTGTTTTATCCCTTTTTACAATTTTAACTCTTTCCCAGCTCAAGCCCCAACCCTTCGGTCGGATCCTCCGCTTCCTTCTGGATGGGGTGATGGTAACCATGGGCCTGACGGTGGTTTCTTTCGCCTTTATCCTTTTTATCGGGCTTATAGGAGGGCTGGGCAGGCTCTCCAAAATCCCTCTCATTTATGGCATAGCTACCCTTTACGTGGAGATTATAAGAGGTATACCCCTTATGGTCCAGCTCCTTTACATCTGGTTTGCCCTGCCCCAGCTTATGGACATAATAGGCTTTAAGCTCAAAACCATCTCAGCCTTTGCAGGAATTGGGCAATGGCTAATTGACCTCAAACTCTCACCTTTCGCAGCCGCTGTGATGGGTCTATCAATATGTTATGGGGCTTACATGAGCGAGATATTTCGGGCAGGGATTGAATCCATACCCAAGGGGCAAATGGAGGCAGCTCGCTCCCTGGGGATGAGCTATTTCCAAGCCATGCGTTACGTAATCCTGCCCCAGGCCTTTAGAGTTATCCTTCCCCCGATAGGCAATGAATTTGTGGCTTTGCTTAAGGATTCCTCACTGGTATCGGTGTTAGCGGTTTCAGACCTGACCAGGAGGGGAAGAGAATACATGGCCCGCACCTTTGAAAGCCTAGAAACCTGGACCATGGTAGCTCTAATTTACCTATTTCTGACCCTTTTCTTCTCCAGGCTCGTGCGAATTATGGAAAGGAGAGTGGAATTTGAAGTGAAGTGATGGGAGGAGAGGATGAGCGACGAGATTATAAGGATTGAGCACCTCTACAAACGTTTCGGGCATGTGGTAGCGCTGGACGATGTTAGCCTCTCAGTTAAGAGGGGAGAGGTGGTGGTGATAATAGGGCCAAGTGGAGCTGGTAAATCCACCCTCTTAAGGTGCATAAACCACTTGGAGAAGCCCGATCGGGGAACCATTATTGTTGATGGGATACCTCTGACCCATGAGAAGGCCAATATAAATAAGATTCGGGCTGAGGTGGGGATGGTTTTCCAGCAGTTCAACCTCTTTCCCCACCTCACAGCTCTGGAAAATATAACCCTGGCTCAGATCGTTGTGAGGAAACGCTCCCGCCAGGAAGCTGAGCGCATCGCTATGGAGCTCCTGGAAAAAGTAGGCATTCCCGACAAGGCTCATGCTTATCCTGCCCAGCTTTCAGGCGGACAGCAGCAGAGGGTGGCCATTGCCAGGGCCCTGGCCATGCAGCCCAAAATTATGCTGTTTGATGAACCCACCTCGGCCCTTGATCCTGAAATGATCAAAGAAGTTTTGGATGTCATGCTCCAGCTAGCCCGGGAAGGCATGACCATGGTGGTCGTTTCCCATGAGATGGGATTCGTCAAAGCTGCCGCCGACAGGATCATCTTCATGGATGCGGGGAAGATCGTGGAAGAGGGAACAGTGGAACAGATTTTCAACAATCCCAGGGAAGAGCGAACCAAAGCATTTTTGAGCAAGATACTTATTTAGCTCCACCAACACGAGGGACTCCATTAGGTTGACTAAAAGAGGGGCTTTGTGTATAATATAAATAGAGCGGGGCGTGGCGCAGCTGGCAAGCGCGCAGCGTTTGGGACGCTGAGGTCGGAGGTTCAAATCCTCTCGCCCCGACCAGATTAGATGCGGGAGTGGCGCAAAGGTAGCGCAACGGCCTTCCAAGCCGTGTGTTGCGGGTTCGAGTCCCGTCTCCCGCTTCGGGCCCATAGCTCAACGGTAGAGCGGCCGGCTCATAACCGGCGGGTTCCTGGTTCGAATCCAGGTGGGCCCATTTTTTAAGGCGGCGTAGCCAAGTGGCTAAGGCAGGGGTCTGCAAAACCCCGATTCGCCGGTTCGAATCCGGCCGCCGCCTTTTATTTTGTCCGGGAGATTAAGATGCCTCTCTTAATGGCCTTCAGCGGTTTACTTGTAGCCGCTGCTTTAATCAGGTTGACCAATTTCCTCGTTGTTAGAAATAAATCGCTGTTATGCCCATATTGCCAAACCCCTTACAAAGGATTGTTCGTCCTGAAAGGCCTCTGCCCTTCCTGTGGAGCTCCTTACCTCATCCCCTACGTTATGGCTGAAATATTTACTCCCGTGATCTTTGTTCTTATCTGGCAAAATTTCGGCTTTGCTATCTATTCAGCTTTTGCCTTGCTTTACAGCACCGCCTTTATGGCTCTTTTCCTAACGGATATGAGTTATAAGCTCATACCTGATGCAGTGGTTTACCCGGCAATGGTTATAGCTATAATAGGGGAAGCCTTGAGAAGCTCCGAGTTAGGCAATCACTTCCTGGGTGGAGCCCTTTCGCTCTTGCTCTTCCTCGCTTTTTACGCTTTTGGGCAGGCTTTTATGCGGTGGAAAAAAGTAGAAGAAGTAGCCTTCGGGATGGGGGATGTAAAGCTCGCTTTACTAATCGGCTTCATACTCGGGTATCCAGAAGGTTTGAGAGCGCTGCTGGCAGGAGTTCTTTTTAATGGTTTTGTGGCTTTAGCGATAATAGTCAAGGGAATCGTTAGCAAACGCTTAAGCCCATTTACCCCGTTCCCTTATGGCCCCGGGCTTATACTTAGTTTTTTCATTTTCTGGCTATTAGTTTAATTCCCGCGCAATATTTCCAGCACCTTCTTGGCCACCTCCAGAGAAGCCAAGGTTTGGGCCTCGCGAGTGGAAGCCCCTATGTGAGGGGTGAAGATAACCCGGTCACTTTTGAGCAGGGGGCTGTTGAGAGGTGGTTCATTTTCAAAGACGTCAAGGGCTGCTCCGGCTATTCGGCCTTCCTCAAGGGCTTGGGCCAGAGCTACTTCATCCACTACGCCCCCGCGCGCTGTGTTGATTAAGTAAGCCGATGGCTTCATCAAAGATAATTCTTTCCACCCAATCATCCTCTTGGTCCGAGCTGTCAGGGGAACATGGATGGATACGAAGTCAGAACTTTGCAGAAGCTCCTCCAAGGGCACAAGGGTCACACCAAAGCCGAGGGCTTCTTCCCGCGGGATGAAAGGATCAAAGGCGATGACTTTCATTTCCAGGGCTAAAGCTCTTTTAGCCAGGGCTCTCCCTATCCGACCAAAACCTATTATTCCCAGGGTTTTGCCTTGAAGTTGCATCCCAACGAAGGAATGCTTCTCCCACTTCCCCTCCTTTACGGAAAAGTGAGCCTGAGGTATAGATCTTGCCAGGGAAAGCATTAATCCCAGGGTTAATTCAGCTACGGCTACAGCCACGCTTTCCCCTGCATTGATGACCACAATCCCCTTCCTCTCAGCAGCCTTAAGGTCAATGTTATCCAGCCCCGCCCCGGCCCTGGCTATAACTTTCAGCCTCTTTCCTGCTTCTATAACCTCCTCCGTAACTCTGGTTCTGCCCCTTACGATTAGGGCATCGTAAAAGCCAATGGTTGCAGCCAGCTCGCGGGGTGAAAGCAATGGCCTGCGATCCACTTTGCAGCTCTGGCTCAGCAATGCTATCCCTTCTTCGGCAATGGGTTCGGTTATCAACACCTCAAACATTTTTCAGCACTTTGCTCAGGACTTCAATAGCCCGGGCCATATCCTCGCGAGAAACCCGGCCAATGTGGGCAATGCGTAAAATCTTCCCTTTGAGTTCTCCTTGCCCACCGGCAATTATGGTTGCATGCTCCCCCCGCATGCGCATGATGATTTCTTCCGCTCTCAGGCCTTCCGGCACCCGCACAGCCGTCACCGTATTAGAAGCCCACCTCTCCTCAGGGAAAAGCCTGAGGCCCAGAGACTTTATGCTTGCCCGGGTGAATTCCGCTATCTCCCGATGGCGAGCAAAAATCCTGTCCAGACCCTCTTCCCGGATAAGCTTTAGAGATTCCCTCAACCCAAAGAGCACGGTAAGAGCCGGGGTAAAAGGGGTCTGGCGGCGATTGGCGTATTCCCTCGCTTTCCTGAAATCCCAGTAAAATCGGGGGAGAGAGGCCTTTTCAACAGCTTCCCAGGCCCTCGGGCTTACGCTAATTAAACTTAAGCCAGGAGGCGCCATCAGAGCCTTTTGAGAGGCCGTTACCACCACATCGCACCCCCATTCATCCGGGCGCAAGTCTATAGCTCCCAAGGAGCTTACCGCATCCACCAGAATTAGAGGCGGATTCTCCAGAGAGCGCACTGCTTCAGCTATAGCCTTGAGGTCATTAGTTACCCCGGTAGAGGTTTCGTTGTGGGTAATGAGCACAGCTTTGCAAGGGTAAGCCTTCCGTATAGCCTTTCTGACTTCTTCCGGGTCAGCTCCTGAGCCCAAGGGGAAACGGAGGGGTATAGCCTCAAGGCCAAAAGCATTGGCTATTTCAAACCACCTTTCCCCGAAGAACCCGTTTATCACCGCCAGGACTCTCTCCCCCGGCGAAAGGACGTTCACCAGGGCCGCTTCAAGCCCGCCAGTTCCTGAGGAAGTGAGGATGAGGATATCGTAGCGGGTTTGGAAGACATATTTGAGGCCTTCGGTGATTTCATCAAAGAGGGCGGCGAACTCAGGGCCCCGGTGGTCTATCATGTCCCTGGAAAGAGCTTCCCTGACTTCGCAGGGAAGCGGGACCGGGCCAGGTATACGGAGGTTAAATTCCGGCATTTTCATCCCCTATTACCGGGAGATATTCCAGAGCCTCCCGGACTTTCTCCGCTGGATATTCATAATCGGGAAGTCTACCGCTTAAGTATTCCTCATAAGCGGCCAGGTCAAAGTGACCATGCCCGGAGTAATTGAAGAGGATTGTCCTTTGCGCACCAGCCTCCCGGGCTTTAAGGGCCTCGTCTATGGCAGCTTTAACGGCATGAGCGGTCTCAGGTGCTGGGAGGAAGCCTTCAGCTCTTGCAAACTGCACAGCAGCTTCAAAGACCGTGTTCTGAGGGTAAGCTACGGCTTCAATGTAACCACCGTTGTAGAGGGTGCAGATAAGAGGCGCCATACCATGGTAACGTAGGCCTCCGGCGTGGATGCTGGGAGGCACAAACCTGTGGCCAAGGGTATACATCTTGAGGAGAGGCGTGGTCCCAGCGGTATCACCGAAATCGTAAGCGTAAATACCTTTGGTCAAGGAGGGGCAAGCAGTAGGTTCAACGGCCAGAAAGCGGGTTTTGAGGTTGCGTTTTAAACTTTCCCGCAGGAATGGGAAAGCCAGCCCTGCGAAGTTGGAGCCCCCACCCACGCACCCAATGACTACATCGGGAAATTCGCCGGCCATCTCCATCTGAAGGAGAGCCTCCTCGCCGACAATGGTCTGGTGCAAGAGGACATGGTTCAAGACACTGCCCAGGGAATATTTAGTATCGTCCCTGGTAACGGCATCTTCCACCGCTTCGCTTATGGCTATGCCGAGGGAGCCAGGAGAATCCGGATCCTGTTCTAATATACGGCGTCCGGCATGGGTATCAGGGCTCGGGCTGGGGACGACATTAGCCCCCCACGTTTCCATAAGTATGCGACGATAGGGCTTCTGGCGGTAGCTGACCTTGACCATGTAAACCTTACACTCAAGGCCGAACAGTTTGCATCCGAAGGCCAGAGCGCTGCCCCATTGCCCAGCCCCAGTTTCTGTAGTAAGCCTCTTTACCCCTTCGGCTTTGTTGTAATAGGCCTGGGCTACGGCCGTGTTGGGTTTATGGCTTCCAGGTGGACTTCCACCTTCGTACTTGAAATAGATGTGAGCAGGAGTATCCAGGGCCTTCTCCAGATTGCGAGCTCTATAAAGTGGTGTCGGCCTCCATATTTTGTAAACTTCCCGCACTGGTTCGGGGATTTCAATGAACCTTTCGTTGCTTACCTCTTGCTCTATAAGGGCCATGGGGAAGATAGGGGCCAAATCTTCGGGTTTCACAGGCTGCTTGGTAACCGGGTGGATTACCGGAGGCAAAGGGACGGGCAGATCAGGTATAATG
>Ga0105163_1000951_pt1 | contig 16067 bp, 13 predicted proteins | sample JNZ110809AmetaG_FD_81531 | JGI IMG/M metagenome (GOLD analysis project Ga0105163, IMG submission 81531) | Hot spring microbial communities from Jinze hot spring, China to study Microbial Dark Matter (Phase II) - JNZ 110809A | ecosystem: Environmental > Aquatic > Thermal springs > Hot (42-90C) >... | reverse complement strand
TCCCATCAATCAAAGCATTAAAATATAAATTTTTTGACACCAATGTTCTTGTTTTTGACGCTTTAATTTCAGGGGATGAGCAATTTAGAAAAGAATTGACAAATTACGGTAAGTTTAAAATTGTTAAATTAACCCCAAAGAGATGCACACTTAGTCCACCAGAGAAAGAAACCGAAGCAAAAACAACCGTTGTGGAAGCATCACTTGATATCGTTGATTTTTCCCTTCTTCCAATTTTCCCATCTCAGTATAATTTTTATGCCTTCAATCCAATAGGACAAATCACAATTGAAAATCCGACAAAAAGTGAAATTCGCAATGTAAAAGTTTCAGTGTTAATTCCAGATTATATGAAAATTCCGAGCGAGTCCGTCATTCCATCAATTAAGCCAAATTCAAAACAGCAAATTTCCGTTCCGGTCACACTTGATATAAAATCACTTCTTAAATTAAATGAAAATATGACCTCCCAAGCACAAGCAAGGATAAGTTATTCTGTCGGTGGAAAAGTTCAGGAAAGAAGTTTGTCAAAGCCAGTAATGATATACAATCGTAATGCTGTTTCGTGGAGAGTTCCGGAATCAGTTTGTTCATTTGTCACGCCAAGCGATGAAGTTGTAAAAGAATTTGCAAGGCATGTTCTTGGTTCTGTTAATTTGCCTGAATCAAATCTGCCAAGAAATGTATTAAATGCCATAATTGTCTATAATGCGGTTCGCACATATGGGATAAAATATGTTTCTGATCCGTGGAAAGTTTCAGGAAACGAAATCCTTGACAATGTTTATTTTCCGCGTGAACTTCTTTATTACAAAACTGGTGACTGCGATGACCACGCAATACTTTTGGCTTCACTTCTTGAAAGCATCGGGATAAGAAGTGCTTTTATCTTAACATCGGATCACATCTTTCTTATGTTTGATGCAGGTATATCTCCGAAAAATTCACATTTGTTGAGCTTTAACCCGAATGATTATATAATTTATGATGGTTCTTTGTGGATTCCGATTGAGACCACATTGATAAATGAGCCATTTACAACTGCGTGGAAAACCGGAGCTGAAGAATACTATAAACTTGGTGGTTTGGGGAAAGTTCAAGCTAATCCAAAATCTGGAATTGCTCTGGCACAATCTGGAAATGTTTATATAATTGATGTCCACCGCGGATGGAAAAATTTTCCACCCGTCAATGTTGAGGAACTTCCAAAACCGCAAATGAGACCTGATATATCTGTTGTATCTCAAAGCGCTCAAAAAGATATCGCACAATTCAAAGAGGTTTATAAGCAAACATTAAACGAAGTTGTTAATTCACTTGCGAGCAAAGGCGATGAAATTTCAATGAACAAACTTGCGCGAATTTTCGTGTTGTTTGATAAATACAATGAAGCGGAGAAATTTATTTCAAAATTTTCTGGCGCTATAACATATAATTCGCTTGGCAACATTTATTTTCTTAAAAATGAGCCACAAAAGGCGCTTGAATTTTATAAGAAGAGCACAGACCTTGATCCAAACGATGGCGGTGTATATCTTAACACAGGACTTCTCTTTTACTTAAACGATGACCCTCAAACTGCTGAAGAATTTTTCTCAATTGCCATTTCAAAGTTTGATTCACCTGAAAAAGCATATGAAGTTCTTGGCATTGAAGATATTTTGAAAGAACTTGAAGCTGTTGCAGGAGAAAAGAAGGATGTCTCCAAAAAACAACTTTCAAAAGAAGAACTGAAAAAGCTAATTGAGCAGGCATCAAAAACATCAACGCAACAGACAAAGAAAGGAAAAGAATATAAGAAAGAAGAAATTTTTGAAAAAGGACAGAACGTCTTTGTGTTTGGAGGGCGAAGAGGCGCAGACCCGACACAACTTCAAACGGTTAAAACTTTGTTATACTGGAAATTCTAAATTTTGAGTTTTCCCAATTTGAGTTTAAATTAACCGATGAAAATTTAAACACACGGGGCTTTTGCCCCATAGATTTTTAACCAAATTAACCTTTGACAATTTTCTTCAATAATGAAGGTCTTTCAGAAAAAGAGAGTAAAATATGCTCCGTTAGGAATTTTATTTTCGCTTGTCTCAATACTTCTGGCTATCCTTTTATTTAAAACTGACATTTTTGGTAGTTTTTTCAAAGCGCTTGAATATAAGTCGCTTGATATGATGTTTAAAGCACGTGGTCCTGTCCTACCTAACCCAAATTTAATCATTGTGAAAATTGATGAACGAGAATTGATTGACTATGGATATCCGATTCCACATAATATCACGGCTCAAGCAATTTATTATATGACCGAAGCAGGCGCAAAAGCAATTGGCATAGACCTATTCCTAAACAAGCAAAGCGATGAATCAAATAATCAACTTCTCGTTTATACAGTTGAACATTCAAATGTCTTTCTTGCAGTTGGTCCATACCGACCGTCGGGAATAAGTGATAATGAAATTGATTTTTACATAGACAGTTTAGTTCATTATAAAATCAAACATTGGGGGGTTCCAATACCTGATGAATTAAAGCCATATTTTCATCGCTCTGTCACATTTGCTGGAAAATCTTTTGATGAGCTTGTTGAAGCAGCATCTGGAATTGGTCATGTCGCAATCCTCCCCGATCCATTTGATGGGGTTCAAAGACGAGTTCCGTTGTTCGTTGAGTATGCGGGAAACATTTATCCCTCTCTTGGTGCTGTTCTCGCATTTGAATATCTTGGGATTGACTATAAAAAAATCAAAATAACCCGTAAGAGAAACGAAATTGTTTTCTCATTTGATGATTTCCAAATACCAACGAGTTTGAAATCTGAACTTTTCATAAATTATGCAGGACCCGACACAATTTTCAGACAGGTTTCACTTAACAAAGTTATTGAAGCTGGCTTAAACAACGATAAAGAATTTTTATCTCAATTTAAAAACGCAATTGTGATCATTGGACCAACTGCGCGCTCCGTTGGAGACCTCGGACCAAATCCATTCTCTGAAAAAGCACCGAATGTTTTCATCCACGCAAATGTATTTAACACAATTGTGTCCAGAAGTTTCATAAGACCTGTAAGTTGGCGTGTTCAGATTTTGATAATGATTATTCTAACCATGATCGTTGGAATTTCAGGATTCATTACTAAATTTCACAATAGTTTGCTCTTAACAGTCGCAATTCTTGTCGGATACTTTGCTTTTTCATTCTTATCTTTCACACAACTTTTGAGATGGTTTTACAACGCTGAACCGACAACGAGCATACTCCTGTGCTATATTTCATCAGTGAGTTATCTTACAATCAGAGAGAACAAGCAAAAGCAACAGATAAGAAGTATGTTTGAAAAGTATGTTGATGCCTCTGTTGTTGATAAATTGATTGAGAACCCAGAATTGATGGCTCTTGGTGGAGAAGAAAGAGAACTTACGATTCTATTCAGCGATATTCAAGGATTCACAACGATAGGCGAAAAATTAACACCGCATCAGCTTGTAACATTGTTAAACGAGTTGCTTGATGAACTTTCATTGATAATTTTTAAGAACAAAGGGACGATTGACAAATACATCGGCGATGCGATAATGGCTTTTTGGGGTGCTCCTGTTCCAGATGAAAACCACGCTTATAACGCATGCGTGACTGCGCTTGAGATGCAAGATAGACTTCGTGAACTTCGCGAAAAATGGAAAAAACTTGGAAGACCCGAAATAAAAATGAGAATTGGTATTAACACAGGAAAAGTTATCGTCGGAAATATGGGTTCAAAAGTAAAATTTAATTACACAGTCATTGGAGACGATGTAAATCTTGCATCGCGACTTGAAGGGGCAAATAAAGAATACGGAACAAGCATTATGATCGGTGAAGCAACTTATGAAAAAGTTAAAGACAAAGTCATCGCAAGGGAGCTTGATCTTCTTGTTGTAAAAGGTAAAACAGAACCTGTAAGAGTTTATGAGTTAATAGGTCTCGTAAATGACACATTGCCTGATTGGATAAAAAAATTTATTGAGATTTACCACGAAGGTTTGAAAAACTACCGAGAAAGAAACTGGGATAAGGCGATTGAATTATTCACAAAAGCGATTGAAATTAATCCCAACGATTATACTTCAAAATTATACATTCAGCGTTGTTCATACTTTAAAGAGTCCCCACCTCCACCAGATTGGTCTGGTGTTTTCGTGATGCAAACTAAATAAAAACTTGCCCGTGATGGAATTCAACGATAAAACAATCTCTCAAAATCTTAACACAAAAATTTTGGGTCAGAAAATTTTCTTTTTCAAAAGCATAAAATCAACAATGGATTATGCTAAAAAACTCGCTGAAAAAGGCGAACCTGAGGGAACAGTTGTCATTGCTGATTATCAATCTCACGGAAGAGGTAGATTCGGAAGAATCTGGAAATCTGAACCAGAAAAAAACATTTTAATGTCACTTATACTTCGCCCGACAATTCCTATTGAAAAATTTGGCATTTTATCCTTTCTGACATCCATCTCCATTGCCGAAGCAATTGAGAAAAATGCCGATGTTGAGATCACAACAAAATGGCCAAATGACCTTTTGATCAACGGGAAAAAATATTGCGGAATTTTGCTTGAAGCATCAATTACTGTTGAAATGGGCGATTTCGTAATCATCGGGATTGGAGTAAATGTGAATCAGGAAAATTTTCCGAAGGAAATTCAAGATTATGCAACATCGCTTTATATTGAAACTGGGAAAATTTTTGATAGAACCCTTATCGTTCAGGATATACTTCGCTTGCTTGAAGAGAATTATTCTGCGTTGAAAGAAACTCACAATTTTCAATTTGTAATTGAAAACTGGAAAAAAAGATGCGATATGCTTGGGAAAAAGATAATGGTCATTCAAGGCGGAAAAACAATAACTGGGAAAGCAATTGATGTTGATGAAAGAGGTTTTCTTTTGCTTGAGGATGAAAATTCAAATTTGTTAAAATTGTCCGCAGGTGATGTGACAATTGTTAAGTGAATTTACAATGAGAGAAACTTCGCTGATTCTATCAAATTCAAAGTGTATGGATGAGATGGATTTGATAAAATTTTTGATGTCTCCCCAGATTCAATTATCTTTCCCCGATGCATGACATAAACCCTGTCTGCAATTTCATTTACAACTCCGAAATTATGAGTAATGAGCAAAATTGATGTTTTAAATTCATTGCGAAACTCTTTGAAAAGCTCAAGAATTTGAACTTGCGTCAAAGCATCAACTTGTGAAGTTGGTTCATCCGCAATTATAAGATTTGGTTTCAATGCAAAAACCATAGCGATTAAAATTCTTTGCCTTAATCCACCAGAAAGTTGATGCGGATATAAGTCATAAATTTTCTCTGCTTCTTTAATTCCAATTCTCTCAAAAATTTTCAAAACTTCTTCTTTCGCTTCTTTTCCCGAGAGATTAAATTTAAACTCAAGAACTTCACGCACCTGTTTCCCAACTGTTAACACTGGATTTAGAGAGTTTGAAACATCTTGAAAAATCACGCCTATTTCTCTGCCTCTAAATTTTCTCAACTCGTCATCATTTAATTTCAAAAGATCAACTCCGCCACGCCATAGCACTTCCCCACTCACAATTTTCGCAGGTGGATCAATTAACTTCAAAATTGAAAGAATTGTCACAGTTTTACCGCTCCCAGATTCACCAACGATCGCAACAATCTCGCCTTCATTGATTTCAAGATTTACTCCGTCAATTGCTTTGATAACCTTATCATTGATGAAAAAATATGTTGAAAGATTTTTAACCTGTAACATCAATTTTGCACAATTCCTATTATTCTTTTTGCGCCGTTAAATCTTTTTCTGTAATATGTGCTGTGAATTGACGAAATTGTAACGCCGTCCTTAACACTTGCGTGCGCAAATAAACCATCTCCTATGTAAATTCCAACATGTGAAGCCCTTCTGCCAGTCGTATTAAAAAACAGAAGATCACCCGCTTTCAAAGAGTCAATGCTCGTAATAAGTTTTCCAATTTTAAATTGCTCAAAAGATGATCTCGGCAGGATAATTCCAAAGACATTTTTAAAAACAATGGAAGTAAAGGCAGAACAATCAATCCCATTAGTTCCATCCCCACCTTTTTTGTAAGGAATACCGATATAGTTAAGAACTTCTCGCACGATTGCTTTTTGAATTTCAGAGTAAAAATTTACATCAACATTTGATGAGGCAATTTTTATATCGTCTTCTCTTTCAATTTCTTTTAAGATAATTTCATCGCTTTTTTCACCAAGTTCAAGATTTGAATATCTAATAGTTGAAGCACAAGATACAAAAAACACGCACAGGAAGATAAGATTTCGCACCACTTCATAATTTCTTTTGTTAATAAAAAATCCCGACCAAAGGGTCGGGACCAACTAAAATTAACCGAGGTAAGCTCTTAACGCTTTGCTTCTGGAATGGTGTCTTAGTTTGCGGATTGCTTTTTCTTTAATCTGTCTTACTCTTTCTCTTGTGAGTTTGAATTTCTCGCCGATTTCTTCAAGTGTGAGTGGATGTTCGTATCCAATTCCGAAGTAAAGCTTAACAACTTCCTTTTCACGCTGATCAAGCGTATCAAGTGCCTCTTCAATTTCTCTTCTCAAAGATTCACGCATAAGCTCATGGTCAGGTGCTGGATCGTTTTCGTTCGGCATAATGTCAAGCAATTTATTATCCTCACCTTGAGCAAATGGAGCATCCATTGAAATATGTTTTCCAGAAATTTTCAAAGTGTCAGCAACTTCATAAACGCTCATATCAAGCTCCTCGGCAAGCTCATTCGCACTCGGCTCACGCTCAAATTCCTGCTCAAGCTGACTTAATTTCTTTCCAATTTTATTCAAAGCTCCAACTCTATTCAAAGGCAAACGGACAATTCTTGACTGCTCTGCAAGCGCTTGTAAAATTGACTGCCTTATCCACCAGACAGCGTATGAGATAAATTTAAATCCTCTCGTCTCGTCAAATCTTTTCGCTGCTTTTATTAAACCAAGGTTTCCTTCGTTTATAAGGTCTCCAAGTGGAAGACCCTGATTTTGATATTGCTTTGCGACGCTAACAACGAAACGAAGATTTGCCTGAATTAATCTTTCAAGTGCTTTCTCATCTCCCTGCTTCGCTCTACGAGCAAGTTCAATTTCTTCCTCAGGAGTTAAAAGCTCATATTTCCCAATTTCCTGAAGATACTTATCAATTGAAATACTCTCACGATTTGTAATTGTCTTGGTGATTCTCACCATAGTTTGGGATCACCTCTTGATTTTTGTTTTTATTTGTAAAGATCAATTTTTTCAATTATTCCAACAATTGAAGCATCAACAGGTGCTTCTTTAACACCCATTGGTATCACCGCCTCACGTGCGGTAATATACATAACAATCTCGCCTGGACCTGCGCCAATCGTATCAACCGCCATTATCGGAGTCCCTGTTTTTTCACCTTTTGAATTCAATGGTTGAATAATTTGCAACTTATAACCTTCTAAACTCTTATCCTTGATCGTAGCCCAAACTGTTCCGATAACTTTTGCAATAAACATACAATCTCAATTTGATTTTCAATCTGAAACAACATCAAGTTTATCAACGATAGCCATAATCACAGCATCAACAGGTTTATTTTTCGTCACCGTAGTAAGTCGTGCGGAACTACCTGTCGCAACGAGAACAATCTCTCCAATTCCTGCACCAACGCTATCAACCGCAATGAGAAAATTATCTTTAACATTATAATCAAGGTCAACATGCTTGACAATTTGAAATTTCAACCCGACCAAACTTTCATCTTTTTTCGTAGCCCAAACTGTTCCAACAACTTTACCTAATATCATCCATCCACCTTTGCCTTTATTGTTCAATGATAAATTAACTTAAAACAGGGAAAAAATGTTCCAAGGTCTACATAGCATAAATTTCCTTCTCATTGCACTTACAAATTTTCACAGACCTTGAACTATAGCGCCAAGTCCCTTTATCTTCGCTTTTCTTTGAAACAACAAGTTTAGCAATTTGAATTGGTGCGCCACAAACGGGGCATGTTTCAACAACTTTCTTTGCATCTTTTGCGACCTTGTCCGCAAATGAAGCTACTTTTTTAGCCATCTTTCTTGTTTAAATTTTTGTTTTTAAAAAACTTTTACAACATTTTCACTGGTTTGACGTGCTTTGAGAAAGTTTCTCTTTACCCTTTCAATTAATTCATCAGCATTTTTATCCCCATCCCAAGCAGAAATTCCAGCAGTAATTGTCACACTAAAACTTGTGTCCTTATATTTTATCTCCTGATTTGAAATTGCTTTTCTCAATTTCTCTGCCCAAATATACGCTTCATTTGCTCCAGTTTCAACGAGAGCAATCGCAAATAAATTATCTTCCAATCTCCCTGCAAGATCATAAACAGAAAGTGAATTTCTAACTATGTTAGCGATGTAAGGTAAAACCAATGAAGCAGCTGATTCACCATATGTATTTCGCACATAATCCAAATTATCAACACTCAACAAAACAAGCGACATTTCACCGCCATGGTTTTTCTTTCTTTCAATTTCAACATTAAGCCGATCATAAAAGTAATTTTTTCTCATCAAAAATGTCTCTTCATCGTAAATGAAATAATTGTCAACGAGCTCATTCAAAGCATCGTTTTCAAGCAAAATTCCAAGTATATTAGCGAGGTCTTCAAGTTTTTTTATGTCCGAGCGAGAAGCGAAAAAGTTTTGTTTCGGATGCTCAAATAAAATTGCACCATAACATTTCAATCCATATCTTATCGGGACAACAGCAATTGAAGATTCAAGTGTAATTTTTTCGTTCTCGTTAAATCTTATAACTTTATTTTGAGTTCGTGTTGAAGACACAATTTTGGGAATTCCGCTTGTTATTACTTCCCCTACAAGTGTTCCCTCTAATTTTACCTCTGTCCCTCTATCAACATATCTTCCAAGTTTTGAATATCCAAGAGAAACAATCCATTTCCCATCTTCATATAGAACAACAGCAACAGCTGAACAATCAAGAACTTTTGTAGCAAAGTTTTGAACTCTTAAAAGTATCTCATCAAGTTTATATTCGCCGATGTCAGAAATTATGTCAAGTATCTTTGACCTGTAATAAAGGTCAAACTTAGTGATGTAATTTCCTATGAGTTGCGAAATTAGATCTGAAAAAAGAGCAACATTTCTTAAATCATCATCGCTGAATGTTTGCGATTGTTTTGAATCAAGAAGTAAAACGCCAACAACTTTATTTCTGTATGTAACTGGATGAACTAAAATTGACTTAACGCCCATTCTTGGGCTTTGATATTTGATAACATCTTCTTCAGCAGATGGATTTATATCCCCTATTATCTTTGAAGCTCCAGTTCTGGCGACAACTGTCAAAGCATCATCGTCCCAATTATACCTTTTCACAAAGTTAAATCCAAGGTCTGTTATCCCTTCTTCAAGAACCATTTGTTTTTTATCCTCGTTTGACCAATAGAAAGCAACCGAATCAGCAACTATATTTTTCTTGATAAGTTGTAAAACTTTTTTCAAGAGTTCTTTAAATTCTTCACGTGGATTTAATTTTTCTTGATTAATTGCAGACAAATTTTGTTCGGATTTTTTAATCACAAAACCTTCGTCGTGTTCAATGACAGATTGATGTTGACGGTGAATTTGCTTTTTTTCAAATTTCTTTTGCTCCAGAATAGAAACCATAATTGCAAGTGTAAGTGAGATCAACAATGTCGCTCCAAGCAATATCCTCACCAGTTTATTATAAATTGCAACTATCAGAAAAACGAGCACCAGGACAAAAGCAATAAAAAAGATGAGCTTTGCGGGATTTTTATCCTCCTTCACCATTTGACTTATTTATGAATGAAGCAAAAATTTTGCTAAAAATTAATCATTTTATCGCAAAAAATCAAATAAAAACTTTATCTTAATCCCGCAAGCTCCTGAAGAAGTCGCCAGTTTTTCAACCTATCTTCTTGTGCCTTTAACAAAACTTCATCTGGGTTTCCATCCTTATCAAAATGTTTCGCAAACCTTCCTTCGGTTCTTGCGAAATAAATAAAGTCAATCACTTCCCCTGTCTTCGGATGAACATACCAATCATCTTTGACGGCTGGGTTTCCTTGCAAACTTAACCTTTCACGAATAGTTTCGCCCTTTCTCGGGTCATAAATCAAAAGCGGAAAAGCTCTTGATTCAACGGCAAGTTTTGCCTGATGCATTGCCATATCATCTCCAACCCCGTGCTCCGGCTGGCAAGTTGTATAAACAATCACAACTGCTGGACCTGGAAATTCATTTGCCGAAAGAATTGAGCGATAAAAGTGATTAATATGAGCAGCTGTGGTTTGCGCTACAAAAACATCGGGATGCATCATCACGATTTGAGCAAGTTCCTTTCTTCGCTCTGCTTTACCTTTGATTTCCTTTCCATAAGCTGAAAGTTTGGTATCTTGACCGAGATAACTTGATGTTGAAGATTGCCCACCTGTGTTTGAATAGACCTGTGTATCAAGAACCAGAACTTTTATATCCATTCCAGAAGCAAGCATTCTTGATAGAGATTGAAAACCGATATCATACATTGCTCCATCTCCACCAATTACCCATAATCTTTTATGTTGCCAACCCATTTGATCCCATTTTGCTCTGATTCCGATTGCAACAGCTGGAGCATTTTCAAATAATGAATTTATCCACGGCACTCTGAATGGATTATATGGATATGTTGATGAATAAACAGTATTACAACCAGTTGCAGCAACGATGCCGATGTTTTCAGGTCCATAGACAAATCCAGTTGCAGCAAGCATCATTCTTATTGCGGTTGCTTCACCACAACCCATACAAGAGCCAGCTCCACCAACATAAAGCAACGACCTGCCCGCAAGCATCATATCAGCGAGAACTTTATCTTGAATATACTCCTTCGGCGTCTCTGGTAGTTTTTTATAAAAATCAAAAACTTCTCTATATGTTTTTAAATTTTCGCTCGTCTTCTTAATCATACTTAAAGCGTTGTGATCTCCGCAAGCTGCGACGCATTCCGCACAACCCTTACACTTCGTCGGATCAACAGCAATCATAAATAAGCCAGGTTCAATCCCCTTCTTCTTCGGGACATCATAATACTTTGATGTTTTCGCAAATTGTTTTCTGAAATATTCCCTTTTAACAGGATCCTGAATTTTGTTAAGTTCTTCTTCAAGCTTTGACTCAGGGACAACTTTACCAAGTATTGCTGTGTCCGGACACTCTGTCACGCACTCCATACAACCGACACAATTATCAGAATTGAACAACGGAATTTCGGGTGCGATATAGCTGAAATCTCTAAGCGCACCAGTTCCAGCAGGTATCACGCTTCTTGCAGTATAAATGTCAGCTGGCAATTCTTCTTCAGCAATACCACGATTATAAGCTCCAACAACTTCTTCGTTGAAGTATTCAATATCTATAATTTCTTTGTAAATTTCCTCAAATTGAGAATTACCGTTTCCTTGGTTTTCGCTGAGCTGTTTTTCTCTATCTTCCATTTTTAATTCTCCATATTTTGTTTAAAATTCAAATTCAGCTTTTACTTCGGTTGATTCAATTAATTCATGCGGAACTTCCATAACTTCGTAATAACCACGCTTCACGGCTTCAAGATTTGCCTGGACAACCTTTTCTCCTCTTTTGCCGAAGTATTTTCTTATTGATTTCTCAACTCCCTTGAAAAGTTCTTCTTCATTTAAACCATATTGCTCTCTAAACGGGGTGACTTTAAGAAAGATGCCAAGTAGGACAATTCCCTGCATTCTTTGTTCAAGGTCTGGCGTTGGCGCAACTTCTCGTGCAATTTTAACAGTGTCAAGATAATAAACTTTTATGTTTTTATCCTTGATTATCTTTTTCGCATAAGACGGGATTTCTGACCAAACATCTTCGGGATTTATTTTATCACTCTGTATAAAAATCATTCCTCCATCACTTAAACCAGCAAGCGGATTCCCAAGATTGAAAGCATTTACATCGTTCATCGGGACAAATTCAACATGTGTTAGCTCACAATGCGTTCTTATTTTTTCAGGCGCTGCGGTTAAGTAATAAGTCGTTGGCAATCCCTTTTTCTCAGAGCCATATTTTGGATATGCTTGAACTTGAAGCTTAAATATATCTTCAAGCAGTGTTGCTATGACTTTATTCGTAGTGACCGAGCCATAACCGCCTACTGAATGACCACGCATTGAGAAAGCTCCTTTCGGTCTGACATCCGGATCATATTCTCTTTCAAGCGCAAGTTCGTGTTTTATTCCCACAACAAAAAATTCCTTTTCCTTTCCATCATTTCTCATCATATTTTTGAAAATTGCGATGAAATCCCCAGGTCTTACATCTCTGCTTCCAAGTCCGCCAGCACCTGAGAAAATTCTCGGTATGCGGTCAATTTTTGGATAACCTTTTGAACCAATAAATGCATCTGTAAATGATGCTTTTATTGACATCGTTAGCGGATTAGATTGAGCAAGTGGATTGTCCATCCTCTCAAGAACTGCAAACGCTTTGACATGTTTTAAGGCATTAACAATTTCCTTTCCCGGAAATGGCGCAAAGACAGTCACAGTTAAAGCACCAACTTTTAATCCTTCAACTTCTCTTAAATAATCAACCGTAGCCATTGCTGTTTCCATAAATGAGCCCATACCGACGACAACATATTCTGCATCTTCAACTTTGTATGCATCAATGAAGTCATATTTTCTTCCTGTAAGTTCATAAAATTTCTCCATCGCTTCTTTAATTGCGCCTGGAACTTTGTCATAATAATATCTTTGTGCAATTTTACCTTTCATATAACTATCCTGATTCTGAACAACACCCGACATCAACGGGAAATATGGATTCATCAAGTTTTTTAATTTCTTGTTTGGATCATCTATGAATTGTTTCATTAATTCGGGCTCAGGCAATAAAACATTTTCAATTGTGTGAGTTGTTAAAAAGCCATCTTGAACCATTAAAAACGGAGTATAAGAATTTTCAGCTGCACGATGTGCTATTAAAGTTAAATCTGCAACTTCTTGAACATTCCTTGCAAAAATTATTCCCCAACCGCAATCAGCAACACCCATCACATCATCGTGCCCAGCGTGAACATTTAAAGAATGTGAAGTCAAAGCTCTTGCTCCGATATGAAAGACAACTGGCAATCTTTTCCCAGCAATTGTGTAAAGAACTTCTTTCATCAAAATTAATCCTTGACCTGATGTAAAGTTTGTAATTCTTCCACCCGCAGCAGCAAATCCCTCGCAAACAGAAGCAGAACTATGTTCAGATTCAGGTTCAAAGAAGAAAAGTTTTTCACCCCAAAGATTTGTTTTTCCATTTGCGACCTCAGCTTGAAATCCTTGACCCATTGTCGTTGATGAAGTGATCGGATAAGCGCATGCACCTTGGCTTATATGAGTTTCAACCCAAACGACAGCACCAGCTCCATCCGAAGTTGTCGGTATTCCCGGAAACGGAAATTTATTTCTTTGCATTTCAAATCTTCGTTTAGTTTTAAATTGATACTTGATTAACAATTACAAAATTAAACATCAAATATGTAAACTTCCAAATTTATCTTCCATTCGGGTTAAACTTTTCAACCTCCTCAATCACTGCTTGAACTATTTCTTCTTCTTTAACTCTTCTGACAACTTCACCGTTTCTATATAAAATTCCGACACCTTTACCGCAAGCAACGCCTATATCTGCTTCGCTTGCTTCACCAGGTCCATTTACAACGCACCCGAGAATTGCGACTTTAACCGGCTTTTTAACTTTGTTAAGTTTCTCTTGCAGTTCATTCACAATTTTAAAAAGATCAACTTCAAGGCGACCGCAAGTTGGACAGGCAATTATTTCAACATTTCTTGAAGCAAGACCAAGCGCTCGCAAAATTTCTCTCCCAACTTCAACTTCTTTCACTGGGTCATCTGTAAGAGAAACTCTTATCGTATCACCAATTCCCTCAGCAAGCAATGTCCCAATACCAACTGCTGACTTTATCGTTCCACTGAAAAATGGTCCTGCTTCCGTTACACCAAGATGAAGGGGATAATCTGTTTTACTTGCTATTAATCTGTAAGCTTCTATCATCAATCTTACATCGGTTGACTTTACCGAAATTACAATATCTGAAAAGCCAAATTCTTCACAAATTTCAACATGCCTCATTGCGCTTTCAAATAAAGCTTCGGCGGTTGGATATCCGTATTTTTCAAGCAAATCCTTTTCAAGCGAACCTGAGTTAACACCAATTCTTATTGGAATTCCACGCTCTTTTGCTGCTTTTAAGACCTGTTTTATCCTCTCCTTTGAGCCAATGTTTCCAGGATTTATTCTGACCTTTGCAACCCCAGCTTCAATTGCCTTCAAAGCGAAAATATGATTGAAATGAATATCTGCAACAACTGGAATCGGTGAACCTTTAACTATTTCAGGAAGTGCCTCAGCTGCTTCTTTATCTGGAACTGCAACACGAACTATATCGCATCCAGCTTCAGCAAGTTGATAAATCTGTTTTAAAGTTGCTTTTACATCTTCGGTCTTTGTCTTTGTCATTGATTGAACAGAAATCGGGGCATCGCCACCGATGGGAACATTGCCGACATAGACCTTGCGTGATTTTCTTCTATTTATCATAAAAATTTGTTTCCTTTGTTTTAACGAAGTTTTTTGCTTGCCTCATACAAAATTTTCTTCTCTCGTTCCGTCAAACTATCATAGCCATACTGACTAATCTTATCAAGTATTTCATCAATTTGTTCTTGTGTAATTATTTCATCATCAACAAGAAGATATTTTCTTTTCTCAACTTTTTTCACACGCTTTGGAAATTTTATTTTTGAAATCAAATCGGAAAGGTCAAATCCTGAATACATAAGTTTTATATAAACAAATCCGACAATTGCGCCACCTAAATGAGCAAAGTGAGCAACTCCATCACTTCCGAAGACACCCATTATCAAATCAAACGCAACAAGTATTGCGACAAAAATTCTTGCGGGAATTGGAATCAAAAAGTAAAGGAATATATATCTATCTGGGAACATAACTGCAAATGCGATCATAACGCCGTAAATTGCTCCCGATGCACCAACCACAGGTCCAAGTTGACCAAACAATGGAGCAAAAATTAAATGCATAAGTCCTGCGCCAATCCCAGCTGTAAAGTAATAAACCAAAAACCTTCTCGTCCCCCACAGATTCTCCACCTCCGTCCCAAACATCCAAAGCATAAGCATATTAAAAAGGATGTGAAAAATTCCTTTCGGATCGTGAATGAACATATAAGTGATCAATTGCCAGATGTAAAAGCCATCACCAAGAGGGTTCAGTGCAAAAAATTTATAGACATACAAATAAAGCGGAACGCCGGAGATTCTGAAATTCAAGCCGAAAAAAACAAGCAAAACATAAACGATGACATTTATAATGATAAAATACTTAATTGCCGACGGGAAAAATCTAAATCCACGGAAAAAACTCGGTCTATAATACCTGTAACTCATTTTGCCTATTTCAATTATATTGCTTTTTAAAAATATACAACCTCAAACTTTAAATTAAAAATAAAAAGAGGCGGTTTTCAACCGCCTCAAAAATTGAGGATAAATTTGCTTTCTCAAGAAGCAAAACGAATTTAGTTTTTATCTTTTATTGCTGCGATACCGGGCAAAATTTTTCCTTCAAGAAATTCAAGCGAAGCACCCCCACCTGTTGAAACATGAGAAACTTTATCCGCAAGCCCAACTTTTGAAATTGCGGATGCCGAATCTCCACCACCGACAATTGTTATCGCACCTTTTGAAGTTATCTCCGCTAAAACTTTTGCTATTTCAAAAGTCCCTTTTGAAAAATTCTCAAATTCAAACACGCCCATCGGTCCATTCCAAACAACTGTTTTAGCATCTTTCAAAACATCAGAAAACAATTTAACAGTTTCAGGTCCTATATCAAGTATCATCCAATCCGGCTTAACATTTGAAAAAGGGACGATTTCAAAATTTGCATCATTTGAAAATTTA
>Ga0105163_1000937_pt1 | contig 16200 bp, 11 predicted proteins | sample JNZ110809AmetaG_FD_81531 | JGI IMG/M metagenome (GOLD analysis project Ga0105163, IMG submission 81531) | Hot spring microbial communities from Jinze hot spring, China to study Microbial Dark Matter (Phase II) - JNZ 110809A | ecosystem: Environmental > Aquatic > Thermal springs > Hot (42-90C) >... | reverse complement strand
GTCCAGAGGCGCAGGGAGTTTTCTCTCCACCCCCGGCCAAGGAAATAGCAAGAAAGCAAGCATAGGGCCACCCAGAGAGTATATCCCCTTACTTCCTGGGCATAACGGATAAAAAACGGGGAAAAGGCCAGAAGTAGCATGGCTATCCGTGCGCTCCCAGGCCGGAAGATCCTAACCCCCAGGGGGTAGAGCAAGGCTACGCTTATAACTCCCCAGAAAACTGAGAAAAAACGCAGAGAAAACTCGCTCTTGCCGGCTAACCCTATCCAGAAGTGCAGGAGGATAAAGTAAAGAGGTGGGTGATCGGTCCCTCCTGTCTCTTTGAGGATTTCCCTGAGGCTTTTGGAGGCAATGTAAACGCTTATTCCTTCATCGTGCCACAGTCCTGGGTTGGCTAACAGGAAGCACTGGAGGAGGAAAGCCAGAGCTATTATTGCCAGTGTGAGGCTTTTCCTTTCGTCCCTCATTTTACTTCTACAACCTTAAGGAAAATGCTATCCTTGCCCGCTACCGGAAGCCTTGGCATTCCGGGAGCCTGGCTATCGTAAAGGCCTATTTCCAGACCATAAAGGCCCGGAGGGATGTCGGGAGGGATAACAAGGGTATGCAGGTCTTCTACCACTTCCCCTGCAACCCAACCTGTAGTGGGTCGCTTGCCTCCGGCAGGTATGCTATCGTCCTGGGCAAGCACACGGCCATCGGGTCCAAGCAAATGAACAAAGACTGTCCAGGATTTATCCGTTTCCTTCAGGGCTTTCCAGTATAAACTTACAGTTAGCCTTTCCCCAGGCTTTACCGTAACCGGTAAAAGGTCAATCCCTATCAGCTCTGTCACATCCCCAAAAGGTGCCTTAACCGGTATAGAAGGGTTAGGAAGGGTGAAGTTTCGTTTCACCCCTTGGACCTGGACCGTAGCTAAGGGTTGGGGGTTTTCTGAAAGGAGCAGGATTGTGGCAGGGCCCTCTTTTGCCGAAGGGGGTATTCTCAGGGGGCATTTTCCCAGCACCGTAGCTTCTTCAGGCCACTGGGAAGTAGGGAAGCCTTTCCCGGCCGGATGACAATGTTTTACGGATAAGCTCCCAGTAGAGTCCCTGAAGCCCAGGGTGATTTCATAATCGCCAGGTATTTTTTGCTTTGCTTCCCAGAGGAAAGTAAGGGTAAGGGCATCGCCGGGGTAGGCTTCGGATGGGGTTAGGGAAAAGCCTCGCAGGGTGAGCTCAGGAGTCACCGGAATATTAAGGGAGGGGTTTACGGGCAAAGTTTCGCCTGGGACAGGGGGCTTAAGTTCCTTGACCTCAATCTCTCCAAGGAAAGCCTGGACTCCTTGCGGTGCCCCTGCCGCATCCAGGATCTCAACCCCCTGAAGGGTCTGGGGTTCGTACAAAGTCAGGAAAAGCTTGTATTTCCCGGGTGGGGAAGCGGGCGGGAGTGGTAGTTCTGTTTCGCCGGGGATAAGTTCCCCCGGGCGCCAGCGGAAAGTCGGGTAAAAGTAAGAAGCAGGGCGACGATCGAGCTGCCCCCATGGGATGCCTTCTTCATCAGTAATGCGTAGAGAAATCTGATAGTCCTCATCTGTAGTGCTCAGGACCTGCCAGTAAAAGGTTAGCTTTTTCCCATCCCAATCGTAACCCAGAAGCTTAGCTTTCCCCCCAAAATTTAAATCCGTCCTGTGCTCGGGCTCAGGAAATGGAGGAAAATGGACATCGGGGGGTATTAAGTAATGGCGAAGGCGGACATGCCAGAAGGATGCGTCCACGGGAGCTGGCGTAGCGTATTTTTCCAGGAGCTTCAATATAACTCCGTTTGGATCCACCACTTCGTCTTGCCAGAGCACCACCCATACGCCTCTTTTTCCCCGCAGTATTTCGTTCAGCCTTTCCCCCACCTTCAAATCCAGGACATCCCGGGTGGAGAGGATCCGTAAAGGCGGGATGGGAACCCAGCCATTGTCTCCAAAATAGTAGGAAAAGACTGGATACATGTGGCCGGAGACAAGGATTATCGTTTCATCGGGCTGCTGATGTTCCCGGATGTAACGGGCCACGCTGCGGAAATCGGCCTTGGTGAAGGCCGGGTCAAAGTAAAGGTTGTAATCGGATAGGAGGAAAGGCCCGAGGACTATAGAAAGCAGAAGGATGGGGTGCAATTCCATAAGCCCACCGGCTATAGCCATAAGGAAGGCGGGGGAACTTATCATGAGGTAACGGGGGTTAAATTTGGGCGAGTGGTAGGCCAGGGCGAGGATGGAAGCCACAGGAACTAAAGAGTAAAGGGAGAGGAAGAAAGCTGCTCGCTTTTGGCGCAAGGAGAGAAAGATGATAGAAGCTACGAAGAGACCAGCCATCGCCCAGGCTATTGGCGTGGCCTTGTTTTCCAGCATGGTCTCTCCCACGCTGAAGGAAATGAGGGTTTTGCGCAGGGCTTCCCCCAGTTTCAGGTTCCCTTCCCAGTAACTGACATCAAACCGGTAGCGCTTCAGTAGGAAGGGAAGCCAGGGTAGATAGAGGGCCAGAGCAATCCCTTCTCCAGCCATAAGGCGGATGGTTGTCTTTACACGCTTTTGCGTGAGGGGATAAAGGGCCATTAGGGCCATGGAAAGCATCATAAAAAGGGCAAAATAGTGGGTGTAAAGGGAAGATACAAGGCTACTAACCCACGCTGAAAGGAGGGGTAGAGAAAAATCCCTCTCACAAATTTCCAGGAACAGGCGGAATGAGATGAGGGAAAGGAATGTGAGCATTGTATACATCCTGGCCTCCCGGGAGTACCAGAGGTAAAAGGGGGATAAAGCTGCAAATAGAGCTGCAACAAGGCCTGCTCTTTTGCCCAGCAATTTCGCTGCTGTTACCCAAATAGCGGGAACTATCAGGACTCCGAAGAGCAGGGAGAGGAAGCGAAGGGAGAATTCACTCCTGCCGGCAGCTCTGACCCAGAAGTAGAGGAGGTAATAATAAAGTGGGGGCTGAATATCTTCTGCCGTCCACAAGGTAAGTTCGGGCAGGCTGAGGCGTGTTAGGTAAGCGGAAACGCCTTCGTCATACCAGAGGCTTTGGGAGCTAAGGTGGTAAACCCCCAAGGAGAAGTGGAGGAAAACCAGCAAAATTAAAGGCCACCGGGTTTCAGTCGTAATCTTCATACTCGTAGTAACTTCCGGAATTCCCTTTGCGGAACAAAGGGCCCAGGATCAAGCCTGCTACAAATCCCCCCACGTGAGCCCACCAGGCTACTCCTCCGGTTACAGCGGTGGAGGTAGTTATGGTGGCGAAACCGTTCAGGAGCTGGACCAGGAACCAGCTTCCAAGGACCAGGATGGCCGGGACGGAAATCATCTGGAGGTAAAACAGGAAGGGGACAGCCATGATTACCCTGGCTCTGGGGTAAAACAGGAAATACGCTCCCAGTACGCCTGCCACTGCCCCGCTGGCTCCAACCATCGGGATTTTAGAGAGGGGGTTCACAAATACCTGGGCGGCAGCAGCGGCACAGCCACTTAAAAGGTAGAAGATAAGAAATCGCAAGTGCCCCATGCTATCTTCAACGTTGTCCCCAAAGACCCAGAGGTAAAGCATATTGCCAAAAAGGTGGATCCAGCCGGCGTGAAGGAACATGGAAGTGAAAACAGTAATGAGAACACTCGGATAATCGCTCCAGTGAATTATGCGCCAGGGGACAAGGCCAAAGACGGCGATGAAGCGATCCAGGTAGCGGCCAAGGCTGAGCTCAAAGAAGAAGACCAGGATATTGGCGGCAATTATGAGATAAGTGATTACCGGGAAACGGCGGGATGGTATATCATCAGCGAGGGGAATCATCGCTGTCCTCCTTTCGGTTCTTCCCTGTGGTAGGGGACCGGTATGTATTGAACCGAGGGGCGACGCTGAGCTGGCTGGCGGTAAAGGCTCATGAGGGCATATACTTCCTCAGGCATTTCGTTGCTTACGGGAAGGCCCAGCTCGCGGGCCTCTTCAAAAGTTATCGGATAATCGTGAGTCCACTGGCCGCAGCTGAGGGCTTCGGCCAGATTTTCGGCTCTGCTTTCGTCAAAGCCGTTGGCCATTAAGATTGCTTTGACTGTTCTGAAAACTTGCCGTCTTGCTTTTTCGGCCACATCGGCCAGGATTAGGGTGGTGTCATCAATTTCGTTTATGTTCTTCTTCTCCAGGACTTTCAGGACCGATGCGGCTGGATATTGGCCGAGCTGAGGGTCTACTGGCCCCAGGACAGCATTGTCGTCCATGATGATTTTATCGGCAGCTAAAGCGATAAGGGTGCCACCGGATAAGGCATAGTGGGGAACAAAAACTGTAACAGGGGCTTTGTGCCGGACTAAGGCGAAGGCAATTTGTTCTGCGGCCAAAACAAGTCCCCCAGGGGTATGGAGGATTATATCTATGGGCATATCCGGCGGAGTAAGCCTTATGGCTCGCAGGACTTCCTCCGAATCCTCTATGTCAATGAACCGGCTTAAGGGTATTCCCAGGAGGGAAATAGTTTCCTGACGGTGGATAAGGGTTATGAGCCTTGAGCCACGCTTTTTCTCAAGTTGTCTTATGAGGCGGTGGCGTTCCATTTCCAGGATGCGTTGTCTTACCATAGGGCTTAAGCTGGCTAAAATTAAAAAAATCCAGACTATATCCAGGACGCTCATTCCCTATTCCTCCAGAAGGTCTGTAGAATTATACCATGCGCGGGGGTTTTCCCCAAAGTTTTGGGGATTTTAGGCTCCCTTACTTTATTCCGGGAATAAAACCTTTTTCAGGAATTGGCCCGTGTAAGAATGGGGCATCATGGCCACTTGCTCCGGAGTTCCTTCAGCGATAACCCATCCACCTCTGTCTCCGCCTTCCGGCCCCAGATCAATTATCCAGTCGGCACACTTTATCACATCCAGGTTGTGTTCAATGACTATTACCGTATTTCCGGCATCTACCAAGCGGTTCAGGACGTTGAGGAGCTTTTCAATGTCGGCAAAGTGGAGGCCGGTAGTGGGTTCATCCAGGATGTAAAGGGTGCGGCCAGTGGCTTTGCGAGAGAGCTCCCGGGCCAGCTTTACCCTCTGGGCTTCACCGCCTGATAAAGTTGGAGCCGGCTGGCCAAGTTTTATATATCCAAGCCCAACATCGTAAAGGGTCTGAAGTTTAGCCTTTATCTGGGGTATATTCCCGAAGAATTCCATAGCTTCTTCAACGGTCATGTCCAGGACTTCGGATATGTTCTTGCCCTTGTAGCGGATTTCCAGGGTATCGCGGTTGTAACGTTTGCCTTTGCATACATCGCATGGGACATAAACGTCGGGCAGGAATTGCATTTCAATCCGGATTATGCCAGCACCTTCGCAAGCCTCACATCTACCGCCTTTAACGTTGAAGGAGAAGCGGCCTGGGGTGTAACCCCTGAGGCGGGCTTCGGGTAAGGAGGCAAAAAGCTCCCTTATGGGGGTGAAGGCCCCGGTATAAGTGGCCGGATTGCTCCGGGGAGTTCTCCCAATGGGTGATTGGTCCACATTCACCACTTTATCAATGTGCTCTATGCCTTCAATGAAGAGGAATTTGCCGGGCTTTTCCCTGGCCCTGTAAAGCTTTTGAGCCAGGGCTTTGTAAAGGATTTCTATCACTAAGCTTGATTTACCTGAACCCGAAACCCCCGTGACGCAGATGAAGGTCCCAAGCGGGAAGCGAACAGTTATGTTTTTGAGGTTGTTTTCAGCAGCACCATGGACGGTGATGAAGTGGCCGTTTCCTGGCCGCCTGGCTTTTGGAACCTCAATCTTCCTTTCCCCTCTCAGATACATACCTGTAATGGAGCGAGGACAGTTTAGTAAGTCCTCAAGGGTACCAGCCACAACCACTTCTCCGCCCTTGTCCCCTGCTCCCGGCCCCAGGTCAATAATGTAATCAGCGGAGCGAATGGTATTCTCATCGTGCTCTACCACTATGACCGTGTTGCCAAGATCCCTTAGGTGCTTGAGGGTTTGAATCAGGCGAGCATTGTCCCGCTGGTGCAAACCTACGGATGGTTCGTCCAGTATGTAAAGAACTCCAGCCAGCTGAGAGCCTATCTGGGTGGCCAGCCTTATCCTTTGAGCTTCCCCACCCGAAAGGGTAGAAGCTCTGCGGTCAAGGGTGATATAATCCAGGCCGACATCCATCATAAAGCGGAGGCGGTTCCGGAGCTCTTTGAGGATCTGGTGGGCGATCATACGCTCCTTTTCACTTAAGGGGGAATCCGGCCCCTGAAGGCGTTCTACCCATTCCAGGGCTTGAGATACCGACATGGAAGCTACCTGAGCGATGTTTTTGCCATCCACCGTAACGGCCAGAGCTTCGGGGCGGAGCCTTGTGCCTTTGCAAGCGGGGCATGGTAAAGCTGTCATGTAACGCTCAATCTCGCTCCGGATATAATCGGATTCAGTTTCCTGGTAGCGGCGCTGGAGGTTCGGTATTACCCCTTCAAAGGGGATTTCATAATAGTGAATATGTCCGTGCTGGTCGGAATAGGGTAAAGAAACCAGCTCGCCCGAGCTTGTGCCGTATAGGATTATATTCAATTGCTCTTTCGTGAGCTCACGCACCGGGACGTTCATGGGGATCTTGTAGAATTCACAGACGCGGCGGAGCAGATACATGTAATAGCGGGAGGTTTCTTTCCCGAGGTATCGCCAGGGTTCTATAGCTCCATCCTTCAGGCTAAGGGATTTATCGGGTATAACCAGGTCAGGGTCAATTTCCATAATTACACCCAGGCCGGAGCAATGGGGGCAAGCCCCGTGAGGGCTATTGAAGGAGAAAGTTCTGGGCTCAATTTCGGGCAAAGATATTCCGCAGTCCACGCAGGCTGAGTGCTCCGAGAACAGGAGGTCGCGGTAACCATCGCCTTCCATTATTGAGACCACAATAACTCCATTGCCAAACTTTAGGGCTGTTTCCACCGAATCAGTTAGACGGTTACGGTAGTCCTCATCTTCAGTGTGATGGATTATTAGGCGATCCACCACTGCCTCAATGGTATGGAGCTTGTAGCGGTCCAATTCAATTTCCTCGTCCAGCTCCATGATTTTGCCGTCAATGCGGGCTCTCACATATCCGGCCCGGCGGATTTCTTCCAGGACATTTTTATGGTGGCCTTTGCGCCCTCTGACCACAGGTGCCAGGAGCATTACCCTTGTGTTTTCAGGCAGGGAAAGGATAGAATCAACGATTTGTTGTGGGGTCTGTGGTGAAATCTCTTTCCCGCAATTTGGGCAGTGAGGTTTACCCACCCTGGCGAATAGGAGGCGGAGGTAATCGTAGACCTCGGTAACGGTTCCGACAGTGGAACGGGGGTTGTGGCTCACTCCTTTCTGGTCAATGGAAATAGCTGGGGAAAGGCCTTCAATCACGTCTACATCGGGCTTTTCCATAAGGCCCAGGAACTGGCGAGCGTAAGCTGAGAGGGACTCTACATAACGGCGCTGGCCTTCAGCATAAAGGGTATCAAAAGCAAGGCTTGACTTACCGGAGCCTGAGACCCCGGTTATAACCACAAGTTTATCCCTGGGGATTTCCACCGTTATGTTTTTCAGGTTATGCTCCCTTGCCCCCCTTACTATGATTTTGTTCTGCCCCATCTCCTTCCGCCTTCTTGCTTTCAGGAATACTTCAAAAAATTTTAGCACCGAAAGGAACTCCAGGCAAGGGAAAGTGCCAGGAAGCGTTGTTTTGTTCCGAGCCTGAACTGATGTATAATGGTTTTATGAGGGTGCAGGATCTTTTGGAACAGGCGGTGAACCTCCTTGAAAGGGCTGGTTGTCCTGAACCCCGGCTTGATAGTTTGCTCCTTCTCTCCCACGCCACCGGGATGAAAAAGGAATGGCTTCTGGCTCATCCTGATGCTCAGGTAGAGGAAGAGAAAAGGTTGATTTTCTTTAGCCTGCTGGATAGGAGATTAAAGAGAGAGCCGCTCCCTTATATATTGGGCCGGATTGAATTTTATGGCATTACCCTGAGGGTTGACCAGCGAGCACTTATACCTCGACCGGAAACTGAGATCTTGGTAGATAAAGTGCTGGAGTGGGCGAAAAGCCTGCCCCGCCTTACCATAGCTGATGTGGGAACCGGCAGTGGGGCTGTAGCTGTGGCCCTTGCCTTGCATTTAAAGGACAAAGCTTACATCTATGCTCTTGATTCCTCTCCTCAGGCCTTGGAGCTCGCCAGGGAAAATGCGATCCTGCATGGTGTTGAAGGAAACGTTCGTTTCCTCTTGAGCGATCTGCTTTTAGCCCTTGAGGAGCCGGTGGATGCAATAGTGGCCAATTTGCCTTATATACCCACAGCTCAACTGGAAAAGCTTGCTCCTGAATTGCATTGGGAGCCACGGGAGGCTCTGGATGGAGGTTCGGATGGCCTTGAAAGCATCCGTAAGCTCCTTTCCCAGGCCCCAAATTATCTTAAGGAAAGGGGGGCAATATTCCTGGAAGTCGGTTCAGGCCAGGCCCGCAGTGTTAAGGCTTTGGCCCGCAGGATTTTCCCCTCCGCTCACATCACTTCTTTCCCCGATTTGAGAGGCATAAAGAGGGTGGTGAGGGTGGAAAATGCGTTTCCTTAAGCTTCTGACTTTAGCTGGTATTCTTATCGCTTTTTTCTTGAGGGTGCATTCCCTCGGGGATAAGAATGTGTGGTGGGATGAAGGGTTAGCGATACTGGCTGTCCGGCAAAGCTGGATTGAAACCACTTTGTGGACCGCTGGCGACGTTCATCCCCCCCTTTATTTCTGGCTCCTCTGGCTCTGGGTAAGGATTGTCGGAGAAACTGAATTCCTCGCCCGTTATCTCACCGTTATCACAGCCACCTTGACTGTAGCGGCAGTTTTTGCCCTCGCCCGCAGAATTGGAGGAACCAAAGCAGGACTCCTTTCCCTCTGGTTCCTGGCCATTTCCCGCTTCCACATCTGGTGGTCTCAAGAGATGCGGATGTATGCTCTGGCCTCCCTTTTCTTTGCGCTCTCAGCCTATTTCCTCCTGGAAGCAATAGCATCGGGCTCCGGGAAATCATGGGCTGGATGGATTACTTCCTGCGTAGCTGCTCTTTACACCCTTTATTCTGCCATTTTCCTCCTGCCCCTATGCGCTATCCCCATACTGGTCCAGGCTCTTGGAAAACCAGGCCGGCGGAAGCTTTTAGCCAGCTTTGCTTTGGCTTTCGGGGTAGTTATCCTGCTGTGGCTTCCCTGGCTGATCCTGGCCCTTCCTAGGATGAAATCCTGGTCAGTGGTAGAGAAACCTCCCTCCATCGCCTTTGTCTTGGAGCTTAACGCTGTTCTCCTGGCTACTGGGCTCTCCACTCACCTGGAGCGCTTTCTCCCGCCTGGTTTCTTCATAGTAATTATGGCTATCGTGGGCATCCCCATTCTCCTGAGGGAAGATCGCAGGACTTTACCTGGAATTCTGATGCTTGCGAGTGGAGTGCTTTTACAGCCGGTGATGGTCTGGGCCTTATTACAGCCGCGCTCTGTTTTCTACGTCCCGAAGCTGGAAGCCCGCTATTTTATCCCTGCCGCACCTTTCTTCTACTCCCTTCTGGCTATATCCCTGGCAATTTTGAGCAAGAAGCTGCGCTTCCTTGGCCTGCTTTTAACCGTTGGCACGTTTTCCTTCATGGCTGCCTTCTTGCCTCAATACTATATGGAGCGAGATTGGGAAGATGATATGCCCATAATAGTGCGCCTAATCCAGATCTACGGTCGCCTGAATGATGGAGTAATTTTAATTTCAGGCGATAGGTTCCCTGAATTTGGCTACTATTACAATTCGCCATCCTCCGGCATACACCTCCCTCTCTACGCTGTTCCCCGCCTTTCTCCCACCATTTCCCCTGATACTGTTGAATCTGAACTGGGCTGGATAATCGGCTCTCACCCGAGGGTCTGGCTTGTGGCAATCAAGCCCTTCCTGCAAGATCCCGAAGGGGTTGCTTTAAAGTGGCTATCGGAGAAAATGAATATAGCCCTGGAATACCATTTTAAGCTGGATTCACTCTACCTGTTCTCTCACAGTGACGAACTGGCCGTGCCCTCGCGTGAAATTAAGCCCCTTATACCTCTGGAACAGGAATTATATCCGGGGGTAAAGGTGCTGGGGTATGACCTTATGGATCGGGCGGGTAGGCAGGGGGCCACTGTTCACCTGGGGCTATTTGTGGAGCTGGAAAAACCAGCTTCTATCTGGGTTGAAGCAATCTCCCCCCGGGGTTTTCCCTTCCCGGTGGATTTTTTTACTCTGGAACCGGGATACCATTATAGGCTTGTAAGCTTCAAGATAGCTCTCTCCGAGTTGGGGAACCACAAGCTAAGGGTAAGGGCAGACTCAGAGGCCTTGTATCTGGGAGAAGTGAAGGTTAAGTGGGTGCTCTTTGGTCCCTATGCAGGCGAAGGAACTGGTGAAATTAAGCATCCTCTTTCCGTCAAAATCGGTGACAGTATAAAGCTTGTGGGATATAACTTGGTTGGGGTAGAAGAGCCCCCCGTCCTTCGCCCTGGGGAAACCCTTATCCTTGAGCTTTTCTGGGAAGCCGAAGCCCCTGTTGAAAGGTCTTACACTGTTTTCACCCACCTTCTGGGGCCCATTTTGAACCCAGCTACTGGCAAACCTGTCTGGGCCCAGGATGATCAGGAACCGCTGGAAGGACTTTATCCCACCACCCATTGGCCGCCAAATGTGCGGTGTAAAGATCGTTACGAGCTCAGTTTGCCACCTGACGCCCCTCCTGGCGAATACATCTTAGAGGTGGGAATGTATCTCAGAGAAACGGGGGAAAGGCTTCCTGTCAGCGGCGAGGGGGCTGATCCCGAATTGCGCCGGATAATTTTAGGGACAATAAAAGTGGAGGATTGAGATGGAAAAGGTTGTAGAGGACATAAAAGCTACGGCTTTCCAGGAGAGTGGGGTTCAGGTTCTGGGGGTGGAGGCAGTGGAAAGCATCGCCAGAAAGTGGGGGCTGAAGCTGAAGGAAGTGGAACTTCTGGCTCTTGAAACAGGGGTTATGCCTCGCCGGTACCTCCGGAATCTGGGAACAGTGGGGTTTGAAGGGCAAAAAAAGCTCTTAAAATCCAGGGTCGCGGTAATAGGCTTAGGAGGACTCGGAGGATACGTCTCTCTGGCTCTGGCCCGGATGGGGGTGGGGACTCTTGTCCTGGTGGACGGGGATGTGTTTGCGGATCACAACTTGAACCGGCAGGTTTTAAGCGAAGTAAGCGTAATAGGGGAACCGAAAGCTGAAGTAGCCAGGAAAGCAGTGGCCCGGATAAACCCGGCCGTTGAAGTAATAGCGTGGAAAGAATTCGTCCGGGCCGAGAACCTGGATAAGATTCTAGGGGGGTGCCAGGTGGCAGTGGATGGCCTGGATAGCCTGCCGGTGAGGCTGGAGCTGGAAGAGGCAGCTCGCAAAGCGGGCATACCTTTAGTTCATGGAGCGATAGCGGGCTTTATGGGCCAGGTTTTGACCATATTTCCGGAAGACCCGGGTTTAAGGGCCATCTATGGGGAGAGCCCCCCCGAGAAGGGCGCTGAGGTGGAGTTGGGAACCCCTGCCGCTACCCCCATGATGGTGGCTGCTGTTCAGGTTCAGGAGGTGATCAAAATCCTTCTCGGTAGGGGCCAGCTCTTGAGGAGAAAATTGTTGCTTATAGATACGGAGAGATGGGCTATAGAAATTGTGGAATTGTAACAGAGACTCACCGTACCCAGGCCTCCCTCAATTTTTCAGCTGAGGAGCTTGATAAGCTTTTCCAGGTTTATCCCGAAACCGATGAAGACCTGGTCGTCCACCACGATAGTGGGGGAGAGGAGCTTTCCCGTTAATTTCTTCAATTCCTCAGCAAAAGCCGGGCTTGAGCTCAGGTCTTTCTCCTCAAAGGTTATCCCTTTCTGAGCGAAGAAACTCTTCGCCGCTTCACAATCAGCTCAATATGGCTGGGTATATATGGTCACTTTCCTCATGGAACCCTCCTTCTGATGGATTCTTTCAACTGGTCAATCTCGGTTATCGGCAGCCGGCATGCATAGTTTTCACAAAGGTAGACAGTGGCCTTGCCCTCAATGGGAGACAAAGGTTCAAGCCATGGGGCCAATCTTTCAGGTTTTTCCGGCCTGAAAAGGATTATTGATTCGGGAATGAAATGGGCATTCAGGAGCCGGAGGAAGTCTTCCGCTTCATGCCTTGATTTTGCCGCCACAACGATCTCTTTCGTAGGGCCAAGGGCGAAGTCCGCGGCCGTAAGGAGGAAAGTGTAAGCAGAAGGCGAATTTCCTATGACCCCTGAAGCCCCTTCCAGAATTTTCCAACCCTCTCTTTCCAGTTCTACCCTCCCGGTAATGCGGCCAAGTTTGAGCAAGATCATGGCCGCTACGGAGTTTCCGGATGGTATAGCTCCATCGTAAAAGGTTTTTATTGGAGAAAGTGGCCCTTTGGAGAAGAAAAGGCCATTGCCCTCGGGATCGCGGAAAAGTTCCAGCATTTTTGTTGCCAGGTTAACGGCCTCTTCAAGGTAACAGGGTTTGAAGGTTGTGTTGTAAAGCTCCAAAAGACCCCACCCTAAAAAGGCGTAATCATCCAGAAAACCGTTGATGCCACTTTCTCCGTCAAAGTAGCGGTGATATAAAAAGCCTTCACTGGTGCGCATTCTATCCAGCAAAAATTCAGAAGCCAGGATAGCAGCCCGTATATAATCGGGGTTATTCAGGATTCTGCCACCCATAGCCAGAGCAGCTATCATAAGCCCGTTCCAATCGGTCAATATTTTCTCATCCCGCGGGGGACGCGGACGTTTCAAGCGAGCCTGGTAAAGGGCCTCTCTGCTTTCCTCCAGGAGTTTTTCAAGTTCCTCCACACTTATGCCTCTTTCCTCAGCGAACTTGTGCGGCGACTTTTGAACGTGCAGAACGCTTTTCCGGTTTTCCACTCCATAAAAGGAGGCAAAAAGCTCCCCTTTTTCTTTGCCCAAAATAGCCTCAATTTCTTTCCGGGTCCAGAGGTAGAATCTGCCCTCTTCTCCCTCGCTCTCTGCGCTTTCGGAAGAATAAAAAGCTCCTTCTGGAGCTTTCAGATCTCTCAAGGCGTATTCAAAGATGCGGGAGGCCATTAAAGCATAAAAGGGCTTGCCGGTTGCCTGGTAAGTCTCCAGGAAAGCAATTGCCAGGAGAGCCTGGTCATATAACATTTTCTCAAAATGAGGAACAAGCCATTTTTCATCAACCGAATAACGGTGGAAGCCAAATCCGATGTGATCCCAGATACCTCCTCTGCTCATACCTTCCAGAGTTTTTTCAGCCATGGCAAGGGCCTTATTTTCTCCAGTGCGTCTCCACCACCGAAGGAGGAAAAATATATGATGAGGGGTCGGGAATTTGGGTGCCCCACCAAAGCCACCGTAATCGGGGTCAAACTGAAAGGAAAGCTCTTCATAAGCGAGGCGAAGGAGCTTTTCCGTCACTGCACCGGCATAGGAGGAGCCGGGAATTTTCAGCAGAATTTCCCCGATCCTTTCACCAGTTCTCAGAATGAGTTCTTTCTGGTTGTTCCAGAGGTAAGCAATCCTTTCCAGTAAATCCTTCAGGCCTGGCAGGTTGCCACGACTTTCTTTAGGAAAATAAGTGCCAGCGAAGAAAGGTTTACCCTCAGGAGTAAGAAATACCGTTAAAGGCCACCCACCGCCTCCCGTCATAGCCTGGCAAGCGGTCATGTAAAAGTGGTCCACATCAGGTCTCTCTTCCCTGTCCACTTTTACCGGGACAAAGTAGCGGTTTAGGAGTTCAGCTATATCTTCGTCCTCAAAGGATTCCCTTTCCATAACCATACACCAGTGACAGGCCAGATACCCTATGGAGAGAAACAGGGGCTTATCTTCAGAGCGCGCTTTTTCAAAAGCTTCCTCTCCCCACGGATACCAGTCAACCGGGTTATAGGCGTGGTGTAGGAGATAAGGGCTTTTTTCGTGGATAAGGCGATTGGGCTTTCTGCTCATGTTTTCCACCTGTTCAAAAAAGCGTACTCTTTCAAAGGAAGCCTCGGAGGCCTTGTCCGCTCGGCTTCTACTTGCTTTTCGGTCAAAAGCGGACTTATGGTCTCAGAGTGCTTTCCTACTATAACCAGGGTTATGACTTTCATGTCTTCAGGTATGCCCAGGATTTCTTTAACCCTTTCTTCGTTGTAGCCGGCTATCGGGTGGGCTACAAGACCGAGCTCAGTGGCTCTCAGAATGAGGAAAGCGGTGGCCATTCCGGTGTCAAAAAGGTAATACTCTCGTCCCTTTATATCGCAATCCAGGTCCTTCCGTGTGACCACAGCAACAATCATGGAAGCAAGTCTGGTCCATTCATTCCCCTTAGACATGGCTTGCCAGAGTTCCTCCAGCGTTCCCCGGTCGTATACAAAAACAAATCGCCAGGGCTGGTTGTTGAAGCAGGAAGGGGCAAGTCCGGCGCTTTCAGCCAAATCTTCTATCAATTCCAGCGTGATATCTACAGGCTCCAAGGAACGATAAGCTCGGCGAGCCTTAATGGCTTCTTTCACTTCCATAAGCCTCCTTTCCTTCAGTTTTTGAAAAATTTTACCTAACCCCACCATCTGTAACAAAAGACTTTTGTCTCAGGCTCGTGAAAGGCAGCACAAATTTGACTTTTTTGGTCTATTTTGTTAAAATTAAAAGGGAACTATCCAGGGAGGTGGGACAATGGCCAAGGCCAATGCAATCTTTACGGCTCTAAACCGGGGAGAAAAGATTAAGGCCCTGGAAATATGCTTTGAAGATGCCGACGATAAACTGGAGGAGAAAAAGTTCTGCTGCATACTGGCGGAAAGGCTCGGGATCACCCCGGATAATGCTCCTGAGTCCCTGAAAGAAAAAGTCTCCTCTTGTTCTATCATTCTTGAATCCTGAACTTATGGTGAGTGGGAGGAGACCCCGGCTCCGTTAAATGTATGACTTCCCATCCCCTGCGTACCAGTTCATCGGCTATAAAGCGGCGGTGACAGCGGAACCATAGTTTCTCAGCGCACATAATGGCTGTCCGCTTGTGGAAAGCTATAAACTCTAATTTTTCAAGGCCTTTCTGAAATTCTGGGCTCTTTAAATGCTCCTCATAGCCGCCAGAGCGATAGCCACCCAGTTCGTTTCCGAGCCAGATGTATTCCATCCCGGCAGCTTTGAGGGCCTGCTCCAGGTTTTCCCGATTGAATTGGGGATTCCTGGGGGAGTAAGGGAATCGCCTTACGTCTGCTACTATTTTGATTTTCTGCTCCTTCAAAAGAGAGATGAACTCTTCCAGAGTGCGGTTGGAATGACCCACGGTATAAATAATCTCAAGCTCCTCTTTCCTCGCCAGCACAGCTCCTGCAAGAGCCAAACCGCACAGGAGGGCCAGCCAGAAGGGGGCAAAAGAACCCCATTCCCTTCTTAAAACCCCTCCTACCCCGGGTGAAAAAGAACCCAGGAGGCCTGAAATCGTCCCCACAAGCCCAAGGAAGCTACCCCTGTATTCGGCCGGGGCCTGGTGAGCTATGAAAGCACTGTAGGCTATCCATGCCAGTTGAGATGATGCAAAAAGCAAAAGAAGCACGATCCAGAAGGCCAGCGATGGCTTCATGTAGGCCAGGATAACCATTAAGGAGGGGAAAAGCACACTCCCAACCACCAGTACCTCTGCATCCCCGTAGCGGTCAGTTATCCTGCCAGCTACAAGGCTTACCATAGCCAGGGCTATGCTTCCTATAGCCATAGCTTCGTTCACTTCCGACTCATTCCATCCCCACCATTCCTGGGCATGCAAAGCTATAAAAGGCCCCCAGATGGTAAGGTTGTTAAGCCAGTTAATGGCGATTGAAGCTATGAGGGCAGGGAAAAATGAGCCTGAGAAGATGTCCCTCCATGAAGCAGCCTTTCCGGTTTGCGCAGGCCTGGGTGGTTCCTCTAACAGGATTAGCCTTAGTGGCCCGCATATCCCGGAAACAATAGCTGTGCCGAGGAAAAGGTGATTGTAGCTTGCATGCTTGATGAGCCAGGAACCGAGAGCAGGTCCTGCCACGTATCCTAATCCTGCTGCGAATTCAAACAAGCCAAAGGCGCTTCCCGTAGATTCATCAGTGGTTGACTCAGCCACAAAAGCTATAAATCCGGGCCACTGAATAGCGCTAATTACGTTTATGATTACAAGAATAAGCACCGCCTCAT
>Ga0105163_1000934_pt1 | contig 16248 bp, 16 predicted proteins | sample JNZ110809AmetaG_FD_81531 | JGI IMG/M metagenome (GOLD analysis project Ga0105163, IMG submission 81531) | Hot spring microbial communities from Jinze hot spring, China to study Microbial Dark Matter (Phase II) - JNZ 110809A | ecosystem: Environmental > Aquatic > Thermal springs > Hot (42-90C) >... | reverse complement strand
GTTTCAGGATTAAATGGATTGGGATAATTTTGATGCAGTTGGAAATTTAAATTGACTTCTGAATCATCTTTCATCCCGACAACTACATCAACGCCAAAAATTTTCACATCAATTTGAATTGAAATATCAAAACACAACTTGACATAGAGAATTTTTTCATCTTTTTTAAACCACACAGAATTTGGAGAACTCAAAAATTTCAAAGAATCGCTTAAAATTTCAAGCGTCAAGCCATTTACAGAAACTGAATCAAATTTATCAATGAGATTAAACTTCAAAAACCAGCATCTTTTATCAACTTGCCCTGCGAAGATACCTCTTGCTCCATCAATTGTAAAATTGATAAAGTTATTCGTTTTTTGACATTTCAATTTCGTAATTGAAAATTCGCCTCTTTTGTATCCATTCGTTTCGCCATCATCTTCGTAAAGTTCAAATTCAACATCGCCAGGATAAATTTCAATGTAAAGTGTGTCATCTGGGGTTTCATTCACAAATTTTTTAAATTTCGCCATCGGAATTATTGATGGAATGCGAATGAAGAGGGGAATTTGATCAAGCGGAGCGTTAACTTGAACCGTTTTTCCACCACTGTAAATCTCACCAGTCCAATAATTTATCCAAGAACAACCTAATGGTAAATAAACTTCTTTTTCTCTCTGTCCATTAATAAACACAGGAGCAACGAGCAGAAAATCTCCAAAGAGATATTCATAACTTATGTTATAAACTTGCGGATCGTTTGGAAATTCATATAAAACAGGTTTTATAAGCGTCTCACCATATTTCCATGTTTTATAAGCGTAGGTATAAATGTAAGGTATGAGGCGGTAGCGAAGTTCAATATATTTTCGGACAATTTTTTCAACATCTTCACCAAAAGCCCATGGTTCAAGCGGTTGATTGTGCCCGTGCGGTCTCATAACGGGACAAAAAGTTCCAAATTGAATCCAACGAATGTATAACTCCGAGGTCGTCGTTCCACCTGTAAAGCCACCGATGTCAGAATTATGATAAGGGATGCCTGACATCACCATTCCGATTAACATTGGAATTTGAACTTTTAAACCATTAAAACTTTTCCTCACATCGCCTGACCAAGTCACAACACCAAATCTTTGAATTCCTGCAAATCCAGAACGTGTTAAATTAAAAATTCGTTTGTTGGGAAAATCATTTCTATAACCATCATAAAGAGTTTTAGCCCAGAGAAAATTGTAAATGTTATGAACTTTTCTTGCGCTTCCAAGATGATGATTTAAAAAGTCGGGATGATTTTCTGGCTCTCCGAGGTCTGTCCAAAAGCCCGCAACGCCTTCATTCAAAAGATTTTTATATTTTTCCCACCACCAAACTTGCGCTTGCGGATTTGTCAAGTCAAGCAATGAAGATGGAGTTGCCCAAAAATTTTGAAAAATATAAGTTCTACCTGTAGAATCAAAAGCGAAAAATTTATTTTCATCCGCAAACGAAAAATTGAAAGACGAAACATTTATATACGGCTCGGAAATGACAATCGTCTTAACACCTTTGCTTTTAAAGTTTGATATCATTCCGATTGGATCACTCCAATTGTTTCTATCCCAGGTCATATTTCCCATATTCCCCCATCCGAACCAATAAAGGTCAAGTATTATCGCATCAAGAGGTATATTTTTTTGAGAGAATGTATTTACAATGTTTTCCGCCTCTGTTTGATTTCTATAACCAAATCTACTTTGCAAAAATCCAAAACTCCACTTTGGTGGAATCGGTGGAAATCCGGTAAGCCAGAGATATTTTTTCAATGTCTCTTTAATTGAGGAAGCATAGATGAAATAATAATTCATAACTCCATCCTCGCTCATATAATACCAAATGGATTGAACGCTAACACCGAAGTCAAAATATCCGGGAAATGTTATATCAAAATACAGAGCATAATTGTAATTTGATTGAACAAATGGAATGTTAACTTGCATCGTTTTCAAAGGTGAATCATATCCGACAATGTGTTGATTGTAGGTGCTAAAAGCATAACCTTTTCTGTCAATTTCAATTCCCTTTTGCCCAAGCCCGTAGAAATGTTCATCTGGTTGAATTTCAAAGAAAACATATTTTTCTCTGTTCCTAAATCCGAAACCACCAGTATTTCTCTCTTTTAAAAGCAATTTTCCCTTTCTGTCATAGAAATAAATTCGCAACGGATTTTTATCAATTCTTATCACGATTGAATCAGTTTGTATAAAAAATTTATCATCCGCTTCCTGTAAACCCCATCTTGCCCCGACGCAATTTTGAATCACGACAAAACTCTCATCATAAACAATTTCCGACGAATCTGGGAAAAACAAAACCTGCACAATATCATCACGCAAAAATTTAAACTCAATGACATTTGCCCCGGCGTAAAATCTAACCGTGGTATCTGTAGAAAAGTGCTTGGTGTAATTCCCGATGAAGTTAATTTGAGCGAATGTTATAGCCGGAATGATGAGAAGGAAAATTTTCTTTTTCATTTTCAGGGCAAAGATTGATTTTTAAAAACACGTTTGCTAATCTATCCGATTTAATTTAAATTATCAACGAAGCGAAAGCAAGACAAATTGAAGATATGAAAAAGGCGAAAAAGGAAAGGGAAAGTAAAATTTTAAGTTTTGATAAAATTATTCCATTTGTTTCGCTTGCTTATCTTATTGCTGTGTTAAGTTTTTCGCTTATGTATAGGAAAGTTGGAAACTATGACATTGAGACAGATTTTTTCTGGGATTATGTTCTTGAAGCGAAAAATATCTTAAAAGGAGTAATAAATGTTGGAGAATTTCGTGGACCGGGTTATCCTGCGGTTGTTGCGTTGTTTTCAATTATTTTCGGGGACTTTTTCAAATCTGGATTGTTGATCTCTGCAATTTCATCTGCATTTGTGATTTTTATAACTTTTAAAATTTTGAAATTGGTCTTTGACGAAAAAATTGCCTTCGTCGTCTCAATCACACTCCCTCTAAACCCGACATTTTTAAGATATTCCTATGTTTGCGGAACTGATATGTTTTTTAATTTGCTCGTCTCATCTTCGGTGCTTTTTATGTTGATTGGGGCTTTGAAAGAGAAGCCGGTTTTTCTTTTCATATCCGGTTTATTTGGTGGCTACGCATATTTGACGAGATACAATGGGATTTCGCTTGCTATTGGCTTGCCTCTTGCAATTTTAATTTTGAGTTATAAAAATTTGAAAAGCGGAATTTTAAAGTCAGCTTTTGCGATATCTGGTTATGCCTTTTTTCTATTGCCGTGGTCTATTTACTCATACATAAAGCGTGGCGAGTTTTTCTATAACAGAAATTATCTTAACATTGCCTACGAAATGTATGCAAAGGGTAAAATCCCGTGGGACAACTTTTGGTTTGATGCTTCAAAAGAATATAGATCATTTTTTGATGTTTTTATGCGTGATCCCGGGCTTTTCATTGAAAAAGCATCTTTAAATTTTATTGAGCATCTTTTCAGAGATTTAACACAACTTTGTGGATGGCAATTCACATTGCTATTTATCGTTGGATTGATTTTCATTTTAAGCCAAAAAGTTGACAGAGTTAAAATTGCATACTTTGCATCAAGCTTTTCGTTTTTCCTTGTTTTAGTTTCTGTTTTTTATAGCGAAAGATTTTCAATGTATCTTTTGCCAACTTATCTTTCGGTTGGTTATTTTGTTTTGAACTGGAAAAAGTTAAGCGAGACAAAATATGGATGGCTGATTTTGTGGGCTTTGCTGAACTTAATTTCAATTCCGAAAATTTCACAGATGATAAAAAAAGATATAGAAAGTCAGCCATTTGATATACTCTACATATCCGAGCAATTTAAAACGAAATATGGCGAATCAGAAAAGGGTAAAATCATAGTAGCTCGCAAACCAAACATTGCTTATTATCTTGATATGGAATTTAAACCTTTCCCGCTTGTGAATAGTTATGAACAACTTCACGACGAGCTTAAAAAATTAAATGCATCCTATCTTTACTACAGCTGGATTGAATACTATTTCAGGAGAAATTTTGAAGGACTTTTCAATTATAATTCACCGCCTGAATTTCTTGAGCCGGTCGCAATTTCGGAAAATCCTCCAGCTGTGCTTTACCGAGTCAAGAAATAACTTATTCTTGACCTTCCGTCCCACGCACAGGTGGATTTGGAACATAAACAATGCATTTTCGCCTGTATTCAATTATTCGCTCAATCACTTCATCAACACTTTCCTTAACCATAATTTTCTTTCCAGTCGTCAAGGCAATAATCGTGTCGGGAGAAGATTCAAGATATTCAATTAAATCTGCATTCACCACGATTTCCTGACCATTTAACCTTGTTACTTTAATCATTTTAGCGCTTATTTATTTTGAGAAAAAAGGGTTGCACCATATTAGGGTGCAACCCCAAAATTTATTATCGTTTCAAGTTAACGATTTCCTGCAAAAATTCATCACTTGTTGTTATAATCCTTGCGTTTGCCTGGAAACCACGCTGTGCAATTATCATACGTGTAAATTCCTCGGCAAGGTCAACATTTGATTGCTCAAGAACACCAGACATAATTTTTGATTGTATCGCTGAGCCGGGTTCATCAATTATCGGAGCACCAGAATTTGCAGAGATGTCAAACATATTATCTCCAACCCTTAACAAACCACTTGGATTGTTAAATGTTGCAACGAGAATTTGTGCGAGGACACGAACAGTTCCATTTGAAAACACACCCAAAATTTTTCCATCTTCATTCACAGAAATTGTATTTAAAAATCCAAGCCCGTATCCATCTTGATCTGCTATTAAGCTTGATGTCCCTTCCATCTGGGTTATTCCAGCAAATTCGCCAATTTTTCCGGGATCAATCATAATATCAAGCGTTTGAGCAGAGTTATCCCCTGGGTCAATCCTTAAAGTTGAACTTCCATCATCAAAGAAGAAACTTCTTATTGAGCCATCAGAATTAAAAACGATCTTTCCACTTCCACCTGCAATTATCACCTCTTTCCCGTTAACCTGTGCTGTCCACGACCATTGATTTGGAGTTGTTGCATCTTTGACAAATTTTAAGGTGATGTTATGTTTGTTTCCAAGCGAATCATAAACAGTCACAGTTGTTGACGCTTCAACATCTTCTGCTTTTTGAGTTTCAAGCCAATTGCCTGGTTTATTCTCAAAAATTGAGTTAAATCTATCTCTTCCAGAAGCGGAAATGTTCAAATCTGTAATCTCGTAAGCTTTTCCACCATCTGCGTAAACTACAAGTGAACCTGAATCGGGATCAATTTGAACTCCTTTTGGATTGTTAATTCTGAAGGCATTCTTCACCGCATCAGCAAAATCTTTATAAGTTGATGTTGCACTCACAGAAAAGTTAACAGTTGCTATGGCTTTACCGCCAACTTTACCATCAATTGTAATGGTATCGCCAGCAGAAAGACCAAGGTCATTACCTTGTGCATCTCTTAACTTCGTTAAAAGGTCATCTTCACGTGCAATGTGTGAGAATTTGTCCGATTGTCTGCTTCCACTCGCTGTGTAATTTCCATTTAATCCCGAAAGAGCGGTTTCAAAATTACGATTGTTGCTTGAAATTGAAACCACTTGATTAACAGATGAAGTGATAACAATCCTACCTTCGGAATTAATTGAAGCGCTCAAAGACCCAACAAAATCATTGTTTATTTCATCAATTAAATCTTTCAAAGTGCGGAAATTGCCATCGCCAGCGCCACCATCTTTACTCACATAGGTGTATGTTTTAACTTTCGTTCCATCTTGAACTGTCACAGTCGTTGATCCCGGTATCATTCCAGTTATCACAGTGTTTGCTGTTCCAGTTGCAAGCAAATCGTTTATGTCAGAATTTCCATCTTCAACAGCATAAAGTCGTGCGCTTCTTAAAATGTTTCCTTTTGGTTCACCGCCTGCGTTAAGGTTACCGGTGAGTTTAATAATTGATGTTGCTTTTGCGGGTGATTTTTGACCAAATGGAATTTTTATATCTTCAAGCTTTGCTCCTGGTGGAACAACACCAGATGCGTCCGCCATTTTACCCTGGACGATCGCACCAGTTGCTGAATCAACAAGATAACCGTTTGCATCAAATCTAAACGCTCCAGCTCTTGTGAAATAATTTCTTCCGCCTTTTTTGACGATGAAAAATCCATTACCTTGGATCGCAAGGTCAGTTACCTGTCCTGTTGTTTCAAGATTTCCCTGTGTAAAGATCGTGTCAATTGAGCTTATGCTCATACCAAGCCCGACTTGAAGAGGATTTGTTCCACCTGATTCTGCGGATGGTTGAGTAGCCCCGCGAAGTGTTTGAGCGAATGTTTCAGCGAAAGAAACACGCGCAGATTTAAAACCAATCGTATTGATGTTTGAAATGTTGTTCCCGATGACATCCATCATAATTTGATGATTTCTCAAACCTGAAACGCCTGAAAATAACGACCTCAAGAATGACATAGTTTTTACCTCCTTTAATTTTTTGTTTTTGAATTTTTAATCTCGCCTCAGTCGGTCAGCGAGACTGCGGGGCCCCCTCAAACGAGGTCCAGCCCCTTTAAATTATCACCGCACCATCAATGTTTGTGAAAACATGCTCACGCCTACTTTCAGCATCAACCACAGTTATAACTGTTTTATTCTTCACATTCACAATAAAAGCAATATCACGCAATAAAACCAAAACTTCTTTTGCGTTTTTCTGCTCTGCCCGAGAAACCGCATCATTTAAAAGAGCATAATCTTCTTCGCTTACTCAATGTTTCTCTCCTCAATTCTTTTCAAAGCATGATTTGAAAATTTCAACTTTTCAATCTCACTTCTTAACACCTCGTCAAATCTTCTCCCAAACTCAGGAATTCTCACGCCAACGTTATCCTTCCTCAAAACCTCAACTCCACCAGCTGGGATGAACGGAACTTTTACGCCGTTAATTTCCATCTTCACCTCCGTATTTGATTTCAATTACATCTGCAATGTCAAATTCAATCCCACCGATCAATATCACCACTCCATCGGATTTGTATCTTACACCTTCAACGATGCCTTCAACATAAGTGTTAACAAGAACTGATTTACCATCTTTATCAATCGCTTCAATTTTAACGGTGTAATTTCCATCTGGCAAAAGTTTCCCTTCATCATCTTTACCATCCCAGACAAAATCATACCTCCCTGCTTTTTTCTCCCCGACTTTGAATGTTCGCACGACATTTCCAGAAGAATCAAGAATTTTAATTTCAACCGATTTTGCATCACCTTTCAATTCATAACCAAAGTTAACACTTTTTCCAGAGTCAAGCTTTAACTTATCACCGTAAACAGTGACCTTTTTACCGATTAAATTTGCAACGAGAGCGTTCGTAATTGAGCGATTTGTCGCATAGCTTGCATCAATGTTTTTGAGAATATTTGAATTGATGTTGAAAAGTTGTTCAACGGAGCTAAATTGAGCAAGCTGGCTTGCAAATTCTGTGCTTTGAATCGGATTTAGAGGGTCTTGATAGTTAAGTTGAGTTATCAAAAGCTTTAAAAAATCATCCTTCCCGAGCGTTGCTTTGCCAGAACTTTGAACATTGCTTCCCGTGGATGGTAAGTTCTTCAAATTTTGAACCGAATTCATCTGCTCCATTCTTAACACCTCCTTTTTTAAATTATCGCTTCAATCAAACTTTCTCCGTAAACCTTCACAGATTCTGAATAATCCGATATTTTTTTCCTGCCAGATTTTTTGAAACTTTGCTCGTGTTTTGAATTTTGCCAACCAAACCCAAAATCATCAACCTTAATCCCAATTTTTTCAAAACTAACTCCACTACCTTCAAGCGATGTCTTCAAATTGTAAATGCTTGACTCAATTGCCCGTTTTACTTCTTCACTTTTTACCTCAAACAAAATTCTCACTCCTTTGTCACCTTCCGAAACTTTCACGATAACTTTACCAAGTTCTTTCGGCTCAAGTTTCAAAATGATCTCCGAGTCGTGAAATTTCTCACCGCTTGAAACAAATTTTTTGACAACTTCAATAACGTCCTGAACTTTAACCTCTGGAATTTCAACCCTGTTTAGAACAAAATGACTTTGTCCGCCATCATTTTTCAAATTCACAACGCTTTTTGTGTTTTCAACCAAAAGGGGAACTTCTGAATCAGCACTATAACGATTTTTAAACTCACTCTGTGTTTGAAATTCTCTGTTAAGTTTAAAATTTTTAGCCCCAACAATTTCATCATTTATCTCCACATTCTTCGGCGACTCATTTTTCCCATTGTTGCTCCGATGTTCAACTTCCGAAAACTTATGTCGCTTTAACTCATTTACTGTTAATTTTTTCTCATCTTCTCGTCTATGCGTCAAAATTAAATTTTTATTCGCAATTTTATCATCTTGAACAAAATTTCTCCATTCGCTTGATAATTTCTGCAGTTCAAAAATTGCAAGTTTGCGATTTTCCAGAACATGCTCAACTGATGCGGGTTTAAAATTTAAAGTTTGTTTTATCTCTTTATCACCCGCAAAAGGGACATTTTCAGGCAACGGTTTCACTTCTTCAAAAGATAAAACCTCTGGAGAAATTTTTATCTTAACATCACCTGCGGTATTGTCCTTTCCTCTTGATTTGGCAAAATTTGTGAAATCTTTCAAAACATTTTCACTATGTGTCTCGTTCTGCTTGGAGATTGGTTCGTGTGAAATCATCTCAAACTTTAACGGGAATGACAAAAAATGTGAAAGATCAAAAAACTTAAACTCAAACTGCGGTTTCTCATCACCTAATTTTTTTACCGATGCATTATCTTCGTCGTTGCTCTGATTTAACGGGATGTTTCTCAATTCATTCTCTTTGCTATCAAAAATTTGAGAGAGTTTTTCGCTTGAAGGTTCGGGAGAAATTTTTAAAATAAATTGAGCAAATAATGAGCTGAAAATCTCGCCAGAATTTTCTGGAAAAATTCTTATCTGATTCTGTCCTTCGCAAGTTAAATTATTTCCATCAAGCTCACACAGATTTAGTATGTTGCCAAGGTTTAGGTTTATCATTTGCTATTTACTCTTGTAAGTTGAGTTGCTTTTTTAGTGTTAAGTTCAGCAAGCACTTTTGCTGCTTGACGTCTCTGCATATTCAAAATTATTGCAATCGCTTCATCTTCAGGCATATTTTCAAGAATTCTTGCTGCTTTATCTGGCTCCATCGCTTCGTAAATTTTTGCAACCGCTTTAATTTTTTCACTTTGTGTTTCAGAAACTTTCGCTTGTAAATTTTCAATCATCAAATTTTTTCGCTTCAATTCAATTTCAAGATCACGAACCATTCTATAAAGCACATTCACGCTGTCCTTAAACTTTTTCAATTCCTCGGAAACACGATCAAACTCTCTTTTCAAACTATCAAGTTTATACGCCTCAACATATTCAAGCCCAATTGAACTTGTATCTTCCCAAACAACCTCAAGCGAATCATTTTTTAACTTAACAGAGTCAATTTCTCCAGCGATAACGGTTGATTTCGGTATCGGTCTAAAAAGTTCGGGATAAACTTTTGAAAGAACATACATTCCCTCAAAAATTGTGACAAAAGAAAACATAAATCCGAGTATGTATCCAAGTATCGTTTTATCCATAAACTTTACCTTTTGAGTATTGCTCTGTGAGCAAGTGAATCAAGCAATGTTTGTTCTTTTTTGTGCAGATCTTTTAAAACGCCATCAATGAATTTTTGCTTTAACTTCTCAATCATTTGTTTATTTTGATTTGTCTTCACAAGGACATCACGCCGTTTTTCTTCTTCTTTTAAAATTTTTTCAAGTGCATTCTTTTGTTTCTCAACTTGCTCAGCGATAACATTTAAATAAGCGTATTGAACTTGCAAATCAATTACCTTGATTTTATCTTCAACCTCCATATTTTCAATCTGTCGTTCTCTCTCCGATTCAAGGTCTTCTAATAATTTTTCGGCATTTTCCCGAATTACTTTAATTTCTGCAAGCTCTTTTTTATACTTTTTTTCTTGAAGTTGTCTGACCTTCAAAACTGGGTCAAGTTTAAATTTCGCCATTTTTAACTCAGATTAGTTTTGCAAGTTCAATTAAACGAGAAACCGAATCATTAAACTCTGCTTTCTCTTTCATATCCTGGCGCAAAAATTCCCGTATTCTATCAATCATTTGCAATGCTTTGTCAATTTTCGGGTTACTTCCGCGGACATAAGCTCCGATGTTGATTAAATCTTCCGCTTCTCTGTATGTCGCAAGCAAATCAATTATCTTTTCTGCGGATTTTCTATGTTCTTGAGTGACAATATCTGGCATAAGTCGGCTTATGCTTTCAAGTGGTTCAATTGCTGGATAATGTCCCATATTTGCAAGCTTTCTTGAAAGGACGATGTGTCCATCAAGAATTGACCTTGCGGAGTCAGCGATCGGCTCTGTTAAATCATCACCTTCAACAAGGACAGTATAAAGTGCAGTTATGCTTCCTTTTGAAGATGTCCCAGCTCGTTCAACAAGTTTCGGGAGAAGGGCGAAAACAGATGGAGTATAACCTTTTGTTGTCGGCGGTTCACCAATTGCAAGTCCAACTTCACGCTGTGCCATTGCAACGCGGGTCAATGAATCCATCATAAACATAACATCAAAGCCTTGATCTCTGAAATACTCTGCTATCGTGGTTGCAACAAGTGCTGCTTTAACCCTTATCAAAGGCGGTTTATCGCCCGTTGCGACAACAACGACACTTTTTGAAAGTCCCGACTCCCCAAGTTCTTTTTCAATGAAATCTCTAACTTCCCTTCCCCTTTCACCGACAAGTGCTATAACATTAACATCTGCATTCGTATTTCTTGCTATCATTCCCATCAATGTGCTTTTCCCGACGCCACTTCCAGCAAAAATTCCTATCCTTTGCCCTTTACCGCAGGTCAAAAGAGAATCAATCGCTCTTATACCCGTTGCAATTGGCTCTGTTATTCTTTTTCTTTCAAGCGGTTCGGGCGGTTGATTGTAAATTGATCTTATCTCCTCTGGCTCAATCCATCCCTTACCATCAATTGGATGACCAAGCCCATCTATGATTCTTCCAAGAAGTTTTCTTCCAACTGCAATTGTAAAGTTTTTTCCTGTCGCGACGATCTCGCTTCCTGGGCTAATTTTATTTATATCTCCAAGCGCCATTGAAAGAACGCGGTTATTCTTGAATCCAACAACCTCAGCAAGACAGATCGTTTCTTCATTCCTTGATTTAATCGCACAAACTTCACCAAGCGAAGCAGAAGGTCCGATTGATTCAATCACAAGTCCGATGACCTGCGTTACTCTTCCATTTACTTTTATCAAATCAAGATGCTCAACCTTGTCAAAGTATTTTTTGAATCTTGTTTCAAGACTTATCATTGCAGTTCAAATGTTTCAATCAGTGAGTTTTCAATTTGTGAAAATTGAGTTGAAATTCGCGCATCAACATTTCCAAGTTCACTTTCAATTATGCAACCACCCCTTTCAATTGATGGATCCGCCTCAACAATTATCTCCCTGGTTGAATCCGCAATCTGCAAAAGTTCCGGCTTCAATTCTTTTATAAGTTTTTCATCTTCAGGGTTAATTCTCAACTTTATCTTTTCAATGCCGACAACTCTTTTTATTGCTTCCTTAACTTGATTGACAACAAAATCATTGTTTGAGTCAATCTCTTTCTTAACAATTTTTTTAGCAATTTCAATTGCAAGCGAGAGCACAATTGATTCAATTTTTTTCTCAAGCATCTCAATTTCGCTGTAAAGATTTTTAACAAGCTGGTCAAAAAGTAAAATGTGCTCGTTTAATTCTGCGTTAATTTTTTCCCTCAAAATTTTTTCTGCATCGTTAAAACCACGTTGATACGCCTCTGAAACTTTCAACTCATACTCACTTCGTATCTGGCTAATTATGCTCTCAAAATCAAATTTTTCATCGTCAACCTGTTCAATCTCGGAATTTACTGTGTTATCGTTTGTCTCTATCGTTGGCTCTTTTTTTTCCATTGAATCATTCGGTTTCAACTCCTCGGGTTCATCTGGTTTTAACTCTTCAAATGTGAAATTTTCTTTAAAGATAAATTTTTGAGAGAGCGTGCGATTTTTTATGACTTTTTTAGTAAACAATGTCCTCTTCACCTCCTCTTCCTGCAATTACTATTTCTTGATTTTCTTCAAGTCGTTTTATAACCTCAACAATTCGCATCTGCGCAGCTTCAACCTCACGCAAACGCACAGGTCCCATATATTGAATTTCCTCCTGAAGCATAGCAGCTGCTCTTTCGGACATGTTCTTGAAAATTTTCTCGCGTATCTTTTGATCCGCGCCTTTGAGAGCAAGTGCAAGGTCTCTTTTATCAACTTCACGAAGTATGCGTTGAATGCTTCTATCGTCAATGTAGATAATGTCTTCAAACAAGAACATCAATCGTTTTATCTCATTTGCAAGGTCGGGATCCTGTTCTTCAATTCTCTGCAAAAGTTCACGCGCTTCCTGTGAGCCGACTTTGTTTAAAATCCCAGCAACTGTTCTTGCTCCGCCGGTTGCACTCACTTCCTGACTTAAAGATGTTTCAGCCATTGAATCAACCACGCTTTCAAGCTCCGTTAAAATAGTTGGCGAAATTTTCCCAAGCTTCGCAATTCTATAGACAACCTCAACACGAAGGTCCTCGGGAAACTGACTTATGACTCTTGCGGTTTGTTCAAGCGGTAAGTGAGAAAGAATTAAAGCAATTGTTTGGGGATGCTCTTTTTGAAGAAAATTTGCAAGTTGTGTCGCATCTGCTTTCTTCAACGCGGAAAAACCTTTTATCTGTGTCATACCGTGAACCTTTTCAACTATCTCAGACGCCTTTTGAGGTCCGAGAGATTTCTCAAGTAGCGTCTTCGCATATTCAAATCCACCAACGATTATGTATTCCTGTGCCTTCATCATCTGGAAAAATTCTTCAATAACAGCATTCACAACAGAAGAAGAAATCCCTTCAAGAGATGAAATTTCAATTGCAAGTTGTTCCATCTCCTGAGGTTCAAGATGACGGAAAACTTTTGATGCAGTTTCAACATCAAGCGCAAGAAGTAAAATTGCTGCCTTTTGTTTTCCAGTTAAATTTTCATATTTCAAATTTAACGCCTTTGCCATTTCGGTTTCTCCTCTTCAAGTAGCCAAACTTTTATCAATCTTGTTGCTTGCTCGGAATTTTCACGAATGTATTCTGCTACTTTTTCCTTCATTTGCTCCTTCTTCAATCTTTCAAGTTCAACTTCCTCTTCTGAAACTGGTTCAATCTCTTCAACCATAACAGGCTCGGGTTCTTTCAAAGTCACCTGAGGTTGCGCCGGTGGAAACTCTTTGACCTCTATCGTTGGAATTTCTTTCTTTACCTTTAACCTCCCAAGAAGTGAAAAGATTAACACAACAGAAGCAAGTATTGCAAAACCGATGATTATCTTTTCAACAAGATCACGCCACGATTCTTTCTTTTGAGTTTCCTTTGAAACGAATTCCATTTCTTCACCCGCCGGCTCAAATGGAATGCTCACAACGGAAATTTGATCGTTTCTATCGGGATTAAATCCAACAGCATTTTTGACAATCTCTGTAAGCTTTTGAATTTGCTCTTCATCTCTTGGGATATATTCAACTTTTCTAACCCCGCCCGACTCATTAACTTTATATGTTCCATTCACGAGAACTGCAACGGAGAGGCGTTTTATATTGCCGACGCTTTCAACTATTCTCTGCATTGTTCTATTAACTTCGTAATTCGTTATCGTATTTGTCCTTTGTGAATTTGAGCTCGCAAAAGTTGAATCAACGGAGCTACTCCTTTCCTGCGTTGTCTGCTCACTTCTTACAACTGTCTTGTCCGGGTCATATTCTTCAATTGTTTTCTCAACTTGTGTGAAGTTAAGTTCAACATCAACTCTTACAATTGAATTTCCAGGACCAAGGACGCCATCAAGCAAGCTTTGAACTTTATCAGCAAGATATTGTTCAACATTTTTCTTCAACTCATACTGCTTACTGCTAATTTTTGCAAGCGGTTCATAACCTGAATCATCCGAAAGAAGTCGCCCGCGCGAATCAAGTATCGTAACATTTTTTGGTTCAAGACCTTCAACACTATTTGCGACAAGATATGCGATGCTCTGAACATTTTCTTTTGATAGACGAGCGCCTTGTTTGAGTTTCAAAATAACCGAAGCAGTTGGTTCTTTTTGATCTTCTTTGAAAAGGGTTCGCTCTGGGATTACGATATGAACTCTTACTGCTTCAACACCTTCAATTTGCAAAATTGTCCTTGCAAGTTCTCCTTCAAGAGCTCGTTTATAATTTATCTTTTGAACGAAATCCGAAACCCCGATATTGCTTTTATCAAAAATCTCATAACCTACTATGCTTGAATTAGGCAAACCTTCACCAGCAAATTGAAGTCGCAGTTCATAAACATTTTGCTTCGGGACAAGTATCGTGCGACCGTTATCGCTCAATTTATAATCAATTTTTCTCTCCTTTAACTTCTCAACGATTTTACTCGCATCTTGTGCTTCAAGATTTGAAAATAAAACCGCATACTCAGGTTCCCGAACCCACGAAATTAAAAAAACAAACCCGACAATTGAAGCAACAACTGTTGAAATGAGCAAAATTTTCTTAGCACCTGATAACTTGTTCCAGAATTCTTTTACCTGAGCAAGTGAATTCATCAAACCTTAAAATTTTTGTTTAAACCTGCAAACGCATCAACTCTTTATATGCTTCAAGCATCTTATTTCTGACCTCCATCAAAAGTTCAAAACTTGTCTTCGCTTTTTCAACAGCAATCATAACATCGTGGATATCACTTATCTCACCTGTTACGGCTTTCTCAATCGCCTCACCCGCTTGATTTTGAAGTTCATTAACATCTTTTATAAATTCCTTCAAAACACTTTGAAAACTCTGCACGCTCTCCTTCGCACGCTGTCTTACCTCAGAGCCGATAATTTCACCCGAATTGAGAATTTCAACTGGTTTAAGCATGGCTCAAATCTTTTTGTTAATTATTTTTCCCGTTTCGTAAACCTGTCTCCCCTGCGAATTGTAATAGCAGTATTTTCTTATCTCCTCAACATTTTCTGGAAAAAGTTTCTCAAAAAATTCCACCTCTTCTTTACTCAAAACTTCAACAGGGCGAACCACTTTCAAATTTTCAAAATTCACGCTTAAAAAATTATTTATTCCTTCAACTCTCATATCAAATCTCCAAAGCATCTTTCGCTATGTTTTTTGAAGCGTTAAAAGCAGTCACATTCGCCTCATAAGCACGGGTTGCGGAAATCATATCAACCATTTCAACAATGATATTAACATTTGGCATATGGACATAACCGTTTTCATCTGCGTCGGGATGTTCGGGATTATAAACGAGCCGTTCAGGGGAATTGTCCTCAACTATCTCCGTTTTCACGCCTCTTACAGTATTTTCATCTTCAATAAATTCAGCGCCGTTTGAATAAAAATGTTTTTCATTTGTCGTCTCAAGTCCTATTGTCTCCCGCTTCAAGACAAGCGCAAAATTTTTCTCTGGCGATGCCCTCATCAACACAACTTTTCTTTTGTATGGCGTCCCATTTTCCGTTCTCGTTGTTTCAACATTGGCGATATTTTCAGCGATTGCGGTCATTTTCTTTCTTTGTGCGCTCAATCCCATCGCACTTATGTTAAAAGCAGTGAAAAGTTTTTCAATCTTCATACGCTACCTCCTTTTATACTTTTTTGAATTCCCCTGAACGACTCAGCCATCAAACGTGCAACAAGTTTATATCTTATCTGATTCTTCGCAAGTTCAACCATCTCATAATCAATATCAACATCATTCACTCCGCTCGCAAGTGGATCGGGATTATAAGAAGAATTCTCACGCACAATCTCTGGCTCAATCTCATTTAAATTTTTTGCTCCGATTGAAATGTGCTTCTCATTCGTTCTCACTCCCTTTATCATCTCTCCGCTCAAACTCTTTCTCAACTCATCTTCAAACTTAACATCAACTCTTTTATAACCAACCGTTGCTATATTTGCAATGTTGGAAGCGATCGCCTTTTGTCGCATTGAATACGCATCAAGGGCTTTTTCAAGAAGTGGAATTTTTGTTTTGTTAAAAAGGAAAACCTTCAACATTTTACGCTCTATTTTTATTGTGCATACAATTCAAAATGAATCTCGTCATCTTCAAAAT
>Ga0105163_1000931_pt1 | contig 16280 bp, 15 predicted proteins | sample JNZ110809AmetaG_FD_81531 | JGI IMG/M metagenome (GOLD analysis project Ga0105163, IMG submission 81531) | Hot spring microbial communities from Jinze hot spring, China to study Microbial Dark Matter (Phase II) - JNZ 110809A | ecosystem: Environmental > Aquatic > Thermal springs > Hot (42-90C) >... | reverse complement strand
TTTCAATCTTCCCATTCTTCTCCGATGATTTTGAAGTTTCTGGGTTTTTCCTCGGTCCAGGGTTGTGGTGGGTTTAAGGGGGGAAGAAGCTGGTTTACTCCACCAGGATGAACAACTATGACCGGTGGGTTAGGCTGAACAGGCTGGGGCGGCTGGGGCCTTTCTTTCCTTACAAGGTAAAAGGCCAGGATATATAAAGGCAAGCTTGCCCCAACCCCAAATATAAGCCCAATTACCACCGCCAGTGACTCCTTTGAAAGCCTTAGCCCGGCCACAACCCCAAGGGCTAAGGGGAAAAGGGTTAAACCAATTATAACCCACTTCCTCATCCCCACCTCCTTACCCCAAAGGCACTGGAAAGGGCCTTAAGGACTGCCTGGCTCCCATCACGGTAACCACGAACGTATGGGTCATCCTTTCCTTCACCAAGCTCGGCCATGAGGGCCTTTATCGTCCCCTCCACAGCCTCCTCCGCCACCATGATTATTCTCTCTATCTCCTCCCTGAACCATACCCCCGGCACCATGGCTCACCTCCTTTTAAGCCTTGTGATGATTTCTTTTATCTCCTCAGGCCTGACAATGGCCCCCTGAAACCTCAAAACCTCACCACAACCCACAAGGATGAAATCCCCCCTCCCCAAAAGCTTATCAGCACCACTACCCCCAATCCCACTGGCTACCTTTGCCTCCTCCGGTGTCGTGACCTTTCCCACTATCCTCACTGGAAAGTTGGCCCTGGCTAAGGTCCCAAGAACTTCAAGCGTTGGCTTCTGAGTGGCCACCACAAGGTGTATCCCTGATTCTCTACCCCTCTGAGCAAGCCTTGTTATCAGCTCATCCACCTCCTTACCACCAAGCACCCTCATCTCCGCCAGCTCATCAACAAACACTACAAGCCTTGGAGCATAATACTCACCAACCTTTAGCTTTGCCCCGCAGGCCTTTACCCCCTCCCTATCCCTCCTCTCCATCTCCTCAACCACAGCCTTAAGCAACCTTATGGCTTCTGATGGTTCTGTGGCTATGGGTGCCAGGAGGTGTGGAAGGCCTTCAAAGACCCCAAAACCCCTCCCTTTAGGGTCAAGGAGGGCTATTGAAAGGTCCTTTGGTGGGTTATACATGGCAAGGCTTGAAATCATTGTCCTTAGAAGTTCAGTCTTTCCGCTTCCTGTTGTCCCGGCCACAAGGATGTGGGTTACATCAGGGCTTGGAAGGCTTACAAGGATTGGCAAACCTTCCTCATCAACCCCAAGGATAGGGGAGAAGGGAGGCACTTCCTTGAGCTTAAGGCATAGGGAAGAGAGGGTTATTGGGGTTGGCCTCCTTCTTGGTATCTCAATGCTGAGGAAGCCGTCTTTCCTGTAGATTCGGCATGAACTTTCCCCCAGAAAGAGGGCTATTTCCTCTGCCAGGGCCTTTATCCTTTCAACCCTCACCCCCAGGATTGGCTTTACCCTGAAGGTTATGTACCTTGGGGTGACAACACCACCCTCAACCCTGGCCTGGATTTTGTGGGAAGCCAGGACCATCTCAATCTTCCTGGCCTTAAGCTCAAGGGTTTCCCTCATGGCTCAAATCCCTTATCACCATTAAGACCTTACCCTGAATTTCGAGGTTTTCAACTTCATTCCCCTCTATCCTTATGGGCTCTTTGAAGAGTGGGCTTTCGGGCTTCAAAGTGACCCCACCCTCATCCCTGAAAAACCTCTTCAAAGTGGTGGCATCCTTGCCCTTTATCCAAACGGCCACCATGTCCCCATTTTTTACCTCATGGGTTCTTTCCAGGATAACGATGTCTCCATCCTGTATCCCGGCATCAATCATGGAGTTTCCGACAACTTTAAGGGCGAAGGTGTTGGGTGGAAGTTTTATAGGTGGTAGGGTGATGAAGCCTACAGGTGTTGAATCTGGGCCTGGTAGGGGTTTATCGGCGTAGATGAAGCCGAGGATTGGTATTCCCCTTTGGGTTGGGATAACACCTCTTGCTTTGCCCTTTATCCTTTTTACAAGGCCCTCTTTTTCCAGGCGGGATAAGTAGTAGTGGACGACGGAAGTGGAGCTAATGTTCAAGGCCTTTTGAATTTCCCTTATGGTTGGTGGGTGGTCGCATGATAGGATGTATTCATAGACCTTCTGGGCTTTATCCTCCGCTCTCATAGGTTTAACTCCTTATGGATTATCCGGCAAGTTATATTATAATAGAACATGCGTTCTAAGTCAAGTCTGAAGTCAATCTTCCAAGCCACGGAAACTCAACCATGGGTTGGACCCGAAACTTTGGGTAACCTGGTGCCTGTTGCGGCCACAAAGTTGCACTATCCTGTGGCAAATGATACAATACTTTCAAGGGGGCGGGTAAAAATGAAGAAAAGAGTTTTAATTGTGGACCATGATTCAGCTTTTGCCACCTTCCTTAAGGAAACATTGGAATCCCTCGGTGATTATGAAGCCCATATAGCCACTACCGGGGAAGAGGCTCTGGCTAAAACCGTGGAAAGCCATCCCAACCTGGTCATTGTAGATATGGGGCTTGAGGATGTAAAGGCTGAGGTGCTAATTCAGACCATTCGGGAAATCAAACCTCATTTGAAGATCATGGTGATACCCATTGGAGATTCCCCTTTGCCGGAAGGGCTTCCAGTAACCGGCATAATTCCCAAGCCTTTCTTCGTGGGCGACTTACCTGAAATCCTGGGGAAAGCTTTTACTTCAAAAGAAGAACCTGTGTCTGCCCCTCCAAAAGAACCCCAAGCTCTAAAGTTCCCCAGGTGGGTTGAGGAATTCTTGCGCGAACTTTCCCCTGATCTCCTGGCCTTCGGCGATACCTCGCCTCAATTCCTGGCAGGGGGGGATAGAGAAAAAGCGGCGAAGCTTTTCCAATGGGTTGCCAGAACGATGGATGAAAACCCTTATAGTCGTTCTTATCCCGCTGAAATCTATTATCGCTCCGGAAATGACTGCATATACGGGGTAAAAATGAGTGATGGAATGATATTAGCCGCGGCTTTTTCGCGCGAAGTCCCTCTGGGGATGATAAGGCTGGTTGTCAAGAGAAGGGAGGAGGTGTGAATATGAAGAAGCTGGTGGTTGTGGATGGGCATGCTCTTGCCTACAGGGCATACCACGCCCTGCCGCTGGATATGAGCACATCAAAGGGGGAGCCAACCAATGCTATCTACGGCTTCACCTCAATGCTCCTTAACGTCCTTAAAGAAGAAAAACCCGATTACATAGCTGTTGCCTTTGACAGTGGCAAAAGCTTCCGCCATGAATCTTTCAGCGAATATAAGGCTAACCGGGCGAAGATGGGCGAAGACCTGGCCTTCCAGCTTCGGCGCATATTCCAGATAGTGGAGGCGTTGGGGATAAAGTCCATAGCAGTAGAAGGCTACGAAGCCGATGACATCTTGGGGACTTTGGCCCGGAAAGCTTCTGAGGAAGGGGTGGAAACCCTTATCGTTACCGGTGACACCGATGCTTTCCAGCTAATTGGCCCGAAGGTGCGGGTTCTTACCTCTGGCCGGCGCTTCTCAGACACCATCCTTTATGATCGTGAGAAAATTCTGGAGCGATATGGCCTTGAACCCCATCAATTGGCCGATTTCAAGGCTCTGGTCGGCGATAAAACTGATAATATCCCGGGCATTCCTAATGTTGGAGAAGCCACTGCTGTAAGGCTACTGCGAAAGTACGGAAGTATTGAAGGAATTTACCAGCATCTGGATGAAATCACTCCCCCGCGCCTCAAGGAACTCCTGGAAGAGAACAGAGAAAGGGCCTTTCTAAACAAAACCCTTGTTACCATCCGTACTGATATACCTTTGAATATAACCCTGGAAGATTTACGCTACCAGGGTTACGACGAGGAAAAAGTCAAGGAAATTTTCCGCGAACTTGAATTCCGTTCCCTCTACAAACGCCTTCCAGAAGTTGAGGAAGTCCGCCAGCTACCTCTCATGGGGCAAGTGGAGGTTCGTCCCAGGGCCGAACCAGGGCATTATACTGCTATCCAGGACGAAGAAGCCCTAAGCCTTCTGGTAGAAAAACTTTCCGGGGTTAGGGGTTTCGCCTTTGATGTGGAAACTACGGATATAGACCCCATGAAAGCCAGGCTCGTGGGTATATCCCTCTCTTTCAAAGAAGGGGATGGATATTACATTCCGGTTGGGCATTTGGAGGGTCAACAGCTCCCCTGGGAACTGGTGAGGGATAAACTGGCTCCAATTTTTGAGGATGAAACGATTGCCAAATATGCCCACCATGCCAAATACGATATGATCATGCTGGCAAGGAACGGGATAAAGGTTAGGGGCCTTAGTTTTGATACAATGGTGGCAGGCTGGCTCGTGAACCCGGCAGGGCGAAACCTCAACTTAAAAGACCTGGCCTGGCTATACCTTGGCGTTGAAATGACTACCATTGAGGAACTAATAGGCAAAGGTAAAAACCAGATTAGCATGGACTTACTCCCCATACCTAAAGTTACCCCGTATGCCGCAGCCGATGCGGATATAACTTACAGGCTTGTAGGGCTACTGGACCAGAAAATGCGGGAACTGGGACTGACCAAATTATTCTACGAAGTGGAGCTTCCTCTTATCCCTGTGCTCATGGATATGGAGATGACCGGAGTTAAACTGGATGTACCCTTCCTGCGAGAGATTTCCAGGGAGCTCGCTGGGAAGCTTCAAGCTTTGGAAGAAGAAATACACAAACTTGTAGGCTACCGTTTCAACATTAACTCCCCAGAGCAACTTTCCGATGCTCTCTTCGGGAAGCTGGGGATATCTGCTCAGGGCATCCCCAAAACCAAATCTGGCCATTATTCCACTTCAGCCGATGTTCTGGAAAAACTCAGGGGACGTCATCCAGTAATAGAACTATTGCTGGAGCACAGGCACCTTGCCAAAATAAAGTCCACTTATGTGGATGCTTTACCTGGCATGGTTAACAAAACCACAGGCAGGGTTCACACCTCTTACAACCAGACCGGGACCGTGACGGGGAGGCTTTCCTCAAGCGACCCCAACCTTCAGAATATTCCCACCAGGACTGATATTGGGAAAGCTGTGCGGAAGGCTTTCATTGCTGAAGAGGGGTGGAAGCTTTTGTCCGCCGATTACTCTCAGGTGGAACTGAGAATTTTAGCCCACATAAGTGGGGACGAAGAGCTTATAGCCGCCTTCCTCAGGGGTGAGGACATCCATGCCAGCACTGCATCAACCATCCTCGGGGTCCCGATAGATCAGGTTACCCCGGAAATGCGCCGGCTGGCTAAAACTGTAAACTTTGGAATAAGCTACGGGATGAGCGCCTATGGCCTGGCGGAGGAAACGGGCCTTACCCCCGAGGAAGCCCATAAGTTCATCCAGAGCTACTTTGCCCGCTACCCCAAAGTGAAAGTTTACATTGAAAACACCAAGGCCAAAGCCCAGAGGGATGGTTACGTAGAGACCATCCTTGGACGTCGCCGTTACTTCCCTGAACTTTCCCCTGATAGTAAAGCCAACCGCCAGGTTAAAGCTGCTGCTGAACGCATGGCAATAAATGCTCCCATCCAGGGCAGTGCAGCCGACATAATAAAGATAGCTATGGTTCGGCTCCACCAGGCTCTCAAGGAGCATGGGCTCCGTTCCCGCCTTGTCCTTCAGGTCCACGATGAACTGGTTCTGGAAGTTCCGGAAGAAGAGCTGAGCATCGTTGCCCCTATGGTCAAAGAAATTATGGAGGGCGCTTACGAACTTAAAGCCCCTTTGAAAGCAGAGCTGGAAGTAGGCAATAACTGGGGAGAACTACAGCCCTTAAGCATTTAAATTTGGGCTTGCCTTTCGCATGTTCACGATTTTTTCACAAAGTTGAGGCATGATAGAGGTGAAAGATGCTTTGATTTCAGGAGGTTAAAATGAGGCTGAAGTGGTTGATGATCTTGCTTGCCCTTGCTCTGCTCACATCAGCTTGCAAGATGGAACTCAATCTCTCCCGAATACCCTGGGCTCGCGAGAGCACTCCTACCCCGAAGCCCGAAATCGCCAAACCCACACCTACTCCTACCCCCGTAGCCCGCAAAGAAATCGTCGTCTCAGGTGAAGTGCTGAGTGAGGAAGAAGAGGCTTTACTTGTAAGCATTTACGAGCGGGTTAATCCATCTGTGGTGTTCATAAGGGTGGTAAAAAGGGGTTTAATTCCCCGTTTGCCTTTCTCTCATCCTGAAATCCCCCAGGAGGGGACAGGATCGGGGTTTGTCTGGGATGAAAGAGGTCATATAGTGACCAACAACCACGTGGTTTCCGATGCCGAAGAAGTGGAAGTTATCTTTTTTAACGGTGATCTTGCCAGGGCAAAGGTGGTGGGAACGGACCCCTATAGTGATTTGGCGGTGATAAAAGTGGATGAATTACCTGAAGGTGTTCACCCTGTGGAGCTGGGGGATTCATCACAGGTAAAGGTTGGGCAGCGCGCAATAGCTATAGGCAATCCCTTTGGCCTGGCAGGCACCATGACAGCAGGGATAATAAGCGCGGTGGGAAGGACCCTGCAACCGGCGGGAACTCGCTTCTCTATCCCTGAAGTAATTCAGACGGACGCAGCCATTAACCCTGGTAACTCTGGAGGCCCTCTTCTCAACTCTGCTGGCCAGGTCATAGGCATAAATACTGCTATTGAATCGCCCGTGGGGGTAAATGCCGGGATAGGTTTTGCTGTGCCCATAAACCTTGCTAAGAAAATTGTCCCTGTCCTCATAGAGAAGGGTTCTTACGATTACCCCTGGCTTGGGATTGAAGGCGCCACAGTTACAAAGGGCCTGGCCAAAGAGTTTGATCTACCGGTGGACCACGGGGCTCTTGTAATCCGCGTGTTAAAAGATGGCCCTGCTTATAAGGCTGGGCTTAAGGGTGGGACAAGGGATGTCCAGTTTATGGGCCGGACTTTAGCCGTAGGAGGCGATATCATCGTAGGTGTGGATGAGCAAGAGATACGTCAGTTTGACGATTTGCTCACTTACCTTATTTACAACACTTCGGTGGGGCAAGAAATTACCTTGAAAGTGGTAAGAGGTGGTGAGCAGATGAAAGTAAGGGTAGTGCTGGGGAAGAGGCCTTCTTCTGTGGAGGAGTAACGTGGCGAAGCGGGCTTCCCTTTTTTTAGGACTGATGTTTCTGCTCTCCGGTTGCACTTTAGCTCCCGCCCTTGTGGGGGTTAAAGAAGTGGCAAATTTTACCCCTCCCCCTACTTTTACTCCAACTCCAACCCCAACTGTGGCTTCTACTGAGGAGCTGGAACCTGGAGAACAGCTCATCATTAACGTCTACAAAAAAGCAGCCCCCTCTGTGGTTAATATCACCACCAAAGTTTTGCAATGGGACTTCTTCTTCGGAGTCTACCCAGAGGAGGGTGCCGGTTCGGGCTTCGTTTACGATAAAGAGGGGCATATTATCACCAACTACCATGTGATTGAAGGAGCTCAGTCCATTGAGGTAAGCTTTGGGGAAGATCTTTCAGTTCCTGCTGAAGTGGTAGGAATTGACCCGCCCAATGACCTGGCAGTGCTCAAAGTAGATGTTCCTGCTGACAAGCTGGTTCCTGTAGAGCTTGGGGATTCCTCCACCCTTCAAGTGGGGCAATGGGCCATAGCTATAGGCAACCCCTTCGGGAGGTTTGAGCGAACTTTGACGGTCGGAGTGATAAGTGCTTTGAACCGGACTCTGGAGCTGGAGGATGGGCGGATAATCAGGAATTTGATTCAGACGGACGCAGCCATTAATCCCGGTAACTCCGGGGGGCCACTGCTGGATTCAAGGGGTAGGGTGATAGGGGTCAATACAGCCATAGTATCTCCGAGCAGGGCTTCGGCAGGAGTTGGTTTTGCTATACCAGTGAACGTTTTAAAGAGGGTTGTCCCAGAACTGATAACTTATGGCCGTTACCGCCATCCCTGGCTTGGGGTTGTGGGCTACACTATAACGCCGGCTCTGGCCCGCCGCCTCAATCTCCCAGTAGAGCAGGGAGTGCTGGTGGCTCGCATTTACCGGGGAAGTCCAGCCCATAAAGCAGGCTTAAAAGGAGCCACTGACCAGGTTGTTGTGGGAAACCGCGTAATACTCATCGGTGGAGATATAATAACGGCTATAGATGGTGTCCCTGTAAAAGACATTGACTTCCTCAACGCCTATCTTGAGGATAATACCAGGGTCGGGCAAACGGTGGAATTAAGTGTGATAAGGGATGGGAAAAGCCTCAAAGTAAAGGTGGTACTGGAAGAAGCACCTCAGTAAAGGTTAGGCGAAAGCCTCCTGCTTACCCCGGCAATATAAACCAAAGCATCACCAAAAAACCTCTTTGCCTTGGCTTTATCTGCCCTTTGTGCTAAACTTTTAAGCAAGCAAGAAACTGGAGAAGCCGACTATGAATTACGGGGGTCAAGCGGTAATTGAAGGGGTAATGATGAGGGGAGAGAAGGCTTTAACCATTGCTGTCCGTGCCCCGAGTGGACAAATTGTCCTCCACTGTGAGCCTCTTGACCCCAAGATTTACCAGAGTTTCTGGGCCAGGGCCCCCTTTGTGCGGGGTTTAATAATGCTCTGGGATGCTCTTGTCCTTGGAATAAAGGCCCTCTTTTTCTCGGCCAACGTTGCCCTTAAGGAGGAACGCGCCGAGATAAAGGGCCCCTGGGCCTGGGCCACTGTTTTGTTTTCCTTCTCCCTTGCCGTAGCTATTTTCTTTCTCCTCCCGGCCTTTATAGCCGGCCTTGCGGAAAGATTTATTCACTCTTTTTTGCTTATCAACCTTCTTGAAGGGATAATCAGGCTGGGCTTGTTCCTTGGCTATGTGGCTGCGGTGCGCCTCTTGCCTGATGTTAGAAGGGTATTTGCTTACCATGGAGCAGAGCACAAAGCCATAAATGCTTACGAGATGGGAGCCCCGTTGACTCTCAAATCTGCAGGACAATTTGGAACCGCTCACCCGCGCTGCGGGACAGGGTTTATCCTCTGGGTTGTTGTGGTTTCAATAGTTATATTTGCCTTTGTGGGAAGACAACCCCTTCCCTTACGCCTCCTGACGCGGCTCCTCCTTATCCCGGTAATAGTGATGGTTTCTTACGAAATCATAAAACTCGGACACCGTTACAATCACAACGGTTTAGTGCGACTTTTCCTGTGGCCTGCCCTGGCCTTACAAAACCTTACCACCTGTCAGCCCGATGATGGGATGGTAGAAGTAGCACTGGCAGCCCTGAACAAGCTCTTAGAAATAGAAAAAGGGGAGAGCCCCATTGGCCACGGAATTGATCGTATCACTACTTAAAAAGCAGCCCCTATTTGAAGGACTGAGCGATGCAGAGCTGAGGGAGCTGGCCAGTATCGCTAAAAGCGAGCGTTTCCCTGAAAAGGCCCGGATAGTGGAGCAGGGAGAACTGAAACCTGTGTACTACCTGATCCTTTCCGGGGAGGCTATAGCCCGCTCCGTTGATGAACTCGGGAGGGAAAGGCCGGTCCATTACTTCAAAGAAGGCGATGCTTTTGGGGAAACTTCTTTACTTGTGGGTGAGCCAAGGGATGTCACCGTTATAGCTCGGACAGACGTGGAAGTCCTCTACATTGAAAAAAGCGATTTTGACCGATTATTGAGCCGCAGGCCGGAAATACGAAGGAAACTTCGCCCCCGCCCCGAGGTAAGAAGACTCTGGGAAGCGCCCCGCTACGATTGGATGGTGGAAGGGGAAGTGACCATCTGGCACGGGCACCGCCACTGGTGTGTTCTAATCCCCTGGTTCTTCAAATCCTTACTCCTCTTCTTTTTTCTTGCGCTCATCGGCTTTATTGCTTACAGGTTTAATTGGCTTATATGCCTGGGGTTGGTTTCGGGTTTCATTGTTGTGATTTGGTTTCTATGGTCCTCTCTTGAATGGTGGAACTGGAAATTTGACCGATATATCGTCACCAACAGACGCGTGGCTTTGATAGAGACACTCCCATACCGGGTGGCAGCACGCCAGGAAGCCCCTATTGAGCGGGTCCAGGACGTTTTCACCCAGAAAAGCTTTCCGAAGAGCGTTTTAAATGTTGGAGATGTCTTTATTTCAACGGCAGCCAGGACGCATCCCATAATTTTCCAGAACATAAGCAGGCCGGATGAAGTGGAAAGGATCATCCTTGAGCAAAAAGCAAGGGCTCTCCGATGGGAAAGGGCCGAGGAAAGGGGGAAGATAAGGAGGAAAATGCTGGGAGAAGAAATCCTGGAGTCAACTGCCTCTCCGCAACTTCAACATTCGCCCCAGTTACCGCCCTTCATTTACCCTTTCTTAGGGGAGAAACGAGAGCCGGATCAAGTAACCTGGTATACCCATTGGTGGGTGCTCATGAGAAGAATTTGCCTTCCGTTTCTTTTTCTTCTCCTCATTCTTATTGCAATTGCGCTGATGATCTGGTTGGTGTTCCGGATTAAATTGGGGGCGTGTGCCGGGGTGTTGCTCTTCATCTTATTTGTCGCGTTTGTCGCGGACTTACTTCGGCTTATAACTGTGGGATGGGATTGGGCTAACGAGCAGTATATCGTAACAACTGAGCAAATAATAATGCTGAGGATTACCCCTTGGTTTCCCATTATCCCACCAATAGGGCCTATCTCCAGAATTGATCGCCGCGTGGCCCCTCTAAGTTCAGTGCAAGATGTGACCACCAGCATGAGCGGATGGGGCCGTTTTATAAACATGGGCACTGTTCGTATTACTACTGCTGCACCAGAAGGAGTTCTGGAGTTCAAGAACGTCCGCAACCCATTAAAAGTTCAAAGCACCATTTTTGAGTTCCTTGAACGCTATCGCATAAGAGAAAGGCAGGAAAGGTTTAAGGAAACTGAGAGGCTTTTGGAAGATTGGTTTCTGGCCCACAGGGAGGTTGATCACTCGTGATAATCAGCTATACAGATTACAGGCTTAGGCAGAGGGAATATCTCCTGGAAATAGCCAAGGCCATGACTTCCCGGCTGGACCTTGGCTCCCTTTTGCGCCTTATCTTACGGGCTTCAGCAGAGCTTCTGGCCGGGGAAATAGGGCTTATCGTGCTCAAAGAAGGGGATAACGTTTTCCGCATAAGGGCGAGCTACGGGATGGATCCCAATTTACTTCAATACTTTGAGCCTTTCCTGGCTGACATTTACTTCCTTGAAGAGGGCCTCTCCCTTCCACACCTGGAAATGCGCCTCAGGATGGTCTCCTTAGCTACCGGGATCCCTCTCCGCCAGGTAATAGCACTGCCCCTCGTAGCCGAAGGGGAACTTTTGGGGGTTATTTACGTATTCCGAACCACGGGACTGGCTTTCTCCGAAAACGAGCGTCAAATCTTAGCCGGCTTTGCTGACCAAGCGGCCATAGCTGTGAGGAATGCCCGCCTCTATCAAGAAGTCCTCACAGAGAAACAACGGCTGAGGGCAATAATAGAATACAGTGCTGATGGCATAATGATCCTTGACCCCAATGGCAAGGTAGAGGTTTTCAATCAAGCAATGAGCCGGATGACCGGGATAAAGCCGGAGAAGGCTTTAGGCAAGCCCTGTTATGAGGTCCTGAGGTTGAAGGATTCCAGAGGCAATGACATATGCCGGAGAGAGTGCCCTTTTCTCAAGGCTGAAAGCCCTGAGCAGCCTTCTTACCTGGAAGGAGAAATCCATCGTGAAAATGGGAAACGCATCACCGTGAGCATAACTTACGCTCACCTGGCCGATGAAGAAGGAAATTTGGTTAATATAATTGCAAGTGTGCGGGATATAACCCGCATAAAAGAGGCGGAGGAGCTCAAATCCACCCTCATATCCGCCATATCCCATGAACTTAAAACACCGGTAGCCATAATTAAAGGCTACGCTAATACTTTGCGGCGAGAGGATGTACACTGGGATGAGAAGACCATAAGAGAAAGCCTTGCTGCCATAGAGGAAGAGAGCGATCGCCTCAGCCGGATGATTGACAATATCCTGGAAGCATCGCGGGTCCAGGCCGGAGCTTTAAAGCTGGAAATGGGGGATGTCTGGATCCCCAGGATAGCCGATAAGGTGGTGGATTACTATCGCCGCCAGAGCCCGAAGCATAACTTTGAAATAGCCTTTCCCCCGGATTTTCCGGTCATCCTGGCCGATGAGGAGAGAATCCGGGAGGTCCTGGAAAACCTGGTGAGCAATGCCGTAAAATATTCCCCAGATGGTGGGACGGTCTGGGTGGGTGGATGGGCGGACCAGGACAGGGTTTACGTCTACGTTGTGGATCAGGGGGTGGGAATACCGGAAGAGGAGCAGGAAAAGATTTTTGATCGTTTCTACCGGGCCGATTCCCCCCTCAAGAAGAAGACCAAAGGGGTTGGCCTGGGCCTTTATATAACCAAAGCAATCGTGGAAGCCCACGGAGGCAAAATTTGGGTTGAAAGCAAACCGGGCAAAGGGTCCAAGTTCATTTTCTGGCTTCCGAGGCGTTAGTTTAGTGGCCCTTTTAGCTCTTATACTCCTTCTTCTAGCATTTTTTCTGAGGGAATTCCCACCTTTGCTTCCGGAGGAGAAGGCCAGGGGTATAATTTTAACCTTTAAAGGGTGGGGACCTTTAATCCTCATCGTGCTTCAGGCCCTCCAGGTTTTCTTAGCCCCAATACCTGGCCAATTTCTTGGAGCAGCCGGTGGATATGTTTTTGGCCCCTGGCTTGGGACGTTTTACAGCATGGTGGGGACTGTGCTGGGGTCTGCCGGGGCTATAATCCTTTCCCGTAAATTTGGGCGCCCGCTGGTAGAACGGTTTGTGCCTAAAGAAAACCTTGCCCGAGCAGATGAATTGGTTAAGAAGGCCGGCCCATGGTTTTTCTTCCTGGCCTTCCTTCTGCCTTTTTTCCCCGATGATGCCCTCTGTTTCATAGCGGGGCTTTCTTCTATACCGATACCGTTGCTTTTAATGGTGGTAACCATCGGGAGGCTACCGGGAGTAGCGGCCTCGGCCTTTTTGGGGGCGGGGATCTCTCGTCTCCCCCCAGAGTTTGTGGCCATTATCCTGATTATCGGTTTGCTGGTTCTTTTAGCCTACTTTGTGCTTCAGCGCCGCTTTCAAGTTCGCAATCCACCTGACAATTGAGGCAAAAATTTCGGGATCACGCCCTTTGCGAGTCGCTCCAAGGCCATCCACATCGGGAAGGGAGAGGATGGCGGGAGCAGCTTCAGGGGATACGCTGCCTCCATAAATTATCCGAACTTCCTCAGCTATTTCCCCGAAGCTTTCCCGCAGCTTTTCCCTCAGAAAGGCACATCCTTTGCCTATGTGCTCTATTGAGGCTGGCTCTTTAACCCCTATTGCTCCTTCGGGTTCATAGACGAAAACAATGCGTTTGACCTCTTCAGCTGAGCATCCCCGCACTATGCTTTTTAACTGCCTTTCAAGGAAAGTTTCCGGTTCTCCGGAGTAATCAATTGGTTCTCCTACCAGAAGGATGGGGTTAAGGCCAGCGTCAAGAGCGGCTCGCACCTTGCGGTTCACAAGCTCATCATCCTCGCCGAAGTGGCGACGGCGCTCCCAGTGCCCGATCATCACCCACCTGCATCCTGCATCCACAAGAAGCTGCGCGGATATTTCCCCGGTCCAGGCCAGACCGGGGCCAGGGTGTAGGTTCTGGGCTCCGAGCTGGACTTTGCTTCCTTTAAGCTCATGCCAGGCTACGTAAAGAGCTGTATAAGGAGGGCATATGACTATATCCACCCTCTCTTCAAGTTCTCTCACCAGGGGAAGAAATTTCCGGATAAAAGCCACGGTCTCCGATATGGTCATGGACATTTTCCAATTGGCCAGGGCAAAGGGCTTCCTCATAGCATGAGGAGCTCCTCGTAGGTTTCTTTAAGGGCTTTGATTATCCGTTCCCATCGGTACTTCTCATTTACCAGCTTAAAAGCTTCCTCCCCAAGCTTTGCCCTCTCCTCCTCATTGCTGAGAAGTCGGCAGATGGCTCCGGCAAAGGCCTCAGGCTCATCCGCCAGAAGGAGATGAAGGCCGTGCCTGAAGGGGTAGCCTTCAGCCCCAATAGTAGTGGAAACAACGGCTTTTTTCATCGCCATCGCTTCCAGAATCTTGAGCCGGGTACCTCCACCCATCCGCACAGGGACCACGAAGATTGAGGCGAAAGCAATATAAGGGCGGATGTCTTCAACATAACCGGTTATAACCACATCTTCCCGACCTAAAAGGGTTTTCAAACGAGGGTGAGGATTCCTGCCCACCACGTAAAAACGCGCCTGAGGAAATTTCTCCCTTACCCTTGGGAGGATTTCACCAGCGAACCACAGGGCTGCATCCACATTAGGCCGAAAATCCATTTTCCCCGTGAAGACTAAAGCGTAAGGGCTCCACCCATCTATTGGGGGGGCCTTGGGTGTAAAATTGGCGTAAAAATCTACATCCACTCCATTGGGGACAACTTTCACCTTGAGCCCTGGCACCAGCTTGCTCAAAGCTTCCTTATCCGCTTCCGAAACCGCTATTACCCGGTCAAAAGTGCGGCAGACCGTGGCCTCGTATCGTGCCAGTTTGCCCCACTGCAGGAGGGAGTAAAGGGCAGTTCCCCAGTAGCGAGGATAGTGGATGTCGGTTTCAAAGGCTCTTTTTTGCAGGAGATACTCTGCATTCTGATCTCCAAACACGAGGCATGGCTTTTTACCCTGCCTTCGTTTTGCAAGCCAGAGGCCATATTGGGCTACTTCTATTCCCTCCACATGGACAATGTCATAAGAATGCATTTCTATTAGCTTCCTGAGTCGCTCCAGCAAAAGAGGGGAGGCTTTGCGGTAGACCACATCGGGTAAGGTGGAAGAAAAGAGCCAGAGGAGGCGCCTGGGAATGGAATGGAGTGGGCTTGGAACAGCCTCTACAACGGGGCAAATCTCCTTCAGCGGTTCAGGTATTGTGCGTTCTGGACCTTCGTAAAAAGTCAGCAGGTGGATTGTGTATTCGTCGGCCAGATAGCGGAGGAGGTTATAATTGCGGATGTTGGTGCCCTGATGGGGTGGATATGGCATTACCGGCATTATGGCCAAAAGCTTCCTCATCCTTCCTTCAGCACCTTCCGGTAAACTTCCAGAGTTTGTGCTGCTGTCTTTTTCCAGGAGAAAAGGGAGGCCCTCTTCAGCCCCTTCTCTTTTAATGCTTGAGCAAACTCGGGCTCTTTGAGTATGCGTCTTATAGCCGCAGCCAGGGCTTCCTCATCTTCAGGATCTACCAACATTGCAGCACTTCCCGTCACCTCAGGTATGGAAGACACATTGGAAGCCACAACAGGCAACCCACAGGCCATCGCCTCAAGAATCGGAAGGCCGAAGCCTTCGTAAAGGGCCGGATGGGCCAGGAGGGAGGCTGCGTTGTAGAGGTATAAAAGCTTCTCGGTGGGGACAAAACCGAGAAAGACGACATCCCTGCGGAGGTTGAGTTTATCAACCATCTCAAAAACGTTTTCCGAAAGCCATCCTTTCCCCCCCACCAGGACAAGTTTTACTTCTTCCCGACATCGCTCCCTGACTATCTTGAAGGCTTTAAGGAGTGTTGGCACATTCTTACGGGGCTCTATAGTGCTTACGAAAAGGATAAAACGTTGATCCAGTCCGAAAAGCTCCTGCACCTTGCAGCGAGCCTCCTGGGGATCAATGGGCCTATAAATTTCCTCCGCAGCCTCATAGACCACCGTTATCTTTGTTTCCGGAGCGCCCAGGCGTTCCACCAGATCCTTCTTGGTCCATTCGGATACGGCTATTATGTGATCTGCCCTTTCCACAGCCTCCTCAATCTGGCTGTAGTAACGGATGCTCTCCTTGGTCAATATTTGAGGGTAAATGAGGAAGGCCAGATCGTGAACGGTGATGACTGAAAAGCCCCGGAAATGAAATGGGGGTATGAAATCGGGGCTATGAAGAAGGTTGATTTTGTGGGGCCAGAGCTCCATTGGCAAGGTGATTTGTTCCAGCCGATGGTGAGAGGGGGTCCAAAGGTGGTAAACCTTGAAGGGGGGGGTAACCAGTGGTTTTTTATCCTTACGGCTCTGGAATACAAGAAATTCTTCTGGAGGGTTTAGCTCCCTCAAGGCTTTTACCAGGTTAATAACATAGCGGCCTATCCCTGCCTTGCTGTAATAAGCCATCCGGGCGTCAATCCCGATCCTCATGGTAGCACCACGCCTTCTAGTTTGAGAAGTTTCCTTTTGAGTTCAACTCCGCCGCCGAACCCTTTGAGGCTTCCGTCGGAGCCTATAATTCTGTGGCATGGGATAATGA
>Ga0105163_1000925_pt1 | contig 16358 bp, 13 predicted proteins | sample JNZ110809AmetaG_FD_81531 | JGI IMG/M metagenome (GOLD analysis project Ga0105163, IMG submission 81531) | Hot spring microbial communities from Jinze hot spring, China to study Microbial Dark Matter (Phase II) - JNZ 110809A | ecosystem: Environmental > Aquatic > Thermal springs > Hot (42-90C) >... | reverse complement strand
GTTTTACACTAACTTTTCCTCCAGTGCAGGAAATGAGAAAAAATGAAATTAAAACGAGAAAAAATTTTTGCATCTTTCATTTTCAATATATTGTTGAGGTTTCAGGTTTTACTCCAGTTACGATTTTCACGCTTGCACTTGCTCCTATTCTGTCTGCACCGCTTTTTATCATTTGAAGTGCTTCTTCATAGCTTCTTATCCCACCGCTTGCTTTTACACCCATTGCAGTTCCAACGACTCTTCGCATAAGTGCAACATCCCCAGCTGTTGCTCCACCTTTGCTAAAACCAGTTGATGTTTTAACAAAATCAGCGTTTGCTCTTTTTGCCAGAAGACAAGCTTTTACTTTTTCTTCATCTGTTAAAAGTGCTGTTTCAAGTATCACTTTGACGAGGACATCTCTTTTATGTGCGACATTTACAACCGCTCTTATATCCTGCTCAACATACTCATAATATCCTCCTTTTAACATTCCGATGTTCATAACCATATCAACTTCCTGCGCACCGTCATCAATTGCTTTTTCTGTTTCAAAAACTTTTGTCTCGGTTCTATTTGCTCCCAGAGGAAATCCAATCACAGTGCAAACTTTAACTTTTCTTCCTTTCAAAATTTCGGAAGCAAGTTTCACATAGCATGGATTTACACATACGCTTGCAAATTGATACTGTATTGCTTCAAGACAAAGTTTTTCAATATCCTTTGGGGTCGCTTCTGGTTTCAGCAATGTGTGGTCAATTAGTTTTGCGATATTTGTGTCAATTTCTCCCTGTTCAGTTACACCAAGCGTTGCGCTTATTCTTTCAGCTCCGTTTGAAATTATATTTTTCACTGCTTCTTTTTTATGAACTACACAATAGCCACAACCGGCGCAGGGTTCTCTTGGATCGCAAACACCTCCGGGTATTTCAGGCGGTTGATGGGTTTTCTTGACTTCAAGTAAAAGTTCTTCAATTATCCTTTCAAGGTATTCCCTGTCCATTGAGATTGTTTTTTGTTATTTTGGTTTAAAAATACAAATTTAAAGCAAATTATTCAACAAGATAAGCGTAGTTTTGGCGCAATTTTTCAAGTGTTAATTTGAAGTTCTCATATTTTTGTCTCTCTCGGTCAATGATTTCTTTCGGGGCTCTTGAGATAAAGTTTGGATCATTTAGTTTCTTCTCTGTTTCCGCAAGCATAGCTTCAAAACGTTTTATCTCCTTTTCAAGTCGCTTCTTCTCAACTTCAACATCAATTAAACCTTCAAGAGGGACGAAAATTTCATCGCCTGAGACGACAGCGCTTGCCGAAAATTTAGGTCTTTTGAGATTTGAACCAACCTCTACATTTTGAACCTTTGCAAGTCGTTTCAAATACGGAATGTAGTCATTTATCAAGGTTTGTTTCTTTTCATCTGCTACAGAAATTAACACATCGCACTGTTTTGAATGTGGGACATTCATTTCACCACGGATCGCTCTTATTGCCACGATGACATCTTGAATGAATCTCATATTTTTTGAAATTTCATCGTCAATCCATTTTTCATCCGCAGTCGGGAAAGGCTGAATCATAATGCTGTCGCCATCTTTTCTATCGCGCAAATTCTGCCAAATTTCTTCCGTTATAAACGGCATAAATGGATGTAACAATTTGAGTGCTTCTTCAAATATATAAATGGCACGACTTAACACCGCAACTTTTTCTTCTTCTGAATTTGGAGCATAAATTCTTTCTTTTATGATTTCAAGATACCAGTCGCAGAAATCATGCCAGAGGAAATCGTAGATTATCCTTGTTGCGTCGTTAATTCTGTATGTTTCAAGAGCTTGCGTTAGTTCAAATATCGTTTTGTTAAGTTCGCTAAGTATCCATTTATCTGCAAGGTCAAGATGTTCAAATTTTAATTCTTCTTTTAATTCAACCCCTTCACAGTTCATTATCAAAAATCTTCCAGCGTTCCAGATCTTGTTTGCAAAGTTTCTTCCGATTTCACATTTTTTCGTTGAGAAAAGAATATCTTGTCCAAGCGGGGCAAGATAAACAATTGTAAATCTTAAAGCATCGGCTCCGTATTCTTTTATCACATCAAGAGGATCGGGAGAATTGCCAAGTGATTTTGACATTTTTCTACCAAATTCATCACGAATTATGCTTGTGAAGTAAACTTCTTTAAATGGAATCTCACCCATAAATTCAAGCCCAGCCATTATCATCCTTGCAACCCAGAAGAAAATTATGTCAGGACCTGTGACAAGTAAATCAGTGGGATAAAAATATCTTAAATCTGGATTGTCTTCGGGCCAGTTTAAGGTTGAAAATGGCCAAAGCCACGAGCTAAACCATGTGTCAAGAACATCTTCGTCTTGTCTTATTTTCGTGCTACCGCATTTTTTGCAAGATTTTGGCTCTTCTCTTTCAACCATAATTTCACCACATTCATCGCAGTAATAAACAGGAATTCTATGTCCCCACCAGATTTGTCTTGAAATACACCAGTCCCTTACATTTCTCATCCAGTGTTCGTAAACCTTCACCCATCTTTCGGGGTAAAATTTTATCTTTCCATCAAGAACAACTTGAAGTGCTTTTTCAGCAAGTGGTTTCATTTTTACAAACCATTGATCTGAAAGATACGGCTCAATTATCGTATCACATCTATAACATCTCCCAACAGAATGAGTATAATCTTCAACTTTTAAAAGATAACCCTGTTCTTCAAGGTCTTTCACAACTTCTTTTCGTGCCTCAAATCTATCAAGCCCGCGATATTTTTCGGGGACATTTTCGTTCATCTTTGCGTGCGTATCCATTGCAACGACAAATTCAAGATTGTGTTTCATCGCCATTAGATAATCGTTCGGGTCGTGGGCTGGTGTAACTTTAACGGCGCCAGTTCCAAATTCAATGTCAACTATTTCATCAGCAATAATTGGAAGTTTGCGACCGACAAGTGGTAATATTGCAAACTTACCAATCAAATGTTTATATCTTTCATCCTTCGGATTCACTGCAACTGCGGTATCGCCAAGCATTGTTTCAGGTCTTGTGGTTGCAACAGTTATAAATTCGTTTGAATTCTCAATCGGATATTTTATATACCAGAGTTTGCCGGATTGTTCTTTATATTCAACCTCATCATCTGCTAATGCAGTGTGGCATCTGGGACACCAATTGACGATATATTTGCCTCTGTAAATTAATCCTTTTTCATAAAGCCGTATAAACACTTCTTTAACTGCGTTTGAAAGTCCCTCATCCATTGTGAATCTTTCCCGTTTCCAGTCGCAGGATACACCGAGTTTTTTTAATTGTTTTATAATTGTATTCCCATATTCTTCTTTCCATTGCCATACTCTTTCAAGAAATTTTTCTCTACCAAGGTCTTCTCTTCTTAAACCTTCCTTTGCAAGTGCTTTTTCAACAACATTTTGTGTTGCAATCCCGGCGTGATCAGTCCCAGGAATCCAGCAAGCTTCATAACCTTGCATTCTTTTCCAGCGGATGTAAATATCTTGAATTGTATTGTTGAGCACATGCCCAAGAGTTAACATTCCAGTTATGTTCGGAGGTGGCATTACAATTGTGTAAGGTCTTTTATCAGGGTTAACCTTTGCATAAAAATAGCCATTTTTCATCCAATAGCCATACCATTTGTCTTCAACTTCTTGTGGGTTATACGCTTTTGCAAGTTCACGCTTTGCCATTTTTCGGGTTAATTTGTGTTTTTGTTTTTAAATTTATCTACTCAAAATCAAACTTAATGCAGTTGTTAATTTCAATATATCGTTGTTTGCCTTTCTTAGTCTTTCAGCGAGAACCTCCGCAATGTTTTTGTATAAAACATATCCAATCTCATTGTTCTTTTCAGCAAGATTTATAAAATCGTTTTTGTGAATTATTGCAAATTTACAGGGCTTTCTTTTATCACCGTCGCCGTCCTTTCAGCTCGCTCATCAAATAAAACCATTTCTCCAAAAAAAGGAAAACTTTCAGATGAAAGTTTTGTCAACGATTTTTCTTTCTGACCAATTTCAGAACCAGGAAGTTTTAAGACAAGCGTTTTTGAAACTTCAACCTCTCCATCAAGAAGTATGTAAATTTCATCTCCAGCTTCACCTTCTTTTATAACCGCCGTGTCTTCTTCAAATTCTTTAATCTCAATTATTTCTTTCACAATTTTTAAATGTTCTTCTTTCAAACCTTTGAAAATCGGAATTTTCATCAAAAGTTGCTCCGTTATCTCCATTATTCACTCGGTTATATTGCCAATTAAAATTGCATCCTCTTTTTCTCCAATCACATAATCAAGCGGTGGATTCAAATGTAATCTGACATAAGATGATTTTATGTTCAAGCCAGCTTCTTTTAATTTTCGTTCAATGAAAGCATCAATTTCGGTGTAATCGTGAGAGAGGATGTTTTCAAGCGTAATTGTTTCCTCATCGGAGATAAAGCCGATGAGAAGATAATTCTTCTCTGTCTTGAAATAATTGAAAAGTTCTGAAAAAGTTTTTCCGATAAACTTTGGTGGAATCTTTTGGCGAAAAATTTTGAGATTTGATTCCTCGTTAAAAATTGATGATAAAACTTGAACTATCCCAGGCGAGAAAATTTGTCCTGCGATAAGCGACGGAAGATAATCATTGCTTATTATTATTTCGTCAGCGTTTGCTTTTTTAAGATTATTTGCGTTTTCACGATTAATTATTTGAGCATAAACTTTTATTTTCGGATTCAGTGATTTTATGTTAAGAGTTGCGATAAGAGTTTTTTCATCTGATGGATTTGGGGAGATTGTTTCGTCAGGTAAAATTAAAACTTCTTTTGCAAATTTTATATTTGCTCGTTCAAGTATCACCTCTTGAGTGAAATCGCCACGGACGAATTTTATCTCAATGTTTTTATAAATTTCGTTTAAATTTTCCACTTTCTCTGGTGGCAAATTATTTACGAGAACAACTTGCAACTTTCTTTTTGCGTAGAGATTGTTTAATGCTTTGAGCAATCTTTCAGTGTCGTTGTTCCATCCGCATATGACGAGATGATTTGTTAAGTCCACTTTTTCAAGTCCTTCTCTTTCTTTTATCTTTTTCGTCACAAAAATTGATGATACAGTCGCTGTAAACATTGAAACCAAAATCACACCGCTGAACATAACCAGAAATCCGATGATTTTCCCGAGCGTTGTTTCTGGGACTTTATCACCGTATCCAACGGTTGTCATCGTGACAATTGCCCACCATAGACCGTCAAAAATTGACGAAAACTGACGATTTTTTGAATTTTCAGCAAGATAGACTGTTGATGATGCAAAGAATAGCACGACAGTTATCAAAAATAGAATCCGAAAAAGTTCGTGATTCCATATTATTTTTATCGCTTGTCTCAAAACGGGCTTAAAAATTGTTTTATTTTATCAAAAAATTAATCACTTTATCAGAAAGTTTCAAATTTATCGCAATCAAGCGAAGCGTATCGCTTCAACTGGTTCAATGCGTGAGGCGATGTATGAGGGAATTAGCGTGGCAAAAAAACAAAGAAGAAGTGTCACAATTGAAACAAGTATGAAGTTTTCAAGTTGGAGCAAAATCGGAACGGAACTCATCAAGTAAATGTCTTCTGGAAGAGAAAGAGGTTTATATTTCAATTGAATTGAACAAAGAACATAAGCAAGTATATTTCCAAGAATTGTTCCAGCGATGCCGATGAAAAGTCCTTGAAAAACAAAAATTTTCATAATGCTTTTTGAATTTGCTCCCATTGATTTAAGTATTCCAATTTCTTTTGTCTTTTCAAGAACCATCATCAGAAGAGTTCCAATTATATTAAAGACAGCGACAATTATTATCAATCCGAGGACGATCGGGACAGGTTTCTTTTGAAGTTCAAGCCATGCGAAAAGATTTCTATACATTTGATACATTGTTCTTGCGTAATATGGATAACCGAGTTTGTCTTGAATTAGCAACGCTGTTTCGTCAAGATAGTCAACATTTTTAACCATCACATCAAAACCGCTCACTTTATTCCCGAGGTCAAGAAGGTATTGTGCATGGTTAAGGCGAACATAGACAAAAATATCGTCATATTCAGCCATTCCAGTTTCGTAAATTCCTGAAACCTTGAATTGTTCAACTTTTGGAGATGTTAAGTATGGATTATCTGGATCAATTGCAAGTATTACAACTTTATCTCCAAGTTCAACTCCAATTTTGTTTGCAAGTTTTTTGCCGATGATGATTTTTGGCGTTCCATCGCTTTCGTCAAAGTCATATTTGCCTTCAACAATGCTTTTCTTTATTATTGAAAAATCATATTCGGGCAGAATTCCTTTTAAATAAACTCCTTCAATTGCATAGTTTGATCTTATCATCGCTTCTCTTCCTGCGAATGGTGAAACGAACTTAACATTTGGTATTGTCTTTATCTTCTCAAAACTCGCCCAATCGTCTTTATCAAAATATCTCACATCAAATTTTGAAACCTGAATGTGTGAAGTGAAACCAATTACTTTTTCTTTCAATTCCTTTTCAAATCCATTTGATATTGAAAGTGCTATTATCAATGCAGATGTCCCGAGCATAATCCCTATGGTTGCTATCAATGTGATGAATGAGATAAAACCAGTTATCTTTGTTGATTTTATGTATCTTTTCGTGATGTAAAGTTCAAAGGACATTTTTAGCGCAGAATTTTATTTCTCAAAATTTAAAATTAAGCAAGTAGAAAAGCAAGATGAAGAAAATTGAATTTGCCAGTTGCAGTAAAGATTAAAATTTGTTAAATTTTTAAAGTGTTTTTTCGTTCTTTCAAAAAATAAATCATAGGGGAAATGGGTTCACAAAGTGTTTACATATCGTTGCTTGGGGTTTTAACTGAAATAGTTGTGCTTGGTGCAATTTGGTATGTATATCTGCGTGAAAGAGAAAAGGAAAAATATCTTTTATTTTGGATGATTGCTTTTTCATTGATCTTTTTTAGCGAGTTTGTAATTGTTTTGTTTTATTCGCAGGTTTTAAAATATGGAATTTTTTTAAAAAAAGTCTTTCTGATAACCGCAACATTTCTTTTGATGTGGGGAGTTTTGGGTTTAAGTTTTAGAGAACAATTTAGATATAAGGGTTTGTTTGCAATTGCAGTTTTATTTGTAATTTTACTATGCATCGCATCAGAAATTCATTTCAAGGACAGATGGAAATATATTGTTTCGCTTGCATTGATACCGCCTGTTTCAGTTTACTCTGGTTTGAAAATGATTTCAAGAGCGAAAAGATTAATGTTTCCATCGTATAAAGTTTTTGGGTTTGCGATAATTTTATGGGGGATTGTTCCAATTTCTCATTTTATTTTTGATTATCTAATTAACAAACCTTCCTACTCTTTGTTGTTAAGATACTCTGTTGAAGAATTTATCGGGATATCCATACTGGTTTTGGTGATAGACCGATCTTTTGCGAGAGCGATCCATATAGAAAAGTTGTATCGCACGATTACAGATACAATGAATGAAGCGCTTGTTTTACTTGACCCTGAAGAAAAAATAATTTACATTAACAATAGATTTTGCGATTTGATGCGTTGTAAAAATCCTGATGCGTTGAGAGGAAAAAATTTTCTTGATTTCGTTCCAGAAAGATTTAAACAAATTGTTGTGGAGAAAACGAGAATGCGAATGCTTGGTGTCAGCGATACATACGAGATTGAACTTAAAGATATGGAAGGCGGTGTTCATAATGTTATCATAAGCGGTGCGCCATATTATGACGAGTTTGGAATTTTTAAAGGAACAATTGGAGTTATACTTGACATAACAGAGAAGAGAAAACTTGAAATTGATTATCAAATGGCATCAAAACTTGCAGCGATAGGTGAACTTGCTGCCGGGATAGCGCATAACATAAAAAATCCATTGCAAGGAATTATACTTGTTGCTGAAACTTTGAAAAGGAAAAATGTTGAACCATATTGGGTTGATATGTTAATAAAACAGGCGGAAAAAATTAACTCAATATTGAACAATCTTCAATTCAAAGCCTTTATGGATAGCAGAACCGATATTCAAGTTGTTGATTTAAATGTCATTTTAAGAGAAGAGTTGAAATTTTTGGAGGCACATAGATTTTTTAAGCATGAGATTGAAAAAGATTTTAACTTCACAGACGAACCTTTGCCCGTGCGTGGAATTTACAGCGATTTTTCGCAAATTTTTTCAAACATAATTAAAAACGCAATTGATGCTATGTATAGCATGGAGAAGAAAATTTTAACGGTTAAGACATATAAAGATGATGGGTTTGGAGTTGTTGAGATCGGTGATACAGGAGTTGGAATTCCTGATGAAATTTTGCCCAAAATCTGGGATATGTTCTTTACTACAAAACCAACTATTTACACGAGAAAGGGTGATGAACCAGTTGGCACAGGTATAGGGTTGGCGACGGTGAAGCGATTGCTTGAAAAATACAATGGAAGGGTTGAAGTTAAAACGAAGGTTGGGGAAGGGACAACATTTATTTTAAGATTTCCACTTGCGACAAATTCAAATTAAAGTTAAGGAGGTTTAAATGCTAAAAAGATTATGGCGTGAATTTGTTGATGGGTTTATACTCAAGCATCCAGCGTTATTTTCTGCGGTGATAATTTATCTTTATTATCTTTTTACAACGCTTGATCTTTTTAAAAGAGTGAAAGAGGGCATCGTTTCAATTTCAGATATTTTCACGCATTTTGATTCTTTGCTTTGGATATGGGGGCTTTCTTATTTATTTGTTAAACTTGTAAATTTACAGGAGCAAAGACACAAAGAGGAAAAACAGCGACTTGAGATGATAAAGCAATATGAGACGCAAATTGCGAAGTTGAAAGCGTTGAAGGACTTTACATTCTCTTTGAGAGATTTAATTTATAATCCGCTTACGATAATAATGAGCGCATCGGCGAGAATTGAGAGAAGATTTCCATATGATAATGAGACATTGAGAGATGTCAGAGCGATTGAACAGGGTTGCAGAAGGATTGAGAAACTTTTGATGGAAGTTAAAGAGTTTGAGGAAAAACTTGTCATAGGGGAGGAAACGGAAGAAGCATTGCTTCCAGCATCACAACCTGAAACATCTCAAACAAAGCAATCATAAAAGAGGTGACAATTCTTGTTGTTGATGATGAGAAGGAATTGCGAAACACTTTAAAGAATGCACTTGAAAGCGAAGGTTATGATGTTATAACTGCTGAAAACGGTCTTTCAGGGATTTTGATGGCTCAAGAGAAAAAACCTGATTTAATTCTTCTTGATATAAGCATGCCTGTAATGGATGGGTTCACTGCGCTTTTTAAGTTAAAACAAAATCCAGCAACGAAAGATATACCAGTTATTATTTTAACAGGGCAATATGTTGATGAGGAAAATCTTGAGCGTGGTTTCAATCTTGGTGCGGTTGAGTATCTTTACAAGCCGATAAAATTTACGGAACTTATATCACGGGTTAGGTCTGTTTTGAGATTGCGTTCACTTGAAATTGAAACGAAGAAAATTGAGTTAATGACCGAAAAATTTTTCATCGGTGAAATAAAGAAGATATTTACATCGGTTAAAGATGTTATGGAGTTTTTAATCGGAGATGAAAGGATTGGGGATGAGATAAAAGTTTTACTTTTAGAAAATTATAAAAAAATCAAAAATGTTTTTGAACTTGCGGATTATTTTTTGAAGTTGAGCGATATTTCCGCTGGCGTGGAGCAATTAAAAATTGAAAATTTTGATTTTAATTTGCTTGTAAAAGATGTCGTTGAGGGCATAAAAAAGAAATTTGATGCAATTGATTTTGAGTTAATTTTTGCGAGGGATTCGCTTGTTAAAGGTGATCAGGAATGGTTGAGAACTGGTTTTTCTGTTCTATTTGAGGCAATGGCGGAGGCGATGAACTATAAGGGCAAAATTAACATAAGCGAAGTCGTTAGAGCAGGAAGCGATGGGAAATATCTTTTCGTAACAGTTCGTGATGAGGCGAAAAAATTGCCAAGCGAGGTGGCGAAGTTTTTGTTTAATCCATATTTGATTTCGGGTTATGAGTTTAAGCCAGATTATAATTTGATGGCGATGAAAATTTTTCAAAAAGTCATTGAATTAAATGGTGGCTCTATAGTTGTTGAACCGTCGGAGCAGGAAACTGGAAATAAATTTATTATCCGCCTTCACGCAGTTTAATTATGCTGGTTTTGAATCCTTTCTTTTTTCCATCGTGTAAAAAACCATTTTTAAAAATCGGTTATTTTGCTTGATTATTTTAAACGCTCTTGGTATATTTTGTGTAAGTTAAACTTACGCGCAACATTTTGAGAACGGAATGAGAAAATCGGCGATACTTGAAAAAAAAGCAAATTCTGGTTTGACATCGGAATTTAGAAGGACGATTCTTGAAAATGGAATTAGGGTTATCTCCGAGCGTGTTCCTTATGTCAGAAGCATTTCCTTAGGGGTTTGGGTTGATGTTGGTTCAAGAGATGAAAACGAGAAAGACAACGGTATCACGCACTTTATTGAGCATATGGTTTTCAAAGGGACAAAGAAAAGAAACGCAAGACAGATTGCCGAATTTATTGAGGACATCGGGGGATATTTAAACGCATTCACGACGAAGGAAAATACCTGCTTTTATGTCAGAATTTTGGGTGAGCATCTTGAAAAAGGAATTGAAGTTCTTTCAGACCTTGTTCAAAATCCTGTGTTTGATAAGAGAGAGATTGAAAAAGAAAAAAGCGTTGTTTTTGAGGAGATAAAGGATGTTGAAGATGATTTTGAGGAATACATTGGCGATCTCCTTGAGTATCATATTTTTTATCCACATCCACTTGGGTTTCCGATAATTGGAACGAGAAAGACGGTTGCTGAATTTACGCAAGATAAACTTTTTGAGCATTTGAAAAAATTTTACACTCCTAATAGAATTGTAATTTCAGCCGCTGGAAACTTAAATCACGATGCGCTTGTGGATTATGCTTTGAAGTATTTTGATTTGAATTTGAAAAATGGTTTTTATCATAAAAGAGAAAAGCCAGAGGTAAAGAGAGCGAAAAATTATGTTATTGAAAAGCCATCAAGTCAATCGCATGTTTGTATCGGGACTATTACATACGGAGCAAAAGACCCAAGGCGAGATCATGTTCTATTGCTTAACACTTTGCTTGGTGATGGGATGAGTTCAAGGTTGTTTCAGGAGATAAGAGAAAAATATGGGCTTGTTTATTCAATTTATTCGTTTTATTCAACTTTTAATGATTCTGGGGTTTTCGGAGTTTATTTTGCGTCGGATAAAAGAAATGTTGAAAGGACGCTTGATTTGATTTTTAAGGAATTTGATTCGGTTGTTAAAAAAGGAGTTGATGTTTATGAACTGGAAAGAGCGAAATCGCAAGTAAAAAGTTCGCTGTTAATTGGACTTGAAAGCATGTCAAACAGGATGCAACGACTTGCGCAGATAGAATTTGTTTATGATGGGAAATATTCAAGCGTTGATGAAATTATTTCAAGGATTGAGAAAATTCAACCTGATGAGGTTCAAGAGGTTGCAAATGAAATTTTAAAACCAGAAAATTTCACGAGGGTTATAATTAATCCTTCAAAAAAGTCAAAATAAATCTGGAGAGAAAATATGATCATAGGCGTTCCGAAAGAAATTAAAAGGATGGAGAACAGAGTAGCACTTTTACCAGCAGGTGTTTCCATCCTCAAAGCACATGGTCATACTGTTCTTGTTGAAAAGGGAGCTGGCGTTGGAAGTGGTTTCAGTGATGAACTTTACAAAGAAGCAGGAGCAGAACTTGTTGATGATCCAAGGGAAATTTACGCAAAAGCAGATATGATAGTTAAAGTGAAAGAGCCGATTGATTATGAGTATGAGCTTTTGAGAAAAGATCAAATAGTTTTCACATACTTTCATTTCGCAGCAAGTCGTGAGTTGACGGAAGCGGTTATAAAGTCGGGTTGTGTCGCAATTGCTTATGAGACAGTTCAAAAAGATGATGGAAGTTTGCCGTTGCTTGAACCGATGAGTGAGATTGCGGGGCGAATGGCTCCGCAGGAAGGAGCAAAATATCTTGAAAAAGCAATGGGTGGCAGAGGAGTTTTGCTCGGTGGTGTCCCAGGAGTTGAACCAGCAGATGTTACGATAATTGGCGCAGGTGTTGTTGGGACAAATGCTGCTAAAATCGCAGCTGGTCTTGGAGCAAGAGTCACAATTCTTGATGTCAATCTTCAAAGGTTGCGTTATCTTGACGATATTATGCCGAAAAATGTTATAACGATGGCTTCAAATGAGTATAACATAATGAAAGCAGTTAGAAGAGCTGATGTTTTGATTGGTGCAGTTTTGATACCCGGAGCTAAAGCCCCAAAACTTGTCACAAAAGAAATGGTTGCGCAAATGAAAGAGGGCTCTGTGATAATTGATGTTTCAGTTGATCAAGGTGGTTGCGTTGAGACGATAAGACCAACGACACACGATAATCCGATTTACTTTGAATATGGAGTTGTTCATTACGGCGTTGCAAACATGCCCGGAGCTGTCCCGAAGACATCAACGATCGCCCTTACAAATGCAACACTTCCATACATAATTGAACTTGCTGATAAAGGTTTTGAAACGGCGATTAAAACGAACAAAGAATTAAGACGCGGTGTTAACATTATAAACGGAAAAGTCACGCACATCGGTGTTGCGGAAGCTTTTGGGCTTGAATATACACCAATTGAAGACCTTTTTAAACTTGATTAAATAAACAAAAGAACATTGAAAAAATGGCAAAAATAACAATAGATGGAAAAACAGTTGAAGTAAAAGACGGACTTACAATTTTACAAGCAGCACAGGAAATCGGAATTGATATTCCGCATTTTTGTTATCATCCTGCGCTTTCAATCGCTGGAAATTGTAGAATGTGTCTTGTTGAGGTAGAGAAGATGCCGAAACTTGCGATCGCTTGTGCAACGCGCGTGATAGATGGAATGGTTGTTTATACGCAGAGCGAAAAAGTCAAAAAAGCAAGGCAAGCGGTTCTTGAATTTATACTTATCAATCACCCGCTTGATTGTCCAATTTGTGATGAAGCTGGTGAATGTAAACTTCAAAACTACACATACATCTATGGTCCCGGACATAGCAGATTTGAAGAAGAAAAAGCACACAAACCAAAACGTGTTCCGCTTGGTCCAAACATTGTTCTTGATGTTGAAAGATGCATAATGTGTTCGCGTTGTGTTAGATTTTTTGATGAAATAGTCAAAGACCCGCAATTGACATTTACTCAAAGAGGTGATAGAGTTGTTTTGACAACTTTTCCAGGAAAAAGAGTTGATAACCCTTATTCAATGAATATAATTGACATCTGTCCCGTTGGAGCTTTGACATCAAAAGATTTCAGATTTAAAGAGAGAACTTGGAACATGACCGCCGTTGAAAGTGTATGCCCGGGTTGTGCACGTGGTTGCAATGTTTATCTGTGGGTGCGAAACAATCAAATTTTGAGAATAACACCGCGTGTGAATCTTGAAGTTAACAGATACTGGATGTGCGATTACGGACGATTTACTTACAAACCTGTTAATTCTGATGATAGGATCAAAAACCCAATGATTAAAGTAAATGGTGAACTTGTTGAGACGGATTGGGAAATAGCGGTTGAAACCGCTGCGTCAATTTTGAAAAGTGTAAAGCCGGATGAGGTTGCTGTTTTAGGTTCTGCTTATGCAACAAATGAAGATAATTATCTGCTTCAAAAATTTGCTAAGTCAGTTTTGAAAACGAAGTATGTTGATTTTTTGAGGCATGTTAAAGATGGTGATGAAGATAACTTTCTGATCCGTGCGGATAAAACGCCTAATTCTTACGGTGCTTATCTTGTTGGGGTGAGGTCAAATAATGGTTTTGGATTTAATGAAATTGTTGAAGGTTTGAGGACGAAAAAGTTTAAAGTCGTTTATGTTATGGACGACGATATCGTCTTAAACGATGAAATTTATTCATTGCTTGATGAAGTCAAAGTAATAGTTCACGCCACGAATAAGAATAAAACAGTTGAGAAAGCAGATGTTGTTTTTGCGAGCGCATCTTTTGCGGAAAAAGAAGGAACATTTACGAATTTTGAAGGTAGAGTTCAAAAGATAAATATCGCTGTCTTGCCAAAAGATTACGAGCCGTGGATGCTTTACAAGCCCAGAAAATTCGGCGAAGTAAAACCGAACACTGGTGAAATAAACAAAGCAAATCTCGCTTTATCAAGATTGTTTAAATTCGGAACTCAATTTGACAGATGGGCAAGTGGAGAGAGAAGAAATGTTAAACCGTCGTGGTGGGTGATTATGCAGGTTGCAAATAAACTTGGTGCTAAATTTACATACGCAAGTTCATCTGATGTCTTCAAAGAAATTTCCGAAACAATTCGTGAGTTCAAAGGGCTGTCATACGATTTAATAGGCGATGAAGGAGCAATGATAAACAAAAATTAAAATTGGCAAAGCACATGGAAAGCATCTTAATAGCAATTTTAAAAGCGATAATTTTTATACTTTTGTTTTTGACATTTTCGGCGGTTTTAACATATGTTGAAAGACGAATTTCTGCATTTATTCAAGATCGTCTCGGTCCAAATAGAGTTGGTCCATTTGGCTTATTTCAGCCAATTGCGGATGTTGTGAAAATTATTTTCAAAGAAGAAATAATACCTGCAAATGCGGACAGAACTTTACACACACTTGCGCCGATAATTTCTCTTTTCGTCGCTTACAGCGTTTTTGCTGTTTTACCGATTGGAGAAAAACTTGTGATTGATGGTAAAGAGATTAAACTTGTCCTTGCAGATGTGAATGTCGGATTTTTGTATATACTTGCATTGAGCTCACTTGGAGTTTATGGAGTTACATTGAGCGGATGGTCATCAAATAACAAGTATTCACTCCTTGGCGCTTTGAGAGCTTCTGCGCAGATGATAAGTTATGAACTTTCGCTTGGTTTATCGCTTGTTGGTGTTGTTCTCGTTTCTGGCTCTATTCAAATTGATGAAATAATAAGATCGCAGGCAAATGTTTGGAACATTTTTTATCAGCCAGTTGGATTTATAATTTTCCTTGTTTCGGTTTTCGCAGAAACCAATAGATTACCTTTTGATCTTCCGGAAGCAGAGCCAGAACTTGTGGCTGGTTATCATACTGAATATTCTGGAATGAAATTCGGTGCTTTCTATCTTGCTGAATACACAAACATTATAACCGCAAGTTTGCTTGTCACTGCGTTTTTCCTTGGTGGATGGTATTTTCCATTCGTTGATATTTACAGCGGTTTAAATCCAAATCTTTCTGCAATTTTGCAGGTTATTGTCTTCTTTGGCAAAGCAAGTTTGATAATTTTCCTCTTTATGCTTGTTAGATGGACATTGCCGAGATTTAGATATGATCAGTTGATGCGTCTTGGTTGGCAAGTTCTTTTGCCACTTGCGCTTTTAAATGTTCTCGTCACAGGGCTTGTGAAAATTCTTCTTTAAAAATTAATTCAGAGAAAAATTATGACGCAGACAAAAATAGATGGAAGAGCAAAAACTCGGGAGATAAAGAGAAAAGCAAACTTGAATTTGCTTGAACGACTCTATCTTCCCGAAATTTTCAAAGGTTTAAGCATAACATTTAGGCAAATTTTTAAGCCGAAATTTACATTTGAATATCCCGATGTCAAATGGCAACCCCCGGCTTCATTTCGTGGTCGTCCTGTTCTTGTCGTAGATGATGAAACGGGAGTTGAAAGATGCGTCGCTTGTGGTCTCTGTGCAAGGGTTTGCCCAGCGCTTGCAATTGAAGTAGTCGCAGATGAAACTGAACTTGATAAGGAAAGATATCCGAAGAAATTTGAAATAAATATGTTGCGATGTATTTACTGTGGATTGTGTGAAGAAGTTTGCCCTGAAGAAGCAATCGTTATGAGCAAAGAATATGAACTTGTCTTTACAAGCAGAGAGGAAGCAATTTTCGGAAAAGATAAACTGTTAACCCCAGCGTCAAAGTTGAAAGATCGCCTTGAATTCTTGCGTAAAATGAGGTAAAAACAAATTCTGTTTTCCCATATGGAGGATGATAATAACTCAATGTCGTCTTGTCTGAATTTCAGAAAAATTTTTCTCGTTTTTTTGCTTGTTCTGACTTTAATTTCGGATTCGTTCTCGCAAAGAATTTCACTTATTCAATCCCCAAGTGAAGTTGTGAGAGGTGATAAGTTCTCCGTAAAGTTAAATCTTATTGCAAATCCAGATGATACGCTTTATGTGGTTGTTTCCATTGATGGCGATGTGAATTTAAATTCTGCATTTTTATTTGATGATTCACTCATTAACAT
>Ga0105163_1000922_pt1 | contig 16387 bp, 10 predicted proteins | sample JNZ110809AmetaG_FD_81531 | JGI IMG/M metagenome (GOLD analysis project Ga0105163, IMG submission 81531) | Hot spring microbial communities from Jinze hot spring, China to study Microbial Dark Matter (Phase II) - JNZ 110809A | ecosystem: Environmental > Aquatic > Thermal springs > Hot (42-90C) >... | reverse complement strand
TATGCTAGGTCGTATGCTGATCTAGGGGGCATCCACCAAATGTATGGTCTGAGGTATTCTAGGGCTTCAAACCCATTTTGAACCAGCTGAAAGGTTAAACCCAACGAGGGCCAAAGAAACCATGTTCCACCGAAGGCCCCCATTATTATTGCCGTAAATACAAAGGCAAATTCGCTCGCATTTAAATGGATTTTCTTACCCGTCTTTGTCGATATAAATCTTAATAGAGCATTTATTAGTGTCAAGAGAAACATGCAGGGCAATACATTCCCTAAAATTCGTGGTATGACACCCCACCAGCCCCATCCAGCACCGCTACCATCAACGAATGCATAATAGCCAGTTATTGCAGCCGCTATACTTGGATGGAAGCCAGCCCAAACATTATAGAAGCTCACGATCAAAGCCACTATCACTGATATCACTAACAGCTTTACTGGAAAACGGACAACTACCTCAGACAACTATCTTCTCACCCCGGTTTTTACTACAAAATAGTATAATTCCTAATACCATATATAAGACTTGCGGGTTTCTAAAAATTACTGTTCTAGAAGGAACTTAGACTCGATCTGAGAAGCGCCGCCGCTCCACTCAAGTATCATTCTCCTAACAAGTCTAGTGGTTGCGTACACTGCATCTGATTGTATTGAGAAGGTTATAGGGGAGCATTTGAGTTTAATCTGCCAGAATTCTTCATTTTTGGGTAAAGTTAATAGAAGTTCATTAAATGTGCATGCTCTGACCATGCCGTCAGGATACTCGTATCTAAATATTAATCTTCGGATTTTTTCACCGTTAACTTCTTCCGTCTCAGTCGACATTATATCACTTATGACAATGGCGCCTTTACTTTCTCTACTTAACCATTCCTCGGAAAAACTAATGAAATTATCTATTAGGTCCTTCTTTATCTTGGAGGGTATTTGAACCTCGTATTCTCCTCTACGCGCTTCGCTCTCAAGCCTAAATCTTCTAAGCATTGATGGCACAATTATAAATGCACTCTTATATGCTGGGTATAATCCTCCTAAACTGGCTACTAAAATTGATGTCGCAATAGATATGACGCCCCATAAAGCGGAAACCTTCTGCTTAACTTGGAGGCCAACCTCCATCATACCTAGAACCCTATAACCAGCTAAACTTAATGGGTAGCCTATACCGCTGGCTATTAATCCTATTATTATGGCTTCTGCTAGGAAGACTATGGATATATGAGTTGGGTTAGCTCCTATAGATGAAAGGGCCATAACCTCTCTTTTCCGGGCATACACCAATGAAGTGAAAGATAGGAAAATATTTAGTAGTACTATTGTCATGGGCACAATAGCGCTTGTTCCACCCTTAACTTCAAGCATACTCCCAAACTCAGCCAAATATACCTTCGATATAAAGGTATACCATGATGAAATCCCTAAATATCCAAATTTCGTGGCTATCTCCTTAAATAATTTCTCATCAGCGTCAACTATTATTGATATAATTCTTAAATCAAATTTTTCAGCGTCGTTTAATGAGACAAGTATGACCTCGTCACTTCTGACAGGGGATAATGAAACTATTATTTCTCCCTCCATCGATACGTAAGTATAGACTTTAGATGGAAGTATGATCCTGTTATCTATATCTCTGAACCCTAAAAGACTGTCGGAGTCTATAATGCCAACAACCTTATACTCTGAGCCCCTAAAGTAAACATTCGAATTAAGTGTCACATCTAACTCGGATGCTAATAAGCTCGATATAACGATTTCACCCTTACTTTTGGGAGGACTTCCCGATATTAGTTCACTTAAACCTATATATTTATATTCATCCTCGGAAAGGGCTAGGATTCCATAAATTGGCTTCCTAATTCCGGACTCTGAGATTAATTCGCCTAAAATGTTATCAGCTAAAATTGAAGAGTACCTAACATATACGTTTTTAACATTCTCCTCACTCTTAACCATCATTTCGATTTCTGATGGGATGGCAACTGGCATCTTGTATATTGATTGTCCAACAATAACTCTGCCGATGTTTCTGATGAGGAGACCTTTATATCTAGGTTGAAATGGCTGTTCGGTGATAATAACACCCTCAACGGAAGAATATGATGTTAATACAACTATTGCGAAAACCATTATTAATGTTGATACAATACAGAGAACTGTCTGGAATCTCCTCCTATGCATGTTACGCTTAGCCATAGAGAACGAGGAAATTATGGCGCTCATCGTCGCCACACCTCTAGGAGAAGGTTTCTCTCTAATAAGTTTAGGTGCGAATTCGGCAAGTGAGAGAATTATTAAGGTTGAGATCAAGATTGACAGAAGAGTTAACTCGTATGGGTATAGTTTAGATCCCGGGTAACTAAAGTATAAAGAGAGCAGCAGGATAATATATATTACTGCAAACAAAGATATTTTAATAGATCTTTTTTCAGCAATAAAATATGAGAGACATACTGAAAATAGTGTTGTTAAGGCTATCATAAATGGCATTGAGCTTGAAGCCTCAGCATAAAACTCTTCTATTGTAGTTTTAACTCGCTCAGATAAGAATTTGATCTGCTTTATATGGGAAAATGCGCTTAAATATCTTCCAGCATCTATATCTCTTTCAGCAATCTTCAGCAGATCATTGCATCTGTTAAGATCGCTTTTCTCCATCTCTAAATAGAAGCCTCTGTTCTGAGCTTCATTTAATGTTAAGCTGGCGAGATCTATTCTGTTCCGCGATTCACTTAAAGATCTTAATAATGTTTCTTTAGAAAGATCTTTTACAATGGTGCTGCCGAAGGTTAATGGCGGTATTTCCATATTTACCGTCCTAGTAACTGTAGAAACACCCCTTTCAGTGGCAACCCTCCATACTCCCTCTATAACTAAAGTTACATTGCTGTTAGACGGGACGTAGATTAGGTTTGCACTCCAGTTGAGAATTTGATTTCTAGCGGATACGTCTAGCGGATAATTGCCATACTTTGTTATGTTGCCTCCCGACGGAGAGGACAATAAAGATAATCCAGAGGTGATTTGTACACTTATAGCTATGTACCGGGCAGGATAATCCATGTCTATATCAAAAAATTCTCCTTCAATTCTCACAATAGCGCCCCTTACAAGTTTAATAGTAAATGATAAATCCTCTCCGACTTCTTTAGTAATTAAATATATTGGAACATAGGGTTTCTCATGATGAGGATTATAGATATATATTGTGTAGGGTTGACCAACTCTCACTGAACACTCGAAAATTCCAGATTCATTAGTGATTGTCTTTATCACATCATCCCAATAATTGCCCCTAAGAACCGCTACAGCACCATTTATAGGTTCACTTGTACTGCTATCTAAAACTAAACCTATAACTTTTCTTTGTTGTTGCGCAACACAGGTCTCTGTTACGCCATTTATTAGAAGTGAAATAAGAATTAAAAACGCGAGAAAAACCGTAACTTTATTCATTTTTCATCAACTCCTTAATAGGGCAATATCCATAGTGATCTAGAGGCAAAAATTATTGCTGTTCGAACAACTAACCATATGGATGCACCGCTCGTTACAGAGCTCCATAGTAGATATCCTGCTCTAGTAGCTCTTTCCGATGCGAATTGAGATGATCCACCATTAGATCCGCTACTACCAAACACCCTAGACATTATGAGAGTTCTGAATAATGAACCGAAAAACTGCGGTATTAAACTAGCATAGGTTGCATAGTCGGATGTTAAGCCAGATAATATTGAGATCGGCAGCCAAGGCATCTTAAAGAAGAAACCGGAGACAGTTACTGCTGATCCAAGGATTAAGCCGATCATCACTAGGTTTGGCTTAAAGATTGAGCGTGTTGAGTACAGGGTTATCCATGTGGATGTATCTATAACTCTTCTCTCCCAGACAGCTGTCATTGGATATAATGCTGAGGGTATCGGAGCAATCGACCAAAAGATGCTATGGAAGATCATACTAACTATTAAACCAGCCAATATTGTTCCAATATGCAACAACACGTAATCTCTAAATCTCACACCCAATCTATAGCACTGCAGGAAGATACCTGTCCATCCGCCGCCTCGATTCAGCTCTATTAATCCAACTCCAGTTGTTGGTGTCGCGAACCATATATTGATCGGTGGGCGGCCGCCAGCCCCAAGCATAAGGAATGCTTCTGTAAGGTATGGTATTGTTGGTGGGCTGTAACCTGTTACGCCTATTAGCCCAGTATTCAGGTAGGAGAGAATAAATGATATTGAGAGCATCATTAAGAAGAGCTGTGGGAAGGGATATCCTGTCAGAAAGCTTACAACTCCGGTCACTAGAAGAACACATAAAGTATAAATCCCGAAGAGTTCGAGCCCTATTCTCTTACCATTACTTTTTAGCGCGAAGATTCTAATTAGGCTCCTCGGTTTTAAGAAGATGGGTATTAAAGCGACGGCTAAAGCGAAACCAAAGATTATACTAAGCCAGAAGTTTAGTGTACTATAGTAAAGTATTTCTTGGCAGCTCATACCCCCAGTCCAACCTCTCAGAATCAAATCCGGTGATGGCGGTATTTGGCGCCAAATACCATAGCTAACCAGTAAATGATTACCCACAAAATGCGTAAGTATGGCGGTAGCTAACATAACCGCTGTTACACGAACGGGTAATATTAAACCAGTAAAGAAGCTTATTGGGGATATAGCTAAAGCGGCGCCTGGAAAGCGCGGCTCAACCAAATATCTTAAGTCATAGATGAAAGCAGATAGAGGGGCTAAACCTATTTGTTCAGATACTCCCAAACCAACTCCTATCATTAAACCAAACAAGAGTACCCTATTCGCATACTCCTCCCCTCCACCACCTAGAACCCTTAGGAATTCTACCGTTGCTGACTGAACCGGAAACGTTAGCTTCTCCTCTATTACCCTTAGCTGGAAGAATAGTCGTCCTAGACTCATTTCCATGAACATGGGTGCAAGAACAGCCACAAATACTAATAGTATGGGTGTTAGCCATACTGGTGAGATCAGGCTTCTAAAACCATTATCCACCATCATTATGGCTTCTGGTGGCATCCACCACTCTGGAACATCGATTTTAAATACATATCTCCATTGACTCTTAGTAAAGAAATACATCCAAATAATATTCGTGAAGACTGTAGATACGGCTATAGCACTGTTAGCAGCCGTAATAGCCAGCATCTCCTTGCTCGTTAAAGGTTTCCCCGCGAGCCTAAATACTTCAGATAAAAATAGGAGTATGATATATGAGGATAGAATCACGCCCATTCCAATAGCTAAGCCTCCCCATATGGACATTGGTTGCACTAAAGCTAAGCTTAAAAGTAATGCGAGGAAAACTCTCCAGGTAAATATTCCTTTCTCTTTCATCCGACTCATAACTTTATCTAACCCCCGTAAGCTTTAATCCGCTCATAGTATTTCCTTTTATCTGAGTCGCTGAGACTTCTCCATAAGAGTATTTGGAATCTTATATCGCTTATGAAAGATTTATTGGAAATTATCCAGCCTGATCTTGGACCCGATAATCTCTTCAGCGTAATATTGAATGATCCATCATTTTTAGAGTACCTCAGATCCATGGCCTGAATGATACCGTGATCCCAAGGAGCTAGCTGAACCTCTGCTCCAAGGTTTGCGCCATCACTTTCCCTCTCCATTTTATAGTCCAGCACGTGATAGGAGCCTACTCTCATCGAAGCCCTATAATCTAGATATTCCTTAACATACTCCATGAATGCCAATGCATCCTTCTCGTTAGTCATTCTTAGTGGTAATGGAATATTCCATGTGTCCCCAACAGGCTTAGTTGATATCCTCCATCTTCTTTCTAGGGATGGGGTTATCATTTTAATGGTCTTAAAGGCTGGATAGAGCGTTGCTGGAATCATGCTTAAGAGGGATATTGCGAGTATTACTAGGGTGCTTGAGGCTGAATAGTTCAAATATAATCCTGTTGCTGAAATATTTAGCGCTGACAAAAACAATGTGAACAGCATGTTTAGCGCATATGCTATTGTTCCCCCAACAAGACTGTAAATTGCAGCCTCTAGGAGATGCATCTGGATAATGTTGCTGGGGGATAATCCAAGCGTACTCATAACAACCATATCCTTCAACCTCACGACAACTGAATTCAGCATCCCGGTAAGAAGTATTAGGGCTGATATACCTATTACTATGGCTACACCGCTCTCACCCATTATCCTTATACCAGGATTAACAACCATCATCCATACTTGATCATCTTTACAGTAAAATGCACGAACATTGGATGCCAAAACTATTTCTTCGGCGAGTTTTACTAGGTCTACGCCTTCCTTAGGTTTGAATGCAATACTTCTAATGCTTGGTGTTGGCATAGCTAACAACATAACTGCTTCCTGAGTGACATATACTCTCGGCTGCACAATCTCTTTAGCAAGATTGTATGGAATTAGTATTACATATTGGGGTGGCACGCGACCTCTTCGGAACGGATCCGTTAAATCTATAGGCGTTAGCTGAATCCTATCTAAGTCGTGAATCATGCTCATTAGGTTTGAATCAAAAATTCCTTTAACTATTAACTTGATTCCCAGAACATCTATTGTATCGCCTCTATGTAAATCTAGTGCATCCGCTATATAATCGCTTATAAGACAAGCTCTATAATCTTCCGGATCAAACCAAAAGCCATCTTTAAGTATACCCTCATTGATTGTAAATTCTTTTTCCTCCGGAGGAATCGCTACGATACCTCTCAGCAAAGCTCTTTTCTCAGTCGGCTGCCCATCAACATAGATCACTCGGGTTATATAGGATTCCCCTCCAGGCGGATATATCCACGCTCTGATTGATATCGTCGCCTTATCCTCAAATAATTTAGTAAGGAAACTTACGGTTTCAATCGGTATAGGCTCATAATTGCTCTGCGCAAGTAAGATTCCCTCATAGGTGTTTATTCCTGGATAGGGCGTCGTTGCTGGCCTTACACCTATACTCACTGTGGAGAAGTTGAGTAATGAAAAGCAAACCATTGTTATTGGGAAGAGTGTTAGAAATGTGATTAGCCGCCTTCTACGCATATATCCCAATGAAGTCCCGGACAGACTTCTAAATACACCAACTCTCTCAAACTCAATAAAGTGTATTCCTAACCTCTCTTTCCTGATAACTTTAAGTTTACCATAGAAATTATATAGGACTATTAATGAGACTACTAGCCCTATTATTAGGGCTATATATCCACTCAACGTCATACTAACGTTTGTAGCTAATATGGAAACTGGATGAACTATCATAAATATTGTTAGTAATAGCGCTGTCAAAACTAGAGTGAGAATTATTCCGCTATTACCATGCTCCTCCTTATACACCATTCTGATGAAGAGATAAGATGCTGGTAAACTCATTAAAATATAGAGAGTGAACATCTGCAGGATATCCATAAGGAGGCTTCTGGTGGCAGTATAGGCGTTATTTGAGTAAAGCCAAGATAAATATGCCCTAGCCATTGCTCTATCAATCTCACCCCGTTTTAGGTAATTAAGAGCTAACTCAATATTTGCTTTTGAGTATTCATGGAAGGTTAGGGCTAGAGCTTGTGTAGAAGCATTGATATGCCTATATGGGCTCAGCCTATACTCATTTAGGTTCCATGTCTCCTGCGCAAATCTTATCGGCGGATATAAAACTCTCATATACTCTCCGGAGTATAGATAGAAGCCTGATCCAACTAGCGATGGTTCCGTTATATTTGATATGATACCGATTGTTGATACTTGAGCCCTCGTTAGATACGCGACTCCAATAGCCATAACCTCTACTGGAATATTAGATGGGGCAAATAGTACCGTCGCATATGGATTTGATTCACCAGCGTAAATATAGGGTTGTGGCAAATAATGTGTTCTCGCATCAAGAAGCGTGAATCCTACTTGAGCAAATGGGCTTACCGAAATTTCCATCCCATAAATTTCAATAGCGCTAATATTGTAGCCGATAGAAACTGGCAGAATATTCGTCGTATTATGGGCATCGATAATAGCATAACCACCTATCATGAAAGGATTCATTGATCCAGGACCATCATATGGACCTATAGATATTACTTTACCCTCATCATTAAATTCGTAAACTCTAACGCGGCATAGATCACCATATCTTATACCATTAAAGGAAATTTCGCCTTCCTCATTAGTTAATCCAGCCATAACGAATGGGAATCTGTTTTCGCCTCCTCGGTAAGATCTATAAGCAAATACTAATATATTCCTCACAGGATGATACTTGGCTTCTGTTAAATTATATCTGAAGACCCTTACAGATAATTTGCATAAACCTATATCAGGCGGATAATACCTAGTATACCTTGGAGTTGAAATAGTGCTCCAGCTCTCAACGGAAAGTAATCTTGATAGCATGCTGGAAATTAGCTTTATTTGCGGTATAAGATTGTTATAGTCAATTGTGTCATATTTGTCAAAGGGAGTTAAGAGATATCTGTAGTAAGATTTAACTGTTCTAAAAACTATTCCTAGACCACCAGATATAGTCCAAGGTTCAATATCATGTATTGATGGATAGGCTTCTCTAGCCTCTCTTATAAGATTTCTTACAGTGAGCTCTAGCTGCTCTCCGGGTATTGCTCCAATTAATATATCATAAAACTCGTATATTTCGCCAGCAGAAACTATACTGCGATAGACATCATTTAATAGATTTTTAATCCAGCCGTATCTGGCAAGAATACCTGTTTCAGTATTAACTATCCAATAGCCGAAGCCAAAGTTTCTTACAGATAAAGCCTTACTCTCCGCTGAGATATCTAGTTCAATCATGAGAAGTATCTTGCTAGCATCATCTTTACCTGCCTCCATCTCTATTAGTCTTCTTTCAGCAAAATCTCTGCTTCCAGCTAAGAACTGCCAATGTCCACTGAAGGCCGCTAATATAACACTTCTCGGCGGAGGATTATTAGCTAGAATTCTAGCAAGCTCCAAGAGTAATGATATTCCTATAGAATCTGTAGCTCCAGGCGATAATGCTGGAACAACCGAAAACGAGTCATAATGTGCAGCTAACACAATATATTCTCTTCTAAGCTTAGGATCGCTTCCATAGATAGTAGCAATTATGTTTTTAGCCCTAACGTTCTTCCAAACCATCTTATAGGATAATGAAACAGTTTCATTTTTCTCGTAGGCTTTTCTAATTAAATCTCTATACTCGCCCTCCACATATAATCTTGGAAAGATTGACGAGACATCTGAAATCTTATATTCAGCCGCTACTCTAGGTATAATGCTCTCCATATATGGTTCCAGAAATATTACGGCTTTAGCTCCTAAAGCGGGAAGTAATGTCCATTGCCACAGAGACTCAAACTCCGCCACTGCAATACAGCCACTTAAATTACCCCTTAATTCCTCAAGCTCCATCCTACCCAAATAAATTAGCTGACCCGTAAGGTTTTTAACGCTCCCCGTGTTTCCTCCTAAAGGATATAGGGCATGAGCTGGAATCTTTGTTCCATCCGAAAACTCTATATAGGCATACTCCTCAATCGGAACAGCTACCTCATATTCTTCAACTGTAATATTCAATTTTAGGTTCCTTAAGTAGGATTCTATATAATCGGCTGCCTCGTAAAATCCAGGATAACCAGTAAATCTCGACTTAAGACTTGTGAAAAATCTAACATAGGAATCTATTGTCTCAATATTTATGTCCTTAATAAACCATCCAGTTTCGGCATACTGAGGATTTGCATATGATAAGCTTTGAGATAACAGGATTGTTAACGATGTAATTAGCATGAGTATTACAGGAAGACCATACTTCTTACGGATACACTTCAACATTCACATCAACTCCAGAATATGTATTTACCAATTTATAAAGTGTATGTGTAACATCCCCCTCAACTATTACTTCAACATGAAAGATCCAAGAATACCTGCCAACCCTAAGGGTTAATGTTCCTCTGGGCGTAATCTCTCTCTCAATAGCATAAGGCTCCCGACTCAAATCCTGACCAGTCCAGCAAAGCTTCCCCTCAGGTACGCCAACTACAGCCACATGATCAGTCCATACATTTTCTTCACCGGTATACTCAAGGTTCCATGGCCACTCGAATCCCGTGAACCACCTTTCAGTTGTAATATGCCAATACTCTATTGGGATCACGGGATCATTGCAAACTCTTGTGATTGCAACGGCATGTGTAGCATTTATGCATGCCGCAACAGGATGTTTTGCCCATAGGTCACTACCAGGCCAGGGTGGGTGATAAATATCAGATAAATCTGTTATGAAGAAGCTAGCATTCTTAACTATTAGGAGGGGGATAGCTAAGTATCCGGTTCCATAGGGATTATAGATTTCATAGCCGCTCCCAGGAGCCGCTCCAGGACCCATATTAAATTCCCTGTTTACATCAAGAAATACTTTATATAAAATTATTGGATTGTTATGGGGGACAGCATAGAATTCATATGCCCATCCTAAGTCGCTTTGCATTTTCCACTTTCTGGCATAAACAGCTAATAGTGGTCCATTAGACTCTATATAAGTGGCAAAGTTATCTGAGTTAATGATAGTCATAGGTCCCCAGTATACTAATGAAATGGTTAGTAAACCGCTTTTCAGATCATGTCTTGATCCACGGAATATTCCAAAAACCTTCGCATAATTTATTTTATTGTTTACATCACCAACCCAGTCTATCTCTCCCCTATAACCTTCATTCTCATTAAACCTGACTTTAATTACCCCATTATTTATTAGGACGAAACCTGACGATTTATCTAAGTTAAGCGGATTATTTTCTTCTAAACCCTCCTCATTAAGCCTGATCATGTAAGAACTTTCTCCACGAGCTGGTATAGAGGCTGGAAAACTTATAGTTGCGCTCTTAATGTATCCGCTTTCATATCTCACTATTCCCCAGACTTGACATATAATTGGAGCCCCATCTTTATAAACAGCCATTTTAGGCTCCTCAAGCTCCCCATCGCCAAATATAAAGTCAAAAGAGATCATACTATTCCATTCATCATCATTTAAATTCTGCAAAATAGCCTTGAGTGAAGAAAAATTAGGCGCATCAACATCAACTTTTTTCTTTCCCTTATCAGTCTCTATTGTCACAGAGTACTTCACACTATTCCATGGATAAAATATTTTAATTGTTCTTACACTTTTGGGGGGTATAAGGAGATTTGTTGGAGATAATTGGTTCCATGATTTTTCATCCACAAGTACTCCGCTTACTGTAACATTTTCATCACCTGGATTCCTTATGTCCACTTTTATAGTTCTTACTATTCTCCAGCCGTAAGTTTCAACTATGCATTCAGCGCTAAGAATCTCAATCTCGTATGCTGACTGCATGAAAAAGAGCATATATATTACTGCTACAGAAATTATACTTACTACTGAAATTATAAGGGTGAGCGGATGTTTTAATGTAACTCTCACCCAATTGCCTCCAGTTGATTCGGTTGGATTTAGTTTTAACAGTAATTTTCGTCTTGAGAAACTTAGTTATTCTAAGCCTGATATTAACTTTTCTCAAAATTGACGAAAATTGCAGAAAAAGGCATAATAGGTCGAATTTTAAGAGGAGATCCTAAAGTATACTCCATATTCTTCAGAAACAACTTTGCATAATGGTATGAATTTTATGTCTTTTTCCTGACCTCTTGTTTTAAATGCTAATGGTTCTCCCGGAATCAGCTCAATCCAGCTCTCTAAGTTATTTTTGTCCCCTCTGAAAACAACTTCCTCGGATGTTAAACCAGCCATTACAAGTGGACCATACATTATTGCAACAAGATTCTCATCGTCATTTATTGGTTCAGCATATAGGCTCATTGGCATTATTACATCAACTACATCCTTATTTTTCCATTCTCTCCTTAACTCAACAAATGTGCTTGGAGCTGCCTTAACCTCAACATTTTCTCCATTCACCTTTATATTGATGCCTTTCTTGACCCACCAGGGCACCCTAATTTTAAGTCCAAAATAGACCGGCTCCTCAGATAATTGTATTGTTAAGTGTGTAGCTGATTCCTCTGGATAATTGTTTTCCTGTCTAACTCTAATTATAGCCCCAGAGTGGCTCCAGCGGACCTCAGATGGTATAAATAAGTTCACATATATATTGTCATCATCGTGAAAGTAAATGCTGCTCGCTAGATCCGCAAATGCCTGCACACCAGTGCCATAACAACACCAGAAGGAATCTGTAGGTGTACCGAACCTCTTCTTCGAACCAGTCTTCAATGGTAAGAAGTATATGAACATACCATCAGCTGGATTCTGCGCTGCCAGTATTCCATTAAACAGCGCACGTTCATACATGTCTCCATATTTTGCATCACCAGTCCAACGTAATAGGTATCTGCAGAGGCGCATCCAATTATAGGTTACACATGTCTCCTGGTTCCATTCTGAAAGCGTATCCTTAAGTTTGTGAGGTTCGCCCCAAACTTCGCCTACTGTGCTTCCACCAGTAGCGTAAGTCCTGGTTCTGGCAATAATCTCCCAAAAGTTCACCGCGATATCCCTATATTTCTGTATGCCAGTAATCTCGTAAGCTCTAGCGGCCCCATGAATTTTAGGAATAGTGGTATTGCCATGCACCTTCGTTAAAACGTCTTGGTTCTTAGCTAATGGATCTAAAATTCTCTTATGCTCAAATTTTTGGGCAAGAGATAAATACTGTGGATCACCTACTTCAGCGTAAAAGTCGTATAAGACCTCAGGCATTCCACCAAACTCAACATTTAATATCTTCTGCATCCATTCATCAGGGATCTTTTCCACGCGCCTCCTAATATAGTCAACCATGCCTTTCATTATTTGAAAAGCCAGCCTATTCCCCGCGAACTTATACATTTCATAAAGACCCATCAAAACCTTATGTATTACATAGTAGGGTGCCCAAATTTGACCCATTTTTCCGCTCTCTAAGATATCGAAGAATTTTTCCGGTATTGGACCTACATAGCCATTTCCATTCTGTTGCTGGCATCTTGCCAGCTCCATCACTATTGAGTCAGCCTTATTCTTTATCTCTCTATCACCGGTTGTTGCGTAGATGCGGGCGCAGGCTGATAGGAAGTGCCCTAGAAAATGCCCTCTCAGGGAGCACGTTGGATGCTCCCAGCCACCATATGGTTTACCCGGTCTTGTAAGGGATTCAGGTCCATGATACTCCCAATGTGGAAGGGCGGCTTCAAATCGGTATGGATAGAGTAGGGAATCATTATCCAAGCTTAAGAGATAATTTCTATTGACATCGAATCTCGTCTTAAACATGCTGTCTAATAATTGCACATCACCATAATTGAATGCCTCAATCTTAATTGCCCCAGCGCTCATATCCCAATCCTCCGGGGGAGCTCATGATCCATTCTCCTTTTAACGCTAATAAATTTTTATCCAAAATGGGCTTTAGCAAAAATAATTTGTTAGTTTAGCGGTGCTTAGTCTTCAATGAAACATTTTTAAGGAAGATAAGGAATTTACTTGGAAACAAGTGATATGAGTGCATAGAAATGACATATAGCGCTAAACAACCTTCTAATGATTTGAAGCAGATTAAGGCAGTACTATTTGACCTATTTGATACATTACTCTTAATTAGGGTTAATGAAAATATTGGCGAGAACTGCTTAAAAAGCGTTTACAAATTTTTAAGCACCAATGGGATCAATGTTTCCTTCAATGATTTTAGGCGGGTGTACTCAGAGGTGCGTAGCCAAATATATGAGAGGATGAGTAGGAATTTTGAGGAGCCGCACTTTAGCGTCAGAGTCTCGCAAACCCTCATTAAGCTAGGCTATAATTATGATTCAAAGAGCAATATTGCAAAGGGGGCGGCTGACGCATATTCGGAGGAATTTTCACGTTATATTTATTTGGATGAGGATGCCATTCAAGTCCTTCGGAGCTTACGTAGCGATGGACATAAAACTGGCGTCATTTCAAACTTTGCCATACCAGAATGCGTCCATAGACTAACTACAATATATGGGTTAAGGGAGCTCCTAGACATAATTGTTGTTTCAGCTGAGGTGAATAAGCGTAAACCAAGCCCATATATCTTTGAATATGCACTAAATCTTCTAGGAGTTAACGCCTCAGAAGCAATCTTCATCGGTGATGAAGATTGCTTCATCGGTGACACACCCGACATAGACATTAGAGGAGCAAAAAATGTCGGAATGAAAACAGTTCTTATAGAGAGAAAGAGCAGCAGTCTCAAAGAGGAAGATAAACCAGACTTCACGATAAAAAGATTAAGCGATATCTTAAAAATACTTAAAGGGGAATAAACCGAAAACTAAAATATAATAGTCCTCCTCAAAAAATCAAGGAAAACATCCCAATCCAAAAATCTTATTATTCACAGATAAATTAACTTCAATGATTAATGAAGACAGCCCCGGTGGCTTAGCGGTTAGAGCAGCGGCCTTGTAAGCCGCGGGTCGCGGGTTCAAATCCCGCCCGGGGCTCCAACCGGGAACCTACGGTTCCTAGGTTACCTCCCTTTTCGCTAAATACGGTTTCTAAGGAGTTTAATGTCTGAACTAGAGCATTTTCACAAACCTTAGAGATATTTAAGCCTAGTTTCTTCGCCTTCTCCACAATTTCAGGGTCAAGCGTAATAACCACATTCTTACGTTTCACCCGTTTACCTTTGCATACAAAGGTTTCCATTTTTACCACCATTTTGACCTAATAAATCTTTCTTGACATTCAAGCACTCCTTTAATTCAACTTCTAATTTACTGATCTTCCTTTCGAGACAATTTAAAATATACCCCTGTATAGAGGGATCTTCCTTAATGCACTCCCTTAATTTATTCAATCTTCTTTCTCTTTCTTCCAAAACGGCTTTCTCATCGAAAGAAACTATGCCGTAATCGTCTAATTCTTTGAAAAGTGTATAAATAAGAGGATTAATGGATTCTAACAAGAAATTGTAGAAATAGAATTCAAAAGCCTTTTGAGGGTCAAAAAGATACGGGTTCCTAAGATATTGGAATCCTAAAGCAAAAGCAAGTTCATTATCACGTACTTCTTCCTCGTCTTGATCTTTTATTGTACTTAAAAGGTCAAAAACCCCCTTAATCAATGACGCGCTTACCAATAAGCTGAAAGTTGCTTCTCTTTCCAATCCATTCTTAACAAATATGTTCCATTTGCCGAGTATGGAGGGAACGATGTCTTTCCAATTCTCTGCAATCTTGTTCAGTAACTCTTTATGATTATAAAGGCTTTTTTTCATTTCTTCTGAAAGAACAACACATAATCCTAATAAGGTTAAACCGTAAAATTTTCTTTTTCTTCCACGGATTTCAAACGTTTCTTCTTTTTTAATTTCAATAAGACCTTTCTTTATGAGACTATTACGAAGATAATGCCATGTTGAACTGGACATAATTTTTTCTTTGCTGGAATGCAAATCATAACCAGTCTTTAATCCTTCTAATGCAAGTTTTCTAAGAACTTCTTTTTCTTTATCTACAAGATAAGACTCGTCTTCCATATTATCGCTTCCGATGATATCGATTCTAACAATATTATCGGTAATTGAAAGTATATAAAGTTTGTGCAAATATTGAATAACCCAAGAGAGGTGAAAGGATGGTTAGGTTTAGACAGAGGCTTGATCGTAATAGGAAGATTTACATTCCTAAGCCTTTACGTGAAGCTGGTTTTAACACAGTTATTGAGATTATTCCGGATACTCATGCGGCAGCTATCTATCCTGCTGGGGCTGATCTAAGAGAAGTTGTTCAGAGCTTGGAGATAATCCTTCAAGACTTGAAGCTGCAAGTAAAAGCCCCTCAGGATGGTGGCTGTAGGCAATGACAGTTATGGATAGGAAACCTAAATACGTGAATCATATTATCTTTGAAATATTCCGTTTAGATAGTGTAGCCTTTCTTGTCAGGGATCCCTCATTGCTTGCCGATCCTATCTACATTATTAGCGACAGGTTCTCCCCGTTTGCTAGGGAAGAGAAGCCTGAAGCAAAAATCTCAATAATATCTTGGAGAGAAGGAGCCTATCAGCTTAGAATAGCTGTTAGAGGATCCTACCACGTAGAGAAACCCTCTTACTATGTTATAGATCCTTCTAAATGGTTTGAATGGGGCTGGATAATCTTCCCCCAACATGAGATATCAAGGCTCAGGCAATTCTTAGCCCGCTTTATAGACGAAAAGACTGGTTTATGGGAGATTATTTAAATGGAAACGGATGATTTGAGAAGCGATTTTTGTGCATTTGTGTGTCATAAAGGATATGGGTGCTACAGGCTATACTGTTTTGGTGTAAAGAAGCCTATTTTAGGCTTATTTTCCTCCACGAATAGACATGAGTTAC
>Ga0105163_1000921_pt1 | contig 16389 bp, 14 predicted proteins | sample JNZ110809AmetaG_FD_81531 | JGI IMG/M metagenome (GOLD analysis project Ga0105163, IMG submission 81531) | Hot spring microbial communities from Jinze hot spring, China to study Microbial Dark Matter (Phase II) - JNZ 110809A | ecosystem: Environmental > Aquatic > Thermal springs > Hot (42-90C) >... | reverse complement strand
TCTTTATCCCGACCATTGGCTTTGGTTTCACAGGAGATGGAAGCATCAACCGCCACAAAATTTAGAGCAAACTTGAACTTTGAAAGAATTTTAATCATTCAAACCGCTTTCATTGGAGATGTTATACTTGCTCTGCCTCTTCTTCAAGTGTTAAGAAGGAATTTCCCGAATTCAAAAATTGATTTTATGCTCATACCTAAAACAGCAGAACTTTTGCGAAATCATCCAGATGTTGATGAAATTATAATTTTTGACAAAAATGGAAAAGACAGAGGATTGCGTGGCATTTTAAAGATGGCAAAATTTATATCAAAACAAAATTATGATGTCGCTTTTATTCTTCAAAGATATTTTAGAAGTGCAATCATTCCATTTATTGCGGGAGTGAAAATTAGAGTTGGATTTGACAAAAGCAAGTTTAAATTTCTTTACACTCAAATTGTGAAATACAGACAGATTCACGAAATAGAAAGAAATCTATCGCTTCTTGAACCGTTCAATATAAAAGTTGAATCAAAAGAGTTACCTAATCTTTATCCATCAGACGAAGATAAAAAAGTTGTTGGGGAATTGATCTCAAAAATTAACTCAAAAATTATTGGCGTTGCCCCTGGTTCTGTGTGGGAGACAAAAAGATGGTTAAAGGAAAGATTTGCCGAACTTGTGAAACTTTTACAAAGCGATGGGTTTAGCGTTGTTTTGATAGGTGGTGGCGACGATTTTAACCTTTGCGAAGAAATTAAGAAAATTAGCGGTGGGGAAAATGTCTTCAACTTTTGCGGTAAATTGACTTTGCTTCAATCTGCGGAGTTGATAAGGCATTGTGAAGTTTTAGTTTCAAATGATTCAGCGCCAATGCATCTGGCTGTTGCAATGAGAACTCCTGTTGTTGCAATTTTTGGTTCAACTGTTCCAGAATTTGGGTTTTATCCATACGGGGATAGGGATAAAATTGTTCAGGTTGAAAATCTCTATTGCAGACCGTGCGGAATTCACGGCTATAATAAATGTCCAGAAGGACATTTCAAGTGTATGCGATTAATTGAAACAGAAATGGTTTATGATGAGGTTAAGAACTTAATCCGATCGCCTTGATAATTTTATCAGTTGCACCAAGATTTGATTTTACAAGTTCAAACGATTTTTGCCCGATTTCTTTTCGTAGATTTTCGTCAGATAGAATTTTTCGCAATGCTTTATAAAATTGTTTTTCGTTTTTTATGACGATTCCACCACCGATTTGAGCAAGTTTCTGTGCTTCGGGTGAGTTTTGAATTTTCGGTCCATATATCACGGGTATCCCATATGTTGCTGGTTCAAGGACATTGTGAATTCCCTGTTTGAAACTTCCACCAACATAGGCGACATCAGCATAAGCGTATAAAGTCATAAGAAACCCAATTCCATCAACTATGACAACCTTCTCATCTTTGTAATTTTCTATTTTTGAAAATCTTATGCTTGTTAATTTATTGTCAAGTTCTTTCTCAATTTTCTCAATGTTTTCTTCTGTTGGTTCGTGCGGAACGAGAATGGTCAAAAGTTTCGGCTCATATTTTTGAATTTTTATAATGGCTGGAATTATTACTTTTTCATCTTCCTCCCAACTGCTCCCGACGACGAAAATTTTTCTCCTTGTTCCATCATTTGATTTAATCACGCTTTCTGGAACTATTGCTTTCTTTGAAGCATCTTGACTTCGCAAATAAACTTGATCATATCTTGTATCGCCAGTGATGAAAACTTTCGCTCGTTTTGAAAGCAAAGGATTTAACTTTTCAAGTGAATTTTTATCTTCGTTGGAGATCAAAAAGATGAAGTCAAAAAGTTCATAAATTGTTTTGTAGAAAAATCTTTTGAAAAGGTTTGACACCTTGCTTTCGTTGATAAAAGCATTCGCAAGACAGAGATTAAATTTGTTTCTGTGTGCGAAGTAAAGATGATTAAGCCAAAAATCATATTTCATCAGGAAAAGGTAATTTTCACGGGTTTTGATCAAATTGATAAATTTTTTCGCATTTGAGAGTGAGTCAAATGGAATGTATGAGATCACATTAGCAAACTGATAATTTTTTGACGGCTCAAATCCAGAAGGTGAAAAGAAAGTCACAATGATGTTTGGATTGACTTTTTCTCTCAATTTTAAAATTATTGGTTTTGCCTGCTCAAATTCACCAAGCGATGCGCAATGAAACCAGAAAACAGGTTTCTCTGGGTTAAATTTTTCTTTTGTCTTTTGCTCAAGGTCTTTAAAAAGATTTTTCCTGCCGTTAATTCCTCTTTTGACCTTTTTGTTGAACAATCCGAGAAGATGAAATGTGATAAATAAAATCGGGATAAAGATCAGGTTGTAGATTAAAAGCAGGATAAAAAAATTTTTTCGCATCGTTTTTGTTTTTATCTTTTTGAAAGCCAGAGTTCTGGGTTTTGTTGTTGTCTTTCTTGCCAGATTTCAAAATGAACAATTGAACCTTCAAGAGAATTTCCACTTTTTCCGATAACTTGACCTGCTTTAACATTTTCCCCTTCGCTTACGAAGATGTCGGATAAATTTGCGTAAACAGTTCTGAAACCGCCGTCGTGCGTTATAATAATCAAGTTTTCAAAACTTGGCAACCAGAAAATTTTTGAGACGACTCCATCTGCAACTGCTTTAACAGGGCTATCTTCTGGAACAGCGATGTCAACTCCAAAATTCAATGTAACAGTTTTCAAAACAGGATGGACTTGCTCACCGAAGCGATTTACAATTCTTCCATTTTCAACTGGCCAAGGTAATTTCCCACGCAACTTTGCAAAATTGCTTTCTACCTTTGGAATTTCAATTTTTTTCCGTCTCTCAATTTCTTCTTTTTTTCTTCTCTCTTCTTCAATTAATTTTGCAATCATTGCTTCAATCTCTTTTATCGCTTTCCTTCTTCGTTCAAGTTGCGCTTGAAGATTTTGTTTATCTTTTCTAATTTTTTCAAGTATCTCTTTTTTCTCTTTGATGCTTGCTGAAAGATTTGCCTCTTCTCTTTCTTTTTCAGCGATTAATTCTTTTTGGCTTGTGAGCGCAATTTCAAGTTCATTTTTTCTCTCTTTAAGTTCGTTTTGCATTGCGTAAATTGAATCAATGGTTCTTTTTCTGTATTCGGAAAATTTTTTCAAGTAAATCGTTCGGACGAGCATTTGGTTTAGTGATCTTGATGTTAAAATTAATTCAAGGTCATGCAATCTTCCACGCTTGTAGATTGACCTGACATAGTTTGCATAATGTTCTTTGAGTTTTCTTATCTCTTCTTCTGACTTTGCAATTTCAATTTGAAGTTTGTTTATGTTTTTTTCATTTTCATTTGCTTGCTTTTTCAATTCTTGAATTAACTTTCGCAGAAGATTATCTTTTTTTTCAAAATCGTCAATGATTTCAAGCGTAAGTTTTTCTTCTTTTAATGCTTGCTTTATTTTGTTTTCGTAAATTTCAATTTCCTTGCGAAGTTGGTTCAATTCCTCCTTTTTTTGCTTTATTTTATCCTGCGACTGTAAAGAAGCGATAAGCAAAATCAAAATTAAACTTACAAACCCAATTCTGCCCATTTCTCCGAAACTTTTTCTTTTATTTCATCATCCATTTTAATTATCTCAAGCCACGGCTTAAAATGTCCTTCTTCAGTGCTTTTTCTTGTGCAATCAACCGCAATTCTGTTTCCAAAGAAAGGCAAAACACGATAATTTAAATTTCTCTCATCAAAAAATATATCTCTTTCTGGATCAAATCTTGTGAATAATCCCCACAAAAGTTCAGTTTTATCGTGAATGTTAATTTCTTCATCAATGATGAAAAGGATTCTAACTTTTTTATCTCTGTCAATTTTCCAGATTTCGTTTGCAATTTCACGTGCTTTAAATGGTTTGTCTTTTTTAATCTTCAAAACCAAAATCCCATCAACAGGTCTTGTTTCGTCAATTATATCGCCTTTGCCTTTTAACTCTGGCAAGTCAATTTTTTCAATGTTAAATGGTTTCCGCTCTCTTTTCGGGGTTGCGTCAATGCCAAGTTTTGAACCGTGATCTGTTTCTGGACCTGCAACATCAAGTGTATCGGTATGAGCATCTCTTATGAAAATTAAATCCTGTGAGAAATCAACCCATTTTAAAACTTCAATCGCAACTGGTTTTAAATCATATGGGTCTATGCTTTTATCAACGGCGATCAAGATTTTCGTCAATGATAATTGTCCTAATCCCCACACTCCCATCATCGCTTTAACAGCTTGTCTCGGGAAATAACTTTCAACCGAAATTATTCCAAGATTGTGGATTCCCGCTTCAATGCTTAAATGCAATTTTTCAATTTCTGGGATTTGCATTTTTATGAAAGGGAAAAAAATTTCTGATATTGCTTTCCCAATCCACGCATCTTCCATTGGTGGTTTTCCGACGATAGTTGCGGGATAAATTGCATCTTTTCTGTGCGTTATCGCCGTGATGTGTAAAACTGGGAAAGGTTCAGCAAGTGAGTAATAACCGAAATGATCTCCGAAAGGTCCTTCAATTTTTCGCTCAAATGGCAGAGCATAACCTTCAATTACAAATTCAGCATCTGCTGGGACAAGCAGTGGGATAGTTTTGGCTTTGGCAAGGCGAATTTTTTCGCCGAGGAGATACGATGCGAACATAAGTTCGTCAAAATTTGGGGGTAGGGGAGCAACGGCTGAAAAAATTAACGCTGGATGTCCACCAAGTGCAATTGCAACAGGTAAAGGTTTGTTAAGTTTTTCAGCTTTCCAGTAATGATATTCGCCTGTTTTATGACTTTGCCAATGAAGCCCAGCGGTTTTCTCGTCGTGAATTTGAATTCTATACATCCCGACATTTCTTTTGTCGGTTTCGGGGTCGTGAGTAATGACAAGTGGAAGTGTTAAAAATTTTCCGCCGTCTTTGGGCCAGCATTTTAAAGCTGGAATTTCAAAAAGATTTGGATTTAAATTTACAACCTCATGAACTGGGGCTTTGCTTACAATTTGGGGTTTTAGAGATTTCAATAATTTGAATATGTATTTTCGTTTTTGAAAAATGTTTTTGGGAGTTGGTTTTTCGGTTAAAATTTCAACAAGCCATTTGAACGCTTCTTCTGGCTCTATGCCAAGTGCAAGCTTGGTTCTATCATAAGTCCCGAATAAATTCATAACCACTGGAAACTTGCTATTCTTGACATTTTTGAAAAGAAGCGCAGGACCACCGGATTTTACAACTCTATCTGCGATTTCAGTCATTTCAAGTTCAGTTGATACTTCTGTGTTAATTTCTTTAAGTTCATTTTTCTCTTTTAAAACTTTAAGAAATGTTCTGAGGTCCTTTGCCAATGTCCATATGGTTTTTGTTTTGTGTAAATTTTTGTTATAATTTAGCAAAATAAAATTGGGCTTACAAACAAAAATAAGTTTGAAAATGTCGGTCGCATTGATAACTGGTTTCCCGGGGTTTATCGGGACAAATTTGATTAAAAAGTTATTCATTTACAGACCAGACATTGAGAAATTTTATCTTCTTGTTCAGGAAAAATATCTTGACCTTGCTAAAAAGCGCCTTGCCGAAATTAAAATTGAATTTCCGCAACCTTCCGAAATGCTTGAAATTGTAAAAGGGGATATAACTGTTCGGGAACTTGGAATTGAAAATCCGGAGAAAATTAAAAATGAAATCACAGAATGTTTTCATCTTGCTGCGGTTTATGATCTTGCAGTAAGTTTTGAACTTGGATATCGTGTTAATGTTCAAGGGACTGAAAATGTTGTAAATTTTCTTTTACAATGCCCAAATTTGAAAATGTTTCATTATGTCAGCACTGCTTATGTTTCTGGTCTTGCGACGGGAGTTTTCACTGAGGATGATTTTGATCTTGGGCAGGGATTTAAAAATTATTATGAGGAGACGAAGTTTCTCGCTGAAAAAGTTGTTCGCCGAAATATGAAAGATCTTCCGACAGCAATTTATAGACCCGGGATAGTTGTTGGAGATTCAAAAAACGGTAAAACGGCGAAGTTTGACGGACCTTATTATGTTATTTTGCTTATGATGAAAATTCCAAGTGGTTTTCCATTTCCAAAAGTTGGTTCAGGGGAAGCCGAAGTTAACATAGTTCCGGTTGATTTTATAGTTGATTCAATTTGTTATCTGAGTAGATTTCCAGATGAGATCAGGGGTGGAGTTTTTCATCTGACAGATCCGAGACCGCATAAAGTTTTTGAACTTGTTCAAATTTTTGCAGAGCGACTTGGGAAGAAGTTTAATTATTTCCATATCTCGCCCGAGAAATTAAAAAGGTTGATGTCTCCAAAGTTTGTTCAGAAAATTGTTGGAATGCCTGTGCAGTTAATAGATTACTTTGATCATCAGGTTCATTATGATTCTAAAAAAGCGGTTTCAATTTTAAGCCGTGGGTATATTGAATGTCCAGATGTCCTTGAGTATGTTGATGTTATGATTGACTTTTTGATAAAGAACCGGAAGAAGGTTGCAAGGCAGGGTCTTGCTTGAGTTTAAAATTTTTAGTTTGTAAATTTATAAAAACAAAGTTAATGGAAAAGTTGAGTTTACAGCTTGAACTTTTTTATTCAACGCATGTATTGAGACGGAGGGAAGAATGGAAGAAAATCTTTTTAAAGTCATTAAAAGGCAAAAGCAGGAATAGATATAAACGTTATCTTGGCTCGCCCTTACGGTATGCGGGCGGAAAATCATGGGCGGTTGGCTATGTAATAGAACACCTCCCGGAAAATATTGCACGACTTATCTCGCCATTCTTCGGCGGTGGCTCAATAGAAATAGCTACCGCTAAAGAACTTGGCATACCCGTGATTGGTTTTGATATTTTTGACATTCTCGTAAATTACTGGCAAGTTCAAGTTTCTAAACCAATTGAACTTTACAGAGAGTTAAAAAAACTCAAACCAGATAAAGAAACCTACGCTTTTGTTAAAGAAAAACTAAAACAACACTGGAAAAGGGAAATTGAATTAGACCCTCTCACGCTTGCAGCATATTATTATTTTAATCATAATCTTTCTTATGGACCTGGTTTTCTTGGATGGATGTCTTCGGTTTATGCAAATGAAAAAACCTATCAAAAGATGATTGAACGAGTAAGGAATTTTAATGTTAAAAATCTATCCGTTGAATGTGCTGATTTTAAGGATATTATACCGGAATTTAAAAACGATTTCCTTTATTGTGACCCGCCGTATTATCTTGGTGAAGATAGCACTTTATTCAGAGGGCTTTATCCTCAGCGTAATTTCCCAATTCATCATAATAACTTTAATCATGAGCTTTTGCGTGATATGTTGCACAATCATAAAGGCGGTTTTATATTGTCTTACAATGATAGCCCAACGATAAGAGAATGGTATAAGGATTTTGAGATTATTGAACTTCCTGTTCATTATACGATGGGTCAGGGAGAAACGAGGATAGGAATAAATAGAAAAGAGAAAAACGCTAATCATATAAAGAAAACGATTGAACTTCTTATTATAAAAAGGGTTTAAGTTTATGGCAAAGAAAAAAGCAATGAGTTCTGAAAAGGCAAGTTATGTAAAAAGAAAAGGGCATGAGGATGCAAGAGAATTCGCTGAGGCACTCGGAATTGGTAAAGAATTTAGAAGCGATCCAAAAGCTAAAAAGGATGTTATAGATTTACAAGGTTATTCATACTCAGTAAAAAGTGGAGAAAAAAAATGGCAAATGTTTCTCTATGGTGAATCACGATTTAAAGAAGATTTTACATTTCAAGCTATGGATGGATTAGGCGAAATTTTCTTAGGATGTATAAATTCTTTTCCTGAGGACAGGGATGAATATCTGAAAAATAAAATGATTTATAAGCAAGAACTACAAAAATGGATGCGTAAATTATGTGAAAAATTAAAGGATAAAAAAATTTTAAGAGCATTTTTAGATAAGGCAATTTTTAATAGTGGTGAGGTTGATTTTCTGGTGATTAAAGATGAAGATCTTTTCCATGTATTTTGGGGTAAAGATGTTGTAAAAATACTGTCTGATAACATTCAAGTTGAAAATTCAAAAGCAAGAAGAAAGGGCGAGTTTGATGCACAGAAAGTAGTTTTCAAGTATAAGGAGAAAACCATAGGTGAAATTGAAATGCGAAATGATAGCGATATCCATTACAGAGAAGTCAAATTTTGGATGGCGAAGAGACTAACTTTTTCCTTGCTAAAAGAAAAAATCAAATTAAATAGAGATTTGAACGATAGAGTAATTCTTTATGGTTCGGCTATAAAAAAATTAAAAAATTTCAAAACAAAATTCAAAAGAACATGGCGAGAATAAAATTTGGGACTGATGGTTGGAGAGGAATAATAGCTCAGGACTTTACATTTGAAAATTTAACAAAGGTTGCAATTGCAACCGCAAAACATTATAAAAAGCATAAAAAGATAAAAAATGGTCTTGTCATAGGTTATGATACAAGGTTTTTGTCAAAGGAATTTGCAGAGCATGTTGCAACTGTTATCGCAAACTTTGGGATAAAAGTTTTGCTTTCCGATGGATATTGTCCAACGCCTGCGGTTTCGCTTGCAATTCCAAAATTTAACTGCGCTGGTGGAGTTGTGATCACCGCAAGCCATAACCCGTACAAGTATAATGGATACAAGTTGAAAGCAGATTTCGGTGGTCCAGAAGAAGTTGAGAACATAGAAATTGTGGAAAAGTGGGCGAATAAAACTTCAAAATCTGAATTTGAAAAAGTTAAAAAGTCATTTGAGCAATTGAAAGAGAAGGGTTTGATTGAGCTGGTTGATTTGAAAAAAATTTACATTGATGATCTTAAATCAAAAATTGATGTTGAGTCAATTAAAAATTCTGGCTTGAAGATAGTTCACGATGCAATGTATGGAGCGGGTCAGAAAATTTTAACTGAAATAATTCCATCTGCTTTTGTGATACACAATGAGTTCAATCCTTCTTTCGGTGGTGTAAATCCAGAACCAATTGCGAAAAATCTTGGCGAACTTATGAAACTCGTTCCTGAGAAAGGTTTTGATGTTGGTCTTGCAACGGATGGTGATGCAGATAGAATTGGCGCAGTTGATGAAAAAGGAAATTTTGTTGATCCGCAAAGAGTGTTTGCCATTCTTTTAAAATACTTCTATGAAGACAAAGGACTGCGTGGTGATGTTGTTAAGACGGTGTCAGTTGGGTTGATGGTTGATAAACTTGCGAAGAAATATGGTTTGAAAGTTTATGAATTGCCCGTTGGCTTTAAGCATGTTGCCACGCTTATGATTACTAAAGATGTAATGATTGGAGGTGAAGAAAGCGGTGGCATAGGTGTTAAAACACATATCCCAGAAAGAGATGGTCTGTTTCTTGGATTAACAATTTGTGAGATGATGGTTAAAAGAGGGAAGAAACTTTCTGAAATTGTTGATGAAATTTTTGAGGAAATCGGACCTCATTATTACAAGAGAGTTGATTTACATACAACAGAAGCGCATAAACAAAAAGTTCTTGGAAAACTTAAAAAAGGTTTAAAAGAGATCGCAGGTTATAAAGTTAACAATGTTCTAACAATAGATGGATATAAATTCTTTTTTGACAACGGCTGGCTTCTTGTTAGGGCATCTGGGACTGAGCCGTTGTTAAGATTTTATTGTGAAGCGGATGATCCGGACAAGGTTGATAAGGTTCTTGATTGGATTGTGAATTTGAAATAGAACTAAAAACCCCGACCTTGAGGTCGGGGTTTAATTTTGTTGTTGTGTTTCTTCACCCTGCTTCATTTGCGCAAGCATCTCTCTTAACTTTCTCATCTTTTCCTTTCTCTTTTTCTCCTTCTTCCGATGCTTTTTCAGCACCTGTTTTTTCTTCTTATTCACTTCAAAGAAGAATTTTGTTTTTGATTACATCTGTTCCATAAGCATTCGCTGGGCTCTGCGAATTGCTTTTGCTCTTTTCATCTTTCTCTTGACGGAAGGCGGTGTGTAGAAAGTTCTACGCTTGAATTCACGCAGGATTCCTGCCTGCTCATATTTCTTCTTGAATCTTTTTAATGCTTTGTCCAAGGATTCGCCTTCCTGAACAATTATCCCTACCAATTTTATCACCTCGCTTTTTTTATTGTTTGAAATTTTCAACTAATTTTTTTTGACCGAGTTTTTCAAACTCAACAACAATTATATTATAACCACTTGAAGAAACCTCCTTCTTTTTGACTTTGCCATAATCCTGCCACTCTGCGTGGTAGATTATCTCCCCGATTTCGTAAGTTTCCTCAGCCGAATAAACTCTGCAATTTTCTTTTGAATTTTCATTCTTCTGAACATTTAGATCATCAATTGAAAGTAAAACCACATGCTTGCACTTTTGACACATATACCAAAATTTGTTTTCATCCGCTTCAAAGTTTCCTCTGAACTTAAACTTCTGCTTGCTTCCGCAGTAATCGCAAAAATGCTCTATTTGTTTTGAAATTTTCATTTTGAAAAGTTGTGTAATTTGTAACTACTTAAAATATAAAAAAAATCTGCGAATATATCAAGGTTTAAAACGCCCTGCCAAAGCATCAAGCGAATTTATTTGAATTTGACGAATTTTATTCATAATTTAAATAGCGAATGAAAAAGCTTCAACAAAAGCGATTTGAGAGTTAGGTATGAGAGAGGCGGTTGAGACATATTTAAATTCGTTGGGGGGTAGATCAAAAGCACATAAAATCAAACCAAATTAAAAGGAGGTAATAGCCATGTCACAAGCACAAACAACCCAACCAACCTATGTGAAGGGTCTGGAAAATGTAATCGCAAACCAGACCAAACTTTGCTTCATTGATGGTAAAAGAAGCAAACTTTTATATCTTGGTTATGACATTGCGGATTTAGCTGAGCATTCAAATTTTGAGGAAGTTGCTTTTTTGCTTTGGAATTATCGTTTGCCGAAGAAAAATGAATATGATGAATTCGTTAAGGCGATTCGCTCTGAATATGAAATTCCAGATCAACTTGTGACGGTTATGAAACTTATGCCTAAAGATTCAGACCCGATGGATGTTTTGAGAACTTCTGTATCATTCCTTGGTTTATTTGATCCAGAGAGAAACGACAATTCTCTTGAAGCAAACAAGAGGAAAGCACTTCGTTTGACAGCCAAGTTCCCGACGATCGTGGCTGCGTGGGAGCAGATTAGAAATGGCAAAGAACCTGTTAAGCCGAATAAAGAATTTAACATCGCAACAAACTTTCTTTATATGCTCAAGGGTGAGAAGCCAGATGAACTTTATGCAAAAATTATGGATGTAGCTCTTATCCTGCACGCAGAACACGAGATGAACGCATCAACATTTTCAGCAAGGGTTACGATTTCAACATTGACAGATATGTATTCTGCGGTTACATCAGCAATAGGAACATTGAAGGGACCGTTGCATGGTGGCGCAAATAGAGAAGTAATGAAGTATTTGCTTGAAATAGGAGATCTTTCAAAGGTTGATGATTTCGTTAAGAAGGCGATTGAGGAAAAAAGAAAACTTGAAGGATTTGGGCACAGGGTGTATAAGTCAATGGACCCGAGAGCTTTGATATTGAAGAGGTATTCAAAGATGCTTGGTGAAAAACTTGGCGATACGAAATGGTATGATATGTCAGCAAGAATTGAGGAACTTTGGGTTAAAGAATTTGGTGAAAAAGGTGTATGGCCAAATGTTGATTTCTATTCAGCTTCGGTTTATTACTATATGGGCATTCCACTTGACCTTTACACTCCAATTTTCGCCATCAGCCGTATAACTGGTTGGACAGCTCATATACTTGAACAACTTGCGGACAATAGAATTTACAGACCAAGAGCTGAATATGTTGGACCGATGGATCAAACTTACATTCCGATTGATCAGCGTTAATTGAAGGATGGGCGGGATTTAATCCCGCCCTTTTTATTTTCTGCGTGAAAAGTTTGCTAATCTATTGCAAACTATATCCTGCGTTATATTTGCAACAGAAGTTGGAACGAGGTAATTATTTGTCATCATCACAAAAGCAAGCATTTCATCATCTTTTGTTTTCACATACCCTGATAAAGACCTTGCATATTGAACATAACCTGTTTTAGCCCGAACATTTCCTTGTGCTTTTGTTTTTCTCATTCTTGTTTCAAGTGTCCCATCAACGCCTGCAATTGGCAATGATTCGTAAAAGTAAGAAAAATACTCATGCCTGTACATATAGTTCAGGAGTGTTAAAATCTGAAAAGGCGTCACAAGATTTAACCTTGACAAACCAGAGCCATCGTAAATTGAAATCGCATCAGGCGGTATACCAATTTGTGAAAGTGTGTTCTTTATGACTTCAACGGATTTTTGAGTTGAACCTTCGCCTCCGAAAATTTTTCCAAGAGTTCGGAAGACCTGTTCAGCGTAAAAATTTTGACTTCTCTTATTTATGACTTTTATTATCTCGCTTAATGGTGGAGATTCGTAAGAAGCAAGGACTTTCATCGTCTCATAATCTGGATTCAATTGCGAATCATCAATATCAACTGCATTTCCATTCACTTTTATGCCTTTTGATTCAAGGACTTCTTTTAAAACTGTTACAGTGTAAAGCGTTGGATTGTGAACGCTTATTGATTCTTTATAAGTTTTTGAACGCAAACTTATTTTTCCGAAAACATTTATCACATTTGTCCCCGGTGCTCTGAAAAAGTCAATCTGCGTGGCGCTATCTGGATGAACTGTCGTCACAAAGTTATTTATCTTTACATATTTTGTTTCGGGGGTAATTTTGATAAGTGCGGGCTCACCAATTTTTTTACCTGGAATAATTTCAAGATCAACGCAGTTGTCGTTAAATGAAAGAGCGCTTATATGTGCTGAATACCAGTATGTCTCATCATCCCATGACCAACCAGTTCCCATATATTGGTCGTCAAAGTAGTTATCATCTCCGATAACATCGCCGTTAATTTCTTTTATCCCAAGTTTTATCAAGCTATCTGCCCAATCTTTAAATGTTTTTATTACATCTCCATTTGTAAATCTTCCCGATATTGTCGGATCACCCGTTCCTCTTACAAATAAGTTTCCGTATAAAATTCCATCTTTGATTTCTCCATCTGTATAAAGATTTGTCCTATATTTGAAATCAGGTCCGAGTTTTAAAAGAGCAACGGCAGTTGTGAATAATTTCATATTTGATGCTGGGATAAAGCTTTTGTGCTCGTTCAATCTATAAAAATATTCACCTGTTTCAAGTGATTGAATTACAACGCCCCAGTAAGCATTTGAGAAGCTTGGATTGTTAAAAATGTCATCAAGTTCTGATCTTAACTGGTTTAATTCCGTATCTTCGTAATAAACGAATTCTTTTTGTGGTTCTGGTTTTGCTTCAATTACTTTTTGAGCTGTTGCACAGGAGTAGAATTGAAAAAGCAACGGCAAAAGCATTAAATATCGCCCCATAGTTGTTTCAAAATTTATTTTTCAAGCCAAAAAGTTATTCAAGCCCTACAAGGCGTTTCAACTTTTTTATTTCTTTTTCAGTGAGAAATCTCCATTCACCTCGTTTCATTCCGCTTACTGTTATACCACCGAAACTTACCCGATGGAGCTTGCGAACCTTGTAGCCAAGTCGTTCAAACATCCTTCTTATTTGTCTGTATCTCCCTTCACGAATTGTAATGCCAAGTTCTTTATTTTCGCTGTTTGGAAGAATATAAACATCACAAGCTTCCGTTTTCCTTCCGTCAAGCATTATTCCTCGTTTTAATTTCTCAATATCTTCTGGTTTGATCGGTTTATCAATTGCAACTTTATACGCTTTTTCAACTTTGTATTTCGGATGCATTAAGCGATATGCTAACTCGCCATCATTTGTCAAAAGCAAAACACCTGTCGTATTTCTATCAAGTCGTCCAACTGGAAAAATTCTCTGCTTTACTTTTACAAGGTCAAGCACTGTTCTTCGTCCTTTTTCATCTTTTACGGTTGTGATGCAATCTTTGGGCTTGTTCAGGACGATATAAACGAGTTTTTCTTCTGGCTTTACAGGTTTACCGTCAACCTCAACTTTATCTTTATTCGGATTGATTTTAACACCAAGCTGTGTTATAACTTCGCCATTTACGCTGACTCTACCTTCTTTAATCAATTCATCTGCTTTTCTTCTTGAAGCAACCCCACACATTGCAAGATATTTGTTAAGTCGTATAAGTTCCTCGCCTTTTTTCTCGTGTTTATTCTGCGTTTTCTTCGCCACCATCTTCAATCACCTCTTTTTGAATGTTAAGTTTAATTTCATCTTCACTTTCTTTCGTGATTTCCTCAATCTCAGAAGGTTTCGGTAAATCAGATAAACTTTTTAAGCCGAAATACTTTAAAAATTCTTTCGTTGTCCCGTAAAGAAGCGGTCTTCCGATTGTCTCAGCTCTTCCAACTATTGTTATCAATTTTTTCTCAAGTAATGTTTTAACAATGTAATCAACATTTACACCTCGTATCGCTTCAATTTCAGATTTGCTTATCGGTTGCTTGTATGCAATTATTGCGAGAGTTTCAAGAGCTGGTTGTGAGAGTTTTTTCTTGCTTCTTTCCTTGAAAAGTTTTCCAACCCATTTTGCAAACTCTGGAAGTGTTGCAAATTGATAACCTTCCGCAATTTCAATTATTCTAAATGCCGAACCACGCTCTTCATATTCTTGGTTTAATTCGTCTATGATTGACTTTATCTTTTCTTCGTTGATCGGTTCTCCATTTTTTGATTGAAATGGATTCCTTGGCTCGTTTATTATCTCCTTTATCTGTTTTAAACTTAACGGCACATCGGATGCGAAAATCACTGCTTCAACAATTGATTTTAAATTTTCCATTTGAGTGAGAAATTTGTTTTAAATTGCGCTTGCTAATCTTTGCTCATCTTCAAACGCTTTCTCAATGTAAATTTCCCCGAAGTTTTCAGATTGCTCTATCTTTACTTTTTTCAAACGGGCAAGCTCAAGCAATGCAAGAAACGCAACTATAATTCTCAATTTTTCTCCATAATCTTTGAAAATTTCAGTGAATGAAAATCTCGGCTTTATTTTCAGCTTTTCAAGTATGTTTTCCATTTCATCTTCAATTTTATAATTTGGCGTTTCAATTTCGTGGAATTCTCTATCCCGTGCGTTTTCAAACGATTTTTTGAAAGCATTTATCAGGTCAAAAAGCGTGACATCTTTCAAAAACTCATACATCTCGTATTCATCATAATAATCTCTTGCGTCGTGTTTGAAATTTTGTCTGTAAAAAATTTTGCTTGCTTCGTCTTCCATCTTGCTGAGTTCAGAGGCTATCTCTTTGAACTTTTTATATTCAATCAATCTTCTCACAAGTTCAGCACGTGGATCTTCTTCCTCTTCTTCACTTTCTGTTTCTGGTTTTGGAAGAAGCATCTTTGCTTTTATTTGCATCAGAGTTGAAGCCATGACTATAAATTCGCTTGCAATCTCAAGATCAAGCATCTGCATAAGATGAATGTATTCAAGGAAATCCTTCGTTATCTTTGCAATCGGTATATCGTAAATGTTAAGTTCGTCACGCTTTACGAAAAAGAGCAGAAGGTCAAGAGGTCCTTCAAAATACGGTAATTTGACTTTGTATTTCATTTTTAAATTTTGTTGATTTTTTATCCAAGTTTCATTGCCTGATGAACATCGTCCATCGTTTTTCGGGCAACTTCGCGCGCTCTTTCCTCGCCCGAAAGAAGTATCTTTTTTACTTCGTCTTTGTGTGCTTCAAGATAATTTCTTTTCTCATGAATTGGCTTTAAAAATTCAATTATTTTTTCAGCGCATCTTGATTTGCATTCAACGCATCCAAGCTGACCAGATTCACAACCCTTTCTTATCTCTGGGACTTCATCTGGATTGAACTTTTTGTGGTATGTAAAGACAAGACAGATGTCAGGTCTTCCAGGATCACCTTTGTAAATTTTTTGTGGATCTGTGAATGCTTTTTTCATTTTTTTCTTTATTTCATCCGGTGGATCGGAAATTAAAATTGTATTTCCAAGTGATTTGCTCATTCTTTTTCCGTCAAGCCCAGGAAGACGAGCAAACTCCGTAAGCAATGGCTCAGGCTCGGGGAAAACAGGTGCATAAACTTGATTGAATCTTTTTGCAATATCTCGGGTTATCTCAACATGTGGAAGTTGGTCTTCTCCCACGGGAACAAGCTCGCCCTTGTAAAGCAAAATGTCCGCAGCTTGAAGAACAGGATAACCTAAATGTCCGTAAGTTATATTATCAAGTTGAAGATCACGAATTTGTTCTTTTAAAGTTGGATTTCTTTCAAGTCGGGAGACAGTTATGAGCATTGAAAAAATTAAATGAAGCTCTGTATGTTCTTTAACTTGTGAT
>Ga0105163_1000919_pt1 | contig 16437 bp, 17 predicted proteins | sample JNZ110809AmetaG_FD_81531 | JGI IMG/M metagenome (GOLD analysis project Ga0105163, IMG submission 81531) | Hot spring microbial communities from Jinze hot spring, China to study Microbial Dark Matter (Phase II) - JNZ 110809A | ecosystem: Environmental > Aquatic > Thermal springs > Hot (42-90C) >... | reverse complement strand
GAAACAAAACTAATAGATGAGAAAAACACAGGAAAGTTGGGTAGAGTGATAAAAACGTTAGATTTGAACTTACAAGAGCGACAACGGGATGTACGAACGGCGGATTTTGTAGATTTGCATGGTGCAGTTACAGTGAGGACAGATAGGATAAGGAAAATGAAATAGTTTGTTGTAGTGGTTAGTAGTTTTGGGGAAAGAGAAAGTGCGTTTACATTCAGAGCAAATAAAACTGGTGACATGGATTAAGGAACCATCGGGAGCATGGCGATGATAGTGGGAATTGATGTAGACTCTGGTAGGATGAACGCAGTAAGGGCAAGGTGGTCTTTGGGAAAAGTCAGATTTGCGAGGCATAGGGTAATCTGCTTTCGAGATGGAGGGGGTGTAGCCCTTTTAAAGAATTATACAACCAATTCGGATGGTTTTCATAATTTCGTAGAACAGTCTAATAAATTATCGTGGAGGTGCTGCTATGAAAGTGAAATTGCCCGACGGAAGTGTCAAAGATTTTGAACCTGGCATTACTCCAGCCCAGGTTGCTCGTGAAATATCTGAAGGACTTTACAGAAACGCCGTTGGTGCGTTAGTAAACGGTGAATTATGGGACTTGGAAAGACCCATATACGAAGATTGCGAATTGAGGATTCTTAAGGCTTCGGACTTAGAAGCAGCGGAAATTTATAGACATACAATGTCTCATATCATGGCCCAGGCGGTTATGAGGATTTACGGTGCTGACAAAGTGAAGCTGGGAATTGGGCCAACGATTGAAAACGGTTTCTATTACGATTTCGACATCGATGGTACGAAAATTTCCGAGGAGGATTTACCACGAATTGAAGAAGAAATGAAGAAGATTATTAAAGAAGATTATAAAATCGAAAGATTTGAGCTTTCCAAAGATGAAGCGGTTAAGTTGATGGAGGAGAAAGGTCAGATTTACAAGGTCGAACTCATTCGGGAGATTCCTGACGAGAAAGTGAGCTTTTACAAACAAGGTGAGTTTGTCGATCTGTGTCGTGGACCGCATCTCCCAAGTACAGGAAAAGTAAAACATTTCAAATTGCTCTCGGTGTCTGGAGCTTATTGGCGCGGAAGTGAGAAGAATCCAATGCTTCAGAGAATTTATGGAACGGCCTTTGCCAGCAAGGAAGAACTTGAAAACTACCTGAAAATGCTCGAAGAGGCTAAGAAAAGGGATCACAGGAAACTTGGACCGCAACTCGAGCTTTTCTTTATAAACACAGATGTTGCTGCCGGAATGCCCATCTTTCTACCATACGGAATGACCGTTCTCAAAGAGTTAATGGCGCTATCTCGCGAGTTGCACGAGAAGTATGGTTACAGGGAAGTTGGTACACCGTTAATCATGCACGAAAAGTTGTGGCGCCAAAGTGGGCACTGGGATCATTACAAGAACAACATGTACTTTACCGAGAAAGAGGACGTAACTTACGCAGTCAAACCGATGAACTGCCCAGGGCACATTTTGATCTACAAGTTCAAGCCTGTATCGTACAGGGACCTGCCGATCAGACTCTTTGAGTTTGGGCGCGTGCACCGTTACGAACGCGGTGGGGTTCTGCACGGTCTTCTCAGGGTGAGAACATTCACGCAAGATGATGCGCACATATTCTGTAGAGAAGACCAAATAGTGGGGGAAGTTTCCAACATTGTTAAGTTCATCAACGAGCTTTACGGAATCTTTGGATTTACATACCGAGCGACACTCAGTACGATGCCTGAAGACCATATGGGGGACGAAGCAACGTGGGAGAAAGCTACAACGGCCTTGAGAAATGCTCTTGAGGAGACTGGTGTACCGTACCAGATTGCCGAGGGTGAGGGCGCTTTCTACGGGCCAAAGATCGATTTCCACGTGAAAGATGTTATTGGACGTGAGTGGCAATGTGCAACAATCCAGATGGACTTCCAGATGCCGGAGAGGTTCGAGTTAACCTACAAAGACGCGGATGGTAGTGAAAAGCGCCCCGTGATGATACACAGGGCACTTTACGGTTCGATCGAGAGATTCTTTGGTATTCTCATCGAACATTACGCTGGTGCGTTTCCAACGTGGCTTGCACCTGTGCAAGTCGTAGTTTTACCGGTTTCGGAAAAGTACGTTGATTATGCGAAGGCCGTTTATGAAGAACTCAAGAAGAGTGGTTTGCGTGTGGAACTTGATGACCGAAACGAAACACTCGGTTACAGGATAAGGGAGAATCAGATGAAGAAAGTTCCTTACATGATTATCGTCGGTGAAAGGGAAAAGAACGAAAATACAATATCGTTGAGGACAAGGGGCGGAACTGACATTCACAATCTGAAAACTTCAGACTTCCTGCGGAGAGTCAGGGATGAAATTATGAGCAGGTCTCAAAGCTTGGCTTTCTAATCGGCGGCAGGTGAGCGGCGTATGCTGAATGAGAGGTTCGTAGAGTTGTTTAGAAGTGCTTTCGGCTTCGAACCTGTGTGCAGAGCTTCGGAACCGACGTGTATTTTTCAAGATGGCCAGAAGATTTGTGTGAAGTACCAAGGGCGTGTCGTTGCCGAATTCGAAGACGATGAGCGAGACTATGGTGCGATTCTTCACTATTACGCGCAGAAAACCGGACTGATCACCCCTCTCGATAAGCGCGTTGAGGAACTTCTGAGGGGATTGTTCGTGAATATCATTGTTCTTACTGAAGTTGAGGACCGCAACGGGTTTTCACATTCTCAACGCGTTGCCAAGATTGCCGAGGCTTTTGCGAAGTATCTTGGATTGCCCGAGGCCGAGTGTGAAGAAATTCGAAACCATGCGTTTTTGCATGATGTGGGTAAGATCGCGATCGAGCAACTAATGCTATACTCACCAACGAGGTTGAGAGAATTCGAGCAACACTACGAAGATCACCCCGTTATGGGTACGATATATTTGTCGATTCATGAAACGTTGTGGAAATATATTCCAACAGTAAGATCGCACCATGAGAGATGGGATGGCAAAGGATTTCCAGATGGACTGAAAGGTGAGGAGATTCCGCTGTACGCGAGGATTATCGCGATAATAAACTATTACGACGAAGTTACCAACTTTGTTTCAGCCGATTGGGATTCAGAACTTAAAACTCCCGAAGAAGCTCTCGCAGAGATTGAAAAGCTGGCAGGTAGTTGGTTTGATCCAGAACTAGTCGAGAAGTTTGTCAGATTCATGAGAGAAGAATTCTTAAAAACCAGCGGATAATACCTAACCAGTCTGGTCTGGTAGAAAGGGGGGAAGTCCGTGTTATCACCGGTTGCGTTTTGGATCATACTTGGGGTCGTGCTGATGGTTGTAGAAATCTTTACTCCGACGTTTTTTGTATTCTGGTTTGGGCTTGGTAGTCTTGCTGCTGCCGTTGCAGCGTATTTTTGGGAGAACACCATCGTTGAGTTACTGATATTTATCGTCGTCTCCGGTATTTTAGTACTCTCGACAAGAAAACTTGCCAAAAAAATAACAGGTGAACAGCCCAGAAGTATTAACATTGACGAAATTGTTGGTAAAGAGGCAATTGTGATTGAGCGTGTCGATAACAAAGCCGGGACTGGCGTTGTGAAGGTGAACGGGGACATGTGGCGTGCGATGGCGGACAACGATGATACGCATTACGAAAAAGGGCAGAGGGTTAAGATACTAAAGGTTGAAGGAGCACACGTTGTTGTCACATCGGTGGAAAAGCAAACAACAAAGGAAAGTACTCAAAGCTGATGTTAATTGGACCTTTTTGTTGAGAAGGGAGGGAATTGGTATGTACGTTGTTTTATTAGCGATAGCTGTTTTGTTGCTTATAGTGGCTGGAACCGGGATCAGAATCGTTAGACCTTACGAACGGGGGTTGGTCGAGAGGCTTGGAAAGTTTAAGAAAGAAGTCAAAGCCGGGCTTCATTTCATCATCCCATTCTTCGATAAAATGATAAAAGTGGACATGCGTGAACACGTCATTGATGTACCACCGCAAGAGGTTATAACCAAAGATAACGTTGTGGTCGTTGTGGACGCAGTTATATATTACGAGGTCACTGATGCTTTCAAGTCTGTCTACAACGTCAACAATTTCGAATTTGCAACGGTAAAACTTGCTCAGACGAACCTGAGAAATGTTATTGGTGAGTTAGAGCTTGACCAGACTCTAACATCGAGGGAAAGTATTAACGCAAAGCTCAGAACGGTACTGGACGAGGCAACCGACAAGTGGGGCATAAGAATTACGAGAGTTGAAATTAAGAAAATCGATCCTCCGAAAGACATCATGGAAGCGATGAGTAAGCAAATGAAAGCTGAGCGTACAAAAAGAGCTGCGATACTTGAAGCTGAAGGTATCCGACAATCTGAAATCCTCAAAGCTGAAGGTGAAAAGCAGGCTGCAATTTTGAGGGCAGAAGGTGAAGCTGAGGCCATAAAAAAGGTTGCTGAAGCAAATAAGTATAAACTCATTGCAGAGGCCGAAGGTCAGGCAATAGCCATATTAAACGTTTTCAAGGCGATCCATGAAGGTAATCCAACAAACGACCTCATCGCGATCAGATATCTCGAGGCGTTGCGCGATATTGCGAACGGACAAGCCACGAAGATATTTATACCGGTTGAAACATCGTCAATCCTCGCTTCCGTAGGCGCAATAGCAGAGTTATTTAAAGAGCAGAAAACGGAGGTAAAGAAAGGCTAATGTTTGAACCATTTCAACATATTCTGTATGGCACTTTACTTTCCACACTCGTTGGTAGCCTGTTCGCGTTCGTTACGATTTACAGGATCACATTGAAGCTTGCAAGGTTCAAATATGAACCTCTATATCTCTTCAATGACATAATGACATCGGGGCTTTTGATACTATGCTGGTATTACCTGGATAATATCGTTCTCATATTCTTCGTTGTTGGTTTTTTTGCTTTCACGTATCAACTCTACAAGTTGCTTGTTGGTATTTACTCGGTCGACAAACGCTTCAGGCTCCTTGTGTTATCCCTCGGTGTAAGTCACAGCGAGTACGCGCGGTTTACCTTAGAACGCAACATTCCAAGACTGTTCGGCAACTTGCTGAAATTTTACGTGCTCTCGTTGATGACGTTTTTGGTTTCCCTGGGATCGAATGCGCCGGATATTGGGTACTTCGCTTTGATTGTGGGGCTCATATTGTCTTTAATCCAAACTGACTGAAATATGCGGAAGGGAGAGTATGGCATGATATCAGAAAAAGCGCTTAGAAATTACGCAGACGTGATACTTAGAGTCGGTGTCAACATACAGACAGATCAAAAACTTATCATCAACGCTTCCGTTGACCACAAGGATTTTGTGAGATTACTTGTTGAGCGTGCGTACAACCTTGGCGCAGGTGAGGTTTTCGTTGTTTGGAACGATACCTACGTTACCAGACAAAAGTTGTTAAAAGCGTCGGAGGAGGTTATAAAGAACATTTACGACTGGGAGGTTGCGATGGCAAAATCCTTCTTGGAAAACGGTGCAGCTTCGATCTCACTTGTAGGTTCCTATGCTGACGTGTTATCGGACGTCCCTGCGCAACGACTTGGAATCTACACGCGAGCCCGACAAGTTGCGTTCAGAGAAGTTATGGAAAGGACGATGAAGAACAAAAATAGATGGTGTGTTGCTGGTGTTCCAAACCCTGAATGGGCACGCAAAGTTTATGGGGAAGAGGATATAGGCAGGCTTTGGAACGATATTCTGTTCATGGCCCGCGTTGACGAAAACGGCTATGATGAACTGCTGAAGCATCTTGAAAGGTTGAAGAGGCGTAAGGATATCCTGAATTCGGAAAATTTCGAAGCATTAAAGTACGAAGGCCCTGGAATGGATCTTACAGTACAGCTTGCCCCAAAGCACCTTTGGTTGAGCGGAATTGAAAACGATGAGAATGGTGTTCCATTCTTACCTAATATTCCAACTGAAGAAGTTTTCACCGCTCCGTACAAGTACGGAGTTAATGGTGTGGTTTATAGCAGTATGCCGTTAGTTTACCAAGGGAACGTTATTGAGAATTTCTGGGTAAAATTCCAGGATGGAAAAGTTGTTGATTTTGATGCGGGGAAAGGAAAAGAGGTACTAAAGGAGTTGCTTGCAACGGATGATGGAGCTTCGTACCTTGGTGAGGTGGCACTCGTAGACACGTCCTCTCCTATCTACAAACTCGGCAGAATATTCTACAACACACTTTACGACGAGAACGCGGCAGCCCACTTTGCATTCGGAAGGGCGTATCCAACGTGTGTGAGAGAATTTAACGGTGATTTCGAGCAAGCTGGTTTGAACAACAGCCTTACGCACGTCGATTTCATGGTTGGCAATCCATCGATGAACGTGTACGGATTAAAGAACGGAACGAAAGTTCCGTTAATTTTGAATGGAAAATGGGTGATTTAATCTTGGAGGTTTGCGAGCACATTATCTGAGAGCACGTGTCCGAAAGGAGGTATACCTATGCTGAATGTTGACAAGCAAGCTTTCGTTAGCGAACTTATTTCGCCAAATTCCAGCAAGATTGTCCTTCTTGTTTTGGACGGTATTGGTGATTTGCCAAATGACGAGGGATTGACACCCCTGATGAAGGCTCATACGCCAAACATGGATAGGCTTGCGGTAATAAGTGACTTGGGGCAAACCATTCCAGTCCTGCCCGGTATAACACCTGGAAGCGGACCCGGTCACCTCGGGCTTTTCGGTTACGATCCGATAAGATATCAGATTGGTAGGGGTATACTTGAAGCGTTAGGTGAGGATATAGATGTTGGCGAGCTTGATGTTGTTGCGCGCGGAAATTTTGCGACAATTGATGGAGAAATCATCGTCGACAGGCGTGCGGGAAGACCCACAACGGAAGAGAGTGCGAAAGTTGTTGAAATTCTCAACGCCAATATCAAAGAAATAGAGGACGTCAAAGTGACCTTCTACGCAGGTAAGGAGCACAGATTTGTGTTAAAGCTCACCGGTGAGGGATTATCGGACAACATCGAAGATGCAGACCCGCAGAAAGAGGGTAAACCTATCAAGTACACAACGGCGTTAAGTTCGGATGCCGAGAAGACAGCGCGCATTGTGAATAAGCTTCTTGAAAGGATAAAGGAAGTGTTGAAAGATCAGCCGAAAATGAATTTCGCGCTCGTGAGAGGCTTTTCAAAATATCCAAAACTCCCGCAGTTCCCGGAGGTTTACAAATTAAGAGCTGGTGCAATCGCTGTTTATCCAATGTACCGAGGATTGGCAAAGCTTGTGGGTATGACGGTAATTCCGACTGGACAGACGATTGAAGATGAAATAGAGACGCTCAAAAAAGAGTGGAACAATTACGACTTCTTCTTTGTACACGTTAAGAAAACGGACTCGTACGGAGAAGATGGTAAGTTTGATGAGAAAGTGAACGTAATCGAGAACGTAGATCGCGTGATTCCAGAAATCCTTTCGCTCAATCCAGATGTTTTGGTTATAACCGGTGATCACTCAACCCCCTGCGCGATGAAGGGACACTCCTTCCATCCGGTGCCGATCCTCTTCTGTGCAAAACATACCAGAAAAGGCTTGTCGAAGGCATTCAACGAATTTGAATGTGCACGTGGGTCGCTTGGAACGATTCATTCAACGGACGTGATGAACCTCATACTCGCTTATGCTGGTAGGTTGGAAAAGTTTGGTGCATAATTTCTAAACCTGAATCGATGAGCAGTGTAATAAGATCAAATCCAAGGTACCTAACGTTCTACTACTTTTCGGCATCTGTAATTGGTGCATTGGTGGGAACTGTTGTAAGGTTCCCACCTTATTGTTTACTCGCTGCAATTTCACTCTACAAAAAACCCAAAGTGGCACTCTTTTTATTTTTCTTTTTCCTCTCGAACCTCATACTGATAACGAACTCACATCTTGAAAACGTGAAAAATGTAGAGTTTGTTGGTACGGTGAAATCCGTACAGGATGAATCATCGATCCTCTCACTATCTTACTACGACGGAAAGCGTTGGAGGAAGCTGGGATATGATGTCCGGTTGTACGAGCGATTGGACGTTGGCACGATAGTCTACCTGAAGGGAGAACTTAAGAGGACAAGGAGCTATCCAGTCTTCTACGTGAAGCCAGACGTCATCGTCAAGGTGAGAAATTACGTTTCATTAAAGTCCAAAATTTTTGAAGCCTTCCGGAAATTTCGGAATTTCTCCCGTGAGGTTGAACCGTTTTACCCAAGTCTTTTTGGTGAGGCGTCTCGCGATGAATTTTTCGTGAAAAGTGGGCTTTTCCACATCTTTTGTGTTTCCGGCATGCACGTAAGTATGCTCTACGTAATATCTGGCAAGTTTGTCAGTTTTCTGGTCCATCGAAGAAGTGCAAGGCTGATACTTCCGTTAATCTTACCAACCATCTTCGTTCTGGGTTCAGGACTCAACATTCCTGCGGTCAGAGCATTAGCGATGATTTACGTTTCGGCACTCTTCAAGTTGATCGATGTAAAAATAAACCCCGTCAACGTAGTATCGTTAACGGGGTTGTTCATGGTCTTATTTAATCCCGAGATTGTTCTCTCACTCTCGTTTTATATGACATTCCTTGCCACCCTTGGAGTGCTCATTTACGAAGGTAAGTTCAAGAGCTTTCTGTCTGGACTCGGTGGCTTTCTTGGAAGTGCACCGTTCGTCTCGTTGGTTTCTGGTGTGAACGTGCTATCTCCAATCGCAACAATTATCGTGAGTTTTCCAGTTCAGGCTATCATGTTCGGTTTAACACTATCCTTCCTATCCTTTGTTTTGAGTTTTCACTCTCTTTCAAAATTACTGTTATACGCGCTGCTTCCGTTTGTTTGGTTTGTGCGATTTATGGCGAGTCTCTTTTCAAAGTTACCGCTGCTTCCAAGCCACTGGGTTATTGCGCTCACTTTCGGTTTCACTTTTGGGATATACATCATGTTAACCGAGGAACTTGAAAAGCTACAGGAATGATTATTTCTCCTTTCGGCCTTTTTTCGAGCATTTCGGACATATGCCACGGAATTTAACGTCGAGCTCTTTTACATCGAAGCCCTGTGTTCTGAGAAGTTCGGTGTAATCTTTCAATACCGCCTCAGGCGAGAGGGCATCTTTCAACTCATAGATCTTCCCACAGGAGTTACATATAAAATGCGAGTGTCGGTTGTCCTTATCCACCAACTCGTACCTATACACTCCCTCATCGAACTGTAACTTACGCAGGAATCCGAGCTCCACGAGTAAATCAACCGTTCTGTAAACGGTCGCTTTACTCACGTTGATTCTCTTGCTCAGAAGGTACCTGTAAACCTCCTCAGCACCCAAATGTTCACTGTTCGTTTCTATAAAGACCTTTAAAACTTGTTCCCTTTGCGGCGTCATTCTGTATTTTCGTTCCTTAAGTTCTTTCTTTAGACTATCAACGTGCATCACTCCGCACCCCTTTATATTATTTTGCTCAAACTTTCACGTTATCCTCGAATCAAAGGTCATACGTTCATGATCGGCTTTATGTCTATCTTCCAACCTGTCAGTTTTGCGGCAAGTCGAGCGTTCTGACCAGCCTTGCCTATCGCGAGTGCCAGGTCATTTGGTGAAACTAAGACTCTTGAAGCTTTCATCTCTGGATCGAGGATTTCAACTTCGATAACTTTTGCCGGAAGTAGTGCGTTGGCTATGAATTCCTTGGGATCGTTGGACCATTTAATGATATCGATCTTCTCTACTTTCAGTTCCCTCAGCACCGAAGCAATTCTCGTCCCATCGGGGCCAATGCACGCACCAACGGGATCAACTTTCGGATCCCTCGAAGCCACCGCAACTTTTGAGCGAACACCTGGTTCTCTCACAATCTTCACTATCTCAACAATACCATCTTCGATTTCCGGAACCTCTAACTTCAAAAGACCGGTCACGAACTCTGGATCTGTGCGAGAGACTATTATCTTAGGTCCCTTCTTGTCCCTTTTAACCTCACGCACGTAGACCTTGATCAAGTCCGACTGCTCAAACTGCTCTCCAGGAATCCATTCTTTCTTTGGCAAATGCGTTTCGAGTTTTCCGATTCTTATGTCCAAGAATTCTGGGGTAACCCTCAGAACCTCTGCCGTGACCACACGACCAACAAGGTCAGCGTACTTTTCGTATTGCTTCTCCTTCTCGATCTCGCGGATTTTCTGAATGAGGACCTGTTTGGCAACCTGTACCGCAAATCTTCCCAGCTTCTTTATATTTACCTTTCTCTTAACTATATCACCGATAGCTGCGTCAGGTTTAATTTTTAGCGCTTCATCCAAGGAGATCTGAAGATTTTCATTCTCCACTTTGTCGACTACTTCAAGGAGTTGGTATAACTCAATCTCTCCGGAGTGCTTGTTTATTACAATTTCGATGTTGCGCTCACCGGTTCGATTTTTATAAGCGCTCATCAGGGCCTTTTCGAGGATCTCAATTGACTCATCAACACTTATTCCCTTTTCCCTTTCCAGTTCTCTGAGCGCTTCCAACAGCATCGCACTGTTCATCTTGGTTTACCTCCCTTAAAAATCTATTTCTAGATTCGCATTCTTCACATCGCTGATGTTTATTTCGACATCTTTGCCGTCAACGTCAAGTACGATCTTCCCGGTTTCCTTATCAACAGCCTTTATGTATCCTTTGTACGTTTTTGCAGCTTTCACTTTTGCAAGTTTTCCAATAAATCTTTCGAAGTCATTTATGTTCCTTAACGGTCTGTCCAGACCGGGCGATGATACTTCCAAGATATAGCTACCTGGAATCAGGTCCGAAGCGTCGAGCTCTTTTTCGAGTTCGTAGGAAACAATTTCACAATCTCTTGTACTTACGTAATCCTTGGGATTGTCGATTACAATTGTCAGCACCCATCTACCAGCTTGCAATTTGTATTTCACGTCGAACAGCTCGTATCCTAAGCCCTCGATGATCGGTTTTGCCATTTCGCCGACTCGAGAAGCAATTTCCTTTGGACTCATTCCTGACATACGTGAGCACCTCCGAAAATCTGCGAATATTAATCGAAAAACCGGGACTAACGTCCCGGTTGGCTTTCAAGACTTGATACTTTGGCGGAGAGGGTGGGATTTGAACCCACGGGTGGGTTTTGCCCACCGCACGCTCTCCAGGCGTGTGCCTTAGACCCCTCGGCCACCTCTCCACACCTGAGGAGTTTACTAGACCACAAGAGATTATATCATAGCGAAGCTAAAAATCAAGATCCCCTCACAGGCATACTTTAACAGAAATCTCCTAAGCATTCCATGACAACTTTACAACATCAAAGCGTCAACAGTGGTGCTTTGATAAAGCAATTTTACATCTTCTTCCAAGCTGAGGAAGGTGTCCAACAACTCAGGATCAAAGTGTGAGGGCATAACTCTGCCATCTCCTCTGGTCATTATCTTGATCGCGGTATCGTGTGATACTCCTTTTTTATACGGTCTATCACTTCTCAGTGCATCGTACACGTCAACAATCTTCACTATGCGTGCTTCGAGAGGTATCTCATCGCCGGTTAGTCCAAACGGATATCCCGTTCCGTCGTAGTTTTCGTGGTGGAAAAGTGCGATGTTCAGCGCCACTTTGAAACGCGGGTGAGCGAGAAGTCTTTTGGCGTAAATTGTGTGCTTTTTTATCTCCTCAAACTCTTCTTTGCTCAGTTTGCCTGGTTTGTTCAACAGTTCCTTTGCAAGGAAAATTTTTCCGATGTCATGGAGCGTTGAGTAACGAACTATCTCCTCTTTGTAATCCTGCGGAATATCAAGCCTTCTCACTATTAATTCTGTCAGCATGCGCGTTCGATATACGTGTTTTGCGGTCTCCTTCTCGAAACCTTCGACCACCGTTGCCAGGCGTTGCGCAAAGTCAAAGAAAGCATCACGAAGTTCTTTCGATAGTTCCTGGACCTCGGAGTATAGTTCTTCAATCCGCGCATTCGAGCTTTGCAGTTCTTTTATTTGATGAAAAATTAGCTCGTGTGTATACCTAAGGGTATCGAGTGTGTTGTCGATTTCAACCAAATCACTGTGCAAATCGTAACGGCAAGCACCGTTCTGGAAATCTAACAACGCGCGCTCCACCTTCTCTATCTCAACAACTAAGTGGTTTGAGTAGCGGAAAAATCGCATCGAAAGGTACAATATAGAAAATAACACGAATGACATCAAGGCAATGATTGGAGCAACGATTTCTTCGTAGGACGTTTCAATGTACATCTGTAGCGAGCGACCGAACAGTTTCATTTCACCGGGATAGCTGATTTTTTCTGAAACTAGGAAGTTATTTCTTTTCAGTTTATTTTCAATCCTAAGAATCGTGCGCATATTTTGTTTGTCAAACAGAATTAATTTGTTGATGAGCGGGTAGTCGGAAAAGTCTATTTTCATTAAGTAAGAATCAAAAGTATCAGGTGGCAAATAGAAAGTAATTACAATGTCTTTCTTTGCAAGGATTTTCTTGAAAACCCTGAAGTAGAATCTTCTTGTTAAAGTATCAAACTCGATCGTAAAGCTATGACCATCGATTTGACACATCTCTACTTTGCTTTCCAAGATTTCGTAAGCTATTTCTCCAAATGGGGGTATGAAATAAGATAGATAAACATTCACGTACGTATCGATTATGTTTTTATCAAGCTTAGATTCGTTCTTCAAGACGTTCACCATCTGTGAAACAACCTCGTGGATGGATTCCCGGTAAACCTCTACGAAATTCTCTATCGTGGTTTCCAGGAGTGACAGTTGGTTCTTCACCTGAGTGTATATCATTTTGGATATTAAACTGTTCGTTCTCTTTATAAATATTCCCAAAACTGCCACGAAGATGAGAACTGTAACTGTAGTTACTAAGAGGAGCGTTGTTAGAACGGAGCCTTTGAAAAACTCTCTTACAGTGGTTTTACCCATTAAAAGTTTCCCTCCTTATGAATGTTCGCAACTACTTTAGCGAAATTTTGTTAAGCTTCTTTACAATTACGTTTAGACTTTGAATGTGTTCGGTGTATAATTTGAAATGGAGCACGGCATTTGACACATAGGGAGGGATCTAGGTTGTTGAGAGGAAAGTTCACCACAGCGGTTTTAGTTCTCATACCTGTTGCTGTTGGGATAAATTACGCGGGAAAGTTCTTCGCTGAGGCGTTGAAATTGCCATTGTGGCTTGATTCCATCGGCACGATACTGGCCGCGATGCTCGCCGGTCCAGTTGTCGGTGCTCTCAGCGGTGCGTTCAACAATATAATTTATGGTTTGACCGCGGGCCCTTTTTCACTCGTTTACGCGTTAACAAGTGTGGGTATAGGCCTGTCGGCAGGTGGACTACACAGATCCAAGATGTTTGAAAACATGTTAAGAACCATCTTGAGTGGGTTAATCATTGCTCTTGTAGCCACGGCTATCTCAGTTCCACTGAACGTTGTGTTCTGGCAAGGACAGACGGGAAATATTTGGGGTGATACGTTGTTCGCGTTCCTTAGGAGCAAAGGAATCAACGTTTGGATAGCATCGTTTTTTGACGAACTGATCGTTGACTTGATCGATAAATTTCTATCGGTAGTTGTTGCGTTTGCGATTTTCAGGTCACTACCTAAAACATTGATATACACTTTCCAGAGAGAGTAGTTGAAACACGTGCGTGTTTTGGGGCTTTACGTAGAGCGGGATACACCTGTTCACAAGCTCGCACCGTTTACAAAACTCATGTACGCTGTAACCTCAACAGTTGTGACGTTTTTATTCCCGTCGATTACGGTTGGGATTCTATTTTTAGTCCTCTCGGTGTTTTTAAACACTATCGCAAGAGTTTTGAAGCACCTTATTGCACTGCTCATGGTCGTATCGGTTCTCTCGATATCCATCTTCCTAATCCAAGGCATGTTTTACGTTGGAAATTATACGCCATTATTTTCTCTTTTGAGACTTACCTTTTACAAAGAAGGTCTTCTGCGTGCGGTTGTGCTTGTGCTTAGGCTCTTCAATATGATATCTGCATTTGGTATTCTGATGTTGACGACACGTCCTTCGGATTTGATTGACGACCTTGTTCGAAGGGGGTTGTCCCCGAATGTTGGGTATGTAATTGCCTCGGTATTGCAAATCGTTCCACAAATGCTTTCAACGGCTACGAGGATAATCGACGCGCAACGCTCCAGGGGGCTTGAAATGAATGGAAGTTTTCACAAAAGGTTCAAGGCGTTCCTTGCGTTAATAGGTCCTCTTGTACTCGGTTCCTTACTTGAAGCACGCGAACGGGCACTTGCACTTGAGATAAGGGGGTTTGAAGCAAGAACCAAGCGGACTTTCCTCAAAGATTTTTCTGAGAGTAAGCGATAAGCTCTTTGTGAGACTGCTCCAGATAACGCTAGGTGGCTCGCTCGTTTGGAGGATTCTATCGTGGGTAGCACTGAAAAGATAAAAATTGAGAGCCTTACGTATGCTTATCCATTCTCTGATAAGAACGCTCTCGAGAATATAAGCTTCTCAATCATGCCCGGGGAGTGTGTTGGTATTATTGGCAGGAACGGGGCGGGAAAATCAACGCTTTGTCTTGCACTCACAGGTCTCGTACCAAAGTTTTTCAAGGGTCGATATTCCGGAAAGGTGCTGTTGGATGGCGAGGATGTTCGGCAAATTTCGTACGAAAAGCTCGTTACGAAAATAGGACTCGTGTTGCAGAACCCGTTTTCGCAGATTACGGGGGCAAGGATAACGGTGTACGAAGAAGTCGCTTTTGGACTCGAAAATCTCGGGATTCCTCGGGACGAAATTAAACAAAGGGTTGAGGCTGTTTTAAAGGCGCTGGACCTGTGGGAAAAGAGAGATGAGAATCCATTCGAACTGTCGGGTGGTCAACTCCAAAAGCTTGCGATTGCGAGTGTGTTGGTATTACAGCCGGAAGTATTGGTCCTGGATGAACCTACTTCACAGCTCGATCCCGGGGAGACAAAAGAAGTTTTCGAAATTATCTCCCAAATGAAAAGTCAAGGCATCACGATCGTTTTGGTTGAACACAAGTACGAGATGCTCGTCGAATATGTTGACAAGATTATCTTTCTTCAAGAGGGTAAGATGATTGCATTCGATGAGGCGGAGAAGATTTTTTCGTTACCCGAGATCGATGAGTACATGGTTGGAGAGCCAATCTACACAAAGTTATGCAAAAAATTAAACTTGAAAAATTCCCGTGGGTATTATCCGGTGAAATTCTCGGAAGCCGTTGGAATCTTGAGGGAGGCACGTTGTGGATCTGATCGTTAAAGTCGAAAATCTGTGGTTTTCGTACAAGTCAGGCAAGTTTGTTCTGAAGAATATCAACGTTTCCTTTGATGGTGTCTCGACGGCAATAGTCGGGCAAAACGGTGCTGCAAAAACAACGTTCGTAAAGATTCTAAAAGGACTTTTGAAACCCACTATGGGGGATGTATGGATCAATGGTGTGAATACTAAAGAAACAACGGTAGCTCAGCTTGCAAAGGTTGTTGGACTGGTATTTCAGGATCCTTCCGAGCAAATATTTAAAAGCAAGGTGATTGACGAGGTAATGTTTGGCCCACTAAACATCTTCAGGGATAAGCAATATTCCTATCAAATGGCGATTGAAGCGCTGAAACTTGTTGGACTTGATGGGAAGGTCAACGAACATCCGTACGATCTCACACTCTCCGAAAGAAAGTTGCTTTGTATTGCATCTGTTCTTGCGATGGATCCAAAGGTGGTTATCTTCGACGAACCAACAATTGCGCAAGACAGGTATCACATAAAGAAGATAGGAGAACTGGTACTCGAACTGGAGAAAAATGGAAAAACCGTCATAGCTATCACACACGATATGGATTTTGTTTTTGATTACTTCAAAAGGACTTTAGTATTGCATCGTGGGAACTTGCTTGTGGATGGCAAAACTGACGAAATACTCCAGCGTGAAGATGTATTGAAAGCCGCTGGTTTGGACACACCTTATATCTTCAAGATCTCGTCATCTGTAGGGACAGTAATTTCCAAACTGTTTCCCATATAAAAATTGAAAACAACGAAACCTGAACTGATAAGGAATTTGCCTTCAATTTTTATAGAAGGTGGAAGAGTTGCTTATTGGTGTTGATGGGACAAGGAACGGTTGGATCTATTGCTTTTATGAACCGGGAAATGACTTGGAGTTTTATCTTTACCCCAGGTTCACAGTCCCCGATATCGATTTTCGTTCGATGCTCGTAGACATACCCATAGGTTTACCCTCTTCCGAATTGCGTGAGTGTGACCAACTTGCGCGAAAGATGTTAAAAAGTAAGGCGTCTACCGTTTTCACCGTGCCCGTACGGGAGGCAGTTTACAGTGCTTTGACGCTCTAAAGCCCGGCATTTTAATGCGGGGATACAGAGCGTTGATTCTTTGCCTTGTCTATGGTATAATCAAATCAGCAAATTGTGTG
>Ga0105163_1000915_pt1 | contig 16470 bp, 12 predicted proteins | sample JNZ110809AmetaG_FD_81531 | JGI IMG/M metagenome (GOLD analysis project Ga0105163, IMG submission 81531) | Hot spring microbial communities from Jinze hot spring, China to study Microbial Dark Matter (Phase II) - JNZ 110809A | ecosystem: Environmental > Aquatic > Thermal springs > Hot (42-90C) >... | reverse complement strand
GGCATGCCATGCGAGAAAAAATATGAAATTGGTTTTGATATCCCCAGAATATTAAAAAAAATAAAATCTAAAATCATTAAAGCAGAATTCTTACGTGGCTATTTCGGCGCTGAATTAAGTAAACCAATTTTAAGAGATACGGGAAAATACTTTAAGGAGTTAATTTTCAGAGTAGAAAAAAATAGAAATTTAGAGATTTCTGCTACAAAATTTGTAAAATCTATTTATGGGCTGCTCAGAGAATTTGACATAAAGACGAGACCTATAACAAAGAAATATAAAAATGTCAATGGAAAAGAAAAAGTTGTAGTTACGGGAAGAATAAGTGGAAGAATTTAAAATATCGTAAAATTCTTGGAAACTATAGGTTACGCTTATTGTAAAGAAAGGGAAGTGTTATCGTCTTATGTGCTTTCTTATTTGAAGACAAAAATCAGAAAAAAGTTGAGTAGAGAAGGCTTACCGAAATTTAACACTTATGTAAAAGAGAATAGAATTAAAAATGGTTTAATTTGGGAAAAGATAGAAAAAATAGAACAAATTGGTATGAAAGAAGTAGCAGATCTAAACGTCGGAAAGAACCATAACTTTATCGTGAATGGGTTTGTTACACACAATTGTGAAACAGTGGTGGCTTATAATGAGATAGAATACACGAAAATTAAAGATCCTGGTATATATGTTAAGTTTAGGACAAAAAGAAGTCCTAACACTTTTTTGGTTTGTTTTACAACTACTCCATGGACTTTACCCGCTAATACTGGAATAATGGTAAAGCCTAATGCAGAATATGCTTTTGTTCAAGTAGGTAATGAAGTTCTAATCTTGGCCAAGCAACTTGTAGAAGAAGTTATGAAAAAAGTTGGAATAAAAGATTACAAAATATTAGAGACAAAATTAGGAAAAGACTTGGAAAATTTGAAATACGAACATCCTTTTGCCGATGAATTCAAATTCCAACAAGTTTTAACAAATGCCCATAGAGTAGTTCTTTCGGATCAGTTTGTTAGCTTAGAAGAAGGCACAGGCTTAGTTCACACTGCTCCTGGCCATGGAGAAGAAGACTATAAAGTTGGTTTAGAAACAGGATTGCCTACAGTTTCACCAGTTAAAATGGATGGAACTTTTGATGAGAGTTGCGGTAAATATGCTGGAATGTTCGTGAAAGATGCTGACAAGCTAATAATTGAAGAACTTAGGGCAAAAGGTCTTCTGTTGCATGAAGAAACAATTGAGCACGATTATCCAATTTGCTGGCGTTGTGATACACCTTTGCTTCAAATTTCTGTACCTCAATGGTTTTTCAAAGTTACAGCAATAAAAGACAAACTCATGGAAGAGAATAAGAAGATAAAATGGAATCCTCCTTGGGCAAGCCAAAGATTTCAGAATTGGCTCGAATCTTTGGGAGACTGGCCTATTTCAAGGCAAAGATATTGGGGGATTCCTTTGCCAATTTGGATTTGCGAAAAATGCGGAAACATAAGAGTTATTGGTTTGAGGGAAGAGTTACCCAAAGTGCCAAAAGATTTTCACAAGCCTTACATAGATGAGATTTTTTTGGATTGTAAATGTGGAGGAAAGATGAAAAGAGTTCCAGATGTTTTAGATGTATGGTTTGATTCAGGAGTAGCTTCTTGGGCTTCTCTTGGTTTTCCAAGGGACAAAAAACTTTTCAAGAAGCTTTGGCCAGCAGATTTCATTTTAGAAGGAGCGGACCAATTCAGGGGATGGTGGAATTCCTTGATGATAACAAGTGTTATGACTTTTGGTAAAGCTCCTTTCAAAAGTGTTTTGATGCATGGATTTGTTTTGGATGCTCATGGTCAAAAAATGTCTAAGAGTTTGCAGAATATAGTTAGCACTGAAGAAGTGATAGAAAAGTACGGAAGAGATCTATTAAGGTTTTATTATCTTTCAAGCGAGCCTTGGAATGATTATTACTTTAACTGGCAAACTATAGAAGAAATAGCAAAATCTTTTGTGATAGTCAGAAATACATTCAATTTCGTAAAGACTTACGTTTCTTCTGCAGGAAAGCCTGAAGGCTTGAAGAAAGAAGACAAATGGATTCTTTCAAGACTTAACTCTTTAATAGAAAGCTGTACAAAACACTTTCAAAATCACAATGCTCATAAAGCTGCGAACGAAATCTTGAATTTCATCTTGAACGATTTTTCAAGATGGTATATAAAGTTGATAAGAGACAGAGTTTGGCCTTTGTATGAAGGTAAAGATAAAAAATCAGCTTTCTTCACTTGTTTAACAGTAACAGAAACTTTGGCTAAGCTTTTAGCTCCATTTTGTCCCTTCTTGGCTGAGCAAGTTTATCAAGAAATCGTTAAGCCTTTGAAAAAGGGAAAGCTTTCAGTTCACCTTGAAGATTGGCCAAGAGCTGATAAAAAAATGATAAACAAAAAGCTTGAAGAAGAGATGAAAATTGTTAGAGAGATTGTGGAAGCATGTAGCGCTGCAAGGCAAAAAGCAAACTTGAAATTGAGATGGCCAATTGCTTCAGTTTTCTTAATCTCAAAAGATAAAAAAGTTTTGAATGCTGCAAAAAATTTGAAAGAAGTTTTGCTTAAGATGTGTAACAGTAAAGAGATAAAGTTATTGAAAGAAGAACCAAAAGGTGAATTTTCAGTTTCAGATTTTGATTTGGGTAAAGTTTTAATTCCATCAAAGCTAGATGAAAAGCTTTTGGGTGAAGCCCTTTTGAGAGAATTAATAAGAAAAATACAAGAGATGAGGAAAAAGTTTGGTTTTGTTGTGAAAGAAAGAATTGTTTTGACTTTAAACTCAGATGAAAATACAAACAAGCTTTTGGAAAAAAACAAAAAGCTAATAGCAAAAGAAGTTGGGGCAAAATTTGTAAAATTAGGATTCACTAAAGGGAAGTTCTCAGATGTTCTTGAGTTTGAAGATAAGAAAATAAACATAGCTTTCAGCAAAGCTTGATTAATTTAAGCTATTTATTTTTGAGATTTCAAAAATTATAGGGAAAAATGGGTTTAGGCATAAAATCTTTTGAAGATACTCTTGATTTTGTGAAAAAACATCCAAAAGTTCTTTTGCTCACTTTATTTCCAGCACTCACTTATTTACCCATAGCTTTGTTCCAAGAAACAGCTCCAATATTACTTTTAATGGTCTTAGTTTCATTGCCACTTTTTATATTTTTTTCCATTTTGGTGGCAGGAGCATTTCCAGTCCTAATTCAATTTGAATTGAAATCAAAAAAATGGAATTTGAAAAAAGCTATCTCAATCTCTTTGAGAAAATTTGGAAAGATTTTGATTGCAAATATTTTTTTAATTCTCGTGTTTGGTATTTTGTTTTTAATTCCTATCGTGATTTTAATGTTTGGAGCTTCCTTTTACTTTACCCCTCTTGTGATACTATCTATAATTCTTTTCCTAGCTCTGCTCATATTCACAATATTCGCCTTTTTTAGATTGAGTGTAGTTATCCCAATTTTAGTAGTTGAGGAGAAAGGAGTAATCGAAAGTATCAAAAAAAGTTGGAAAATAACTAAAGGGCATGTTTTATCAATTTTTGTCGGCCTTTTCTTACTTTCTTTAATTGTAATAGCGATAACATTGCCTTTGAATTTATTGGGCATTGCTTTAAATTACTTCAGGCTTGAGGAATTTTATATTGTGGTAAATGGTGTAAGAAGTGTTATAAGCCAAACTTTGATTTCAGCTTTTTTCAACACATTTGCTTCTCTCTTCTACTTCAAACTAAAAAGTTCCGGGAAAAAAATTTAACTCACTCTTTTAGTTCTAAATCTATATCAATTTCTTCTTGATTCAAGTCAAGTATGGAAATGAATAAAAGAATTTTATTGATAGCTTGTGCACTCGTTGCAACATTTGGTTTAATTTTAATATATTTTTCAAGCTTGGCAGTTTCTCCTTCTGAAACAAAAATAAGTGAAATAGATTCAAGCATGATAGGTAAAGTGATTTCAACAACTGGCAAAATTTCTTACGTAAGAAAACATCCGCAAGGTCATATATTTTTAACTTTAAAAGATGGTGATTCAAGGATTGAAGTTCCAATTTTTTCAAGTTTAGCGAACAAATTGAGTAGTAATGGAATAACTCAATACGACTTAAGAAAAGGAAGAACGATTAAGATAACAGGAATGGTTAGTGAATACAAAGGCGAATTACAAATTGTTCCTAGAAAACCAACAGACATCCAAATATTAGAAAGTTTAAAGTGATATGTTTGATTTCATCTTGATTTCAATTTTAGGAATTTTGGTAGGATTGTTTTCAGGTTTAATGCCTAGTATGCATGTAAACACTTTGATACCTTTGCTTTTTTCACTTTCTCTTTCCCTAAATTTATCTCCCTATCATTCAGCAGTTTTGATTGTTTCCACAGCCATGAGTGAGATTTTCTTCAATTTCATACCTTCTATATTCTTAGGCGCACCAGAAGAAAATACTGCTTTATCAGTTTTACCAGGACACAAACTTCTTTTGGAAGGGAGAGGCTATGAAGCGATTAAACTTACTGTAATAGGTGGTATTGGCTCTTTAATCCTTTCGCTTTTTCTCATAACATTTTTATCATCTTATTTCACATACTTCTACAAAATCACAAGACCCTACATTCACTTTGTGATAAGTTTTGTGATCATTTTCATGATTTTTTCAGAGCGCAAGCCAAAGAAAATAATTTCATCAGCTTTCATAGTTTTGCTTTCAGGGATTTTTGGTTTAATTGTTTTGAATTCACAAATTTTGCCTCAGCAACAAATCCTTTTTCCAGTTTTAACTGGTATGTTTGGTTTAAGCACTTTAATAATAAGTTTTTCCGAAACATCGAGAATACCAAAGCAAGAAGAAGATTTCAGTTTGAAGATTTCTGTATTTGAAATCTTCAAATCAATTTTTTTAGGCTCTGTAGCAGGTTTAATCGTTGGCTTTTTACCAGGTGTTGGAATTTCAGAAGCTGCTGTTATTGTGCAATACCTTGGGGGAAGAGGTGATGCTAGAAGTTTTTTGGTCACACTTTCCGGAATAAATGTTGGAAATGAAGTTTTCTCTTTAATTTCGCTTTATTTAGTTTCAAACCCAAGGAGTGGTTCAAGCGTTGCAATTCAACAAATTTTAAACAACTTGAATTTTTATGATGTTTTGCTTTTGATAGGTGTGATTTGCTTAGTTTCTGGAATTTCCGCTTTGCTCACACTTCAGCTTGGTAAGCAAATCCCAAAATTTTTGGTTAAACTAGATTACAAGACTTTAACACTTTCAATCATAACTTTCATTTGTGCAATGGTCTTCATTTGTACTGGTTTTAAAGGTTTAATAGTTCTTTTCATTTCAACGAGCATCGGTTTACTGTGTGCACATTTAGAGATTAAAAGAAGTCATTGCATGGGTGTTTTGCTAATACCCACAATTCTTTTCTTTTCAGGTTTAACACCAGAAATTCTTTCCCTTCTTTTCAAATGAAAAAAATTCTTTAAATTGAAAAGCTAAAACTGATATTATGATAAATTCTGAAAAACTGATAGAGCTTTACATAAAATTTTTTGAAGAAAGAGGGCATAAAACTATTCCAAATGTTTCTCTAGTTCCAGAACATGATCCTACAGTTTTGTTCACTCCAGCTGGCATGCATCCTTTAATCCCTTATCTTTTAGGTCAGCCTCATCCTTTAGGCAAGAGACTTGTGAATGTGCAAAGATGTTTGAGAACAGATGACATAGAAAAAGTAGGCGATGCTTTTCATTTAACATTTTTTGAAATGCTTGGGAATTGGTCTTTGGGAGATTATTTCAAAGAAGAATCAATAAAATGGAGCTTAGAATTTTTGACAAGTAAACAATGGTTAGCTTTAGATAAAGAAAAAATTTATGTTACGGTTTTTGCTGGCGACAAAGATTTGCCAAGAGACGAAGAAAGCGCAAAGATATGGCAAAGCTTGGGAATTCCGAAAGAAAGGATTTTTTTCCTTCCAAGAGAGGAAAATTTTTGGGGACCTGTTGGTTTAACAGGACCTTGCGGTCCATGCACAGAAATTTTTTACGATAGCGGGAAAGAGCCTTGCAGTAAAGAATGTAGACCAGGATGTAAATGTGGAAAATACTTTGAACTTTGGAACAATGTTTTCATGGAATACAACAAAACAAAAGAAGGAAAGTTTGAGCTTTTGAAACAAAAAAATGTTGATACAGGAATGGGTGTTGAAAGGACTGTAGCAATATTGCAAAACAAAAAAAGTGTTTATGAAATTGAAACTTTAAAACCAGTATACGAGAAAATAAAAGAAATAGCAGGAATAAAAGAGCCAGATGAAAAGCAAGAAATTTCTTTAAGAATTATTACAGATCACTTAAGAGCTTCGACTTTTATCCTTGGTGACGAAAATCCTGTTTTACCTAGCAACGTTGATAGAGGCTATATATTGAGAAGACTTATAAGAAGAGCTATAAGACATGGGAAGATTTTGGGAATAGAGAAAGGGTTTTTGGGTGAAATTGCAAAAGTTGTGGTAGAAATTTACAAGAAAAGATACCCAATTCTAAAAGAAAAAGAAGGTTTTATTCTTGAAGAGCTTGGAAAAGAAGAGAACAAGTTTAGGAATACACTTTCAAAAGGTTTGAAGAAATTCGAAGAAATAGCTAAAGGGAAGAAGATAAGCGGGGAAGAAGCATTCCTTTTGTTCCAAAGCTTCGGCTTCCCCTTTGAGATGACAAAAGAGCTTGCAAAAGAGAAAGGAATAGAAGTTGATGAAGAAGGATTTTGGAAAGAATACGAAAAACACAAAGAAATTTCGAGGAAAGGGGCTGAAAAGAAGTTTAAAGGCGGACTAATAGATGCTTCCGAGCAAACCATTAAGCTTCACACAGCAACTCATTTACTGAATGAAGCAATAAGGAGAGTTTTGGGAAGGAAAGATATCGTTCAAAAAGGTTCAAACATCACTCCTGAAAGGTTAAGGTTTGACTTCAACTTTGAAAGGAAGTTGACTGAAGAAGAGTTGAAAAAAATAGAAGATTTGGTGAACGAGCAAATAAGAAAAGGTTTGCCTGTTTGGAGAGAAGAGATGACAGTAGAAGAAGCGAAGAAGAGAGGTGCACAAGCAGTTTTCGAGCACAAGTATGGGGAAAAAGTTTCAGTTTATTTCATAGGCGATTTTTCAATTGAAATTTGTGGAGGTCCTCATGTCAAAAACACAAGAGAGTTAGGGAAGTTCAAGATAATAAAAGAAGAAGGTGTTGCAGCTGGAATAAGGAGGATAAAAGCTGTTCTCGAATAAATCAAATTTTTGGGAGAATCATCAAAATTTCTTTCTTTTCACCCAAAGCTAAAAAATTTCCTCTCAAATACATCATTCCAACTAAAGCGCAAGTAACTGCATCTAATTCATGCTCTGTCAAATCTTTTCTCAAATTTTTTATTCCAATTCTTTTCAAGCCTTTTAGCAATTTTCTTCTATTTTTCTTAGCTCTTGGCAATCTCAACAAATCTTGTGCAGCACCAGGATAAGTTTCTATAACTTTGATTTTACACTTTTCCAAAATTTTTCTAAGCTTTATTCCCCTCTCAGTCAATTTTCTCATAGGGCCAAGAGTTATTGGGAAAAATTTTATACCCATTTTCAAAAGCTCTTCATCACATTTTCTTAAATGGATTTCCCCTTTTTCTTCCAAACTTTTTCTCCCTTTTGGTAAAGCCAAAGGGGCATCTATAGCTACGACATCAGGCCTAAATTTTTTAACATTTTCCAAAATTTCTTTATCGGAAAAAACTGTGAAAACTTTAGCTTCCATATTTTCATTCAAAAAACAAAAACCAGTTTCTCTTTTTTCACTCCCAGCCAAATCTATTCCAACAACTTTCATATACTAACACACTCAACTGGAGGAGAAAGCATTAAATCGCAAGCCAATTTAAAAACTTTGTTTTCTTCTATTTCACCTTCTTCAAGCCATTCTTCACGAAGGAAAATTTTATTTTCTGTTATGTTGAAGCCAATTAAACGGAGTTTTGTGCTATTTTTTTCGATTTTGATTTTTTCCAAGAAAATTTTGTCTTTGTATTGCGAAGCAAGAGAATCTAAGAATTCTATTTTTTCTCCACAATCTTGACAGCTACTGTTGTATAAGAATTCCAACAATATCATACCTTTTCTTAAAACCAAATTTTTTTGAGGAATATCCAACTCATAATCTACTACATTAGTTTCTGGCAACCTTGGTTGAAAAATGAAAGATGCGATGAAATAATAAAGGCTTGAAGTTACCATCAAGAAGAGCAAAATTATTCCCAAACTCTTAGGTTTCATAGTTAAAAATTAAATCGTTTTAAGGATAAATTTTTATAGATAGCATGGTTTTAGAAAAATTGATTAACGTTAGGATTGCTTTGAAACAACCTTTCTGGGTTTTCATCTTAGGAGGTTTCGTTTCTACAATTTCTTTAGCAATTTCTTTCCTTGTTTTTCAAGAATCTGTTGGTCTTCTAAGCAATTTCTTGATAACTTTTGCAATAATGCCTTTTATGCTTGATTTGATAAGATACGAAGGTGCAAAAATAGAGCAAAACCCAGAACAACTCAAAAATATAAACATTTTCCAAAGGCATAGAGGAGTTATTTTGGCTTACATAGCTTTTTTCGCTGGCATGGTTTTAACTCAATCAATTCTTTACTTGATGATACCAGAGCATTTATCAGAAAAACTTTTTGAAGACCAAATAACTCAAATAAACTTGATAAGGGGCAAAGCAACTTTTGGCGGGACTTTTTCAACAATTTTGTTGAACAACATAGGTGTTTTAACCCTTTCTTTCATTTTTTCTTTCCTTTTTGGGGCTGGAGCAATCTTCATTCTAGCATGGAATGCTTCAGTTCTTTCTGTTGCGATAGGCATGACAGCAAAAAGTCTTGGTGGTTTCAAAGGAATACCTTTAGCGATATTAACTTTCTTTCCGCATGGAAGCTTAGAAATCTTAGCTTACTTCATAGGAGGAATAGCTGGTGGTTTAGCTTCTTTGGCTTTCACTAAAAGAAGTGTTAAAAATTTCTGGTTGATAATAAGGGATAGCCTTGAGTTGATGGGTGCAGCTTTAGCTTTTCTAATTTTGGCTGCAGTGATAGAAACAACTGCAATAGTTTTCTAATCTTCTAAATAAATTCCAGGTTTACCATACTTTGCTCTTGCCGCTTTATTTTCTGGATCATATCTCTTTTCGTCAGAAGCTTTGTATAAAACAACTTTTTTGAATCCATACTTTTTCTTCAAATAACTCAAAAATTCATTGAAATATTCAATTTCTTTGTCAGTGACGAAATAAAAATAGGCTTTTTCCTTTTTTCCAGCAAGCTTCATAACTTCTGAAAGGTCTTCTAAAACTTTTTGGAAAATTCTTTCCAACTCAACAACACTTTTATCAATTTTGCTTTCATCAAACTCAGGCCATTTTTCTTTTGAAACAAAACTGTTTTTGCTCAACATGCTCCACCACTCTTCTGCTATGTGTGGAATTATTGGAGAAAGAAGCTTTACGCAATTTTCTAAAGCTTCTGACAAAACAGCTCTGTTACATTTTTTAAAGCTACCACACCTTTCAACATAATCTTTCAAATCATTTACAAAAGAGAATAAAGAAAATTGCACACCACTCCTAAACTTCATCTGCTCGTAATTTTGAGTGGCATTTTTCACATTTTCTTGAACTTTTGTTTGCAAGAGCAAATCAATTTTTCTAATTTCTTCCCTTTTCGCTTTATTCAAATTCTTTATGAGTTTTGTTATGAAATTTATTCTTGAAACAAAACTTGGAATTGATTCTTCTCTCCAATCTGCGTCATCCATGTTTTCTGCAGAAGCAACCAAGTTTATCCTTGTCAAATCACTTCCATATTTTTTAATCAATTCTCTCAAAGGTATTATATTGCCTTTTGACTTACTCATTTTTTCTCCGCTTATGTTGACATAACCATTAACCCCTATTGCTTTCGGCCAATACTTTGGGTCTTCCCAAATTGCAACATGGTGGAAAAGGTAAAATGTTAAATGGTTTTGTACCAAATCTTTTCCAGAATTCCTTAAATCAACAGGATAAAAATATTCGAATTCTTTCCTCATTTCTTCTATAGCTTCTTTTTCCAAGCCAGAAACTTTGCTAACTTCTTCTAAATCTCCTTTTCCAAGAAAAATGTAATCAAAAACTTCATCTTTAAGCTTACTAGCTTTTATCTTCCTTTCATTTATCACTTTTGCTATAGTGTAAAAAGCCATGTAGATGACGCTGTCAGAAAGAGTTTCAATTATCCAACTTTTATCCCAAGGCAATCTTGTTCCTAAGCCTGTTTTTCTAGTGCAAGCTTTATCTTTAAGCCAATCAACTGTATTCAAAAACTGAGCTCTAACTTCTTCTGGATAGAACTTCATTCTCTTTATACATTCTCTTACCTTTTCTTTCCACTCTTCGTCGGAAAATTTCAAGAACCATTGATTTTCAAGAATTTTGACATGATTTTTTGTCCCGCATCTACAAATCACTAAACCACTACATTCCCACATTAAATCAGCAATTCCTTTTTCCATGAATTCTTTTGAAAGCTTTTCTTTACATTCGGAAACTTTCATCCCAGCATATTCCCCACAATTTTCTTTCAAAACACCAAGATGGAATTCTTTCTTGTAGACTTCTGAAGTTGCTTCTTCCAATTTCTCTTTATCTTCCTGGCTTTTAACTCCAAATTTTTCGCAAAACTCAATTCCTGGATGCTCACCAAAACCTGGAGTTTTAATCAGAGAAATTGGTTTTATTTCCAGAACTTGCTCAGGCTTAACTCCATATTTTTCCAAATCTTTTGGATTTTTTTGTAAATCATGCAAAGCAATCCAATCGTATGGGGCATGGGAAGGAACAGACATAACTATGCCTGTAGCAGCATCAGGGTCTACAAAACTTGCTGGCAAAACTATAACTTTATTTTTAGTCACAAGATTTTCCACATACTTCCCAACCAACTCAGAACCTTTGATTTTTTCAACCACTTCAATTTTTTTTAGCTGGTCTTTCAATTTTTCTACAGCTTCTTTACTCAAAATCCATGTTTCTCCATCAACTTTAGCTTTAACATATTCTACTTCTGGATTTATCCAAATGTTAGTAACACCGTAAACTGTTTCTGGTCTTAAAGTACCACAAGGCAAAATTTCCCCTGTTTCCAACTTGAATTTCAAGATTATGTAATCGATTGGACTTTCTCCCTCTCCTTTTAATCTATCGTGGTCGCCAGTTGGTGATTGACATTTAGGGCACCATATCACAGGGTGAGTACCTTGTGTCACATAACCTTTTTTTCTTAAAGTTCTGTATTGCCATTCGATGAAGCGAGAAAAGCGTGGATCTATGGCAGTGATGAATTTTCTCCTCCAATCAACAGAAAATCCCATGAGCTTAGCAGTTTTAATTATTTTTTTCGTCCAGTATTTTGCCACAAATTTTGGCCCTTTTTCCACGAATTTTTTCAAATCTTCATCTTTTGCTCCAAACATCTTGAAAGTTTGAGCTTGGATTTCTTCTCCAGTTTTCAACCTTTCAATCGCCCCTAAAATTGGCTCACCAGTTGCATGGAAGCCCATTGCTAAAAGAGCATTGTATCCTTGCATCCTTTTAAACCTAACATAAGCATCAGTCCTGCTGTAAGTGAAAGCATGTCCAATGTGTAAATCAGCATTAACGTAAGGTATTACCAATGAGCTAAAGAATTTTTCTTTATTTGGCTCAACATTTGCTTCAAAAATTTTTGCTTCTTCCCATTTGGCTTGCCATTTCTTCTCTATTCTCCTGAAATTAACCATTCCCATCACTCCAATAATTTAAGAAATGAAAAGGGCTAAGCTTAAAGTTTGAGAACTCGCTCACCCATTCTTCTCACTTAAAATTATTAAGTGAAAAAGGGATTTAAAGATTGCTAAATTTTAGCAACAATTTCTTTCAACTTTTCAATACATTCAGGATTAGCTAAAGTTGATAAATCACCTAGCTCTTCTTTCTTTATCAAGTTTTTCAAAATCCTTCTCATTATTTTCCCGCTTCTTGTTTTGGGCAAATCTTGAACATAAACTATTTTTGCAGGTTTTGCTATTGGTCCAATCTTTTTTGAAACTAGCTCAATGAGCTCAGAAGAAATCTTTTCATTTCCTTCAAACCCTTCTTTCAAAACAACAAAAGCTATTGGGACTTCACCTTTTATTTCATCAGGCAAACCAACGACAGCGGACTCAACTATTGCTTCATGCGAATTTATAGCATCTTCTATTTCAGCATTGGATAGACGATGACCAGCAACTTTCAAAACATCATCTACTCTTCCCGTAATTCTTATTAAACCATTTTCATCTTTGAAAGCTCCATCTCCCGTGAAATAAATTTCTTTTCCATATTTGCTGAAATAAGCTTCTTCATATTTTTCAGGATCTTTGTAAATCCCTCTTAACATCCCAGGGGAGAAAGGAGGCAATATAACCAAATTTCCAATTTGGTTTGTTTGGCAAGATTTTCCTTCTTCATCTAGGATATCAACCTTAATTCCTGGGAAAGGCTTGCCTACATGAGCTGGCTTGAAAGGTCCAATTCCGGGTAAAGAAGTTATTAAAATTCCTCCGGTTTCAGTTTGCCACCACGTATCAACTATTAAGCATTTCCCCTTCCCAACATTTTCAAAAAACCATTTCCAAGCACCTTCATCGATAACTTCACCAACAGAACCCAAAAGCCTCAAGCTTTTGAATTTATAATTTTTGATTAACTTGCTACTCATTTTCTCAAACATCCTTATTGCAGTTGGTGCAGTGTAGAAAATTGTTACTTTATACTTCTCAATTATTTGGGCCCATCTATCTGGAGAAGGATAATCTAAGGAGCCTTCAAAAATCAATGTTGTTATACCGTTCAACAAGGGAGAATAACAAACATAAGTATGGCCTGTAATCCAGCCTAGGTCAGAAGTGCACCAGAGTAAATCATCTTCGTGAAAATCGAAAATCCACTTTCCTGTCCAGTAGGCTTGTGTAGTGTAGCCACCGCAAACATGTATACAACCCTTAGGTTTGCCAGTTGAGCCTGAAGTGAAAAGTATGAAGAGCAAATCTTCGCTATCCATAACTTCAGCTTCACATTCTTCGCTCTCCTTTTCAACAAGCTCATGCCACCAAAAATCTTGTTTAGGGTTCAAACTAATTTGATTTCCAATCCTCTTAACCACAATCACTTTTTCCACGCTTGTTCCTTTTACAGCTTCGTCAGCATTTTCTTTCAAGTTTATGATTTTACCTCTGCGATAATAGCCATCAGCAGTTATCAAGAATTTTGCTTGAGTCATTTGAAGCCTAACTTTCAAAGCTTCAGGAGAAAAAGCAGAAAAAATTACTGTATGTACTGCACCAATTCTTGCGCAAGCAAGCATAGAAATTATTGCTTCAGGAATCATTGGCAAGTAAATGCCAACAACATCCCCTTTCTTAACACCAAGTTTTTTCAAAGCATTTGCCGCTTTATTCATTTGTTTAAAAAGTTCTTCATAAGTTAATACTCTTGGTTTTTCTTCAACCGGCTCCGGTTCCCAAATCAAAGCAAGCTTGCTTTTTACTTTTTCCCAATCACCCCTCTTTTCAAAAATGTTTGAAGTTATGTTTATCTTTCCACCCAAAAACCATTTGAAGTAAGGCGGATCATGCTCAAAAGCTTTTTCCCATTTTTTGAACCAGAAAAGCTTTTCAGCTAAACTTTCCCAAAATTTCACAGGATCTTTTAAAGCTTCTTCATAAATTTTTTCATCGTTAATCCAAGCTTTTCTTTTCATTTTTTTAGAAGGCCAATAAAGTTCGCCCTTCTTTTCAACCCACGAATTTCCAAAAATCCCAAAAATCATATTGTTTAATTACCCTTGCTTCGATAAAAATTTTACATTTTCAAAGCTTTTTCAAAAACTTTTTTGTTCATCTCTATAAACTGAGGTCTTATTTTCATCGTAACAGCTTTCCAAACATTTTCTTCTTTTAAAGGTAAAAGCCCTTTTTTCAAAGCATAACCAAGCATGAAGATGTTGCTCATAGCAGCTTCACCAGTTATCTCTTCAACAATTTCGCTTGCATTAACCTTTTCAACTCTTGCAAATTTTTCCATTTCTTTCAAAATTTCACTTGCACTTTTTCTCTCATCTATTGGGTTTGGACTCAAGAATTTCAAATCTGTTAAAACAACTGTTTTCTTGTTGGCATAATAACAAGCTCTCAAACCTTCAAGTAGCTCTAAAGCTATGATCAAATCAGCTCCACCTTTTCTAACAAGTGGGGAAAAAATTTTTTCTCCAAACCTAACATGACATTGCAAGGCCCCTCCTCTTTGCGAAAGGCCATGAACTTCAACAGCCCTAACTTCATGACCTTCTTCAACAGCAGCTCTCCCAATAATTTCAGCCAAGCTCAAAACTCCTTGTCCACCATAGCCTGCAACGATTAAGTTGAATTTCATCCTCTACACCTTTGGTTTTATTCCACTGAAGACTTGAGCACAAACACCACAACCCCAGCAAAGATTTTTTTCTATGTAGAACTTTCCATCTTTTTTCCTTATTGCAGGGCAGCCAAAATTTTCTATATCTTTAGCTTTTTCTAAGTTTGGCTGCTCAACAAAATCAAACTTTGGAATTTTCAACCCTTTCCTTGCCATGCTCCTTACAGTTTGCAATCTACAGTCCCCTTTTGCAACTATGACTCCAACACCTTGCATAGAATAAAGCTCTTTTGCTGTTTTTATGAATTCTTCAAGGTTAAAGGCATTTACAACTTTAACATTTTCAACACCACAAGCCTTAGCTATTTCTTCTACAGCTAAAGCTTTTGTCTCTTCACCCATGCCAGTTAAAGCAACTCCTGGATGTGGCTGATGGCCTGTCATTGCAGTTGTTCTATTGTCTAAAACAACAACAAGCAAATTGCTTTTGTTGTGGACAGCGTTTATTAAGCCTGGAATTCCTGCATGGAAGAAAGTTGAATCGCCAATAAAAACAACAGGTTTTTGTTTAGTTGCTCTTTCTATTCCTTGTGAAACGCTCATGCTAGCTCCCATTGAAAGAAAGAAATCTTGTTGGCTTATTGGAGGAAAAATTCCAAGCATGTAGCAGCCTATGTCGCCACCAAAAACTTTGTCAGAGCCAACGGCTTGTTTGATTGCCCAAAAACTTGCTCTATGAGGACAACCAGGACAGAGCTGAGGAAATCTTTTTTCTATCTTCTCAATTTCAAATTTGCTTTCCATTTCTTTTGGAATTTTTTTCTTTGTAAGCTTAGCCAAAGCTTGAATCACAATTTCCGGTTTAAATTCACCAGAAAAAGGAAGCAAGTTTTTTCCGTGGACTTTAAGTTTAGGATTTGCTTCTTTAGCTATTTTTTTGACTTCTTCTTCAAGAATTGGCTCAAGCTCTTCAACAACCAAAACTTCTTTTAAGTTCTTGATGAATTTTGCTATAAGCTTTTTAGGTAAAGGATGAGTCATGCTTATTTTCAAAACAGGAATTTTCAAGTTGAGCTCTTCCAAACTTTCAATCAAGTAATTGAAAGAAACCCCAGAAGTTATTGCCCCAATTTTACTTTTAAAATTTTTGTTCAAAATGAAATTTATCTTGCTCTTTTCGTTGAATTCTTCAATTTTTTCAAGTTTTTCATGTAAGTTGGCATGAGTCTTGATAACTTGGGGTGGATAGTTTTTGAAAGCAATGTCTTTAACAAATTCACCCTTTTTTTCAATTTTTTTTATCTCCTCAAGCTTAACCAAACTTCTCATATGGCTAACTCTTGTAGTTGTTCTCAAAATTACTGGAATTCCAAATTTCTCTGAGATTTCAAAAGCAAGTTTTGTTAAATCTTTTGCTTCTTGAGGATCAGAAGGCTCTAACATTGGTAAGTGGGCAATTCTTGCAAAAAGTCTACTATCTTGCTCTGATTGAGCAGAGCTCCAACAGTTTGGGTCATCTGCAACAACTATGAGCATGCCAGCTTTAACTCCTGTATAAGCTAAAGGGAAAATTGAGTCGGAAGCGACATTTATACCAAAACTTTTAAAAGAGACTATTGATCTTAAGCCGGAAAGAGAAGCACCAGTCGCAACTTCAACAGCAACTTTTTCATTCGTGCTGTACTCAAAGTAAATTCCAGCTTGCTTAGCTACTTCAGCAAAAGTATCACCAATTTCTGAAGCAGGAGTTCCAGGATAAGTTGTAGCTACAGCAACACCAGCTTCCACAGCACCTCTTGCTATGGCTTCATTCCCTAACAAAAAAGCTTTCTCTCCTTTCGAAAGAACATCACTCATTCACTCGCCTTTATTAAAAAATTTTGTTTAAATTATGTAAAAATTTATTTGTTTTAGAATAAAAGAAAAAGTATTGAGCCCTCGTAGCTCAGTTTGGATAGAGCGGCGCCCT
>Ga0105163_1000910_pt1 | contig 16509 bp, 13 predicted proteins | sample JNZ110809AmetaG_FD_81531 | JGI IMG/M metagenome (GOLD analysis project Ga0105163, IMG submission 81531) | Hot spring microbial communities from Jinze hot spring, China to study Microbial Dark Matter (Phase II) - JNZ 110809A | ecosystem: Environmental > Aquatic > Thermal springs > Hot (42-90C) >... | reverse complement strand
GGAGGAGCGTAAAGGACGCAAAGAAGGCCGCAAGCCCCATCATCATAGCTATTCCAATATATTGATCGAGCATGCCTTGCCCCGTCCTTTGTGATAAAAGACACATGCTTCGTACCAAGAAAACGTCCCCTTGTCAAGGGTGAATTAAGGACGTGAGGCTTTTACGCGCATTTACACGGGGAGGGGCCTCTGTTAACCTCTATAGTGATGCTGATAATATCACATCATACTGGTGAATCATACGGACTTCTAGGGCCGCAGTTAGCGGCCACTTTTATAACTTCGTACCTTAAGGTCCCAACAAAGGTGATAGGCGTGGGCCGTATTTTTGACAGAGAGGCCCTTATGCAGTTCATAAAGGATCATTATGAAGGTAAGGACCGGATCGTCGGGTTTTCTTACCTTTGTGGCCGAAGTGAACTGTTGGGACTCCTCGATGCCTTAAAGGCCATAGGCTTTAGGGTTATCTTAGGCGGTCCCCAAGCGGATAGGGACTACATAGGCGAACCTGAAAAAGGCCTTTTTCACCACCGCATCAAGGGCCTTGTGGATAAAGTGGACCTATGCTTCTCCGGCCCCATTGAGACACTCGAAGAGAAGGTCTTTTGGGAAGGCCAAGGGCTTTTCCGTTATCCGTGGACCAAAAAGCCTTACCTACAAGTAGATTGGCATAACCTCTATTTCTTTTCCGATAGGCTTTATAAACTCGAAGTCAAGACCGCCCAGGTCCTAAGGGGGATAGGATGCCCTTATGCAGCGAGGACCAAAAAGGTCCTTATAGATCCCCCTACTGCCTTAAAGCAAGTCGGACCGATCGAAGTGGAGACGAAAGGGTGTAGCTTCTGCGATGTGGCGTGGGACAAGGGGTTCTGCGGATATATCAGTGACCAAGATGTACTCGAACAGATAGCCGCCTTGCCTGAGGAAAACGGAAGAAAGATACCCTTTGAACTCATAGACGAATATCCCCTCGGGTTTTTACCTAAGCTTTTATACCTCTGTGCGTCAGAAGGGATAAGGTTACAGCAGGTAAACTTGGTGCTCCGTGCAGACGACCTCCTTTTACACCATGGAGAGCTAAAGGCGGCTTTAAAAGAAGCAGAGGCCCTCGGCACAAGGATAATGCTTTCTTCCATAGGTTTTGAGTCATTCAGCGACAGGATCTTGCGGAACCTGAACAAGGGAATAACCGTTAGGGAAAACCTCGAGGCCATAAGGACGATCCGCGCTCTCAAAAGGGAGTTCCCACAAACCCTCCTTTACCGACGCGACGAAGGGGCCTTTCACGGCTTTATCCACCCTACCCCTTGGGATGACCCTGAGACGGACTTTGAACTTCAAAGGGCCATCGGGGCCTATGGACTCTTTGAGGACATCTTGCCCTATCACAGTACTCCCCTCATAGTCCATCATGCCTCTGCCCTAGCGGACTGGCTCAGACAGATAGAGGAAGTCCATGGGATCTACTTCAACCGGGGCCTTACCTGGATAGAGTGGTGGGATTGGAAGGCTTCACCAAAAGCCACTTGCCCTTAACTTCTTGTCCCTCTGCCAACACTTCTTCTCCAGGCGATGCCTCCATTTCCAATTGACACTTAACGTAGTTCCTACTTGTACCTGTCACCAGGCCTTCTTTAGTTTTCCCTTCGACGAGCACTAAAAGGGGCTTCCCCAACATGGACATGTAAAACTCCTTTTTCTTCTTATCCGCCAGTTGCCTCAAGATGTAGGCCCGCTTGAGCTTGACCTCCTCCTTGACCCTGTCGGACATCCCAAAGGCCTCTGTACCAGGTCTAGGGGAAAAGGGGAAAACATGAAGGTAAGAGAGGGGAAGTCCCTCTAGGAGGGAAAGGGTCTCTTCAAAATCCTCATCTCCTTCTCCAGGGAATCCGACAAGGACATCGGCTCCTATGGCCATCTCGGGCAGCCTCTCCTTGGCCTCAAGCACAAGTTTCTGGTAATCCTCAGGAGAGTAAGGCCTCCTCATCTTTTCAAGGACTTTCCTCGAACCGCTCTGTAAAGGAAGGTGGAGGTGAGGACAAAGCTTGTTCGAAGAGGCCATAAGGTCGATAAGTTCACGCCTTACCTCCTGGGGCTCTATGGAGCTCAACCTGACCCTTGGCGGTGAATCCCTCTTTTCGATCTCCTCAAGGAGCCAGATGAGATCCCTTCTGACTTCTAAGTCATATCCCCATCTACCGAGGTGAATCCCCGTAAGGACTACTTCCTTTATCCCCTTTTCGGAAAGCACCTTCAAGGCATCAAATATCGCCTCGGGATCAAGGCTTCTGGAAGGTCCCCTGAGCCTAGGAACCACGCAATAGGCACACCGTGAGTCGCACCCGTCCTGCACCTTCAAAAAGGCCCTCGTCCTTGAAAGGGGACAAGGAACTACCTTGAGGCTCAACCTACCCCTAACAGAAGAAGTCCAATGAACCCTTTGGCCCCGTTTGACCTCCTCGAGGGCCTCACAAATCCGGTCCTTTTCGGCATTTCCGATAAGACCATCTGCTCCTTCCCTTTCTGGCGCTGAAGGGTCCAAATCGGCCCAACATCCGGTAACAATTACCCTTTTTTCCTCCCTTTTCAACCTATGGAGCCACTTCCGCGATTCCGCCTCGGCCTTAGCCGTCACCGCACACGTGTTGAGGATGACTACCTCCGCTTGATGGACCTCTACCAGTTCATGCCGAGCGAGCTTTAGGAGCTCGGCCATAGTATCGCTCTCTGACTGGTTTACCTTACAACCTAGGGTTACAACGGAGACCTTCATCTCTCCGCTTCGTAAAGCACACAGACCCCAAAGGTCAATCTCTTGACCCTAAGGCCTTTGAAACCCAACCGCGCCATGCCTTCTAGTACTTCTCCGTCCCCTGGGAAGGAAAGGATAGACTTGTAAAAGTACTCGTACAAAGGCCTATTCCCCGTAAGTAGCCCTCCCAGCCACGGTACCACCTTTTTAAGATAGGCACGGTAAAGGACACCGAATAGCCCTTTGGGCTTTCCAAACTCAAGCACTACGAGCTTCCCCCCAGGGGCAAGGACCCTATGGATTTCCCTAAGCCCTTCCCACATGTCTGAAAGATTCCTAAGGCCAAAGGCCACCATTACCCCTTCGAAGGCCTTGTCCTTGAAGGGCATCTTCAAGGCATCGCCACAAACCACCTTAAGGTTAACGCCCCCTGTCCTCATTCCCTGAAGGAGCATGGGGAGGCTGAAGTCAAGGCCAATGGGCCTGATGCCGAATTGCCTCAAGTACTCACGGCTTAAGGCCAAAGTCCCACAGCAAAGGTCAAGGACCTTTTGTCTCCTCCCCAAGGCCTTAACGGCTGCCCTCCGCCAAATACCGTCAAGCCCAAAGCTCAAGACCTTGTTGGCCAGATCGTAAGTCCTGGCGATCCTGTCAAAACCCTCTTTGACAAACCGCGCTTTTTCCATATGTTTGAGGTGAACTCAGAAGTTGCCATCAAGGGGGCCTTGAGCGATTAGCCCCCGCAGATGGATGCACATCTTAGGGGTGTCGATCTTCATGGGACAACGCACTTTACAACGTCCACAAGTCAGACAGCTGTAAGCCAAAAGGGAGGCTTCCTCAAAACCCCCACTTACAAAGGCCGTCCATATAGCCCCTATCCCGCCAAAGTACCTGTCCCCGAAGTGTCCGGCGACAAGCCTAAAGAGGGGACACTCGTAAAGGCATCCACCGCACCTCAAACAGTAAAGCGCCTCCTTGAAGACGGGGTCCCTAGCCATCTTGCTCCTGCCGTTGTCAAGGAACACCACATATACCTCCCTTGGACCGTGGGCACCAAAGGTGGTGACCTTCTCTATATCGCCGGTCTTAGAAGGACTGGATATCAGGGTCAAGTAGGCGGGCATGGTGTAATTGGCGTACCGCCAAGTGACCTCGGCGACCTTTAAAGCATCAGATAGTTCCCACACCAGTTTCTCTATACCTACCAAGGTTATGTGAACCGGGGGAAGGCCGCTTGTGAGCCTCACGTTGCCTTCGTTTTCTATTTGCAGTAGTGTGCCGGTCCTGGCCACAACCACGTTAGCACCTGTTATCCCCACGTCTGCCTTGAAGAACTTTTCCCTCATAAAGGACCTTACAGCCTCCACCTCCTTGCCTATGTCAGCCGGTATATCTCGGCCTAAGTGCTTGGATAGGACCGCCGATACCTCCTCACGGGTCATGTGGATGGCAGGCGAGAGCACATGCATAGGCCTCTGACCCGTGAGTTGGATCAGGAATTCCCCAAGGTCCGTCTCGTAAACTTCATGGCCAAGCCCCTCGAGGTGTTCCCTTAGCCCTATCTCCTCTGCGGTTAGGCTTTTCCCTTTAACAACCACGCGGGCGCCTTTGCATAAGGAAGCTATGATCTCCTTTGCTTCTTGACCGTCCTTTGCGTAATAGGCCTTTATGCGGTTTCTCCCAAGCTGTTGGATGGCCTCTTCGATAAGGGCTTCGAGTTCCCCTATTGCCTTCTCCTTTATCATCCTTACCTCTTCGGCAAGCTTCACCGTATGGGGGAAACGCTCCAAGGCCTCTGTTACGTTCCTACGATAGCTCTCCGAAGCCCTCTTCAAGGCCTCATGGACCTTCCCTTCCTTTACGACTTTACGAAGCCTTTCCTTGTATTCCCTTAAGCGCAAGGCTCGCTCCTTACAAGGAACTCAGCCAGATCTAAGACCTTTACCCTTGACCCCAAGGCCTGGAGGCCTGTTTCAAGCTGTAGAAGGCATCCCGGACAACAAGTGACCACCACCTCAGCCCCTGTCTTCACGAGTTCTAAGGCCCTCCTCTTAGCCAGTTCTTTGCTCACAAAGGGGAATACAAGCTCAAAGCCCCCACCTCCTCCACAACACTCAGACCACTCCTTTGACCTTTCAGCTTCAAGGAGCTCAACCCCCTCGACCCCCTTTATCACCTCCCTTGGCTCCTCCACCACCCCAAGCCAGCGCGAGAGCATGCATGGGTCATGATAGACCACCTTGATGGGTTTTAAGAAGCGCCTCTTTCGCTTACGGTGCTTGAGGAAGAATTCCGGAAAGGTCAGCACTTGGCAGGGGATTCGAAGCACTTCTTTAAGCACATATGCACAAGAAGGCACCATGACCAGCAACTCTCGAGTACCTGCCTCCAATAGAGGTCCACTCACCGATACTGTCCTCTTCTCGAAGTCAGCCCAAAAACCAGAAAAATAAAGAGGCCCGCCGCAACACGGCTCATCTTCGTAAAGGTAGGCTACCTCCACACCCTCTTGCCTCAGCACCATCACAGCGTCCCTCAAGGGGTTCCTCCTGCCCCAGGCGAAGAACTCCAAAAGGCCCACCGTCTTCCCCCAAAGCCCCCACGTCTTTTCCCAATCCATCCCCAGGGACTCCACCTGGTGGGCAAACCGTAAGAAACGCCCAAGGGCCTCCAAGTACTGATAACCACATCCTGCAAAGAGAAGCTCATCCCCCCTCTTTGGAAGGCCAAGCCCTTTTGCCCATTCCCATCTCTTAAGTCCTAGGACGTTCCCCTTCTGTTTGAGGTTTTTCCTAAGGAACTGGAGGGCCTTTGGAGGTTCAAGCCTTAATAGTCCCATATCTTCATGTCCACACCGAAGATCTTGGCTATGAGGGCCGTCCTCACCCACATCCCATTCCGAACTTGACGCCAGTACATGGCCCGCCTGTCCTGGTCTATCTCAGGGGGGAGCTCCTTACGCCTTGGCAAGGGGTGCATGATTATGGCATTGGGCTTCATCAACTTGAGGTACTCGGGCTTGAAATGATAACGGCTATAATCGATCCTCTCGGATTCGCCTTCTCGGTCGTACTCGTCTTGGATCCTGGTCATGTATACGACATCCACCTTGGGGATCACCTCTTCTAAGTCATAACACTCCTCAAAGGCAACCCCCTTCTCCCTTAAGTACTCCTTAAGGTCATCCCCCATCCTCAGCTCAGGTGGAGAGACGAAGTAGAGCTTTACATCCTTGTAATTCTTCATCAAATAGGCAAGTGACCTAACGGTCCTACCACGTTTTAGGTCACCCACAAGGGCTATGTGCTTTCCGTCTATCCCACCCTGGTCCTCAAAGCTCCGGTGAATGGTGTAGATGTCAAGCAAGGCTTGCGTTGGATGTTGGTCAGGACCGCTGCCAGCGTTTATTATGGGCACAGGCCTCGGAGTTTGGTTCAGCAAAAAGGCCATCTTCTCAGCAAACCTCGGCTCTGGGTGTCGCATTATGATCAAGTCGAAATAACTGGAAAAGGTCCTAACCGAATCCTCTGGACTTTCCCCCTTCATCTCAGATGAAGTAGTGGGATCCCTAACCTCCGCCCAGTCCATCCCCAGGATCTGGCAAGCTGTAACAAAACTCAAAAAAGTTCGAGTAGAAGGTTGTACGAAATACAACATAGCCCTTTTTCCTTGTAATAATCCCCTAAGGAAACGTGTCCCCTCGTTGCTCTTGGCTATCTGGCGGATCCGGGTGGTGAGGTTGCATAGTTCGTCCAAAAAGGCGCGGTCGAATTGTTGGGCCATTATGACGTGATAGATCCTTCCGCCTTTCATGAAATAGGCCTTTTTTTCGCTCCCCTTTAAGTCCTTAAAGGTTTCCCAATCCATGGGATCCTCCTCATTCAATTATTCTAAAGGTAATTAAGAGGAGGACTCAACGGCTACTTATGTGGTAAAGTTGTAAAGACGACCTTTTTGAAGGTGTTCGGGTGAAGAAGCGGCTTGTAGTAGGGATTTCAGGGGCAACAGGCGTCATTTATGGGATAAGGCTCCTTGAAGTCTTGAAGGAAACAGGGGTAGAGACCCATTTGGTGGTTACCGAGCCTGCCAGAAAGACCATCCTTCGGGAAACATCCTATTCTTTGGAGGAAGTCGTCGGACTGGCAAGTTTCTACTACGATATCGACGATTTCGACGCCCCTATTGCCAGCGGAAGTTTCAGGACAGACGGTATGGTGGTCATACCTTGCTCTATAAAGAGCCTCTCAGCCATAGCGAACTCCTTCAACGTCAACCTCCTTATAAGGGCGGCAGACGTCACCTTAAAGGAAAAAAGGCCCCTGGTCTTGGTCGTGCGGGAGACTCCTCTGCACAAGGGGCACCTCGAGCTGATGCTCAAGGTTGCTGAACTTGGGGCTGTGATAATGCCGCCTATACCCGCCTTTTACACCCTGCCCAAGACGCTTGAGGAATTAATAGATCAATTCCTAAGAAGGCTACTTGACCTCTTCGGTCTGTCCTCTGAAAGGCCCTGAGAAAGGTTTACTTCCGCAGGGGCAACTCTAAGATGAAACGCGTGCCACAAGGGACGTTGTCCCTTACACGGATACTGCCCCCGTGGTCAGCAATTACGGCGTTTACAATGGCAAGCCCCAATCCCCTACCCTCCCCCTTGGTGGAAAAGTAGGGCTCGAAGAGCCTGGACTTGAGTTCATCGGGTACTCCACAGCCGTTGTCCCTCACCTCAAGGACCGCCACTTGATGGTCTTGTTCAAAACGCGTGTACACCTCTACCCTTCCGGAACCATTTAAGGCCTCCACGGCGTTGCTCAGGAGGTTAGCCAGGACCCTCCTCATGGCGTCCTTGTCAAATGTGAATTTCGGCAGGTCAGGGTCAAGGAAGAGCCTGAAGTCCACCCCAGGGTGTGCCTCCCTGAAAAGCACTACGCTTTCCCTGACCACTTCGTTCAGGTCATCCAACTTAAGGTTGATATCGGGCATCCTCGCAAAGTGGCTGAACTCGTTTATCATCTTCTTCATGGCCTTTACTTGTTTGACGATGGTCTGGATGCACTCGTCAAAGACCTCCCTGTCTTCGACAATCCTGTCCCTCCAGCGTCTCCAAATCCTTTCGGCTGAAAGCTGTATAGGCGTCAATGGGTTCTTTATCTCATGGGCGATCCTCCTGGCCACCTCCCTCCAAGTAGTAAGCCTTTCGATCTTGACAAGTTGTGTAAGGTCATCAAATACCACAACCATCCCCAGGTATTCCCCCTGACGATCCTTCAAGGCGTTCAAACTTATCCTCAAGGTCATCACCTTCCCGTTAATGGAGAGCTCCTTCTGGGTCTCTGCTTTTGGGGTACCCCTCTTGTTCATCTCCCTTAAAAGGTCCCTTGCTACCTTCACGAACTCGGGCCTTAGGACCTCTCGGTAATAACGTCCAAGGGCGTCTTCCTCTTTGATCTCCAAGATCTCAGCGGCACGGCGATTGATAGTCGTTATGTGCCCCTTGTTGTCAAAGGACATAACCCCTGCGGATATGTTCTCGAGGACGGCCTCTATGTAATGCCTCCTTTCTTCAAGGGCCTGTTTGGCCCTTTTAAGGTCCTGGGTCATCTTATTGAACCCTTCTATCAAAACCACCATCTCGTCCTTACAAGGGACCTCAACCCTATGGTCCAAGTCCCCTTCGGCTATGCGTCTTGTACCCTCAAGGAGCGCCCCTATAGGCTGGGTGACGTCCTTGGCGATCCTCAAACCAAGCCATATGGCCCAAAAGACCACAAGGAAGGTAACGGTAAGGAGCAAAAGTAGGTAGTTGAAGGTTATTACCCCTTTTAGGCCTTTTGAGCGCCTGTAGTCCTGATAAGCCCTCCAGATGCCCTCTATTTTCGAAAACACCCCTTTCGATAACTCGAACCCTATAACCGCAACCCTATCCCCACGGGCATAAGCGCCCCAGAGGACTTCCTTGCCCCCAAAGGACGTGACCTTCGTCGCTTTCCCCTTAAGGAGCGCCAGCTCCAAGAGGTCATAAGGGGGATAGATCCCCCCTGTGCTCGTCGCCCCCTCTTTCAGCCTTCCCTTTTTATCGAAGACCCCTGCCCAGTTTGCCCCTCCTTTTTTAAGGAGGGACAAAAGGGGTTCCCCCTCTAAAGCCCTTTTTGCGAGCTCGGTACTCTTTGTGGATAGGTCCTGGTAGTAAAGCTCCGCTACCTCAACAGCCCCCTCCAAGGAGCGCTCCACCTGCTGGCTGAACCATCCCTGCACGCTCTTGCCTATGAAAAGTGAGGAGACAAAGAACAACATGGTGGCCGGGACCAAGGAAAGCAGTAAAAAGGCCATGACCAGCCTCGTCTTTAGCTTTGAGCCGAGGATCCCACGGCGCCTTTCAAGTAAGACCTTTCCTATGTTCCTTATCACCAAGAAGACAAGCAGCAGAAACAGGATCACGTTGACGTTAAGCATGGTGAAGAAAAAGAGGTTACCCCCTATAGATGCCCTAAACTTGACAAAGGTAACCGCCAATATAGCCCCTAAGGTGAACAGGGCTAAGAGGGCCTCCTTCTTCCTCTTCCTTTTTTCGTCCATTCAGAGGACCTTTCTTTGGGCAGCCTTTTTTGCCAAACGGTCAGCCTCCCCATTTTCCTCACGGGGGAGGTATTCCACTACCCAGGCCTCAAAGGAGGAAAGGAGCGACAAGGCCTGATCGAAGAGACCCTTAAGTTCTACGTCCCTCACCTTGTAGGCCCCTTGGATCTGCCGCGCCAATAGCTCGCTATCGGTGTACACTTTGACCGACCTCCAGCCCAAACGCCTCGCCTCTTCAAGTCCCCTGATCAGAGCCCTGTATTCAGCTTGGTTATTGGTGACACGACCTAGGTAAAAGGCCAAAAAACCCAAAAGCCGTCCCTCCCTGTCCCTGAGGACGACCCCACATCCCCCTTCCCCAGGGTTCCCTAAAGAAGCCCCGTCTACGTAAAGAAACCCCTCAGGTTGCACTTTCCTGGACGTAGTAAAGGATGCGCTGACAATTAGGACAGGTGTATATCTTCTCGTTCTTCAAGATCTCATTGTACAACTGTGGGGGGATCCGCATAAAACAACCCTGGCAGACCTCTTGCTTAACAAGGGCGATGGCAAATCCCCTCTTCTTCTTTAAGCTCTCGTAAAGCCTAAGGACCCCTGGATCAGCTACCTTTAAGACCTCGACCTTTTCCCTTTGCCACTCCACTACCTTCTTTTGCAGTTCCTCATGTTCTTCATCAAGCCCTTTTATCTGGGCGTTTATCTGTTCCTTCTCCACCCTGACCCTTTCCTTGAGGGAAGGAAGTTCCGCTTGACGCCTTTCAAGCTCCTCCATTATCACCAGGATCTGCTCCTCTAGGTCAGAAATGGCGTTTTTGGCCCACTCGATCTCGTTAAGAACGGCTTCGTACTCCTTATTGTTCTTGACCTCAAGGAGTCGTATCTTGGACTTCCTAAGCCTATCCCTAAGCTCTTCAAGGTCCTTCTCCATCCGGCGCCTCTTCCTGTCCAGTTCCTCGATCTCCTTCTGAGTCCTCAACACCTCCTGGTCCTTCTGCTCAAGGGCCTTTTGGAGCCTCTGCCTTTTTTGAGGGTACTCTTCGAAAGAACGCTGCGCCTCAACTATGGCCATTTCCACTTCCTGTAGGTGCCAAAGGAGATCTAATTGCTCTCTCATCCCCTTTCACCTAAAAAGAAGGGGTGCATCCGCACCCCTTCTTTTTAAAACAACATTGTAACTTTCTAGATTGCTCTCCACTTTGATTACACCTCCCATGTGGTGGGCCCACCAGGAATCGAACCTGGGACCTTCCGGTTATGAGCCGGTGGCTCTGCCAACTGAGCTATGGGCCCAATATTTAATTTATCACCAGCCCTCTCCCCTATGTCAAGGGCAAAGGCCTTTGCAGGACTTCCCTTTCGATGGTAAAAGGTAAAAGGGCAAAGGCAAAAGACTTGGGCATGCAAGAGTCCACGGTTAAGCTCACCCAAAAAGAGGACCGCTTCATCCTGACTTGCCTCAAATGCGGGGAAAACCACGAGCTCTGGACGGATTCAGAAAGGTTCGTCAGGGAGACCTTTGAAAGGTTCAAGGAAAGACACCGCAGCTGTCAAAGCCCAAAGGAGATGAAGGTGATCCAAAAGTCCCTGTTCGAAACTGAACCCCTATCCCAAGGGCCCAAGAGGAAAACGACATCTAAGCGGGGCAGGAGGAAGAAAACAACCTCCTCTTTTCGCGCCAATAAGGCTTAGGGAAGAATGGGGTGAGTGAGGGGCTTCGAACCCCCGACCTCTGGAGCCACAGTCCAGCGCTCTGGCCAGCTGAGCTACACTCACCACCTCTGGCGCGCCTGGGAGGAGTCGAACCCCCGACCCGCGGATTAGAAGTCCGCTGCTCTGTCCTGCTGAGCTACAGGCGCCCCCTTCCATTTAAATATTAAACACCCTATGGCCTAACGCGTCAACTTGGCCACTGGGGATCCCCAGGCCTTCGGGTATATATCCTAGGGAAAGCCCTATAAGCTGGGTCAGAAGTATGGGTTTGACCAATGTCCTCCCAAAGGTCCTCAGTTGACCCTTATCGAACTGTAAGTGGCAGTAAGGACAACATACGCATAGCAGATCCGCACCTATTTCAAGGCATCCCTCTACCTTTGACTTCATGAACTTCAGGGATAGGTCATCGTCCACCCCTAACAGAGGGGCCCCACAGCAATCAAGCCTTTTAGACCAGGGAAGGGGTTCTGCTCCCAGGGCTGAAAGGATCTCTTCCATGGCCTTTGGGTCGATGGGATCGTCAAGTTCCATCAGCACGCTGGGCCTTAGGGCATGACATCCATAGTGAGGGGCAACCTTAAGCCCCGTAAGGGGCCTCTTCACCCTTGTCTTTATCCCTTCAGGTCCCACTTCTTTGTACAAAAGGTGCAAAAGATGTAACACCTTTACCCCTCCCTCGTACTTCAAGCCTTCACGTTCAAGGATCCTGTTGACCTCATCCCTTACCCCTTGGTTAGCCTCACAGTTGACCTTTGCCCTTTTCAGGGTCCCATAGCAACACTGGCATAGCACAAGGAGGTCAAGGCCAAACCCCTGGGCAAGGGCGAGGTTACGCGCTGACAAAACCAAGGCAGTCCTGGGATCTACACCTTCAAGCGGGTAGCCGCAACATCCGAAATCCTTGAGGTCTACCGCTTCCACCCCTAACCCCTTTAAGGCCGTCTTGGCCGAATCCGCGTACTCCTTAAGCCTTGCTTGTACGTTACAGCCCAGAAACAAGGCGTAGCGCATCTCCATCCTCCTTCAGCGACCTAAGGGCCATGGCCTTAAGTCCCAGTATCACCTCGGTAACTTCAACCCCTTGGGGGCACTGTTCTTGACACTGGTAACAGGTCAGACACTTCCACAACATCTCTGCCGAAAGGGCCAACTCCCTGAGACCAAGGGCACAGGCCCTCATCAACTGATGGGGTAAAAGCCCAAGGGCCTCTTCTGGGCATTCGTATTGGGAAACCACAGGGCAGACGTTTGTACAGGTTTGACACGCAAAACAGGGCCAGAACCGACCCTCCGATACGCTGAGTTCCTTGCCGACCTCAAAGGGCCCTGTCCCTGGATGAAAAGCTTCCTTTAACTTCTGCCTTAACAGGAGGACAGGCCCAGGGTAACCACCCTCAAGCTCTTCGGCCCTCAGCCCCCTGTAAAAGGAAAGGGGTGAAAGCAACAGCGGGTCGACCATCCCCCTTCTGAAGAGGGCTTCCCTAGCGTCAAACCACAGTTCTTGGAGGTCTATCCCAGAGGGACACACAACCGTACACCTCAAACAGTTGGTGCAGAGCAGAACCCCTTCCAAGAGCCTCGACAGTTCTCCCTGCCCCACTGCCTTGCCCTTGGCCAGGGACCTAAGTGGGGCGATCTTTTCGGAAGGCAGTACCTTAAGGTTTGACCTGGTAACCGAAGCAATCCCCACAGCACATTGTGAGGTACACGTCCCGCAGTGGACACAGGCGTCAAGCTCTATCATCTGCTTGGTCTTTAAGTTCTCGGGGTTTGAGGTCTGAGGGGACATGACCCCATTGAGCAAAAGGCTTAGGGGCACGGTCAGCAGGTGCAAGAACTTGGTGAAAGGCAAAATCGGAAGCGCAAGAAGGAGCACACCTACGTGGACCCACCATAACCCCTTAGCTCCCCCTATACGGTCCAAAACGAGGGCAAAAGGCCTAAAAGCCTTGGACAACCCATAGCTGACGAAGGCCCACTTCTGATCCGCATGACAAGGGGCACAACTCGTGGCATGGACCTCTGCCCCCTGCTCTAAGAGGGCTTGATCGATCCCTTCCTCGCCGTGAGGGGAGACCAAACCCATCTCCTTCACCCAATAGGCCTCAAGGGCCTTAAGCTCCTCTTCCCCGAGCGGGGCGTATTCCTCAACCATCTGCAAATAGGCCCTGTAAGAGGTCACCTTAACCGCCTTGAGCAAAAAACCCGAAAGGACTACAAGGGCCACCACTAGGAGGGCGTACACGTCCATCTTGTTGCTTATAAACCGCCTAATCCCCTTTACCCAACGCCTCCAAAAGGCCATAAAGGCCCCCACCAACACCATGAGGCCAAAAAGGTCCCTCAAAAAGATATGCGGCATGGCAGTGGAAAAATACCCATCAAAAACCACCTTGCCAAAGGCATGGGTAACCACCAGGACCCCAAACCCCCAATAGATCAATAGGTGCATGACCCACCTATAACGGTCCTCCCTATAAGTACGTACCTGCAAAAACACGTCACCAAAAAGCGCCCTTAAAAACAAAAGCCCCTTCTTCCCCAAAAACACCCCCTTCACACCCCGGAGGAAGGCATAAAACCGCTTGAGAAACCTACCCTTACCCTCCATCGACCCTATAAACCACCCATAAAACTTCACTACGATTCCTATAAGAAACAAAAGGAAAGAGATATAAAACAACGTAGTTAACATCATCCCCCTCCTTTGCAACCCATACATTTTTACATATACCACATGTTTTACATAAATCAAAACTTCGTTTTGGATAGTTCGGAAAAGTTAAAGGCCTCCTTGGGGAGGCCTTTTGAAGGTGGTTTTTTGGTTTTTAGTCCTTGGTCTCCGTTAAGGCGTCTATTGCTTCTATTATCTGTTGGTCTGTGAAGTGTTGGAGCGTGACGGCCCCGGTAGGGCATTTGGTAACGCAGAGGCCGTCGCCTTTACAAAGCACGGGGTTTACCTGGGCCTTCTTCAGGCCTTTCTTTTTCTCCTCCAAGCCTAAGGCCCCATAGGCGCAGACCTCTACACAGGCCCCACACCCCATGCAGAGGTCCTCTTGGACTTGGCAGACGGCTCCGCTTGCGCGTATTTCCTCCTGGGACATAAGGATGGCCGCCCTCAAAGCGGCGGTTTTGGCTTGCGATATCGCTTCCTCGGAGAACTTGGGATAATGGGCCATGCCGCAGATGAAGACCCCATCTGAGGGGGAGTCTACTGGCCTCAACTTAGGATGTACCTCTGCCAGGAACCCATCTGGGGTGGTCTGGAGGTTCAAACGCTCAGCTATTTCAGCAGTGCCTCCGGGGATAACAGGAGTGCTCAAGACCAATAGGTCAGCCTTAAGTTCAAGTTCTTCAGCGATCGTTGGGACAAAGCACCTAACCCTAAGGCCTTCCCCATCTGGTTCTACAGATGGTTTCCTTTCGGCCTCATACCTTAGGAACAGGACGCCCTTCTGTCTTGCCTTATGGTAGTAGTCCTCTACGAACCCGTATGTGCGCATGTCCCTATAAAGGACCACTACCTCCATTTCGGGATCGAGTTCTTTGAGCTTTAAGGCGTTTTTTACCGCCTCAGCACAGCAGATCCGACTGCAGTAACTACGGCCGGGCTCGCGGGACTCTACACACTGGATCATGACCACCCTCTTCACACCTTTGGGGATCTTGCCCTCTGAGAGCATCTGTTCAAGCTCAAGTTGGGTGACGACTCCTTCGTGTTTCCCGTAAAGGTAAGAAGAGGGCCTTAGAAGTTCACCACCTGTGGCGACGACTATTACCCCGTGTTCGAGCTCAACCCTCTCCCCTTGTCTTGAGGCGATCACCGTTTTGAAGTTCCCAACAAAGCCGTGGAGCTCTGATACTTCATAACCGACAAAGGCCTTTACCTTCGGGTTTGTCATTATTTCGCTTACAAGCCTCTCGAGAACTACCTGTGGGTCCCTTCCCTCGAGGGTATAACGAAGCTTCCGGAAGTTGCCACCGAGTTCACCTTCCTTTTCCACCAAGTACACGTCAAAACCCTGACGGGCCAAGGACAGCGCTGCGGTCATACCCGCCACTCCACCCCCGATGACAAGGGCCCTTTTGTCCACCTTGAGGAGAGGCTCGCTCAAAGGGGCAAGCCTTCTCGCACGTGCCACAGCCATCCTGAGCAGCTCTCGGGCCTTCTCCGTAGCCACTTCCTTTTCCATGGAGTGGACCCAACTGCAGTGCTCCCGTATGTTCACAAGCTCAAGCAAATAAGGGTTGAGACCAGCCTCCCTTAAGGCCTCCCTGAAAACCGGTTCGTGGGTCCTAGGGGTACAGGCTGCCACCACCACCCTGTTCAATCCCTTCTCCTTTATCTGATCCACGATCCTGCTCAGCCCCTCGTTTGAACAGCTTATCAATTGGTCCTCGGCATAGACCACACCCTCCAAGGTCCAAGCGTAATCCACAAGGTCCTTGACCTCGATAACTCCTGCGATGTTGCTCCCGCAGTGGCATATAAATACCCCTATTTTCGGCTCCTCTCCCTCAACAGATCTCTCAGGGGGGTATTCCTTTTTTACGCTGAGAGTACCCCTTGAAGGCGCAAGGAGTTCTGCCACTTCTGAAGCCGCAGCCCCAGCTGAGCATATGGTATCCGGGACGTCCATAGGGGCAACGGCACAACCACCTACGTATACCCCTTTCCTGTCCCCATCCAAGGGGTAAAGGGATGGGGCCTTAAAGAAGCCGTGCTCGTTGAGTTCAAGGCCTAGGAGCCTGCTGAGCTTAAGGTTATCAGCGGCAGGGACCGCCCCCACCGAAAGCACCACCATCCCGAACCTTTCCCTTACCAAACGCTCTCCGTCGTAGTAGCTTATCACGATGTCCTTGGTCTCAGGGTCCTCGCGGAGCACAGGGATCCTTGACCTCACGAACTTTATGCCCCTCTTTTTGGCCCTGTTGTAAAGGTCCTCAAAACCTTTGCCAAAGGTCCTTACGTCCATGTGGAAGATGACCGTGTCGATGTCAGGATGATGGTCCTTGGTGACCATGGCCTGTTTTATCGCATAAGTACAACAGAAGGCTGAACAGTAGCTCCTGCCGAAATCGAAGGAACGCGAACCAACACACTGGATCCAAGCTATCCTATCCGGAACCACCCCGTCGGAGCGCCTTAGGATCTCACCAGCTGTAGGCCCAGAGGCGTTCGTTATCCTCTCGTACTCCATAGAGGTGACTACGTTCTTGAACTCACCATAGCCCCATGGACCATGCGAAACGTCGAAAAGCCCATAACCGGTGGCCACCAAGATGGCGCCTACTTGGACCTTTCCGCGTTTGCGCTTCTGGGCGAAGTTTATGGCCTTGTTCTTACATACAGCGATGCACAAGGTGCACTTACCTACAAAGTACTGACAGGCATTGCGGTCGACATAGGCCTTTTTCGGGACAGCTTGCGGGCACCACACGCTTATGGCCTTAGTGGGTCCGAGGTT
>Ga0105163_1000908_pt1 | contig 16544 bp, 15 predicted proteins | sample JNZ110809AmetaG_FD_81531 | JGI IMG/M metagenome (GOLD analysis project Ga0105163, IMG submission 81531) | Hot spring microbial communities from Jinze hot spring, China to study Microbial Dark Matter (Phase II) - JNZ 110809A | ecosystem: Environmental > Aquatic > Thermal springs > Hot (42-90C) >... | reverse complement strand
GCACAGGCAAAGGTTCAATTCCAATACTTCAAAGAAAAAATCTGCTTTATAGGACATTCCCACTTTCCTGGGATCTTCCCCGAAAATGGCTTTTACAATGGAAAACTTGATAGAAACACAAGATATATAATTAATGTTGGAAGCATAGGTCAACCAAGGGACGGAGATTGGCGATTGTGCTTTGGGATATTTGATATGGGGACCTGGACTTACGAGGAGATTCGTTCTGAGTATGATGTTGAAAAAGCATCAGTTAAAATTATTCAAAACGGCTTGCCTGAATTCTTAGCAAGAAGAATTCTAATTGGAAGATAAACTCACAGATTATACTTTATTCTCTTCCTTCTATTTCTGATGTAATCAACGAATATAAACTCCCCAAGCTTATCAAGGGAAGAATAGTAAGCTCTTCCACGATTTGCTTTTGTTAATTCCTCCACGAAATTTATTAGATACGGATCCTTTGCAACCATAAATGTGCAAATTGTTATTTTCTCCCTTCTGCATGCAACCGCCTCATCAAGGGTTTTATTGACAATTTTCGGATCAAGCCCGAATGAGTTTTTATATAATCTTCCATCTGACTCAAAAATTGCGGATGGTTTCCCATCTGTTACAAGAAAAATTTGCTTGTTGACATTTCCCTCTTTTCTTAAGATATGTCTGGCAAGCCGAAGAGCCGCTTTCGTATTGGTATGATATGGCCCAACGCTCACAAAGGGAAGCTCAGACAAAGTTATAAGCTTTGCATCATCTCCAAAAACAACGATGTAAAGCTTATCCTTTGGAAATCTCGTTTTTATAAGCTCAGCAAGAGCAAGCGAGACTTGCTTGGCCGGGGTTATTCTATCTTCACCGTACAAGATCATGCTATGGCTTATATCAAGTAGAATGACAGTTGAGCAAGATGTCATAAATTCAGTTTCATAAACTTGCAAATCTTCTTCTCTTATTGTGAACTCATCAATCCCATCCCTTATTAAAGCATTCGTAACTGTTGATACAAGGTCTATATTTGTGGGTTGATCCCCAAACTGATAAGGTCTCGTCTCACTTAATCTATCAATACCCTCACCCGAATGTGGTGTTTCATGAAACCCAGATAAAGGTCCCCTTTTCAAATTGTTAAAAATCTCATTTAAAGCATCTTGTCTTATTCTCTGGACCCCCTTTGTTGTTAAAATTAACATATCTTTCGCCTCCTCAATATAACCCATTTCCTTTAACTTCTGAACAAAATCATCAAATGTAAACTTTTCATCAAATAACTCATTTTCCTCCCCTATCATTCTCATCCATTCAAGTGCCTCCTTTACATCACCACTCGTTTTCAACAAGAGATAACTGAAAATTGAGATCAATTCCTGCAACCTTTGCTCATCTGTCATTGATCGTTCGGTCCATTTTGAATAACGAATAAACATCTTTGTTAACCCTTTATCTTAATTTTTTAATCGCTGAGTCCATAAATTTTTTTGTATTCATCATAACTTAATCTTTTCATTTCAAAGACATTATCAACAAACGTATAAAAATTCCCCCCAAGCCGTCCAACGACTTTTAACTTCTTTGGATTCACAGCTTCATCCTCAAAAATTTCATCCTTGACATGAAACATCACGATTTCACCAAATACAACAGAGTTCGGCGAATCACCAATTTCAATAATTTTAACAACTTTACATTCAAGGTTTATAGGTGATTCAAGTATCCTTGGTGATTTCACAATCTCACTTTTTACAGGGGTAAGTCCAGCAATTTCCGCTTCACTTATCCCATAAGGAAAATCAACAGCACATATGTTCATTTTCTCAGCTATTTCTTCTGTAACTATATTAACAACAAAATCCCCATTCAATTCAATGTTTTTTAAAGTGTCTTTTTTATCTCCATCCCTTTTTCTATCTATTGAGATATAAATCACCGGTGGTTTAGAACTTACACCACCGAAAAAGCTAAATGGGGCAACATTTACAACTCCAAATTCGTTTATCGTTGAAACAAGAGCAATTGGTCTTGGTATAAGTGCACTTATCAAAAGTTTATATGCCTGAGATTTTGAAAGTTCCTTGGGATCAATCCTCATTTTTGACGAGTTAACATTATTTTACATTAATTGTGTTAGAAAAGGATTAAACTGTTTCTCTTTACCGATTGTCGTTGAGGGACCATGCCCCGGATAAACTGTGACATCATCATCAAGTACGAAAAGTTTCTCCTGGATTGATTTTATTATTTCATCATAAGAACCACCTGGAAGGTCGGTCCTACCAATTGTTCCAGAAAATAAAGTATCCCCACTGAATAAGATCTTTTCATTTTCTTCATAAAGACAAATGCTACCAAGCGTATGTCCTGGGGTGTGGATCACTCTTAGTCTCATTTCACCAACCTCAATTATATCACCATCGTTCAAAATTATATCCGGCTTAACCCCCTCAATTCTGAAAGGAAGTTCATATAGAACAGATTTTGGATCCTCAAGCAGATGTGCATCTTTTTGATGGATAGCAACTTTTGCAGCCGTCAGCCGAATAATTTCAGCATCATCTGCGATGTGATCCCAGTGTCCATGTGTATTAATTAAGCAAAGAATTTCACAATCTCTTTTTTTTGCCTCATTTACAATTTCTTCTGCTGAATCTTTCGGTGCATCAATTACAACCGCATAGTTACTTTTTTCATCAATTACAAGGTAACCAATTGTCAAAAGCGGACCGGATTCAAAAGCTTTAACTATCATCGGAAACCATATTTTATTTTTAAAATTCTTCCCTCGTCTTACTTGAAAAAATACTCACAACCATATCTTTATACGAACTGACATTGTCAATTTCATCCTTTGCTATCCTTGAAAATTGATGCAATCCATCAAGGACAAATTCCATCGCAGTTGCCATGGCATATTTATCATTTTCATCAATTTTAAGATACTTTTTCACAATTTCTTTTAGTCCTTTCACCTTGCAAAGCTCAGCGTAAAACTCATTGATTGGCATCTCATCTGAGATCTCTATCTTATTCCCATTTTCAAACCATGCAATTATTTGAGCATATTCTTGATGCCCAGATTGTTGCTGTGCTTGTCCTCTTCCCCTCTCCTCATAAGAGTGATATCTCGTTTTTGGCAATGGATCTGGAAAGTATTTTTTAAATACCTCTCTTATCGCTTTTCCAATTAACGCTTTGCTCACCTTAACGCTTCCCTCCTGCTCACCCTCAAAAACAAGCTCAACTTTCCCTGTTATCCCAGGCAAAATAAAATTTAAATCACAAATTCTGGGATAAATGATATCCTCGTTAAATTTTATAGCCCTTCTCTCAGCGTTGCTTACGAGATTTTCCATACAAGAAATGGTTAATCTTGCGCTCACACCAGATTTTTGATCCACAAACTCGCTCGTTCTCGCTTGAAAAGCTATCTGCTCAATTATTTCTTTGAAATAATGCGGAATTATAACTTTTTTACCAGAATCTCTATTTATCCAAGCCTCTTGTTCAGTAATTTTAATTCCATCTTCAATTGTCCTTGGATAATGAGTCAATATCTGCGAGCCAATTCTATCTTTTAAAGGTGTGATTATATTTCCACGGTTTGTGTAATCCTCCGGATTCGCTGTGAAAATTATCATTATGTCAAGCGGAATTCTTATATTAAATCCTCTAATTTGAATATCTCGCTCTTGCATGATGTTGAATAATCCGACCTGGATTCTCGGTTGAAGATCCGGAAGCTCGTTTATAACAAATATACCACGGTTCGTTCTTGGAATTATCCCCCAGTGGATAACCCCTTCGTGTGAATAATAGAGCTTTTGTGTTGCTGCCTTTATTGGGTCAATATCCCCAATTAAATCTGCAATTGTCACATCTGGAGTTGCAAGTTTTTCACCATACCTTCTTTCCCTTGGGAGCCATTCAACTTCAACATCATCTCCATACTCTTTTACAAGATCAACGCATCTTTTACAAAGCGGTTTATATGGGTTGTCGTTTATCTCACACCCTTTAATTATTGGGATATATTCATCAAGAAGGTTCACAAACAATCTTGCAATTTTTGTCTTTGCTTGTCCCCTTAAACCAAGTAGGATAATATCGTGTTTTGAAAGTATTGCATTTACTATTGCAGGAATCACAGTTTTATCATACCCAATTATTCCGGGGAAAAGTGTTTCGTTATTTTTTAATTTTTGAATTACATTCCTCCGTAATTCCTCCTTAACAGAAACAACTTTATATCCCGAACGCTTTAATTCTCCTATTGTTTTGGCAAATTTCATTTTTAAAATTTAAATTTTGTTGTTGTATTTTTACCTAAAAACAAGATAATAAATCAAATGAAACATCAAAAAATTTTGATAATCAGGTTAAGTTCTATTGGGGACATCGTGCTTTCAACTCCGCTTATAAGAGTGTTAAGAAATAAATTCCCAAACTCACAAATTGATTTTATCATAAAGAAAGAATTTTCAGAACTTTTAAAATATAATCCAAACCTCACGAATTTGATTGAATTTAACACTGAAAATGGTTTCAAAGAACTGTTAAGATTAAAAAGGCAAATTTTAAAGGAAAATTACGATTTAATTATTGACATCCACAATAATTTAAGGAGCATATTTTTAAGAATGTTCACAGGTGCGCATGTGGTCAGAATAAATAAGCGAGTTTTCAAAAGATTCCTTTTGGTAAAATTTAAAATCAATTTATACAAAAATGCAATTCATGTAGTTGACCGCTATATTGAAACTTTATCTAATTTTTCTATCAAAAATGATAACCAGGGTCTTGAGATATTTGTTCCTGAAGATACGATTGAAATAGCGAAAAACAAAATAAATTTTTCCGATAAAAATCTCTACATAGCAATTGCCCCATCCGCAAAGCACGAAACGAAAAGATGGTTACCCGAAAGATTTGCTCAGCTTGGGGATAAACTTGCTGAAAAATTTAAAGCCAAGATCATCTTACTTGGTGGGAAAGAAGATGAAGATAGGTGTAGATTCGTTGAAGAAATGATGGTGAGCAAACCGATAAATCTATGCGGTAAAACAACACTTCTTGAATCAGCTGCTGTGTTATCTATGTGTAAATTGCTTGTCACAAATGATTCAGGATTAATGCATATTGGATCTGCGATGAAGACAAAAATTGTGGCAATTTTTGGGTCAACAGTAAAAGAATTCGGCTTTTCCCCATATGGTGTTGAAAATATCGTGATTGAAAAAAATATACCTTGCCGACCCTGCTCCCACATAGGAAGGAATAAATGCCCCGAAGGACATTTTAAATGCATGAGGGATATTCAAGTTGAGGATGTTTTCAATGCGTGCGCCATTTTACTGAGATAATTTCCTGTTTCACTACCTCCCCATCTAACTTTGAAACAACCCTTGAATTTGGATTACCAAAAGAATCATATGTGAAACTCTCTATTTACAACATAATTGCGCAGGAGATTAAAATATTAATTGACGAGGTAATGAATGCAGGCAAATATAAAATAAACTTTGACGCAGATAAATTTTCTTCTGGTGTATATTTTTATGTGTTAAGGACCAATGATAGAATACTAAAGCGAAAAATGGTTCTAATCAAATAATAAAAATAAAACAGGGTGCGAAGAGCACCCTGCTTTGTTTGTCTTTAATTATCTCACATTTGAACTCTTATATATAAACTTGCCCCTGATTATATTCCATATAAGATATAGTTTTACTACATATTCGTTCCAGACTTTTGAATGCTTTATTGACAGAATCCCTATGAAGGAGAATCCAGCAAAAAACATTACTTGAAAAGGTATCGCAGCAAGCTCAAGATAATACACACTTATCATCATTCCAGCGAACATATATAGTGCAAGCAAAATTTCAACATATGTTACCCATTCAACTCGGGATGCAACATATTTTTTCGTTTCCCATTTTTCTTCTTCACTTTCAATCCCATATTTTGGTGTCCTTACAAATTCAGTTTTTTTCCTCAATAAGGCTAAGATAACAGCCCTTGTGTTATTAACGGCAAGACCCATGCTTCCAGCAAGAAAAAGAGGAAACAAAAGTATCTTGTCCTTCCAATTGCTGTAAATTTCCCTTTGAGCAAGTGTATAAACAAGAAATGGACCAAAAAAAGGTAGAACGAAAGCACCCATAATGAAATAATACCAATTATAATCTCCGCTCTCTTTTATCACAACAACCATTGGATTAAGCAAAGCAGTCAAAAGGATAAAAGGAAAGACAAAATTGTTTGTTAACTGAAATGTCGCTTCAAGTTTAAGCTTTAGTGGTAGATTTTCACGCCATATCTCTTTCAGATATTTTAGCCCAACCTCAATCGCACCCTTGGTCCAGCGGAACTGCTGAGACTTAAGGGCATTTATTTCAGCAGGTAATTCAGCTGGTGAAACAACATCCTTCAAAAATATAAACTTCCATTTTTTAAGTTGAGCTCTATAGCTCAAATCCATATCCTCTGCAAGCGTATCAGTTTCCCAACCACCTGCATCCTCTATACATGATTTCCTCCATATACCACCTGTCCCATTAAAGGTTATAAAAAATCCAGACTCATTTCTTACATATTGCTCCATTATGAAATGCCCATTCAAGGCAAGTGCCTGCGCCTGAGTCAAAAGAGAATAATTATCATTCAAATGTTCCCATCTTGTCTGAACCATTCCGATATTTCCATCAAGATAAAAATATGGTAATGTCTTCTTTAAAAAATCCGACTTCGGAACAAAGTCAGCGTCAAAAATTGCAATAAAATCACCTTTAGCAAATTTTAAACCATATTTCAAAGCACCAGCCTTAAACCCTTCTCTCGTCCCTCTTCGTATATGCTCAATATCAAAACCCTTCCTTTTCAACTCCATCACCTTTAAAGCAACTACCTGAACAGTTTCATCCGTTGAATCATCAAGAACTTGAATTTGTAATTTCTCCTTCGGATATTCAATCCTGCTCACAGCATCAAGAAGGCGAGATACAACATATAATTCATTGTAAATTGGAAGTTGAATTGTTACATTTGGATAATTTTTCTCGTCCCCAAAGAGTTCTTCAAGCGTTTTAGGGCTTAACTTTCTTTTCCTTCCCTCAGCTTCTTCCTTTTTATTTTTGAAGTAATAATAAACAAGGACAAAACCATGAGAGCCAAAAACAGAAAGAACAAGAATTGAAACAAAGTAAAGCGCAAGAACAAAAATTTCTAACATTAATATCCCTTTAGTTTATTTTTACCAATTTGCTACAGTTGCAAGTAAAATGTCCTCAGAGAGTTTTTCTATCGCCTGCTGAATTCCTAATTGTAAATTTGCCTGTATATTTCCCTCAAGTTCATACTCTCCCCAATTTGAAAATGTTCTCTCCCAAACCCTTACACGCTTGACCATATCATAAAAACTCACTTTAACAGTTATAGTTATCCTTGATTTCATAACTTTTTCACCAGTTCCAACAACAACTGGGTTATCCTGGACGCTCACGATAACTCCTTCAAGAATTGAATTTGCGGTGTTTTTATCAGCGACTTTCAAGGTGTTATCTTGGATAAATCTTTCAACAATTTTATTCGTCAATTCTTCTCTTAAAGTTGCTCTTCCATAACCGCTTTGATCGTCAAACACGGGTATAGCTATAGTTTTCAAATGTGATGGCACTGACGCACCTGTAAACGAATACCTACATCCGTAAATAGATAATGCAATCGCAAATATAACAAATTTTAATTTAACAATAAAATTATTTTTTCTGCCTTTCTTCCTCAAGCCCGTATTCTTTTATTTTTCTATAAAGTGTTCGCTCGCTGATTTGCAAAGCTCTTGCAGCAAGGCGTTTGTTCCAATTAAATCTATCAAGCGCAGCTTTTATCATTCTCTTTTCCATATCAATAAGTGAATAGTTTTCAATAACCGTCCCAGTTTTAAAATCAACCTTCGCCTCAGGCAAAGCAAGTGGTGATGAAATTTGCTTTACGAGGAAATCTGCAAGATTCCCAAGTAAATTTTTTATCTCTATCAGATCGCTTTTTATATCAACCAAAGCCCTGTAAATTAATTCCCTATCAGCTTGTTCGCCGGGTTTTCCATATTTTATCGGAAGATTTCTGGCATAATCAAATTGATTAAAATCATACCTGAGATATTTTCGCACCATTGGCGCATCTATTACCTTGCCACTTTCAAGGACAAGAATACTTTCCACAAAATTTTTCAGCTCACGAACATTCCCTGGCCAGTGATAACTTATCAAAACTTGCATTGCATCATCCGTTATCCCGGCAAAAGCAACTTTATTCTTTTCGCAAAAATGAGAAACAAATCTCTCAAATAAAATAGGTATGTCTTCCCTTCTTTCACGAAGCGGTGGGATGTAAATGTTAACTGTTCTCAAACGATAGTAAAGGTCCTCTCTGAAATTTCCACGCCTTACTTCCTCATCAAGATTTTTATTCGTTGCTGCTATAACCCTTACATCAACCTTTCTCAACTGAGATGAACCAACCCTCATAAACTCACCTGTCTCAATCACCCTCAAAATTTTCACCTGCGTTGCGATCGGCATATCACCGATTTCATCAAGAAAAATTGTCCCACCATCCGCCATTTCAAAATATCCTTTTCTCGTTTCAATTGCACCTGTAAATGCACCTTTCTCATGACCAAATAGTTCCGATTCAAGTATCCCTTCCGGTATCGCTCCAGAGTTAACGATAACAAATGGTCCCTCTGCTCTTTTGCTCTCCCCGTGAATTGCGCGCGCAACAAGCTCCTTTCCAACACCACTTTCACCTGTAATCAAAACCGTTATATCAGTTAAGGCAACCTGCTTTATAACGGCAACTATCTCCTTTATCGCTTGGGATTCACCATAAATCCCATACTTTTCTTGAATGTCAAATTTTTCTTTCCCTACGGGTGAAATCATTGAAATTTTTATACCTCTATTTTCATTCCATCATAAGCAAGATTAATGTTCATATCAAACTTCGCCCTTGCATACTCAACCATTGGCATTATATTCTTATCAGGAGAAACATGTGTTAAAACAATTTCTGAAATATCAAAATCAGAAACCACATCAATTATATCCTCAATCTCAATATGAGCACACTCTATCACCAAAAGGTTAAGACCATCAAGATAATTTTTAACTTCATCAACCGAATGAAGATCCGAAGAAAAAAGAAATTTCTTCGCTTCAACCCCATTATTTGCGATCTCTTCAATCAAATAACCATATGAGGTCGTCTCAACGCCATAAAGTTCAGCATATTTCCGATATTTCTGCAAATGCTTTGTCGGAAACATTTTCATCTTCAAGTTCTCAAACACAAAAAATTCCTTGTCTGACAAAGGCAAAAATTTATATTCAAATTCAAATCTTTCCTTGAAAATGTATAAAAACGGCAAAAATTTTTCAACCGCCTCAATATGCTTTGAAGGAAGATAAATTTCAAGTGGTTTCCTTCGTTTTTTCCATTTAAAATACTGAAGCAATCTCGGAAGCCCAATGAAATGGTCAGCGTGAGTGTGGGATATAAAAATTTTCTCAATTTTATCAACATCAATTCCATCTCCGGCAATTGAAGACGCAGACCCTTCCCCCACATCAAGCAAAATCATCTTTTCTCCAACCTCAACTCCGATGCAGGTTTGAGATTTCCCTTTTTCAGGTATTCCCGATGCGCTCCCAAAAATTGTTATCTTCATCTTATCTCCACAGATGAGATGATAAAACTTTCTTTTCCAAACCTTCTTTTAATTTCTTTCCTTACCATATCAGCCTCATTTCTATCGTAAAAACATCCAACCCAAACAACATAAAATAATTTTCCATCTTTAAACTTTGTATGAAGTTCAACCCCGTATCCTTTACTTTCAAAAAATTGTTTCTCCCTCTCAGCATTTTTCTTATCAAGAAAAGCTCCAACTTGCAAAGAATAATTGCAATCAACTTTTGACTCCGTAGGTTTTCTCCCTGATTTATCAATTATTGAAATTGTTTCAGCTTCGGGGAAACGAACTCTCAATCCAGCATAAGGAGATGAAGGATAAAGCGCTTTCAATCTTTCAAGTTCTCTCTTCGCTTGTTCATAATCACCCTTAGCATAATAAAACTGGAAAATTTTAAAAAGTGCATCATCAGAATAATCATTATCTGGATGATTTAAAGCGATATCATAATATATTTTCACAGCCTCTTCCCCATCCTGAATTAAACTTGCCTCAAGATATTTAAGGTTAACGGAAGCAGGATAAATTTTTTTTAAGCTATCAAGCGAATTCCTTACACCCTCAATATCTCCAACCCTCAAAAGGTAAAGATATCCGCTTATATCAACCTCTTGTGAAAAAGCAAAATTAATTAACAGAAGTAGGGATATTTTCAGGATTGTTTTTCTCATGAAGGATTTTGACTATATCACCAAATAAAGTTGCAGATGTTGCCTTTTTTATGCGAACAATTATGTAATCACCTGGCTTTACTTCATCAACTTTCGGGAAAACAACGACCTTGTTTGTATCCGTCCTCCCCATCCATTGATCAGATGAACGCTTACTTTCACCCTCAACAAGAACCTCAACTTCGCTTCCTATCATGCCCTGGTTAATTTCGTAGGAGATCTTTTGCTGCAGTTCAATTATTTCGTTTAATCTTCTCACTTTCACATCGTCAGGCACATCATCCCCCATCTCATACGCCTTCGTCCCTTCCCTTGGAGAATATTTGAACATAAAAGCACCATCAAATCTAACTTCCTCAAGCAAACTCAATGTCATCTTATGGTCATCTTCAGTCTCCGTTGGAAATCCAGCAATTATGTCAGTTGATAAACTAACCCCTGGTATCATCTCCCTTATTTTCCTAACGAGATCAAGATAATGCTTTCTGTCGTAGGTTCTGTTCATTAACTGAAGAATTCTATCCGAACCAGATTGAACAGGAAGATGTATATAGTTGCAGATATTAGAGTGTTCAGCGATTGTTCTGATCAATTTATCAGACATATCTTTTGGATGGGATGTTGTAAATCTAATCCTCATATTTCTATCAATTTGAGCAACAGCTGAAAGTAAATCTGCAAAATCATAATTTCCATCGCGATATGAATTAACATTTTGCCCAAGCAATGTAACCTCTCTATAACCTTGAGCGGAGAGCATTTCAACTTCTTTAACTATGCTCTCAAGCGGTCTGCTTCTCTCCCTACCTCTCGTGAATGGAACAACACAAAAAGTGCAAAACTTATCACATCCTCTCATAACCGTAATCCACGCACTTATCCCATCAGTTCTTAAAGGTGTGATATCATCATAAGTTTCAACCTTTGACAGTTTGACTGCAATTCCCTTATTGCCTGCAAAGGCATCATTCACAAGCTGTGGGAGTTTTCGGTATTCATCTGGACCAACAACTATATCAGCAAGATTTTCCTCGTCTATCAATCTCCTTTTCAACCTCTCCGCCATACACCCAAGAACTCCAACGACAAGGTCAGGTTTTTTCCTTTTATATCTTAAAAATGAACTCAATCTCCCTATCACCCTTTGTTCAGCATGCTCCCTCACACTGCATGTATTTACAAGTATTACATCTGCCTTTGAAATATCATCTGTAAGCGTATACCCGTGTTTTTTCATAATCCCAAGGACGATTTCCGAATCCGCAAGATTCATTTGACATCCATATGTTTCTATGTAAATTTTCTTGCCTTCGCTCATTTTTTGGAAATTTGTTAATTTCTAATAGGTTATTTTTAATTTAATTTAAAAAAACGACCTTTGAAAAACAAAAGCTAAAATCTTCGCTCCCTTTGAAAAACCTAAAATCCTGTTTAAATTAAATAGGTTTAAAACCTCAAAAACGACATACGATGAAAGTTCAACACAAGTTATTGATTGCCTTCTTGATCTCATTTTTAATCTTTATAGTTGAGCTTGCAAAACTTCAACCCTTTGAAAGCCTGAATTCACTTTTCAACGAATTAAAATTTAGACTCCGTGGACAATCCCAAGTTGATACATCTCTCATATTTCTTTACATTGACGATAACGCTATTTATTCTCTTGGCGGTTATCCCTTAAAACGAAGCTACTATGCACTTTTAATTGATCTGCTTACCCAGTTGAATGTCAAAGCGATCGCTCTTGATATATTATTAACCGAAAGAAATTCCGATTATCCAGAAAGAGATGAATTGCTTGCTTTAACCATCAAAAACTCAAATAGGGTTTACCTTGGCGGAAGTTTCGCAAATCTTAAAAGATCAGATAAAGATACATCTAATTATTCCAAATTAATAGAAAAATTTTTGATAAAAGCAAACGAGAAGAACCCAAATTTTATTAAGGGTTCTAATTTTCTTGCGCCCTTTGATGAACTGCTAAATAGCTGCGCTGGACTGGGACATCTAAACTATATTCAATTGAATTTTCCTAAAGAGATACCACTAATTATTCAAATTGATGAAAACCGATATTTGCCCTCGCTTTCACTTGAACTTTCACGAATTTACTATAATATCCCAAGGGATTCGGTAAAGATTTTAAAAAACGAAATTTATCTTGGTCGGATGAAAATCCCAACGAAGGATGGGAAAATCCTTATAAATTATATAGCTGGAACCAAAGGCTTGAAAATGTATCCCGTTTTAGACTTTGTAAGGTCATACGATGCGATTAAGTCTGGACTTGAACCCGAAATCAACTTGAGTGAGTTCAAGGATAAAATCGTATTTATTGGGATTTTCAGCGAAGCCCTTGGACAAGTTGTAAATACACCATTTCAAGATAAATTTCCACCCACTGGAATTCATTTAATGGCACTTAACACAATTATTCGGGGAAAATTTCTGACTGAAACTACCTCAACCTTGAATTTCATTTTATCATTTGTTTTCTCACTTTTAATCTTGCATCTCACCCTAATGAAAAACATTTCAAACATCATCAAACTCTTAGTTTTCCCCAGTCTTGTGATTTTAATTTTTCTATTGTTTTCACTTGCTTTATTTGTAATTGATATTTCAATTCCAGCATATCCTGCTTTCGCCATTTTGTTTTCATCACTTCTTGGAGTGATTTATACTTTTGAAATTGAACGAAAAAAGATGATTGAAATTGAAAGCCAGAGGGCAAAAATTGAAGAGATGATCAAAGAAAAAGAGTTAAAGATAATTGAACTCCAACAGAAACTTGAAAGCCTAAAATTGATGGAAGAAAAATCAAGTTTAATTTCAAACCTTGAAAAAACTTATGATGAGGTTAAAGAGTTAACTTCAAAATTTGAGGATTTTTCCGACTTTAATATAAATTATGAAATTAACGGTGCTGAACTTGAGGGGATAGTTTACTCAAAAGGCGGTAAGATGGAGGAGATAATTTCAACTGTTCAGAAGGTTGCTCCATCGGATGCTCCAGTTTTAATAACAGGTGAAAGTGGAGCAGGTAAAGAACTAATTGCAATGGCAATACATAAGTTAAGCGAAAGAAAAGATAAAAAATTTGTTACGATAAACTGCTCTGCTGTTCCCGAAACATTGCTTGAAAGCGAACTTTTTGGTTATGAAAAAGGTGCTTTCACAGGAGCAACGCAAAGAAAAAAAGGTCTATTTGAAATTGCAGATGGAGGAACAATTTTCCTTGATGAAATAGCGGAAACGAGTTTATCATTTCAAACAAAAATTTTAAGGATACTTCAATCAGGTGAATTTAACCGAGTCGGTGGGACAGAGGTTTTAAAAGTCAATGTCAGAATCATCGCTGCAACAAACCGTGATATTGAAAAAGCCATAAGAGAAGGGAAATTCAGAGAAGACCTTTATTACAGATTGAATGTTATCAGAATTCATATCCCACCTCTACGTGAAAGAAAAGAAGATATTCCATTTCTCGTTGAACATTTTCTGAGAAAATTTAAATCTGGGGATATAAAAGTTTCACATGCTGTAATGATAGCTTTTTTAAACTATGATTGGCCAGGGAATATACGCCAACTTGAAAATGCAATAAAAAGAGCAATTATATTCGCAAGATCCGATGGGAGAAAATTAATTCAACTTAAAGACCTCCCAGAAGAGATCGCAAAATCAGCTAAAGGGAAAATAGATATTGAAGAAAAAATACTTAACTCACTTCGTGAGAAAAAATTTTCACATAGTTCAATCTCTGAAACTGCAAACGAACTTGGATTAAATAGGGGAACAATTGGGGAATATCTGCGTGGAATTTGTTTCAGAAATTTATACGAATGTAAATTTGATATAACCAAAGCATCCCTGAAAATTGCCGGAGATGACCCAGATGTTTCAGAAAGGGTAAAGAAAAAACTCATTGATTACATAAAGAACTTGATAGAAAACATAGCGCAGTGCAAATCGGAAGACGAAATAAAATCACTAATCAAACAAAAATACAAAAATCTTCCCTTAAGATACCATCCTTATCTTGAAGAATTTGCAATAAGATTCCAAAAAGGCGAACTCACCATGGAAAAGTTGAATTTAAACGGTGGGGATACCTAAACCCAGCAATTTTAGGCTGAAACCCAGCATTTCCAGAGAAAATTTCCTCTTGAAAAACAATAACTTTTCAACATATTGTAAATGGCACAATAGTTGAAGTTAATCATTACTGAAGATTTCAAAAACAAAATTTAGGAAAATAGCCATGTTTAAAAAATTATTTTCACTTGCACTTATCTCACTGGCAATTTCAATCACCGGTTGCACAAAAGGGACGGAACCAACAGGAACAAATCTTGTCCCAGTGGAGCTTAAACTTGTGGGAGAGACATCAGGAAATATAACTTTTGCAAAAGCGCTTGGTCAGGTTGATTCAATAAAAATTGATTTCGCTGTAATTGTTCTCAGATGGATTCAATTTAAGCAAAACATTGACACAGTTAAAGAAGATTCTCTCTGGGATGACCACGATATGAATATGATACGTGAAAAAATGAGACGGATGGATGATGATCTAACGATAAGATTTAAAGGACCATTTTTTGTGACCTTAAGAAACAACGAACCAACCCCGATAGCCGTTGACAGTTTACCACCTGGGAATTACAACGGAATAAAATTTAAAGTTCATGCTATTGTCCCATATGACTTACAAGTAAACCCTGCGGTGCCTGATTCGTTTCTCGGGAAGAGCATTTATGTTAAAGGAAAGATTTACCAAAACGGGACATGGAAAGACTTCGTCTTCACAACTGGAAGAGTTAACACGGAATTCAAGATCAAAGGCGATTTTACAATTACAGAAACAGATAAAAACATCCCTTATGTTCTTGTCTTTGACTTGAATTCCTGGTTCATTGATCCATTAACTGGACGAGTTCTTGACCCAAGCGATCCAGGTGATCAAGGCAAGATAATATCAAACATTGTTCACTCATTAAAAGGCAAAGCACGTGGCGGTAAAGATAGAAATAGAGACGGAAGGCCAGATTGAGCGCCCCTCGGGACGCGGTTCATCAGTGCAAAGCCCGGATTTTGTCTGGGCTTTGCACTTTTTAAATTTGAATCATAACTTTAAATCAGGTAAAAGAGCAAAAGACATACTGAAATGAAAAAAATAATTTACATAATCCTGGCTCTTGGATTGCTTGGATGTAGTAAAAACCCGCTGATAATAACACCAGAAGAAGAGGAAAAATTTAACCTTGAGGTAATTTATCTTGACGAAACAGAACCAGTCATTGAGTTTTTGAATTCTGCCCAAACTGGTCTTTTAACCTCAGAAATGATGGGTCCAGGGGGGTTAGTGGTATTAAGTTATTATCAATTTGTTGATGATTTTGGGAACAGATACGATACAACCTTGGCTTATGCACTTTTTCGTGATATGAGCTCACCACCTATAAACATGGGGCGCTGGCGTGAAAGAAAAGGGCTTGATCTTGGCGATGTTTATCTTGAAAATATAAAACTTGAAAAATCTACCAGAGAAATGAGAACACCACAACAACACCATGCAAGAATGGACACAAGCTACGGGGTTGAATATAAACTTAAAATAACAAACTTTGACTTCAAACATTCTAAAAACCACAAATTTAAAATCATTAACAAAACAGGCTTGGAACAAAATTTTGAACTTAACACACCAGATAAAAAAGAGTTTGAGAGTCCGCCGGAATACGATGGCAAAAACTTAAAACTTAAGTTTAAATCAAAAACGGATTCTTTAAATATCATCGTAAATATACCGCTATCAACCCAAGATAAATTCGTTACAAAGCCAGTGATGATGCTTAAATTCAAGAATTTATCCGATTCAAAAATTAAAATTGACTCAACAATTATAAACCTTATACCAAGCGAATATAGGCGAAACTATCTTATATTTAGCATAGTTCAGGAACGCAAAAGCGATATAAATATATTGGGATACCCAGGAAATGTTAAGGGTTTTGTATCATCAACTCTTTATTTTAAAGTAAATCTAAGATGAAACTGCGTCTCATTTTATTTTTCACAGCGCTCAATCTGGCTGTAGCACAAAATTTAACATCACCGCAGACGAT
>Ga0105163_1000907_pt1 | contig 16554 bp, 11 predicted proteins | sample JNZ110809AmetaG_FD_81531 | JGI IMG/M metagenome (GOLD analysis project Ga0105163, IMG submission 81531) | Hot spring microbial communities from Jinze hot spring, China to study Microbial Dark Matter (Phase II) - JNZ 110809A | ecosystem: Environmental > Aquatic > Thermal springs > Hot (42-90C) >... | reverse complement strand
ATTAAAGGATGATAAATGAAAACTTAAATTATGCTGCATTAGTGAGAGAGTATGTTCTTCAAATCTCCACAATTTCTGTAAAAAGTTATATGGAGAGATTTGAAATTATTTACCCAAAATTTTCCTGATTCTTATTTTAATATCATTAAGAACAAATAAGAGAGCTGGCTCAAAACCAACAGTTCGCAGAGAAAAATTATTATATATTTTTTAAAAAGAAAGATAAATGAAGGGAGAAGGTTGAAATGGATATAGGGAAAGTAAGAGAGAGAGGTAAGGAGACAGGGAAAGTTATTTTTGCGCTTTTGCTTTTCGTTTTGGTAAGTTGCTTTGCCTTTATTTTTTCTTTTTCATCAGCATTTGCTCTGGGAATTCATAGTTTTGCCGAGTTCAGAAAAATTTATGGGAAAGATTGGCTATCTTTGTGGGAAACACAGAAAAATCCAAAACTTATATTCGGAGGGAAGTTCTTCTCTCAGAATGCAATCCCTCTCCAACCCCCGAAAAATTACAAGACCGCAAACTTAAAATCTTCATATAAATTCTCTCCCTTTTCTATCACCGCTGAAAATGATAAACTCATAATCACAGAAATTCCTTCTGAAATTATGTTCTCACCAAACGGTGATGGTTTTTTGGACTATGCTGTATTTTCCTTTCAGGTGAGAGTATCTCATACAGATTCATGTGGGAGTCAAGGGAATACCCCATCGTATTGCTACATATCTTGGTCTCTTGAAATAAAAAAATGTGGGAGAGATAAAGGAGTGGAGGACAGAAAGGCGGAAGATGAAATAAGGAACAGTGAAACAGATGAGTGCAGTAAGGTAAGGGAGTTTGAGAGTGAATATAAAATACCTGAATTTCTGCCGGGTGAAATTACAAAATCAATACCCATAAAAGTTGTTTGGGATGGGAAAGACGATGAAGGTCAATTGTCAGGTGAAGGGGTGTATAAATGGGATTTTTCGGTGGAGTATAAGAGAAGAAGTGAGTTATGTTATGGGGCGTGCAAGAGCGTATGTGAGGAGAATGAAAGGATATGTGGTTGCTATGAGAGATGCGATCCGGAATGCACGAATAAGGAAAAGAAATTAGGAGCAGCATCAGTGAAATGGGAGCTTATACTTGACCTAACACCTCCAGAGATGGTTTTTTTGGGTCCCGAACCATTTTCAGATGATAGAAGCAAGGTTGTTATAGCATATTCAGATGAGTTTGCGGGAGTGATAACAGAGAGTTTGAGTGTTTTTATGAATGGCAGGGATATAACGGAGGAATTCCAGAAAGGTGAGACACTCGCGATTTTTGAGCCATCAGAACCACTGCCTGAGGGAGAAATATCTTTGAGATTTTCTGTTTTTGATAGGGCGGGAAACTTTACGGTTGGTGAAGGTAGATTTAAGGTTTTTTCATCGGATACGCTGAGGAAGTTTGGAGTTGCAAGAGATTTCCTAATTTCCCTGAAAGATGTTTATGGTTTCAGAGAGGATTTGGGAGACCTTTCATTTGATTGGTGGGGGTCAAAGCACCAAGTTCTGAGTTTTTCTGAGGGGGAAACAAGTATAACACTTGACATAACATTTGCGAAGTTTTTGCAGAGTTATGAGGGGATACCAGTTGCTGGAGCGAACCTATCTGTGATAGTAGATAGATATGGAGACGCGAGGGGGATATATGGAAGATATTTTCCTGATATATCAGCACCACGGGAACCGGTGATAAGTCCTGAGGAAGTAACAGAAATTGCACTCAGAGAATATATGAAAGGAAGAAGAGGGAAGGGACCATGTCCGACATGTGATATTGCGCCACTTCCACCCGGCATTGTTTTATTTCACCTTATGCTCTATTCTTCTGGAAACCCGCAGATTTTGGGAAAACCGACTTTATGGATTTATCCTGTAATGAAGGGAGATGAATGGGAATATCATTTATGCTGGTTTGTAAGGGTTGGATACATTGGGTATTTTATAGACGCAGTAGATGGTAGTGTTGTGAAGAAAGTTAGATTTATCGCAAATTTTGGTGAACAGATAATTTACGCTTCTTCCGCAACAGGATATGTTTATGAAGATGACTGGTTCAGTGATAGTAAAGAAACATCAATTGTGGGACTTCCGAGGTTAATAGCAGGTATAGGAGGGAAGTATACATGTGGATGCGGGAGGACTCTTGACCTTTCTTGCTGTGCCTTTCTATTCCCTCTGTGCCCACTTTGCTGGAAAAGGGCTTGTTCAACATGCACATATTTTATTCCTTTGAATTTGGAGAGGTCTCTTTTGGGAGATATGGGTGGGAATCAAACACTTGAAGTTCTTACGTATCTTGGGTCTGCGACACATGTAGCAAAAGGAAATATTAACTGGTTTTACAGTTATCAGGGGACATCCTCTGATGAGACATTTTTTATTTCAGGTTTGGATAGTGATTTGGAGAGGGAAGAAGCGGGATTTCGTGAGGTGAATGCATACTACCATGTAATGAGAGCGAGAGATAGATTATCTCTTTTTGGAGTAAGTCTGACCGCCCCACTTACTGTTTATGCTACTTATTATCCTTATGACATTACCACATGCAATGGATTTTCTACACACGGGGATAATAAATATGATATAGGATTATTGAATGGAGGGGAGATGGTAGTAGAATTCCTTTTACCTTTTACTATTCCTTGTATTCCCGCTTCATGGTCGGATGATGTAATATACCATGAATTCGGCCATGTTGTGCTATTTAACTACAAGATATTTGGTTCTGATACAGGTAGAGAACCTGTAGATGGTTTTCATGAGGGTGTAGCAGATTATATATCTTCACTTGTTGATAGTCCCTTTTCCCCAGCAGATGGGCTTGACTCCATAATAGCCGAAGGATTCTACTGCAACAATACAACTTGTGAAACGCCAAATTATATAAGAAATCTTGAAGAAAATATGAAGCAGGTCGGGCATTTTGTAAGAGTGGAATGCACCCCCGGAAAATATTATGTATGCTATATTAGAGAAATTTCGGAGGGAGTTCAGATAAACCCACACCGATACGGATTAGCGATAGGGAATGCGCTTTTCAGGTCAATAAATCATTTTATGAGGAAGGGGGAAGCGATGGGAGTTGGGAGATTTTGGTCATACTCCCTTTTCAATTCGGTTTTGTTTTCTGCCCTGTATAACATGGTAGGTCAAAATGGAACATTTGAGCTTATGAATTATGGAGAATTTATTGCAAATATGATAGCGGTAATGTTTTCGCAGGACTGGGGTGGTTTTGAGGAACTCAAAGTGATATTCCATGACGTTTTGGCGACTATATCAGCAAGCAATTTTATAGCAGTTGATATTGATTCGCTCTCGGAAGGTGTAATATCAACGATAATTGTGGGAAAGCCGTATGTTACTGTGGGGAGGTGGCTATCAAGAGGGCAACTACCTTTGCTGGAAGCAGATGATGGTATTGTTTTCAGTTCGCCACTGACGTTGGTGGGATTTTTAGGAGGTTTGACGGATGGAGATATAATGTGGCGAGTTCGTCTTGCGACATCTCCTGATTTATTCTCAACCCCATCGGGTCGGACCAGCACAAATTACTATGAGACAGATTGGACTACACCAACGTTCAGGAGTGAGGTAAGATTTTTCTATGGTTCATCACCCGAGGTAGTAACCTATTACTTTTTTGAATATGAGATTCCCCGAGAGGTTTTTGATAATTTGAGGTCTGGGACACCCCGAAACCAGAACGCAAAAATATACGTTTTGATAGAGGTATCAAATGGTGGGCAAGTGAAGAACTCCACACTGAGGTTGGGTGGTAGAGAGATAAATTACTACTTTTATGCTCCGGGAACTGCAGAAGTAGGAGGAGGTGGTGGGGGTAGAGGAGGATGTTCATCTTTTTTGGCAATTTCAGAAATCCTGATGGTTCTGTTATTGGTTTGTTTCTACCGATGTATGAGAAGATTATCCCATGTTCTGGAAAAATTATTACATTATAAGATGAGAAAGAAGCTGACATGAACATAGTGAAAATTGTAAGATATGTTTGAAGAAAGTGGTTTCAAGTGGAGTTAGTTTGTCATCTGACTGTGATATGTGTTTTATGGATATAAGGGATTATGGAGAGGTAGGGGCGGATAGCCCATACTGCATGAGGTGTGTAGAGCAATGGGAGGACTTTTGGCAGAGTTATCAAAGTTCATTAACGCAGTAGAGATTGTAGGTAGGTTGATGGATGTAAAAAGATTTAATATATGTATGGGAAAGAGGTAAAAGAGTATGGGTGAGATAAGAAGGATTAGTTTATATGTTTTTGTTTTTATGTGTTGTTTGTTTTGAGTGCTTGCGTGAGGGGAGTAGGGAAGGGACAGAATGAGAATGGAGGAAATAAATCAAATGAAATTAGGGCAATGGGAGTTGCTGAGCTGAAAGAGAAAGTAGTTGAGATAAGATGGCAGAAGGTAAAATGCGAAGGTTATAGAATTTACAAAACATCCTTAACTTTGTCTTTTTCTCCCTATTTTTCTTCTCCTCCGACAAAATCATCGGAAAAACTTATAGCTGTTTTGCCTTCCTCTGAGGAATCATACAGGGACTATGAGGTTGAGGCATCAAGGCATTATATATACAGGATAGAAGCATTTGAAGGGGATAAGATAGTAGGAGAGACAAGGGCTGAGGTCAGGACACCTTTTCCGCCATCCGTTGAATCTGCAGAAGTTGAAGTGATAACTTCTGAGCTTGTTATCATAAGGTGGAAGGGGAAAGGGGATGTGTATTCATATGAGGTTACAAGGGCAGATGAGAAGGGGGTAAAAATTTTAGCTGAGTTTCCATCTGGTATAACTTATTATCCAGATGGGAGTTTTGTGGGTGAAGGGAGGAAGTGTTGGTATATCAGAGGTAAATCAGGTTGGGGAGAGGATGAGAAGGTGGTCTGTTTGGAGGTTAGGTGAGGAGGAGCTTTACCACCTCCGCCATCACCAGCAAATCTTAAGGTTTTGATGACGGAGGGAGGTAAAGTTGAGTTAAGCTGGGATTTGAAGGGGGGATGGGATATAAGATTTTGAGGTGTGAGGTAGGAGGGAATGTGGGAAAGGAGGGAGAAGGGGGAGATGAGGAAAAGGTGGGGTATGAAACTTATATACAAAGAATACCAAGGTAATAAAAATGCTATGAGGAACATAAAAAAAGAATTTTTTCTTCATAACAGCAGAGTTATCAGAGATGGGATTCATGGTAAGGAAGTCCCTTTATTTCTTTTGTGTTTTCTATTTATTTTTGTATCAAACTTCATATTATGTTCTCAAAAAATTCCGAATGAAGATATAGCAGAGAAGTTGGGCAATGGAGAAGATAGAGGAAGAATATCCTTGCATAATGGAATAGGAGCGGAGGTAAGCTTAAAAGAAAAATGTGTAAAAATATTTTGGGAAAAAGTAGAGGGAGATGGATACAGGATATACAAAATTGTAAATTTTGATTCTTCTTCGTCTGAACACCTGAAACAAGCTCAAAAGAATATTTTATCCCTTATTGCAACTTTACCTAACTCTGCAACTTCATATACCGATTGTGATGTTAAACCATCTACTTCATACAAATATAAAGTAGTAGCATTTAAAGGTGATAAAGTTATACATGAGTTTGAGATTAAAATAACAACACCTTCACCACCTTTGGTCAGAGACCTAAAAGTAGATATAATATCTCCGAATCTTGCAGTATTAAAGTGGAGGAATGATGAGAATTCATATTTATACGAGGTAGCGAGAGCTAATTATAAAAAATCAAATAGGGCATTTCATTCATATCCTATAACTCTTGCTTTATTTCCTTCCGAAATAACTTTTTATCCTGATGGTAGCATAAGAGAGGGGGAGGAGTATTGCTGGTTTGTAAGAGCAAAATCAGCTTGGGGAGAAGATACAGAGGTAACATGTGCCAGAGTGGTTGAGGTTCAAACAAAATTCCCAAATTCAAATTCCTTTTCAAATCTTTATCCGTATTTTCCTTTACCTCCGGAAAATCTTACTGCTGAAAAGAAAGAAGGAAAAGTTTATCTTACTTGGGAAGGGAGAGGAGGAGAAGGGTTCAAAATTCTAAGATGTGAATATGAAGATGAAAGGAAGTATTGTTCGGCTGATATAGCTATATGGATTACAGGGAAAGGAGAGTCATCTTTTACCGATGAATTAGAAGAAGATAAAAAATATTGTTATAGGGTTCAAGTATATGATAAGTGAGGAGATTCAAGGAGTTCAAATCCTGTATGCGTTTCGGGATGTGAAAGGGAGTTTTTCAGAGATTTGGATGGAGATGGGTTTGGGAGTGGAGAAAAACTTAAAGGATGTGATATGCCCAAGGGTGTAACGATATATTCTGGGGATTGTAATGATGAGAATTCGTCTATAAATCCTGGAATGAGAGAGATTTGTGGAGATGGCATAGATAACAACTGTGATGGTTCGCCTGATGAGGGATGTGGTTGTGTAGAGGGAGAAACTCGTTTTTGCTATACTGGACCCATTGGTACTGAGGGTGTAGGGGAGTGTAGAGCAGGGATTCAAATGTGTGAGGGAGGTGGATGGGGGAAGTGTGATGGTCAGGTATTACCTCGGATTGAAATTTGCGATGGTCTTGATAATGATTGTGATGGTAGGGTAGATGAAGCGGATATGTACATATCATTTAAGGTTTATTGGGATAGTGATAGGATAAAGGAGCTTCCAGATTGGGTGTGTGAGAATTTGCCAAACTATCCATATAGGAGCACTGTAACATCAAGGTGGCCTGTAAATGTGATAATAGATGAGGTTAAGATAGAGGGGGTGGAAGCAAGGATAGAAACAAGAATTTATGTTGTTGATTTAGAGGATAGAACGATTTTAATTTATGCCAAGGGACAGAACATTTTGGGTTATACAGAATTTGGAGAAAAATATAGTTGCGGTCAGACATTGGTATATATGGTGAAATCGATAAGGGTTCGTGGGGATACTATTTTTATTGAGGAGACCACAGAGGGCCTTATACCATTTATCAGGTTTGCTTGGATACCCCCAAGACCATATTTTGATTTTGTTGTTCTCCCGAAAGAATTTTCGCAAATCTTTAAAAATTCAAAAAACATAGTAGTGGTGGAGAGTAAGAGTGATGGTGATTTCTGTCCATTGGGAGAAATTTAAAAACAGCCCTCTTATGAAAATTAAGATATTTTTTTATGAAATTTTATCTTACATCTTATTGCAAAGAGCGATCAAATTTTATTTTAAATCATGATAACTTTTCACATAATAACTATCTTTCCTGAGTTCTTCTCATCTCCGCTTGATGTTGGACTTATAAAAAAAGCAAGGGAGAAAAACATTGTTGATTTTGATATTATAGACCTGAAAGAGTTCGGACTCGGGAAACACAAACTTATTGATGATAGACCATACGGCGGTGGCTCCGGAATGATTTTGAGACCTGAGCCAGTTTGCTCTGCTATTCAATCAGCTAAAATAAAAGACCCAAACCGAAAAAGAGTAATTCTTATGACACCATCAGGGGAACTCCTGATTCAGCAAAAACTAAAAGAATTGGCTTCTCTTTCAGATATAGTTATCGTATGCCCAAGATATGAAGGCGTTGATGAGAGAGTGAAAAAGTATGTTGATGAGGAAATCTCAATAGGTGATTATGTTATTCACTCAGGAGATACTGCGTCTCTGGTCCTGATAGAAGGAATTATTAGATTGAAAGAAGGATTTATGTCGTCTTCCCCGGAGGAAGAGATATATTTTTCACTGCTTGATTTTCCTCAATACACAAGACCGAGGTCTTTTGAAAATTCAGAAGTTCCATCGGTTCTTCTTTCAGGAGATCACAAAAAAATCAGGTTATGGAGAATTGAGCAGTCGGTTAGAAAAACTGTTCAGAGAAGACCCGACCTTATTTTAAAACTCATCTTGCAAAACGATGAGCTGAAAGATTTTCTCAAAGATGAGTTAGAGAAAATTATAAGTTATCTTCTGTCTCTCTCTTACTGTAAGGGCAAAGAGATTCAAAGGCGGACCGATTTTGATGAGAAAATTTTCTCTGCTGTTTTTCGCTTTTTTTCTGATATGCAACTGGAAAATGACCCTTTTTCTCCTTTCTGAAACAAAAATCTGAAAAATTTTCAAACTGTTTTTCTCTCTTTTTATGTTATCTTATTATGTCATTTTCATATTCACGCTTATCAAAACCATCGGGAAAAAAAAGGTTGCAAGAGCTTGGTGATTATAAGCATAGGAAAAATGAAATTATCCCGCCTCACGGGGGAAAGCTTATTACAAGATATTACCCTGACCTAAAAATAAAAGAAGGTTATCCTGTGTTAAAAATTACAAGGCGGGAGTGGTGCGACCTCCAACTTATAGCAACAGGAGCTCTTTCACCTCTCAAAGGTTTTATGAAAAAGAAAGATTATAATTCTTGCGTTAAAAATATGCGCCTTCCCGATGGTACCCTCTGGTCAATACCTATAACCCTATCTGTGAATGATGAAACCTATGAGGTTCTGAAAAAGAAAGATATAGCATATCTTGAATACGATGGAAAAATTTGGGGATTGATTGAGATAGAAGAGATGTTCCGTCCAGATAAAGAAAAAGAGGCGATCTATGTGTATAAAACCGATTCTCCCGAACATCCATCGGTTGCATATCTCAAATCAACAGGGAACATATATGTCGGCGGAGAGGTGAAAGTGTGTGAGATCTCTGATTTCAGATTTCCCGGAGAGTTCTTTACTCCTTTGCAAACTCGCGAGGAATTTAAAAAGAGAGGGTGGAGAAAAGTAGCAGGTTTTCAAACAAGGAACGCACCTCACAGGGGACACGAATACATACAGAAAACCGCTCTCGAATTTGTAGATGGACTATTTATAAATCCTCTTGTTGGAGAGACCAAAAAAGACGATGTCCCATCAGAGCTTATAATTCGATCTTACAAAGCTATAATAAGCAAGTACTATAGGGTTGAAAGAGTTTTTCTTGGTATATTGCCTTCTGCGATGAGATACGGCGGTCCGCGTGAAGCAGTTCACCATGCAATAATAAGAAAAAATTATGGTTGTACCCATTTTATAGTGGGAAGAGACCACGCCGGATTTAAGAATTTTTATGGACCATACGATGCTCACAAGCTCTTGGAAAGCATACCAGAAAAAGATCTTGGCATAGTTCCTTTGTTCTTCGGGAACTCATTCTGGTGTAAAGAATGCGGTGGCATGGTTTCAGAGAAGATATGCCCTCACTCAGAAGAATTTCACATATCAATTTCGGGAACGAAAGTGAGAGAAATGCTTTCACGCGGAGAAGAACCACCATACGAGTTCATGCGTCCTGAAGTATCAAAAATACTTATCAACTTCTATAAAAGCTTATAGATTTTCAAACTTCAAGGGAATATGCAACCTGTCCGGCTTTCCTCGCAGGGAAGATCAAAATTTATTTTTTCCAAATTTATATCTCCTTCTATTTTTGTCGGGCAAATAGGAATTACTATTGCTGCTTCTCCTCCACTCACCATAAATGATTGTGATTTTATATTTGTATTAAGCTCCCCCTCATCTACACATCCACCGTTTGACTTTACTAATCCTTTTATCTCTATTACCCACTGAGTTCCAGAGTTTTGAAAAAATCTTGAGGAAAAATCTCTGAGTTCCAGATTTATTCTATCAATCCAATCAACTTTTATACTGCCTATGTTTGAATCAACTTTGAATCCCCCTCTGAATTTGTAAGACGTTAGTCCGGAAAAATATATAAATCCCTGATACATTGCTCCGTTTTCTCTTTTTTGTATGAACAAATTTACATCTTTTAAGTTTATTCCTGTTTCAAAAGATACTTTCCCTGCTATTTCTGCTGAAATTGCCGATGTTTGTGAAGTGACTTTTAGCTGAAACTCGTATGAATTCTGCTCGGTCTTTACGATAAATCCGCTCACGGGAGGTGTAGTGTTATCGCAGTAAAATACAGATTTATTCTCGTTTTCTTTTTTTATGCATTCATAGTTCCATGAAAGAATTTCTTCAAAGAAATTTTGTATTTGTTTTGCAAGGTATAGAAGCGAAGATATTGAATACACAATTTTTGTTATCTCATCTTTCTGCACTGATTTTTTTTCCTTATCTTTTTTACAGTGAATTGTTCCCGAGAAGATAAGTGAAGTTGAAAATATCAGTACAGAGATTTTTCCCAGAATTCTTCTTTTGCTCCCAATTGCTTGCTCGCTCGCTATCATCTCTTTTATATTCTATATCTAAACCAATCTATTTTATCTTTAAATACAATATTTAGGAAAAATATTAAATTTTTTATAAGGATATAGTTTTTATGCTTTGCAGAGCAAAATTTCTCATCACATTTTTATTTTTGATTTTTGTTTCTTTTTCTTGTGGAAGAGCATGGAAGGGGCTTTTCTTCCCGGAAGAAGGTGGAGTTGTTATTCCAAAAGAATCTGAAATTGTCTCAATCCCAGCTTCGCAAGGCGCAAGTATTCCAGAGGGTATACAGTGGGATTTTACCCTTGATAAAAACGACCTACCACATATCGCAATTTTTGATTTCTATCAGGGAGCTTTGTATTACTTTTCTCTTGATTTTCAAGGAAAATGGGTACCTGAAAAAGTTGATCCACCAGAAGAAGAAAGAAGCTTCCTTGTTTCAAGTTATGTAGCTGGAAAGAGCCCTCGGATATTCCTCGTAGATGGCATACCACACATCGTATATCTTTCCTCATCTTACAAAGATAAGATACCGAGAACCTACCTGATAAAGGAGGCGTTCAAAGATAAATTTGGTATATGGAGATGTAGAACTATAAAACGCTGGACTACCGATATAGATTTCATAGATGCCAGATATTCTCCGTCTCTTAAAAAAGTGATTTTAGTTCTGCTTGATAAAAGTGAGCCAGCTCTTTTCATAGGTAAATTTTCTCCGGGAAACGAAAATAACACGAAGGTTTGCAACTTCCCTGAACTTGAAGAAAGAGAGAAGGAAAATTCAGATATCTCTCTTGCTCCCATTTATTTCTTTGCCTCAGGAATTCTGAGAATAAAATACAAGTTAGACAGCCGTTGCAATAATATAAGCAATGTCTCTCCGGGCTTTTCTCTTCAACTTGTAAACTTCAAAAGAAATCTTGTTGATATGACCGGCTTTGTATTCTATGAGTATGTTTTAAACCAAGCTTACTGGATTGAATTCAGACAAGACCAATTTCAGTTCTCCGATGAACTATCATCACAGATTATAAATAATCCGTCTTTGAGCTATATTGAGTATTTGAGGGTGAACGAATCGGGAACCCAGTGTCTTCCTAATTCTTCTCCGGCATACCTTATAAATCTCACTCATCCTGCGGCAGATATAGATTCAATTTCCATCCTTACCCAAAATGGTGAGATAAAATTAGATAAAGGAAATTACATTGTAGATTCCCCCCAGAGGATATTTCTGAACCTTTCGGGCATATATCCCGGGAAAATAAATTCTCCTGATGCAGTGAGTTCTGTTGTTGTGAGGTTTAAACCGATGATGGATTTTCGTATGGTTTCTCTTGGCGGTTTTCGTAAGCTTATTTCTGCTGCTTCTGATGAGAAAGGAGAAATTCATTTTTCAAATTTCAACAGTACTCCTCCGCTTTTTGCGGTTGAGTATGGCTTTTTACCATCGCCAGATAGTCCTCCTTCTATATTAGTTGTAGACGGAGGCGGTGGGGGAATATATACGGTAGGAACAGGTGGAACATCTATATCGGTCACTCCCGAAGGATACCCTGTTATAGCTTATTTTTATCCATTCACATCAGACCTCAAAGTTGCTGTGAAGTTTTCAAATACATGGTATGTTGTCTCTAAAAAAATGAAAGATGTTTCTGGCTTTGCTCCTAAATCCATTATGTTAAGTAATGAATCATCTGTTGCTATACTTGTTCCCACAAGGTCTGCTGATTACTTTAAAATTTCCCTTATCTATGTTCCTATTGCTCCTTAAATCAAGATGATGGAATTTTCATCTGAGAGAGATAAAATTATATTTTTTGAGATGCTTTTGGTTAGAAGAAAGGATTTTATGAGGAGATATTTTTACTGCAAATTTTTCTTGCTTTTGATTTTTCTATTTTCTTGTGGGCGTTTTTCGGGAGATTATGAAACTAAAATACCTTTTTCTCTTTCTCCTGCTGAATATCTCATATCTGCTGGTGATAGCGGACTTTTCAACCACTTTGCACAAGATAAAAACGGCGGAATTCATGTAGTGTATTACAACATGCTTTACCGAACTGTTTTCTGGGCTTATGCACCAGATCTGAAAACAGGTTTCAGAAATATAGAAATGGTAGATGAAGCAGGACAAAATGATAACTTTGGACTATCTCCAAAAGTCGTCATAGATTCCCAGAACATCCCACATGTGATTTATATAAGACATAAAGAGAATGGAGAGGATAGCTTTTCTATCTACCACGCCCAGCGACTCGGAGATAATAAGTGGAAAATAGAGAGAGTTCAAAACCCGTGCCCTTATGAAAGCAAAGCCGAACTTCTTTCCGCTGTCATAGACCCAGAAGATATAATACACATATCTTACATAGGAATGGATAAAAGATTGTATTACATTTCTTTGGGAGTTGATGGTAAAATTTTGAGATGTGAGCAAGTAGACCCAGCGGTGGGAGAAGTAGCACGAGTCCCCTCTGGTGGAGCTATCTCGGGATGCCTTGATATGAAAATAGATGAAGCAGGAACCCTCAGATTAGCCTATTATGACTCAGAAAACGGTAATGTGAAATACGCATACAAGAAAAAAGACGAGCAAAATTGGGTTATATCTGTCGTCGGATGGGATAGGGTCTTCAATGAAGAAATTCAATTTATAGCCCTTAACCCAAATCAATATCAAGCAGAACTGAAATTCCCATCTAATGAATCACGGCTTGATTCATCACTTTTCGCAATAGGTCCCGGAGGAAGAAAAGAAGTCCCCAAAGATTTCTGGAGATTTAGATCTCTAAAATATGTTCTTCTTGACGCAAGTGTTGTTGGTCCGGGTAAGGACTTTGACCTTAACACGATGAAATTTTATATAAGCTATGTAAGAATCGATACTTCTCCCGATGACGAAGGTATATTCTGCTCAGCGGGATATAACAAAAACTTTGACCACTATGTTGCTTACTTTAATGTGACAAAACTGCAGATTGAGTTTGCTTACTTTCAATCTGGTTCGTGGATCAGGGAGGTTGTAGATAATGTACCGGTAGGGACACAGATTCAGCTCACCAACTATAAGATCTCGCAAGACGTATGGGTTCCTGTTATATTCTATTCTGACTCCATAAGGTGGAATATAAAATCGGCTTTTTTACTTGAGAAACCAGAGAGAAGGTGGATGGTAAATACTCTTATATCAAAAGGAATTGCGGGAATTTATCTTTTTGCTGACTTTATGCCAAACTATGGTGATGCTGGACTATCTTATATGAGAAATATAGATGGAGATTACGTTCTATATTTCTCTCTTTTTGAAATTCCGAAAGAAATAAAAGAACAGCTGACTCTAAAATAGTTCTCTACTTATGCGAAAATAATTTTTTAGATGCTAAGATGTTATTATTAAAGAATAAAATGACCTCTACAAGTAAAGAGGGAGAAAAAAATCCCCAATTTAGCAGATTTATAAATACCTTTCCTCACCGAATTTCTCTTACCTTTTTTATTTTTCTCTTTTTTTTGTTTTCCAGCATTTTATCATCGTGTTCAAAGAAAAAAGAGGGAAACGAACCGCCACCATCGTCTAACAATTCTAACAATAAGGAGTGTAAAAGCAGAATTGATTTCTTCCCGCAAACCGTTTCAGGAGAATCTCCTCTTGTTGTCTCATTCTATGCTTCTTTCTATCCAGAATCAAGTACTGGGCTGACCGCTGTTGCCATAGATTTCGGTGCTGATGGCTTTGTAGACCTTGTGACATATCAGGGACCAACATCTTTCTACTTCGTATCAACTTACTCATCTTTGGGAAGTTTTTCAGATAAGTTCATTTTCTGGTGGAATGAAGATGGTAAGATCTGCGAGAGATCATTTTCTGCAAGCATAACAGTTTCAGGATTCTGTCCAAGACCATCTTATCAAATTGAGTCGTTTGGTTCAGTTGGGAACAGTGCCGTTGCTGTTATCAGAGTAATTAACCTCCCTCTTGAACAGGTTGAGTTTTATGCCGGATATGAGAAGTTAGAAAAAGTTCAATGTTATCCAGATAATCTCCTTCAAGGTAGATGTACTATTACTTCCCCTGCTCCATCTTGGGGCGACTGGTTGTTCTGCCTTTATGGTAAATCTTACTGCGGAAATCAAGGAGAAACAATCTGCTCCCCAATAGTTATAAACTATCCGCAAACTCTTGCGGTCTCATACGGTATAGGAGGAGTAAGACGAGCCTTTTCAAACGGAATCTCTTTGTTTGCTGAAACACCTCCCTTTGTGACTCTCTTTGCAAGTGATGGCTCAATAATAAAGAGAATAAACTTGCCGGGGGGAGATATAAGATACTCAGATTTATCTTCTGATGGTTTTTTCACTTTCAATATTGTTGGAAGTGATTCTGTGCTTTACTTTGTCTCTTTTTCATCCGGAAAAATTAAAGAGGTTATAAAAGACCCAAATTTATATGGTGCAGTTGCTTTTGATGTTTTTGAAAGGTCTGGAAAAAGATATGCCGCTTTTCTGAGAAGTTTTTCTGGCGGAGCTCCGGGAGACATACTCGTCTATGATATAACAGGACTTCAAGCTTCTACTCCTATATGTCAGAAAAATTTAGATTCAGGCGGGAGAGAGATAAGATTTGAAAAAGATAATCTCTTTGTGATTTACTCAAATAAGATTTTGGTCTTCCCTCTGAGTTTTTCTGGCGAAGTATGCAGTATATCAGACCCTTTTGAGTATAATAATTTCTCTGCTTTCAACGATATTACAGACCTCCAGGCTTTCGGCTCAGAAGTCACTATTGTATGGACATCTTTCGAACAACCTATGAGGGGTAATGTTGAAATTTTGTCATTTGATACTTTAGGTAGGGTTTTCAGACAGATTGGAATTTTTGATGTTTTTCCCGGCAAAGACAAAGATGTTTTTTCTCTTAAAGTTTCACCTTTCAACCTATCTGATGTAGCGGTGGGATACCTTCTGAAAGATTCAGGGAAGTATAAAGTGAAGCTTTATAACTGGGTCAGAGGGGAGAGCAGATGTGGAGTTGAGGGATTGGAAGTTCCATCAAGACCAATCTCTGCTTTATTTTTGAGTGAGGTGACGGTTGCAGTTTTTGATTTATCTAATAATTTGACGATACTCGACTTTTCAGCTTGTGAGACAAAAAAAACAAAAGCTATCTCAGGAGCCGTAAATGGAGCGAATGTGCTTTCAGATATAGATTGTTCCAAATCAAAAGCAAAAGTTTATTTCCCCGATGGCAGTGCTCTTGCAGAACTTGACATTCTTCCTATATTCCTTTCTCCTTCTTCCTCACCTTCTTTATCAAAGGTCTACCCCTTTGAAACTCTGAAACTATCATTTGATTTTTATAAGAATTTATACGGTGTGTTTAAAGAAGAGAGCGTTTTTGTTGCAGATATTACAGGTTATTTTTCTCCCATAAGCTTTTTCGGTTCAGATGTAAAATCGTTTTCAGCTGGAAAAGATGTTATATTGATAGGAAGTTCAAACGCTGTTTTTTACTCAAAAAAAGGAATTCCGAATTTTTATATCCTCAAAAACAAACAGGCGAAAAAAATAAAGTACATTAACGGATTATTTTTTATATTCTCCGGAAACGATATAGATGTTCTTGAAGAAAATTCTTTGAGTTTTGTTCTTGAAGGTTTTCCTGTTGACCCTCTCAGGTTTCAAGATGTTTCTTTTTCTCCCGATATGAAGATATACCTTCTTGGCTCAACTCAGGTTGTTGAATATACATATCAAGATAACAGTTTTTACAAAAACAGGGAAAGAACTTTTTATCTTCCAGCGGGAAGGATTATTGATTCTGAATTCAGCTCTGGACACATATTTTTCATCTCCGACCTCTCTATTGCTAACTTTCTTGGCATCATAAATACTGAAAATCTCAAAATTACCTTGCTTGCGAACTTGGGAGAGGGAAGCAGAGCCATGAGCATCTGGGCTGAACCCTCTTGCTTACCGAATACTATTTTTGCATCAGTATATGGTGTTTTCGGAACTGATATTTTCAGGGGATTTTCCATAATTATTCCAAAGTGAGTTAAATGCAGTTCCATTTCTCTTTTTGTCCCAACTCTTACTCAAAGCGAGCTTGAAGCTATAAAAAAGTATGAACAAGAGGGAAAAAAATTCGTCGGGAAGGAGTATCCGGCAAAATACGGACTTCTTTTTTTCTTCAATATAATTTTGGGAATAGATATTCCGAGTTATTATATAACTCGTGTTGTCACAGTTGAAGAAGGAAAAGCTAAGGAGATAGTTTCTTCTTCACAGGAGCTT